>Ga0129310_1000124_pt1 | contig 106946 bp, 129 predicted proteins | sample Go1ome_2_FD_94433 | JGI IMG/M metagenome (GOLD analysis project Ga0129310, IMG submission 94433) | Western lowland gorrila individual fecal microbial communities from Wisconsin, USA - Go1022A metagenome | ecosystem: Host-associated > Mammals > Digestive system > Large intestine > Fecal... | reverse complement strand
GAAATAAGCTTCAGCTTCCCCTATGCGCCGAGCGGTGAAGGCGCGGAGCTGGCCTATTTCAAGGGTTGTTCGGACGATAGCTCGGATTCTAAGCGTGTCGCATATCTCAATGGCTCTGCCACCGTCTGGTGGCTCCGCTCTCCGTACTGCAACTACCGCAGCGACGACCCAAACAGAGGCGACCTAGGCGTCAAAGCCCTGTACGTCGTCTCCGATGGCGACTTCTACGTCAGCTACTGCTCCTACTCGCTCGGCATCCGCCCCGCTTTGATTTTGCCCTCTACTCTCTTGGTGTCTGACGATGGCACGGTCTCGACTAACACCGCGCCCTCGACTCCGGGGAGCATTTCCGTCCCTTCGTCCATCATGGGCGGCACGAATATCTCAATCTCGTGGGCAAAAAGCTCTGATGCAGAGAGCAACCTCGCCGGGTACAAGGTAGAGCGTTCGACCAACGGCGGCAGTTCGTGGAGCCAGATTTATCAGGGTACAGCCACCAGCACCACGAACAATGTTGCCTTCGGCACCACGTCCGTGATGTACCGCGTCAAGGCATACGACACCGAGGGTCTGGAGTCCGGCTGGCGTACCAGTTCGCAGGTCACGGTGGTCAACAACAACGCTCCGTCCGCGCCGCCGTCCATCGCAGTTCCGAACGATGTCAAGGGCGGCAGCACGCTGGTGATCTCGTGGACTGCGGCCAGCGACAGCGACGGCAACCTGAGCGGCTACATTCTGGAGCGCAGCACCGACGGCGGCTCCACCTACACGCAGGTGTACAAGGGCAATGCTCTGACCTACACCGATACCATCACCAAGGGCTGGTCCACCGTGATGTACCGTGTCAAGGCATACGACAGCTACAATGCTCAGTCTGGCTACACCACGTCCACCAAGCGCACGGTCGATAACAACACTGCGCCGACCATCACGACCTCCAGCGCGGCCAACCTCGGCACGAAGTCCAGCGGCTTCACCATCTCGTACTCCGTGGATGATGAGGACGCAGGGGACACCCTGACTGTCACCGAGAAGCTGGACGGTACGACCAAGCGCACCTACACCGCGACCCGCAAGGCTACCAACAGCTTTGCCGTCACCGGTGAATATTTCCAGAAGATCACGAACGGCAGTCACACCCTGACCGTTACCGTGACCGACGGCAAGGCCACCGTCACCAAGACCTTTGCCTTTACGAAAGCCGTCACCGCCGCCAGCATCACGCTGGCGCAGCCGATGGAGGCAGATGCCCAGATCACGCTCTGCGCCATCACCGTGGGCGGTCTGATTCCCGCCGACGCTGTGTTCAAGGTGGAGGTCACGAACAACGGCAAGGACAGCTCGCCGGTATGGGAGGATGCCACCACAGAGGCCCGGAATGGCCGGAACCATTTGTTCACGAACCAGACTGCGGCCAACGGCTTTGCATTCAATTTCCGCGTCACCGCAGAACGCGGTGCAAGCGGCGAGAGCGGTTATATCGCTTCGATTCAGGGAGGTTTCCAGTAATGGGTTTGAAAAGAGTGAGAGTCGATTCCGTAGCTGATATGCGGAAGAAGAAAACGATGGCGGAGTTGCAGGAGGAGAACGAAGCCCTGAAGACAAAGGTTTCCGCGCTGGAGTCCAACCTCGATAATACCCAGATGGCGCTGTGCGATGTGTACGAACAGCTCATCGCGGTCACATCCGCCGCAGATAAGGAGGCGTAATCATGGCAGAAGTCTATGCAAACCTCATCCGCCGGGGGCGGAAAACCATCGAGCAGGTGCCTGAGCGCCTGCGGGAAGAAGTCAAGGCCATTCTTGCAGCGGACGGCAACGCATGAGCCGCCTGCGGGAATTTGCCTTAAAAATATTACTGAGAAAGGAGAAAGGCATCATGGCAGTCATCTACGCAACCCTCATCGTGAAGGGCAAGAAGACCCTCGATCAGGTTCCGACTCTGATTCGGAAGCAGGTTGAGGAAATCCTGAAGGACCTCGAAGTCGAGGTCGAGTGATCGCGCAGGGGAGTCGGGAGAACCGGCTCCCCTCATTTTTTGTATGACGAAGGAGAGGAGGTTCAGATAGATGGACCAGCCTATTACGCGAGCCGAGCATGAGGAGTTCAAGCGCCGGCTCGAAGAGGAAAACGCCCGTCAGGACAGACGAATTGCCCTGCTGGAGGAAAGCGTAAGCAAGATGGGCGCACTGTCCACCTCGGTCGAGAAGCTGGCCTTGAGCATGGAAAGCATGGTGAAGGAGCAGGAAAAACAGGGCAGACGGCTGGAAACACTGGAAGACCGTGACGGCGAAATGTGGCGCAAAGCTGTTGGGTATGTCGTGACCGCGGTCATCGGCGCGTTCCTCGGCTATATGTTCACCCAGATTGGCTTTTAGGAGGTGTGAGAATTGAGCATCATCACGTTCCGGCGCGGGGATAAGACCGCGCTCACCAAGAACTTCACCAAGTCCGAGTTCGAGTGTCCCTGCGGCTGCGGACAGCAGTCGGTGGACACGGAGCTGGCCGAAAAGCTCCAGCTCATCCGGGATAAGGTGAATTGTCCGCTGAAGATCACGTCCGGCTACCGCTGCATCACGCACAACGCCAGCAAGACCGTGGGCGGAAGCCCGAACTCCAAGCACCGCTATGGCATGGCGGCGGACTGGAGGACGGAGAACCGCAGCATCAATCCCGTGGCTTTGGGCATCCTTGCTCAGGCCGTGGGGTTCGGCGGCATCGGCATCTACTGGCACAGCCGTGGAGCCTTTGTCCACGCCGACACCCGTGGCACGAAAGCGACGTGGCTCTGCACCACGCCGGGCCAGTACCCCAGCACGACCTACAACAAGTTCGTGCTGCCCACCATCCGCCGGGGATGCACCGGGCCTGCAAACCGCAGCGCCGCCATCATGCTCCAGAAGCTCCTGAAGCTGAAGGCTGATGGCCTGTTCGGCGAGGCCACGGAGAATGCTCTGATGAAGGCGCAGGAGGCACACGGCCTGACCGTGGACGGAATCTGCGGCCCTGCATCGTGGAAAGCGCTGTCTGGCGCTGACAAGTACCTGTGAGAGGAGATAGGCTCTATGACGAATAGCAAAGTGTCCATCGCTACGCTGGCCCGCACGGCCGCTCTGGCGTTCGCTCTGGCAAATCAGGTTTCGAGCGCAGCTGGGAAGCCCCTGCTGCCCATCGAAAGCTCGGAGGTCGAGCAGTTCGTGACCACCGGCCTGACGATTGCCACCAGCGTCGCTGCGTGGTGGAAGAACAACAGCTTTACCGCCGCCGCCATCGAAGGCGACAAGCGGATGAACAGCCTGAAGAATCAGGTTCACTGAATGAAAGGAGTAACCGAATATGAATGAGTTTACGAGAAGCCTGCTGTACGTCGCCCTGCTGGTCTGCGTCCCCATCGTGACCGCCTGCATCCAGAAGGGCATTGCCGTGTTCATCGAGTTCATCGTGGCAAAGACCAACGACATCAAGGTGCAGCGCCTCGTCCGCGAGATCGGCAGCGCGGTGTCCAACGCCGTAGCCGCGATGAACCAGACCTACGTCAACGACCTGAAGACCGCCGGGACGTTCAAGGAGGCGGAGCAGAAGGAAGCGCTTATGAAGGCTGTGTCCGCCGCTCTGAAAAGCATGAGCAGCGACGCACAGGACTACATCAAGAGCAACTTCGGCGATACGACCCAGTACCTCGAAAATTGCATTGAGGCTCAGATCGACGCCAACCATGTCGCCGCCAAGCAGGCCGCTGTCCAGAATACGCTGAATCTGGGCTGAGTCAGCGCAAAGTCAGCGTAAAATGATAATCCCCCTGTACCATGACCCGTAAAAAGGCCGGTGCAGGGGTTTTTTTTGTTTGCACGGAAATTCCGATGGAACAACGTCACCAGAAAAATCAATTCTCAAAATAGCCAAATTTTGTTATGTACTTTTGACAAATCCTTCCCAGAAGGTTCCAGACAATTTCCAATACACTCTTACCCGTAACCAAAATGCAAATCCAGAGGTTTTCCAGAGGCTACCAGCGGCTCGGCATCAAATAGCCAGTGGATATAAAAAATATTTTGAAAAAATTAAAAAACAGATTGACTTACCAGTTGGGTAAGTTATAATGATACTAAGATAAATTACCAAAAAGGTAAGTTATCTACAATTACCGGCATCCGGCTGGTAAGTTGGAAGCACGAGCAGGAGGTGTAACAAAATGAAAGGCGAGTGCAGCATGACCGCTTTGGAAGCCAGCCGCTTGATCGACTGGCTGAAAGCTCACGGTCACACGGACGAGGAAGCGACGCAGTGCATTAAGTGCATTGCCGGAGTCCTCGACCCTGCAACCGGCGAGTCTAAGAAACAGTAAAGGCTAGGTTCCCCACACAGCTTGCAACAAAGTGGGAACCTAGCCAGACGGAACGGGATGGGACCTGCCCCATCTCGTTTCCATCTTATCAGGAGGGCAGGAGAAAGTCAAGAGGTTGAGAACTATGTATGATCTGCGTGAACACAAGGAACTGATTAGCCAGTTGGTTTCCGAGGTCAACCAGAACGATGAAAACTGGCGCTGGTCGGTCAAGTCCGTGGGCAAGGAAAAGGCCCGTATCTTCTGGGAGTATCTGGAGTATTGCGGCCAGAAGGAGCCGTACTTCAGCCTCGTGCTGGAGGACACCGGTGATGGCTGCTGGATTACGGCTAAGAACGAGCATGGTGAGACCATGAACTCCGAGATCGTGGAGGACAAGGAGCTGCCGTACCTGAACACCCCGCTGGCCGAGGCCATCACGATGATGGTTCACGCCATCAGGAACACCGCTCATGCCTGCTACTGAGGGCATCGTCCGCCGGTATGCAGCGGCCATCGGTTTTGTGATGGTTGGCGAACTGACCCGCAAGCCAGAGTGGGACGGCGTGGCCAGCAGTCCGGAAATTGGGCTGTCTGGCTATTGCCGGGTCTGGGTGGATGAGGGCGGCAACGCCTACTACGTTCACGGTAAGGAATGCGCCATCATTGACCCGGAAGGCATGGTCTACTGAACGCCGGTAAACTCCCAGATGTACTCCGTAAAATTTTTCGGTAAATCTTCATTTTTCGTTTGACACCAGTGGTGGGTAAGTTAGAATGAAGATACAGAAAAACATACCAAAACGGTAAGATAAAAAGGAGACGCTGGATATGAAAAACGCATTTGTTGAAACCCACAAGGCCGTTAAAACTCTCGCCACCCGCATTGAGGCAGCTACCACTGAGGAAGAAAAGAACAGCATTCGCAAGGAGTGCGAAAATGTGACCGCATGGATTGACGAGCAGGGAAAAGATGCCAGCTACATCTGGAACTCCTGCGAGCGTTCGCTGGATAACGGCAACATCGTCATCAACCTGAACACCAATGCGGCTTCCGATTCATTGATTGAGTGCCTTCGCAAAAACGGCGTTTCTGAGTTCACCTTCTCCTCCGGCTGGAGCAACGCTATTGAAAGTGCATGGTTCTTCCAGCAGAACGGTTGCACGCTTGCTGGCATGGTTGAAGTTAACGGCGACCGTCTCCCGCTTTCCAAAGAGCATGAGAAGATGCCCGCTTTCCTGTTCAAACTGAACTGACGGATGAAAAGTCCCCGCCTGATGATGGCCGCTGGCACCGGCCGAAACGCCCTGCTGGGCGTCGCGGGAGCCACCCGCAGATATATGATATTTTGGAGGTTTTAGTTATGGAAAACAAGAACATGACCGTTGCTCGTGAGTGGGAGAACGACCCGAACTGCTTCCTGCGGATGCTGAACAGCCCTGCACAGCAGCGGAGCCGCGCTGCCCGCCGCCAGAAGGATGCTGACCGGGAGCGCTTCAACAACGCGCTGAATGCCGTTGCCATCGGCGCAGCAGCCTTTGCCGTCACCCTGCTCGTTATCTGCTTCGTTCTCTGATGGAGGTATCAGCTATGGATAACCAGAACATGACCTATCCCGAACTGCGGGACCTGTTTGTTGAGCACAACAAGACCCAGCTTGCAAAGCCGATGAGCGCCTGCATCGTATTTGCTGACAGCAACTGGCCTGACCGCCATTACCCGCTGCGCAGCCGCACCTATGAGGTCAGCAGCGACAACAAGGCTTTCCGGTCGAGCTGCTGCTCCACCAGCCTGATCGACTCCTGCGTGGATGGCTCCGATCAGGGCGTTCGCCTTGACTGGTACATGAAGGACTTCGGCAACAAGGGAGGCTGGGTCGTTGACCACTGCTACCTGAAGGAGAACGGCGATGAATCCGATGTATGATTGTTCCGGCCGGCTTGACCGGTTCGGCGGCGTGACGGAGCCGCCTGATGATTACTATTTCTCGTACAGAGAGTCTGATGATTCCTGCAACGAACAAGTGGAGGAGGACTGTGACAATGAATAACTCGCGGCGCAAGCGTATCAGCAAGATTGCCGATGCCCTGAATGAGCTGAAGGACCAGATTGATGAGCTTCACGAGGAGGAGCAGGAAGCCTTTGAGAACATCCCTGAGAGCTTGCAGGGGACTGAGCGGTATGAGGTTGCAGAAAATGCAGTCGATATGCTTGAATCTGCATCCTCCAGCCTCGAAGATGTCATCTCGTTCCTCGGAGACGCGGAGGGCTGATTTATGGGACGTGGCAATGTTTGTGTGACCGGCCCGTATGAGGGCTTGTTCTACATCGACAACGATGATCTGCGGGTATACCGAAGGAACGACCCCTACGCCAAAGAGGAGGAAACCAGCTTACAGCGCGACCTCAGTTGCGAAGACCTTTCGGGCGATGAATGGCTTCTTGATGAAATCGGGAGCAGCTACGAGGAAGAAGACGTTCTCGAATGCTTCTGCGCCGAACTGCGGAAGCTCTGCCCCAGCTTCCAGCCTGCGGCCAACTCGAACGTCTGGCTCGGCAATGAGCGCCGGGTCATCCTCGAAAACGAGCTGTTTTACATCTGCGTGGAGGACAACGAATGGTCGCTGGCTGTCGAGCTTGTCCAGAAAGACGGCTACTCCGACTGTGAGAGCGCATGGATGGCCGGTCTTCAGAAGCGGCGCTACCGGGGATACCTCGATAGCATGAAAAAGGCCCTGCTGGCCCGCCTGCCCAGCATTGGCATTCGCACCGGGGCATGGACGAGCGGGACTATCACGAGAGAGGAGGCTGGCGTATGCTGAGTGACATGATTGATGATCTCGTCCGGGCCGACTGCCCGCAGGAAAAGGAAGCCGCCTACCGGCAGCTCGAAAAGCTCGGCGTTGACCGCATTACCGCTGATGTCATCGCCGATGAGCGCCGGAAGGAGGCGCACCTGTGAGCCGCTACATTCCCCCTGAGGAGATGAATGAAGCTCAGATCAGGGAGCAGTTGGACGCTGCGTATAAGCACTGGGATGACCTGAAGAAAAACGGCTGTTCTGACCCTGCATGGCCGGATGGCGTGAACCTGAACCTTGTTCGGAACCACATCATCTACTGGTATCGACTTCTGCGGGAACGCACCAGCCAGACCGTGCAGCTCTCGCTGTTCGACGCGGGTATGGATTTGAGGAACGAGCGGCCGTTACCGCCGGAAGTCCCGGACAGATACATAGTTCCGACCGGGAAGTACCCCGACAGGCTGAACGGAAAGTGGGACGGCCTGATTTTTGACCAGACAATTTGAGGAAAGGATGAAGAAAGATGACCGATGAAAAGAAGTTCGAGGTTCATGCAGAGATTACGGTTCGGCTGACCCAGCAGGATGTTGATGACATCATGGTTTCTGCGTTGGAGGGGGGCATCTGCTACTGGTCCGACTGCGCAGAGGTTGTTGGCCGTTACCTTAGCGAGTACGCCAGCGGACAGATTTCTCGCGGCGGCAAGCTCAAAATTCATGTTGATGAGCCGTTCGATGAGGCGAACACCGAATGGTACGAGCTGGACATGGAGAAGTTCGCACAGGGCTTCCGCCTCTGGCTGGAGAACGGCGGCGATCGCTACGGCGCTGTCAGCAATGGCGAAGTTGACACCTGCGAGATCGACGGCGAAATGGCCGACCTCATCATCCAGTACGCCCTGTTTGGCGAAGTAGTGTACGGCTGAAAGGGGTGCAGAATGATGATGGCATGGTTGATTGTGGTAGATCAGTGGCTCGAAACAGCCACGGACATCCTCTGCGCTGCCTTTTGGGCAATCGTCGGGGCGATGGCCGTTGTGGGCTTGGCAAGGCTCTTTCTGGGGAGGCGCTGATTGTGGATATTGAATACCTGAAGCGTTGCTCACAACTCTGCACGGAATGCTGTTCCGAAACCTGCGTGTTCAACCCGCAGGGCATTTGTATGGTCCCGTTCCTGACTGGGAGGAAGCCGGGCATCTATGATGATGGCTGCACCGATTACTGCCCGAAACCGCTGGATGGCTGTGAGTTGGTTCGCTCCTACTCCGAGCATGAGCTTCGGAGCTATGAGGAGGACGTGCGGGAACATATCTCACAGTTCACCGATGAGGAGCTTATGGAAGCCTATGAGCTTGACCGCACGACGCTCAATTCGCTCGTCCCACGTGCGGCGGTCTTGATGCGGAAGTACATTGATAATGACGATAGCTGGACGTACCACCGCGATTATGCAATCTCGGAGGCCGTCAGCGAGTATAAGGAGGACAAAGACAATGGCTGAGAAAATGATGCCCTATGCGCTGCGGATGACGCTGGCAGTGCTTGCAAATAAGCCGGATGATGCCCGCAGCATCTCTGCTGAGTGCGTCACGGCGATGACCAAGGAACTGATGGGCGTTGTTAGCCGGTATGACCTGATGGACTTCCCGTTCATGGTTGCTGCCCTGCGGCTCACCGCTACATCGCTGGAGTCCCTGCTGGACGAGCATGGCAAGGGGATTGCTGACGGCATCGTCGCCAACACCACCTGCATCACCATTGATGCTTCCGAGCTGAAGCGTCAGGCTAAAGAGGAGGAGTAAGGATATGGAAATCAAGCGTGGCGACATTTGGTATGTGAGCAAGGACAACTACACCGGCTGTGAGCAGGCGGCGGGACGCCCGGCAATCATCGTCTCCAACGAGAAGAACAACGCCTGTGCAGAGACGGTAGAGGTCGTATACCTGACCACTCAACCGAAGAAAGACCTGCCGACGCACGTTCTCATCCGCAGCTCTGAACGCGAAAGCACTGCCCTCTGTGAGCAGATCACGACCGTATCGGTTGACCGCCTGCTGGGCTACAAGGGCCACCTGACCCCGGCAGAGATGACCAACGTGGAGGTTGCAATGCTGATCTCGCTGGAGCTGGAAGTTGGAAAGCCCGTAGAGAAAATCGTGGAGGTCACGAAAGAAGTTCCGGTCATCCGGGATGTCAAGGTATCTACGCCTGCGTCAAATCCGAACATGGCTGCGGAGCTGGCCGCAGCGAAAGCCAAGTGCGAAATGCTCCAGACCATGTACGAGAGCCTGCTGAATCGGGTTCTGGCTGGAAAGGCAGGCTGATGGTATGCGAGCATCTGACATGGTACGCGCAGCCCTTGCTGGAGCCGGGAAGACTCAGAAAGAACTGGCCGAACACATGGGCTGGACCCCGCAGAACCTCAGCGGGCGGCTGAAGAACAACTCGCTCACCTTCGATGAGCTGTCAAAGGCTCTGCATTTTGCTGGTTATGAGGTCTCCATGAGTGATGCCAACGGTGCGGGCCTCCCGGAGCTTGGCAACAGCACCAGCCCCGCCGTAGCGCAGACCGTAGACGGCGTTCGATATGACACCCGGAAGGCAGAATCGCTCTGCTCGAACAAGGCCGTGATGTTCGAGGACTTCTATGTGGAGCTGTTTGAGGATGCCGCCGGGAACTACTTCACCGTCCTCTATCAGCTTTCTGGATGCCAGCACCATACCATCACCCCGGTCAGCCCCTACATCGCCAAGCAGTTCTGGGAAAGGTTCAGCCGTAAAGCAGGGTGAGCCTCCATAAAGTATCTTCGGAATACCGTAAAATTTTTTGTGAAAACTTCAGCATACGTTTGACTTACCAGACCGGTAAGTTAGAATGAAGATACAGAAAACAACTTACCAAAACACGGAGGATTTAGAAATGCTGAAGGTGAAAGAATACAGCAGCTTCGAGGCTTTCGAGCAGGACGAACACCGGCAGGACGTTGATCTGGTTGCCATCGTGAACAAGCCGAACGGCATGGTTTGCGCCGACTTCAGCGAATCGGAGCGGGAGGCCGCAGGGCGGCTGTTCCGCATGGCTCACAACTGGACGGTCGGCCGGGGCGTTCCCGATACCGTGCAGATGAGCCGGAAGACGTTCCACCTGTGGCAGAAGCTCGGCGACTTCTGCGCGTCCATCTGAAAGGGGAAGCATCCTCATGGAGAACGACGCTACTAAAACCATTCTTCCATCGAAGGAAGCACTCAACGAGTTCTTGAAGGCACACAAGTACAAGTCTTTCCCGACCGCCGTTGAGGCGGCACGGAACGGCAAGAAACTTGTCTTCATCTTTCTCGACTGGGAAGCTTACGGCGACCGCAGCTACTACTACTGCAAGGAAGATGATACCGTTTACTCCGACTACCTCAGTATCGGAGATTAAGGAGGAATTTGCTATGACCGTTGAGTATCGCACCATCCGTGACGCTGCTGAAGCGTGGGTCCGCGAAATGAATGCCATCCCGCAGGGGATGATTCAGGACCTGATGAGCCTGCATTCTTATGACTGGATGGAAGTCACTAAGCCCAGCACCGGCGACCGAGTATATGTTTACGAAATCCCTGATGAGGTTGACAGCACCACGCACGAGGGAGAAGTCAAGAGCTATAACGACGAAAGCGAGCTGTACTGCATCGAGCTTGATGATGGCAAGCTCGTATCTGCGGAGGCTGATGACTTTGAGGTCGAATACGATGGTTCACTCCCGATGTGGGGAACGATGTGGTCGTTCGGCGACTCCTGCGACGATTGGTGGCTTGAAGAAGATGATGGCATCCGGGCGATGTCCGACTGCGGCTTCCGCATCTACAAGAGCGAAGACTACGGCTACTTCTTCGGAATCGACGGAGCCGGGTACGACTTCTATGAGGAACACTGGATGCCGCTGTACAAAGCTCGCGGCCTTCACTGGCATGACCCGCAGGCCGAGGAAGACTATCAGATGCACGTTGTCAAAGGCTACACCAAGCGCCAGCTCGGCAGCAAGGAAGTCTGGTGCGACAAGAACGGCGTTGCCGTGAAGGAGGTCGGTTTCAGTGTTTAAGATTCGTGGGAAGTACCCCGGCCAGCCGTGGGAGGACATCGACGAGTTCGACACCCGGCCCGAAGCTCTGAAGATGCTTGCCGAGTACCGCATGGCCTATGGGCCGGGATGGCGGTTCACCATCAAAAAGGCGGTGGCAAAATGAGCAGATATGAGCAGCTTTCCATGTTCACCATGAACGTGGAGCAGGTAACCGCCACCTGCTGTATGGATGGATGCCCGGCGCGGGCCAGTCCGGTGGAGCCGTGGATGGCGGCGCTCATCCCAGCCGGAGAATATGTGGTGCAGGTTGCTGGGCATCCGCTGGTTCTGCGGCCCATGCCCGGCAGACAGGCCGACATCCAGCGCGGGCATGAATACTACCACTATATGATCGGCGGGCGGCTTTATGCCGGCACATTCGTTGGGAGGGATTCTGGATGATGGACAAGATCGTGGTCACAGCGGCGGACATCGAAAAGCTCCTCGCATGGCGGGATGAGCACAACGATCCGGTTCGTTCGATGCCGGTTCCCCTGCGAGAAGTGGAAATCCAGATTGTCGAGAGTGGCATCTCCATCAAGTGCTTCCGCTCTGACAAGAAGCTGAAGCTCTACATCGACAGCCCGGCCCGGAAGCTCGGCCACGTTGTCTTTGCTCCGCTGGGCAACGGCCTGTGGAAGAAGAAGGTAAGCACGCTTCCTGCGGACTGCAACCCCACCGAAACCGAACAGGGCGCTTTGACTGTGTATGGCTCCCTGATGGCGCTGATGACGTATGTAGCGGTCGGCATCAGGGGCGAGAAATCCGCCGCCTCAACAAAGGCTCCCGCCAAGCGCATAGGCTCCACAAAGCCGCATACAGCCAACACCACATACATCATTCACTCGGCCGGAAAACAGCTCACAGCGGTTCCCAGAGGCCACCATGCAAGCCCGGCTTGCTCCTTTACCGTGAGAGGCCACTTCCGCCACTACAAGAGCGGAAAGACGGTCTGGATTGCAGAGTACCGCAAGGGAACGGGCCGTAGCCGGGAAAAGACCTACAAGATTGGAGGAGAGATAAATGGAAATGACCAATGAACGCGCAGCCGAAATCCTCAACCCCACCCATTATGAGGACTACGACAGCCTCGAAACCGTGCAGGAAGCCTGCCGGATGGGCATGGTAGCCCTGAAGATGCAGATTCCTGAAGTGCCGCTGGCTCCCGGCGCTATTTTTGACTTCACCTGCCCGTACTGCGGGAGCAGGGACTACCTGAAGAACGAGGACGGCAACCGCAACAAGTTCTGCGGCCAGTGCGGAAAAGCGCTGAACTGGGAGGAGGTTTAAGTCATGAAGAACGATGCCGTATTCAATCTTCTGCCGGAAGAAGAACTGCTTGCCCAGCTTGCAGAGAAGTGTTCCGAAGCCGCCAAAGCGGCCTTGAAACTCCGCCGCGCCCGTGATGGCGTGAACCCCACGCCGGTGTCTGAGGAGGAAGCCTTCGGCAACCTTGTCGAGGAGCTTGCCGACATCTATCTTTGTTCCATCGTGCTGTTCGGCGGTGAACTGGACGATGATGACCCCTGCAATATGTGTGATGATGTCGGGGATAACATGGTCGAGATCATGGAGCAGAAGCTCGCACGCTGGAAGTACCGCTTGATGAAGAAGGAGGAAGTCGATGTCCCTGAAGAATAAAGCAGTCCTCATCAGCATTCGGCCTGAGTGGTGCGACCTCATCGTGCGTGGCAAGAAAACCATTGAGGTGCGCAAGAACCGTCCGAAGCTGGAAACGCCGTTTACGGCGTACATCTACTGCACAAAAGCTCCGCAGCACCTCATCACCATTTTCAAAGATGGCGAAGAAACGATGGACGGCGAAATCCACCACGGGAAGCCTGAGTTCATAAAATGTGATAAGTACCTGCCGGACAGCATCCGTGATAAGACACAGATGGTTATTGGGGAGTTCATCTGCGACGATATTGATAGAATTACGCCGCTGACAAGCTCTATTCCGGGAAATCTCGAAGAAAGGATTTTGGGGAGTTGCCTTACCGCGCAGCAGGTAGAGGCCTACGCAGGCTGGAAAGGGTGGATGCGTTTGGCTGACTGCCACGATGCGTACTGCTGGCACATTTCCGATCTGAGAGTTTACAAGAATCCGAAAAGCCTTTTGGATTTTCACCGCGCCGTTGATGAAGACGAGCTTTGGTGTGAAAAGTGTGCTGTTGGAGGAAAGAAAAGCACCCGCTGCGGTTTTTGCTATGGATTGGACGGGCTTAGAATCCGCCGTCCGCCCCAGAACTGGTGCTACGTTGCTAAGGAGGATTATGATGTGGGCTGAAATGTCTGATGCCGCCAAGTGGCTGGCAGTTGGCGCTGCGATTGTCGCAGCCGTTATCGTAACCGGGCAAACGTACCCGTTGTGGTTCTTTCTGATTCCGATGATCTGTTGATGAGGAGGTGCCGACCGTGGAACTGAAGAACAGCGAGCATTACAATGACCCGACGCCGTATGAGGCACACAAGAACATCCGCAAGGAGGAACAGCTTGAAGCTGCCCGGATGCGCACCATCAGCGCGTTGGTCAGCGCATTGAAGCAGGTAGCCGATCTCGCCGGGTTCGAGATCGTGGGCCGGGTTGTTCTTATGGACAAGGATTCCGGGAGGATTTTCAGATGAGTACCCCAAAGTGCGAGATGTGCGGACGGGACATACCGAACGCCAAGAACCGCCAGAAGTTCTGCCCTGACTGCGTAAAGAAACGTCAGGCCGCACAATCCCACAAATCTTATCTCAAGCACCGCGAGTATTATCTGGAACGCAGCCTTGCTCAAGCTGAACGTCGGAAGCAGGAAGCGCTGGAGGAAAGGATGCTGGAGGAACTTTTGCTCGCAAAAAGACCGGAACCGAAGTACAGCATCACTCAGGTGGTCGAAAAGGCAAAAGACCTCGGCATCAGTTACGGCTGGTGTTCGTATCTGCTTTCGGTCGGAAAAGTCTGTATAGAATGAAAGGAGAGCGCTTATATGACGCTGATTACGAAGTCCGAAGAATTGATGGCCGTTTCTGTCCGGCAGGGTGTTGAGCTTGCTGCCATTGAGGCCAAAGTGCTGCTGGGCTATCTGGAGGGGCATGACTACAGCCTGATGATGGATGACAAGTTCCATCTCGCCCTGCATGACAATCAGGACGGCGAGAATGCCGACAACGATCAGCCGTACACCATCCGCGACTGCATCGACTTCTGTCAGGAGATGAACAGCGAGCTTCTTCTGGAGGAAGCGGGGAAAGAAGGCGGAGACCCGGACTATTTCAGCGAGCTTCAGAAGGATGAGCTGATTCTTGACAGAATGATGGAACGTGCAAAGGTAGCGCTTCCGCCCCGGACCAGCACCTACGATGTGGTCATCATCGAATACCTGAAGAAGGTTGTACCCGTCGAGGCTGCGAGTTGGGAAGAAGCCAAGATGCTTGTCAACGAGGCGTGGGATAACGGAACCTACGTCTTGACCGCAGATGACTTTGCAGGGGTGAGTTTTACGCTCGGCCACTGATGCCGTCCAAAAAGCGGTTGCATTCTCGGTAAGTATCTGCTAAAATAGAAACACGCGGTGCTATACCGAACAAAAAGGCCCCACACGGGGCTTTTTTGCTGTACAGATACAAACACTCTTTGGATGAAAAGATAGCGTTTCAGACGAAACCAGCGGCACTCCTGTGTTTTGAAAATGCTCGCGTTTTCGCTGCTTTCCATACTGGCATCCCGACTCCCGTCAGTATGGGGGATGCGATGTTGATCCTTTGATCGTTTTTCCGGCATTCTGTTGTTGATGAGCCTGATCCAGGGCTTTTTCATGAAGATCGCACGGCTGTTTTCCGTGCACAGAAAGGAATAAAAACTATGCCTTCTTTGACGACCTATAAGCTGCTCAAGCAGGAACATGACGCCCGGCGGGGCGAGTTCAAGACCGTGCATGGCACGGTGCAGACGCCCGCTTTTCAGAACGTGGCTACTGCCGGTGCTATCAAGGGCGGCCTTTCGGCCCATGACCTTAGGGAGATCGGTGCGCAGGTGATGTTGTGCAATACTTATCATCTTCACCTTCGTCCCGGCGACAAGGTGGTGGCAGACATGGGCGGTCTGCACAAGTTCACCCGCTGGAACGGCCCCATCCTGACTGACAGTGGTGGATTTCAGGTATTCAGTCTGGCCAAGCTGCGCAAGATTACCGAGGAGGGGGTGACCTTCGCCTCCCATCTGGACGGCCACCGCATCTTTATGGGCCCGGAAGAGAGTATGCAGATTCAGGCAAACCTTGGCTCTACCATCGCCATGGCCTTTGATGAATGCGTGGAAAACCCCGCCCAGCACGATTACTCCAAAGCCAGCTGTGAACGCACGACCCGCTGGCTGAAGCGCTGCAAGGATGAAATGGCCCGCCTGAAGCATGAGGGCATCTCTGTAAATCCCGATCAGCTTCTGTTCGGCATCAATCAGGGCTGCACCTTTGCGGATCTGCGTGTAGAGCACATGATGCAGATCGCAGACCTTGATCTGGACGGTTACGCCATCGGCGGTCTGGCTGTAGGTGAGCCCACCGAAGTGATGTACGAAATGATCAGTCAGGTGGAGCCCCACATGCCCAAGGATAAGATCCGCTATCTGATGGGCGTGGGCACGCCGGGCAATATCATCGAGGCCGTTGCCCGCGGCGTGGATCTGTTTGACTGTGTAATGCCCAGCCGCAACGCACGGCATGGTCACCTGAACACCTGGGGCGGTATTATCAACATCAAGAATGCAAAGTATGAGCGTGATGAGCGCCCCATTGATCCGGCTTGTGGCTGCCCGGTCTGCCGCAGCTATTCCCGCGCTTATATCCGTCACCTGTTCAAAGCAGAAGAGATTCTGGGAATGCGCCTTGCCGTCATGCACAACCTGTGGTTCTATAACCATCTGATGGAGCGCATCCGCGATGAACTGGATGCCGGTACCTTTACAGCCTTCCACGACAACTATGTAAAGCTTTTGGATACCCGAATTTGAGAATAGCCCTTGCAACCTGTCGTTTAAAAAGGTATAATATTTTTATCTGAATTTTGAGAGGAGATTTTGCCCCATGCAATTTCTGACTACTACGTCCGAAGGCTACATCAGCCTGTTCTTTACACTGGCTCTGATGCTGGTTCTGCTGTACTTCATGATCTATCGTCCCCAGAAGAAGCAGGAGAAGAAGGACGCTGCAATGCGCAGCAGTCTGGAGATCGGCGATCAGGTCACGACCATCGGCGGCGTCATTGGCCGTGTGGTTGCAATCAAGGACGATACCTTTGTTCTTGAGACCGGTGCCGACCGTGTGAAGATCCGCTTTACTAAGACTGCAATTTCTGCAGTTGAAAAGCTGAACATGGACAAGACTGACAAGAAGTAAGCTTTTTCTTCAAACAATTAAGAGCATATCAAACGCGTCTTCCTGCATAGATTACTGGCAGGGAGGCGCGTTTTTATGTCTGAGAAAAAGTTTTCCCCGGCGGAACTCCGGTTTCTCTTTCTGGCAGGCGGGACTGCCTTTGTAGTAACGGCGGTATGTCTGGCGGCAATGGCCGCATGGATGGTCGCTCAAAAATGTCCGGGCACAGCCGCCGAACCTCTTGCCGCAGCTGCCGTTGGTGTCGGAAGCTTCTGCGGCGGCTGGGTGGCAGCATTCTGTAAAAAAGAGCGCGGGCTGATTTGCGGGCTTGTGCAGGGCGTGTTTTATGCCGCACTGCTCTGTGTGCTCAGTATCCCATCCGGCGCTATCACCGAAAGTGGTGCACAGATGCGCTTTGCAATCGTGATCTTGTGCGGCAGCATCGGAGGCTTTCTTGGGATGAAGAGCCGTGAGAGCAAGCGCCGCAGCTGACAGGAGAAAGTTCACAGGAGGTTTTGTAATGTGGGTCTATCAGCAGACTGCAGCCGATCAAGAATTTACAGGGCATCCATGCCCGGAGGTCAGCATGGCTTTGGCCCTTGGGTCAGCCGAACCCTTGCGGCCGGAATTGCCGGATGAAGGATCACCGTCTCAAACGCGTCCGGCTATACAAAAATCTGCATTTCGGCAGATATCCGGGCAGAAAAATTGCTGGCTGCTCGTCTGTGCGTTTTTGCTTGGCAGCACGGCTGCCGGAGTGATTCAGGCAATGTGCGCAGCGCAGCCTTTGGATTGGACAGCCCACTATTTTCAGGCATGGAGCAAGCTGTTTGCTGCCGCAGATCCACAGGCGATGATCGATCTTTTCGGTATACAGTATCTTACATTGGTTTTTGCGGCAACGATCCTTCTGCTGCTGGGGTTTTCTGCACTAGGGCCGGTTCTGATCTTCCTGTTTGCCATGTTCTACGGGCTGGGAAGCGGAATGCTGACCGTTGAGCTGTTTGAACTGCAAAGAAACGCAGGAAGATTGCTCGTTGCGCTGTTGCCTGCTGCCGCGGCAGCCGATGGGCTATGTATCTTTGGAGCGGATGCTCTGCGGGTAAGCGGGCAGATACGCGCCTGTTCTTTTTTCACTCCGGATTTTTGTGCGGGGCACGAGAGAATCCGGCTCAACACGCTGATGCGCGCCTATCTGCTCACCATCGTTTTGTTCCTGCCTCTGTGCGGGGTCTCCACTGCGCTTGCCGCTATCAGCAGTCGGCTTTGATGGGGGGTATCTGAAGATGCTTTTCTTGCGGGTTTGCATGTTGTATGCTACAATAGAGAAAACTAAAACCGATACAATGAAAACAGGAGCTTTTGATGAAAATAAAGACAGTCTATGTGTGCTCCAACTGCGGGGAGACAAGCCCCCGCTGGATGGGCCGCTGCCCCAGTTGCGGCAGCTGGAACACCATGAATGAAGACGTTGTGGCCGAAGCCCCCAAACCCGGCACCGCCGCAGCCAAGCAGGCAGCAGCGGCACGGCCCGAGGGCGTGACCAGCCTGACAGCCAAGCGTCTTTCTGAGATCAGTACCACCGAAGAAAAGAGCCGCATCCTGACGGGCATTTCCGAGCTGGACCGCGTGCTGGGCGGCGGCATTGTGCTGGGCGGCGTGGTGCTGCTGAGCGGTGAGCCCGGCGTAGGCAAGTCCACCATGCTGTTGCAGCTGTGCGGTGCCATTTCCAACCGGCACAGCGTGCTGTATATCACCGGCGAGGAATCGGTGCGGCAGGTCAAGCTGCGTGCAGCCCGTTTGAAGGTGCCGCAGGACAACATTTTTCTGGCAGCTGAAAACGACGTGGATGAGATCTGCGGCCTGATCGAAAAGGAAAAGCCGGATCTGGTAGTCATCGATTCTATCCAGACGATGCGCTGCATGGATATTTCGTCCTCTTCCGGCACCGTAAGTCAGGTGAAGGAGAGCGCTGCGCGCTTACTGGCCGTTGCCAAAAAGCAGGAGATTCCCATGTTTATCGTGGGCCATGTGAACAAGGACGGTGCCATTGCAGGACCCAAGGTCATGGAGCACATTGTGGATACGGTGCTCTATTTTGAGGGCGATAAAATGCTGCCGTACCGCATCCTGCGTGCGGCCAAAAACCGCTACGGCTCCACCAACGAACTTGGCATGTTTGATATGACAGGGCAGGGCCTTGCAGAAATTGAAAATCCTTCGCAGATGCTCTTGGAGGGTCGGCCCCTGGGCGTTTCCGGCAACTGTGTGGCCTGTACCATGGAAGGCAGCAGGCCCATCCTGAGCGAGATTCAGGCTCTCGCCACCAAAACAAATTTTCCGGCACCGCGCCGCGCCTGTAGCGGCTACGATTACAACCGCATGAATCTGCTGATCGCTGTGCTGGAAAAGCGTGCAGGCTACTTCTTTGGCAATCTGGATGTCTATATCAATATCGTGGGCGGCATTGCTTTGCGGGATACAGCCTGTGATCTTTCGGTCTGCCTGAGCATGGTCTCATCGCTGCTGGACAGGCCTGTCAGCGATAAGCTGATCGCCATTGGCGAGGTCGGCCTTGGCGGTGAAGTACGCAGCGTTCCCAATTTGGAACAGCGCCTGCACGAGGCAGAACGTATTGGCTTTGAACGCGCGGTGATCCCGAAGCACAGCCTGAATCATCTGAACCCGGCAGATTACCCGGGAATGCAGCTGGTCGGTGCAGCCTATATCACGGATGCCATCAATGCGCTGAAATCGGACCGTTTATAAATATAAGAGGGAACTATGTCGATCTATCTGGATGAAAAAAATCCCGGCAAGCATAAGCCATTTGATGATGCTTCACAGGATATCGTAGAATATGTCCGCTATCTGGAAGTGATCGCGGGCAAAAGCGCCAATACGGCATTCAGTTATTACTGTGACCTGCGCGGCTTCAGCCGTTTCATGAAGCGCCGCCGCAGCCTTGTTCCGGATGACAGCGAAATGAAGGACATCGACCCGAAAGGTCTGGATACCGCATTCTGGGCAACGGTCACAAAAGAAGATATTTATGAATACTTGTATTTTTTGAGCCGTGAATGCGGCAACAAAAAATCTTCGACCGCCCGGCGGCTGGCCAGTCTGCACGGCTTTTATGATTATCTGGTCAATCAGGTCAACCGGCTGGATGCGGACCCCACAGCCGCCATCCATCCACCCAAGCAGGATAAAGTTCTGCCCAAATACCTGACAGCGGAACAGTCTGTTGAGCTTTTGGAAAGCACACAGACACAAAGCGATTTTCCTGAACGGGATTACTGCATGGTCGTGCTGTTCCTAAACTGCGGGATGCGTTTGGCCGAGTTGGTAGGAATGAATCTTGACGATATCGATCTGGAAAACCGCCAGATCCGGCTGTTCGGCAAAGGCCATAAGGAGCGCATGGTCTATCTGAATGACGCATGCATTGAGGCACTGCAGCTCTATTTAAGCAAGCGCAACACGATGGAAGGCCTTTTGCCGCAGGAAAAAGCCGTATTCATCACCCGGCGGCGCAAGGAACGCATCTCAAACCGCAGGGTAGAGCAGCTTGTGACCGGTGCCATGAAGGCTGCCGGATTGAAGGGCTTTTCCACCCATAAGCTGCGACACACTGCAGCCACTCTGATGTATCAGACTGGTAATGTGGACATTCTGACTTTAAAGCAGCTGCTGGGCCACAGCAGCGTTTCTACCACCCAAATTTACACGCATCTGCAAGAATTTCAGGTGCGTGCCGCTATTGAGGAAAACCCTCTGGGTAAACTCAAAAAGCCCAAAGCTGCGTCCGAAATCTTGGATACAACAGGGCAGGAAACAGGGGAGAGCAGCGAGAAAACAATGCCGGAGCAAGAGCCTGAGCCTGTACCGATGGAAGCGTTTGACGGCGCAGCCAAGGATGGCATTGGTCTGGACGCTGCTGCGCTTGCCATGGCGCAGAATGCTGACGTTGAAAACCGGAACGGCTGATTTTTACTTACAAACAAGAAACACCTCGTTATGTGAAATGAATCTGCACCGTCTGTGACAGGTCTAGGACTCGGATCTGTCATAGACGGTTTTATAGTTTATCAAGGAATCATAGGCCGGAATTAGCCAACGAATTTGAATAGCACGAACGAATGGTTATGCACAGAAAAATAAAACGATCAGAATGGTTTTAACTCAGATACTATAATGAATGTAAAAGATGCGTGCCTAAAAAAGAATACTGTACGCAGAAAGCGAATGCATGTGCATCCAACCCGTTATAGAAAATGATTCGGAAAAAGAGTTACAACAGCAAAACGCAAATGAAATGCATCAAACGATGAAAAACTGCAAAAAGCCGATAAAACAGCATCGCGGTCAGCGAAAGGTCCACAGACTGCCGAAAAAGCCGAATCTGAGAAAAGAGGCCTTTTTCACTCCCCTATATTTCACATAACGTGCATTATACGAAATGTATGCAATCAAAAAACCAGGTCTCCTCTCTCTTCCACTTTCGAGTTCGGAGACCCGTTTGTGAGTGCATCGTCTGGAACAGGATCGTTCTGCCGGTACATCTCTTTTTGTTCAATTCAGGGAAAGTCCGGCCAGCTGTTCAGACTGCGGCTGTGTGCCAAAGTATTCACAGATCGCTTCATAATAAATGCGTGCCGCTTTTTTACAGCCTTCTTCGCTGCCGAATCGTGCTGCATCGGCTTCATTCGTTACAAAGCACTGTTCTGCCAATACAGCCGGACAGTTTACGTCTTCTAACAATGTAAAGCTGCGTTCTTCCCGTATTTCGGTATGGGTGCTCTCCACCAGTTGTTTCTGATCGTTTTCCAGATAATAGATGTACCGGACTCCCCCGTGCCCGCGCAATGCTGCGCCTGAGGCCTGCATCCCTTCTGCAAGCAGCTGTGCAAAATAAAAGCTTTCCTGATGCCAGGTGCGGCCCGGTACAGACGGATAGCATTCGAAGCCGGATGCCGTGGAGCCATTTGCAGCAGAGTTGCCATGGATAGAGAGCAGCAGCTGCGGTGACTGCTCTGAAGCCCGGGCCGCACGCTGTGCAGGCGTTGCGGTCTCATCAAAGCTGTCACGGGTCTGCAGCGGGATAAAATTTGCATCCTGCTGTAACAATCGGATCAGTTCTGCTGCTGTGGCAGCCGTCATATCTTTTTCTTCAACGACTCCCCTTGCGCCCGGGTCTGCACCACCATGCCCGGCATCGATCACCACCCGGTATGGCGGGTCGCCTACCTGTGGCCGAAACTCTTCACCGGCAATGCTTTCAGCGGGGTGAGCCGTCTGCAGCGTCCATGCTGCGTGCCAAAGTGAACAGCCAAACCAGATAGCCGCCCCGCATAAAATCAGAATTATGACGTTTTTGATTTTGTGAGAAGTTTGCTTGTGTCTTTTTGCATGTGCGGCTTTGGAACATCGTTTTGCCATGTTGGCCTACTTCCTTCTAATAGCAGTATTCCTTATAGAATACGATCTTGCGCAGCAAATTCCTGCAGATCAAGAGAAAAAAGCTATCCAGATCATACTCCGGATAGCTTTTTGTTATTTCAGTTCTACCACGGTCACGCCGCTTTCACCTTCGCCGTAGCGGCCCAGACGAAAGCTCTTGACCATACGGTTTCCGCGCAGATGCTTATGAATGGCTGTGCGCAGCGCACCGGTTCCATTGCCGTGGATCAGGTAGACCACCGTCTGCCCGTTCAGAATCGCACGGTCAATAAAGGAATCCACCTCCGACAACGCTTCGTCCACGGTCAGACCAAGCAGATTGCATTCCATTTTGGCAGAACGCTGCACGCGCTCTACCCTGCCGTTTGGACGGTTGGCATCACCGGTCAGACGGGAGTAGCGCTGCTGCGCCTTGGTCTGCGGTTTCTTTTCCTTGACCAGTTTTTCCGGCTGCTTCAATCCCTTAAGCGGGACTTTGGTCTTGATGATACCGGCACGCACCAGCACATCACCGTTTTTATCCGGCAGAGCCAGCACGGTGGCCAGCTGGTTCAGCACTGCAATGCAGACCTCCTGCCCTACTTTGACCTCTTTCAGCGGCACAAACTCCTTGACGGGATTATGCACCACTTCTGTGCCGATAAAGAGTTTTTCGGATTCTTTCTTTGCAATCTCACGTGCGCGCTGTGCCTTCTGCTGGGTGCTCATGCGTTCATCCTTCTGCAGCTGGCGCAGCTCATCGGTCAGAGCGTAGGCCTGACTTTCCACCTGCTGAGCCAGTGCACGGGCCTTGGCACGGGCGGCTTCCAGTTCATTTTCGCCTTGCTGGATCAGCTCATCGCGTTTTTTCTGGGCGGCTTCCAGCTGATGCGAGGCCTCATTTTTCAGCTCTTCCACCTCGTTCTGGCTTTCCTTCAGTTGTAATTTCAAATCGTCCAACTGCCCCAGAACAGCATCCAGCCGCTTATCCTCTGCGGACAGGTGCTGCTGCGCCGCTTCAATGACGCGCTCCGGGATGCCAAGCTTTTCGCTGATGAGGAATGCGTTGGATTTGCCCGGTACACCGACACTCAGTTTGTAGGTAGGTCGCAGGGTTTCCAAATCGAACTCACAGCTGGCGTTGACCACGCCTTTTGTTTCCAGTGCAAACACCTTGAGCTCTGCGTAATGGGTGGTGGCCATCAGCAAAACGCCGCGGCGGCGCAACTCCTCAATGATGGCAACAGCCAATGCAGCGCCCTCAGCGGGGTCGGTGCCGGCACCCAACTCGTCCAGCAGCACCAGCGTATGCGGCATGGCAAGCTCCAGGATTCCGGTGATCTTTTTCATGTGGCCGGAGAAGGTGGAAAGGCTCTGCTCAATGCTCTGTTCGTCGCCGATGTCTACCAGAAATTCGTCAAATACGCAGATCTCGCTGCGCTCATCGGCCGGGATCAAAAAGCCGCACTGCGCCATAGCACACAGCAGACCGGCGGTTTTCAAGGTGACGGTCTTGCCGCCGGTGTTCGGGCCGGTGATAATAAGCGAATCGTACTCTCTGCCCAATGCAATATCTACAGGCACACACTTTTTAGTGTCAATCAGCGGATGCCGCGCACGGATCAGCGAGAAAGAATTGTCTGTACGCACAGCAGGCTTAAAGGCCTTGAGATCCAGCGCCAGACGCGCTTTTGCCAGCAGAATGTCAATTTCCAGCATGGCCTTATAGCTGTACTGGAACTGCGGTTCAATGGCGGCCACCTGTGCAGTGAACGCCACCAATATGCGTTCGATCTCCTGGGCTTCCTGTGCGCGATACTGCAAAATGCGGGCATTTGCTTCCACAACGGCCTGCGGCTCCACAAAGACAGTGGCTCCGGTGGAGGATACGTCGTGGATAATGCCGCTCACTTCGCCGCGATATTCGCTTTTGACCGGCACAACATACCGGCCGTTGCGCATGGATACCACACTCTCCTGCAGATATTTGGAGGTGTCCATGTTGCGCACCATGCTTTCCAAGCGGTCTCGGATGCTGTTTTCGGTGGCGCGGATCTTCTTGCGCAGGTCATTCAGCGTATGGGAAGCCGTGTCTGCCATGGCATCCGGTGCCAGAATGGCGCTGGAGATCTGCTGTTCCAGACTCGGCTGCGGTGCCAGTGCATAGAACAGATCATCTGTCGGCAGAGCATCATGCTCCGATGCTCCATACCAGCTTGAAAGATTCTGAAAATTGCGCAGCGCACCGGCTACCATCAGCAGCTCACCCATTGAGAGCACACCGCCCTTGACTGCGCGTGCAGCCAGCTGGCTGACATTTTCCACACCGCCAAAACGAGGCGAGCCATTCTTGATCAGCAGGGTATTGATCGCGTCGGTCTGCTCCAGCGCATAGCGCACTTCGTCCGGGTCGCACTGCGGCTGAAGGGCAAGCAGCATCTCATGTGCTTCCTTGCACACACAGCCTTCTGCTGCACGGGCGATGATCTTATCCAATTCCAGTGTTTTTAAGTAGCTTGTTTCCATAGGGTTTCCTTTATGCTCAGGGCAGCAGTGATTTTAAAAAGTCATAGCTTTTCAAGGGCTTGTCCAGATGGACCAGAGCATACCGCTCTGCCACCGCAGCAAGCTTTTCCAGACTGCCCACAGATATTTTAAATGCAAATATTTTTTTGTCGTCTACAAGACAGATATGCCGCAATGCATACAAAGCGCCCTGATCCAGATTGCAGGTCTTACCCTGCTTTGCGGCACAATCCGCACAAAGCAGATGCCCCTCCTGCACATCCAGATAAAAGGCGGCTCCATCGTACACACCGCAATCACGACAGCATACGATCTGCGGCATAAAGCCGCATTCGCTCATTGTGCGCAGCTCAAAAACGGCTTTGACCACCCGTAGGTCTGTTTTGCTCTCACTGACCATATAAAAGCAGTTTAACAAAAGCCGGAGTTCCTGCTGTGCTTCCTGCCCGGTGGGCGAAAGAGTCATTGCCATTTCAGCCATATACATCGCAAGGCTCATGCCTTCAATGCTGGCCGAAATGCCGTGAAAGACGTTTTTTACTTCGGCTTCCCGCACGGTATACATGTTGCGGCCCGGCACCAGCGTAAACTCTGAATAGCAGAACAGCCCGCAGGCGCTGAACAATTTGCTTTTCAGCCGCAGGCTGCTCTGTGCAGAGGCTGAGATCACACCCAGCTCCGGCGTCAGGATCGTTAGGATCCGATCCGATTCCTTATAGCGGGTCTCCTTCAGTACCAGACCCGTGGTTACAAAGGCTTCCATTTTCCCTGTCCTCTGCTGTGGCTTCTTCCGGCTGCTTTTGCTTATAATCGAGATAGCGAAGGATATTGCCCGTGCAGGCAAACGCCTGCCAGCTTGTCTGCGCATCCATCTTACAGCACCTCTTCCCTTTTGCGGATAGTTTCAGTTTTATTCTGCTCCTTCATCCAAGGGAAATCTGTCCTGATCTGGAAAGTGTCAGCGATTGTTATTGTTCTGCTTAAAACCAAAGTTGTTCAGCAAAAACTCGTTATCCCGCCAATCTGACTTTACCTTGACCCAGCACTGCAGATTGACCCGGCAGCCAAGAAATTCCTCGCAGTCTGCACGGGCTGCACTGGCGATCTTTTTCAGCATTGCACCGCCCTTGCCAATAACCATGCCCTTGTGGCTTTCACGCTCACAGTAAATGTTCACATCAATATCGATCAGGTCTGTGTCCGGGCGCTCTTTGAAACGTTCCACCACAACGGCGATGCCGTGCGGGATCTCATCCCGCATGAACAGAAGTGCCTTCTCACGAATGACTTCTGCCACCAGCTCTTTTTCCGGCATGTCGGTGTAGGCGTCATCATCAAAGTAATGCGGGCCCTCCACGGCATAGCGGCTCAGTGCATCGAACAGCATCTCGCAACCGTCGTTATCCCGTACACTGACTGTGTAGATGTCATCGAACACGCCCAGCGCTCTCAGCTCTTCCCTGCGGGCCTCCAGATCGGCAGGCTCCTTGACAAGATCCGTCTTATTGATGACGGCAATAGCCGGGCCACCACTGCTGCGCAGCATATCCACCAGCACCATTTCGGATTCGTTCAATGCGCCATAGGGCTCAAACAGCATCATGGAAACGTCCACATCTGCAATAGAGTCGCTGGCCGTCTTGTCCATCCGCTTGCCCAGTTTGTTGCGTGCCTTGTGCACACCGGGCGTATCCAGCAGAACATACTGCAGCGGCCCGCGGGTAATGACGCCCGTGATGCGGGTACGGGTGGTTTGAGGCTTGGAGGTGACGATTGCCACCTTTTCGCCGACCAGAAGGTTGGTCAGGCTGGATTTGCCTACATTGGGACGGCCAATGACCGCTACAAAAACGGACGACGTATCATAATGCCCCTGAATGGGTGTTGCGTTACTCAAAATTTAGCTCCTGTCTGTTTTGTGCGGCAGCCGCACGGTGATAAGTGAATTACTCGGTATAGCTGACGGTGCGCGGCAGACCCAGCTGCAGCAGAACGGCCTCTTCTTTTTCCCGCATATGCATTGCTTCCAGACCGCCATTCTCGTGGTCGTAGCCCAGCAGATGCAGCATGGAATGCACGGTCAGGAAAGCCACCTCACGCTGCAGCGGATGGCCGTAAAGGTTGGCCTGCTCCTGCGCGCGCTCCATGCTGATGACGATATCGCCCAGCATCTTGCAGCCATTGTTCTCATCCACATCGTACTTGCCGTCTACCCCCAGAGGAAAGCTCAGCACATCGGTGGGCATGGGTTTGTTGCGGTACTGGTTGTTCAGCTCTGCAATGGCAGCGTTATCCACAAAGGTAACGCTGATCTCTGCAGGTGCTTCAAAGTGTTCATATTCCAGTACAGCATTGCAGGCGCGGCGGATAAGGATACGCAGACCAGAAGGAACCTTGACGGCCTTCTGTGAATTGGTGATCAAAACTTTATTGGACATAAATCAGTCCACTCCTTTCTGCTTTTGATAATCATCTATCTCAACTCTGAGGATCTTATTTTTCAGGGTGTGCAGCTTTTTCGTAGGCCTTGATGATCTCCTGCACAAGGCGATGACGCACAACGTCCTTCTCCGTGAAGTAGCACTGCGCAATGCCGTTCACATTCTTGAGCACATGCAGTGCGTCCACAAGGCCGCTGCGCGTTCGCTCCGGCAGATCGATCTGAGTCACATCACCGGTGACCACAACTTTGGAGCCTACTCCCATGCGGGTCAGAAACATTTTCATCTGCTCAGGCGTGGTGTTCTGCGCCTCGTCCAGAATAATAAAAGAATCATCCAGCGTGCGGCCTCGCATATAGGCAAGAGGCGCCACCTCAATGATCTGTTTTTCCACAAGACGTTCATAGGTCTCGGCACCCAGCATATCAAACAGGCCGTCATACAGCGGGCGCAGATAAGGGTCTACCTTCTGCTGCAGATCACCGGGCAGGAAGCCAAGCTTCTCGCCCGCTTCCACTGCCGGGCGGGTCAGCACAATGCGGGATACTTCCTTGGCTTTGAACGCTTTCACTGCCATAGCCACAGCCAGATAGGTCTTGCCTGTACCCGCCGGGCCAACGCCAAAGGTGATGGCATTGCTGCGGATCGCATTCAGGTATTCCTTCTGCCCCAAGGTCTTAGGCCGGATAGGACGGCCCTTGACCGTCACCGTTACAAAATCCTCGGTTAGTTCCTTGACCCGCTTTTCCGCACCGTCGTGGGCCAGACTGATGCAGTAACGCACCGTCTGATCCTCCAGCGGCGTATGGTTTTCCATCAGAAGCAGCATTCCCTCCACGGCACGGTTCGCAGCGGCAACGTTGGCAGGCTCACCCGAGAGCCGCAGCTGCGTGCCTCGGCAGACCGCCGTAACCGAAAATTCGTGTTCCAGCAGACGGATGTTGCGGTCACAATTGCCAAAGACCGCCGCAGCTACCTCTACGCTATCCAGTTCAATGTTCTTTTCTGCCATGTGCTCCTCCTGAAAAGACCTATTTTAATGCTTCTATTGTACCACCAAAACATCATTTAGAAAACTATGAAAATTGCACAAAATATTCTTGCTGCATCCAGCGTTTTTTCCATGGAGCTTCTCGTCGTCCCAAACAGTGGCCGCTGACCGCACGGATATGCAGTCAGTGGTTCGTGTGTCGGCAAACTGCGTTCCTACGTTGTCAAGTGCCATCCGGGAGAAAAAAGCAGCGAATCTTTGGGCAAAACGGCAATGGCATATTCTCTCCTGCCGTGCTACAATAGCAAGCGTTGTGTGCTTACCGCTGATCGTTGCAAAAAAGGAGAATGGACTATGGAACAACTTTTTCTGATGCCCGGACAGGAACGCTGTGAACGCTTTAAGGATGCCAATGGTGCTCCCCGTGTCCATTATTCTTACTGCTCGATGCGCGGTGCTTTCTTTGATTGTGAAAGCCGCAGTCTGGAAGAAGCGCAGCGCCTGTGCGAGGACTGGCTGGTCGGTCAGGATCGCTGTTATCGCAATTGAATTTCGGAATTTTTGATAGCGTCTTGTAAACAAAGAAAAGCCTCTGCTTCCCTGCTGGTGATACCGCCGGGAAGCGGAGGTTTTTCTCTTTTCAGTTATTTCCACAGCTGGGTACAAACCAGTTCCAGCACACTGCCCGCAATGCAGCGAGCTTTATCCGAGATCAAAAAACAGTTGGAAAGTTCTTCCCTGCGCGGGTCTACGTCTGCTACTTTGAAGCCGGGCGTTACCGGGTAGCCGCTGCGCAGCAGTCCGCGAAGAATGCCTGTGATCTGTGTGGTCACAGGAGTGATGGTTCCATCTGCCGTTCTGATCTGAGCGATGGTCTCTCCTTCTTCTACAATATCGCCGATCCTGCGTACATCCTCAAACACACCCGCTGCAGCGGCATGGATCACGCGCTCTTTGCCATAGCCTCCGATGATCCCCGGGATGCCGGTGTTGGCAATGGCTGAACCCTCCCAGATGATACGTCCCAGCCGATGACCGCGTTTTGTTTCCACCACTGCATCCACATCCTGCCCGGCAATGAAGCCCGGGCCAAGCGCAATGGTAAGGGGTGCCATGTCCCGGGTAGTGCCGAGATTTTTCTTTGCAAGGATCGCATCCACCAAAACATCCGGTCTTGCCTGTGCAATGCTCTCGCCTTTCGGGTCTACCAAAACAGGAACCGCATTCTGGTTCCAGACCTCTTCTGCCTGCGCCAGCGCTTCAATGCGCACAGCACGCAGACCTTCCACGGTTGCTTCGCCTTCATAGACTGCCTCACACAGCGAGACCTGCCGCCGGATCGCTGCCGGGTGCTCTGCTTCCAGTACAAGGACACGCAGACCGGCAGACCACAAGCGGTGGATCGTACCTGTGGCAAGATCGCCGCCGCCGCGCACAAGGATCAATGCATCCTGTTTCATTTAAGCTCCTCTCCTGCCTGCAGAATGGCCAACCAGATTTCCATCGAACCGCCGCAGGCAGCGGCTGCAGCGTCTTCGTCTTTTCCATCTGCCGAAAAATGCATCAGCTGCTGTGCCGGAGTATTTCCCGCCAGCATTTCCTGCGCAGCCAGAATCGCGCGGTGCTCCATAATACCGCCGCCCACGCTGCCAATAACCGTGCCGTCCGCAAGGACCAGCATTTTTGCCCCCGCTTCTCTGGGAGTGGAACCATGCCGTGCCGTGATCACAGCCAGCACAGCACGCTGCCCCGTGTGGTCTGCCTGAGCCATTGCATCCAGAATTGCGGAAGAAAATCCCTCGGTCTGTGAGCGGGCATTCTTGATCGAAACGACCTGTGCCAGAATAGACAGTGCGATCTCCTCTGCCGTCTGGGAGCCAATGGACAGTCCAATGGGCGCATACAAGGCGTCCACCCGCTTTTCCTCTAGGCCCTTTTCCAGCAGCTGACGGCGTACCAGTGCAGAACGTCCCCGGCTGCCCATCATCCCAACATAGGCCGCAGGCTTTCGCAGGATCTGCTCAAGGCAGATCACGTCAAAAGCATGTGCGCGTGTAACGACGATAAAATAGGTTTCCGCGCTGCCGGGCACCTGCTTCAACGCCTGTTCAAACGGCAGGCAGAGCACATGATCTGCTCCGGCATCCCGCAGCTGCTGTGCGTATTCTTCGCGGTCGTCTATCGCAAGGACCGGCAGACCCAGCAGCCTGGCAAGCCGTACCGTTGCAGCTGCCACATGACCACCGCCGCAGACGACCAGCTGAGGCACTGCACCAAAGCGCTCCACAAATACATGCTGCCCCTCGATCAGCTGTACACCCGTGGCGGTGCAGCTCTGCAATCCGGACAGGTCTCTGCGCATAAAGTCAGCCGGGCCTGCCTGCCATACCGGTTTACCCGCCTGCAAAAGCAGCTGACTGCCGGAAACGCTGCCGCCCAGCAGGGTCGCCAGTGTCCAGCCGCCTGAGGACGGAACGTCCTGAAGCATCTTATAAAGCGGTGTTTTGCTCATGTGTCATTCTCCTGTTTTGCTCTTATTGTTCCACCGCCGCTGCACGGTCATACCCAGCTGCATCCAGCCTGTGCTGCCATTGCTCAAACTCTTCCGGCAGCATCCGCCATGCAAGACCGCAGCCCGCGGAAATTTCGCGCGGCAGTGGGATCAGTCTGCCCGGAACGCCTGCTGCAAGGCACTGTTTCTCCCATTCCATTGCCTGCAGCGTTGTGCGGAACGAGAGCACGATATAAGTCTTTCTTACACGCATGTCATAACTCCTGCGCAAGCTCGTGTACCGCATCTGCAGCCAAAAGCACCTCTGCCTCCGTATTGAAATGCGAAAAGCTGAACCGTACCACGCCCTGCCGGACGGTGCCAAGAGCTTTATGCATCAGCGGCGCACAATGCGCACCAGCACGTACGCAGATGCCGTAGTCCTCCCACAGGATGTCCGCAATGCGGGCTGAATCCTCGTTTCCGATATTGAGTGCAACAATGGGGGCGCGCGGTGCCATTTCCGGGTCGCCGTAAAGCGTTACATTCGGCAGATCACGGATGCGCTCATAAAAAAGTGCTGCCAACGCAGATTCCTGCGCACACAGCGTTTCCACGCCCTGAGCCAGGATCCACTCCACACCGGAACACAGGCCCGCCAGGCCCGGAACATTGAGAGTGCCCGCTTCCAGCGCAGTGGGCATCTGTGCCGGATGACGCTCATCGAAGCTGTGCACACCGCTTCCACCCACTACCAGCGGACGGACAGAAAGTCCCGGCCGCACATACAGGCCGCCTGTTCCCTGCGGGCCAAGCAGTGCCTTGTGACCGGTAAAGCACAGCACGTCAATGTCCAGTGCCTGCACATCTACAGGCTGAGCCCCGGCTGTCTGGGCAGCATCCACGATCAGAAGCAGACCGTTCCGGTGTGCAAACTCCGAGACCCGGGCAAGGTCGGTGCCATTGCCCGTCACATTGGAAGCACCCGTAACAACGACCGCCTTTGTATTGGGCTGGATCAGCTCCTGCCAGCCGTCATATTGCAGGCGTCCTTTCTCGTCAACCCCGGCAAAACTGAGCTGCACCTTTTCCTGATCCCGCAAACGGTAGAGCACCCGCAGAACGGAGTTGTGCTCACAAACTGTCGTGATGATGTGGTCTCCCGGTGCGAACAGCCCGCCCAGCGCCGTATTCAGCGCCTGCGTGGCGTTCGCTGCAAACGCGATGCAGGATGGGTCCGGTGCGTTCAAAAGCTTTGATACTGCGCACCGTGCTGCATAGACAAGGCGGCTTGCGTGCAGGGTGGGTTCGTGGGCACCTCTGCCCGGATTGCCTGCCGTGCGCAGAGCATCCAGCATGGCTTGCTCCACCTGCGGTGGTTTGTGCAAAGTGGTAGCGGCATTATCCAGATAGATCACGGCTTCACCACATTGCCTGCCTGCGTCAGCTTTTCCACGATCGCATACATGTTGGTCACGCTGCCAACGGCCAGCTTTTCCGTCAGACCATAGAAATTCAGACAGGTCCCGCAGGTCATGATCTCCACGCCCTGTGCTTCCAGTGACTTCAGGTCTTCCAACATGGGCGAGCCCTCACAGGTAAGGGCTGCGCCGCCATTGTAAAACAGGATCGTTTTGGGCAGCTTGTCCTGCTGAGTGAGCGCAAACACAAAGGCCTTGAGCAGGGCCCTGCCCAGCTCTTCCGAGCCTGCGCCCATTTTATCTGAGCTGACAGCCACCACTGTATCGGTGCGGAGATCCGGTGCACAGACAGGCAATTCCTCGGTCGGTGCTGCTGCAGCGTTCCCCACTGTGAACAGCACACGGTATTCCTGCTCAGCCAGCTTTTCAGCACTGTATTGATAGCCCTTCTGCTGGGCCATCTTGGTCAGGTTCTGCACGGCGATCTCGTTATCCACCAGCACTTCCACCTCACCGGCACCTTTCAGTTCAGAGATCGCCTTTTTTGCCTTTACAACGGGCAGCGGGCAGGCATCGCCGCGGGCATCAACTTTCAACATTGTTTTTTGTCCTCCACTGATATTTTTAATATTTTACGGTAATTTCATGTTCTGTTTCAGGAATGATCTCCCCCACGATCTTTGCAGGCAGACCAGCCGCCTGCAGTTCTGCTTCCAGCGCGGATGCATCTTCCGGTGCAGTGGCCAGCAGCAGGCCGCCGGAGGTCTGAGGGTCGAACAGCACTTCCTCCATGGCAAAGGGCAGATCTTCAAATGTGACATAAGGCCCGGTGTGGTTGCGGTTACGCTGCCCGGCGGCAGTGTACAAAAACTCGTCTGCCGCCTTTTCAGCCCCCGGAAGGACGGGGACCGACCGTGCATCAATGACGCAGGAAAGCTTTCCTCCCATCATTTCATGCAGATGGCCCAGAAAACTGAATCCGGTCACATCGGTAGCAGCGTGAACAGAATAGCGGCGGCTGATCTCAGCTGCCGTTTTGTTCAGCGTCGTCATGGACGCGATGGCCCCTGCCATATGTCCCGGAGCAGCTTCGCCCACGCGGTTTGCCGTGCAGAGCAGACCCACACCCAAAGCTTTTGTCAGGATCAATTTGTCGCCGGGCCGGCCGGAATCATTGGTATACATCTTTTGGGGGTTCACAAGACCGGTGACGGACAGACCATATTTTACGCTTGTATCGGCAATGGAATGACCGCCCGCCAGACTTCCGCCTGCTTCGGCAACTTTTTCTGCACCACCGCGCAGAATCTCTCCCAGAATGTTCAGATCCATACTCTCAGGAAAGCAGACCAGATTCAGCGCAGTTTTTACCTCGCCTCCCATGGCATAGATATCACTCAAGGCATTGGCAGCAGCGATCTGCCCGAAGGTATAGGGGTCGTCCACCATTGGTGGAAAAAAGTCCACCGTCTGCACCAGCGCGATATCATCTGTTATGCGGTACACGGCGGCATCATCCCTGCTGTCGTAGCCCACCAGAAGATTCGGATCTTTTTCCCCGCGCGGTAGTTTTTCCAGAATGCGGCTCAGCACACCTGCTCCCAGCTTTGCAGTGCATCCGCCGCCGGTACAGAACACGATTCTTTCTTCTTTGCTCATGCACGCTCTCCTTTTTCAAAATGCGTCAGAATGCAAGGCACGCCGTAACGCTTTTTCAGGATATCAGCGGTCTGACGGGCCAACGCGGCCTGCTCTTCGGTGTCCACCTGATTGAGCACTGCATAAAAGCTGCGCTCTCCAACCGCTTTCTTCCCTCCGGACTCGCTGACAAACAGCTTTGCCAGCAGTGTTGGCGTCAGCACTGCATTTCCCGGGACATGCAAAATCTGCTGCGCCAGTTCTGCCCGGAAACATCCTTCTTCCAGTGGTTCCCCCAGTGCAGAAACGCCTGCAACCGCAAGCACGATATCGCACTGCGGCAAGAGCACCGGCTCATGTGCCGCCGGGGCCTTGCAGGGCATCCGTTTGGAACCATCCGCTTCGATGAGCACGATATCGGCCAGCTGCATCCAATGCTCCAGCTGTTTTTGCGGCGGAGCTGTCAATTTCCCGCCGGGAGCCGCTGTTCCGGCAACGGCATAGCTGCCGTGTTCCCACTGGTGGAAAAGCTCCGCGTCCGTCTGCGCCCAGACAGCGCCGGGCGGCCGCATGATATGGGTGGTGGTGGTCGCCAGCACATGCCAGTTCTTACGGACACAGTGCGCAGCCATGGCGTACATCAGTGTCGTTTTGCCGCCGCCGCCCACGAGCGATACAATGTGGCCTTTTTCCGTCAGAAATGGAAAGTCATCTTCAATCGGCATACAAACGCTTACTCTTTTTTGGCAGCAGCCATGGCGATCTGTTCCGGCGTAATGGGCAGCTCATAGAACCGGGTACCAATGGCATTGTAGATTGCATCGGAAATGGCCGGCAGCGGCGTATTGATGACGACCTCGCCGATGGACTTTGCGCCAAAGGGGCCGTTGGGTTCGTAGCTGCTCTCAAACTCCACCTTGAGTTTTCCCACGTCGGTACGGGCAGGGATCTTGTACTGGAACAGCGAGTTTTCCTGCGGATAGCCATTTTTATCGTAGGTAATGTTTTCGGTCAAAGTCATGCCGATGCCCTGCAGCAGTCCGCCTTCGGTCTGCACACGGGTCAGGTTCGGGTTGATGGGCGTGCCGCAGTCCACACAGGCATCAAACTCCAACAGCTTTACTTCGCCGGTCTCGGTATCCACTTCCACCTCAGCTGCACCGACCATGAACGGCGGCGGCGACAAAGGCGAAGTATGCGTTTCGGTAGCTTCCAGTGGTACCATGTGGCCGAACTGGGAAGCATACGCGATCTCCGACAGCGTTTTTTTATGTGCAGGGTCCTTGCTCATAAAAACATCCCTGCCGTCAAATTCCACCTCGTCCTCAGCACATCCCAACAGCTCTGCGCCCAGCCTGCAGATCTGAGTGCGCAGCTTCATAGCACATTTTTCAGTGGCCTTGCCGGTAACGTAAGTGGTGCTGGACGCATAGGAGCCAGAGTCATAGGGCGAGGTATCCGTATCGGCTCCAAAGACCGTGATATTGTCCAGCGGGCAGTCCAGAACCTCGGCAGCGATCTGCGCCAGTGTAGTGTCACAGCCGGTGCCCATGTCGGCCGCACCGATCATCAGGGTGTAGAAGCCGTCGTCATTCAGTTTCAGGGTCGCACTGCCCACATCCATGCCGGAAATGCCAGATCCCTGCATTGCCATGCCCATGCCGACAGCGCGCACCTTGCCGTTACCCATATCACGGGCAGGATACTTGTGCTCCCAATCGATCATATCCCGCACCTTGACAAGGCAGCGATCCAGTGCACAGCTGGTATTGACGGCGCCATAATAGGCAGGCATCACATCGCCCTCCTGCACGGTGTTTTTCAAACGCAGCTCAAAGGGATCCATGTTCAGCTTGTGGGCCAGCTCATTGACGGCAGATTCTACCGCAAACAGGCCCTGCGTCGCACCATAGCCGCGGTAAGCACCGGCAGACATGTGGTTCGTATACACAACATCACTGATAAAGCGGAAAGCCTCTGCCTTGCCGTACAGTGGGATGGATTTGTGGCCGGAAAGGCCCACCGTCGTGGGACCGTGTTCGCCATAGGCACCGGTATTGGAAAGGGTGTACAGATCAATGCCCTTCACAATACCGTCCTTCGTAGCACCCAGCCGCACATGGACCTCCATTTCATGACGCGGCGAGGATGCAATCTGGCTTTCCACACGACTGAAAATGATCTTGGAGGGCTTTTTGGTCTTCCAAGTCACAAAAGCCGGATATACTTCGCTGACCGCTGTCTGCTTGGCGCCAAAGCCGCCGCCGATGCGGGGCTTTGCCACGCGCACCATGCTTTTGGGGATATGCAGTGCGTTTGCAATATTGCGCCGTGCATGGAATACGATCTGGGTGGAGCTGAGCACGTTCAGGCGTCCATAGGTGTCGATCGAGCAGTAAGTGCGGAAGGTCTCCATCATAGCCTGCTGGCAGGCCTTGGTGTGGTACACATGGTCGATGACCACATCGCTGGCTGCAAGCACTGCGTCGATATCGCCGTCTCCGCATTCGTCATGGGCGCAGAGATTGCGCTTGTTATCGGCTCCCACCGGGCATAGACTGGCCCAGTTGTCCTCCGGATGCACCAGAATGGGGTTATCCTTGGCAGTGTGATAGTCCAGCACTGCTTCCAAAACCTCATATTCCACCTTGATGAGCTTGAGGGCCTTGTCCACGCACTTTTCGTCCTTACCGGCCACGATGGCCACCACATCGCCCACAAAGCGCACATGGCGGTCGATGAGCAGGCGGTCATGCGGACTGGCTTCCGGATAGGTCTGGCCTGCCTGCGTGTAGCGCGGCGCATCCTGCGGCACATCCTCCCATGTAAAGATTGCTTCGATCCCAGGCACTTTTTTTGCCACAGCGGTGTTGATGGTTTTGACGATGGCATTCGCGTGCGGAGAGCGCAGCAACTTCACGGTCAGGCAGTCCTGCGGGATCACATCATCCATATAAACGGGCTGGCCGGTGACCAGCTGCATCGCATCCTTTTTACGGAAGGGTTTATTGATGGTACTCATTCTGCGGCCTCCTTCTGCTTTTTCCATGCCAGAAAGTTCATGATGCCGCGCAGCTGGCCCTCATAGCCAGAGCAGCGGCAGAGGTTGCCGGAGAGATATTCCTTGACCTCTTCCTCACTGGGGTACGGATTCTCACGGAAGAGGGCCAGTACGTTCATGATAAAGCCCGGGTTGCAGAAGCCGCACTGCTCTGCGCCCTGATCCGCGATAAAGCCGCCAAACTCCGCTGCTTCTTCCTGCAGGCCTTCCAGTGTGGTGATGCTGTGACCGCTGGCACGCGCTGCCAGTACCGAGCAGGACAGCACCGGTTTCTCGTCCAGAAACACCGTGCACAGACCGCAGTTGGAAGTCTCACAGCCGCGCTTGACGCTCTTGCAGCCGTGGGCACGTACAAAATCGATCAGCAGCATATCTGCAGCCACATCCTCTGTGACCTTGACGCCGTTCAATGTAAGAGTGATCTGCATTTAATTTTCCTCCTGTGCCGTGCGTGCTTCCAGCTCCACAACAGCACGCTTTGTCAGAACGCCCGCCAGATGGCGGCGATATTCCGCACTGCCACGCATATTGGAGCCGGTAATGATATCGTTCTTTACTGCACCGGCGCATTTCAGCGCCAGCTCCTGTGCAGGCACACCGTTTTCCGCCGGGAACTCATACAGTACCGCTTTAAGGGGGCGTGCGCCGATCGCAATGCGATAGCACCCGTCTGCAAGACGGGCGGCGGCACAGGTGAGCACCGGGATATCGGTCTGGCTGTTGCGCACAGACTGATAGAAAAACTCCGCTTTTTCCTTTTTGACGATCAGCCGCACAAGGATGTCCCGGTCATAAGGACGCTCGGCGTACTCCCGCAGGGACACGATGCCACCCTTGTACAGCTCTACCGAACAGTCCATGGCCATAAACAGTGTGAGCACATCGGAAAAGCCGAATCGGCTGTAGATACTGCCGCCCACAGTGGCCAGATTGCGCAGCTGCACGCCCACGATATGCCGCAGCGCTTCTTTTACTGCGCCGCGGGTATAGGCGGCAAGGCCGGGGTGCTCTTCCAGCTGCCGCAGTGTGACCATAGCACCGATGGAAAAGCCGTCCTCGGTCTCCTCTATGGTGTCCAGTCCCAGACCGGACAGGTCGATGGCTGTGCCGACATTGATGTTCTCCATTTTGAGCCAGATCATGCCGCCCAGCACACGGTTGGCCTTTTTCTGGTTCAGCTGCCACGCTTCTTCCAGAGTTTCGGCCCGCTTATATTCTCGGATCGTCATCATAGCTGCAGGTTCCTCTCTTTTTTTCTCTGTTCTTTTATTTTAACACAGATTTCGATATAATACTATTGTCAATTCGTTTCAGAAGGAGTGGTACTATATGAAAGAACTTCTTCCGGTGGGCTGTGTCATCATGGCGTCCGGGGTAAGCCGCCGTTTTGGTTCCAACAAGCTGCTGGCAGATTTCTGCGGGGAACCGATGCTTTGCCGCGCATTTGCGGCGACCGATACCCCAAAGCTTTCGGCCCGCATCGTGGTGACACGTTCGGACGAAGTTGCGCAGCTTTGCCGCTCCCGCAATGTTCTGGTGCTGCTGCACGACCTGCCCGGCCGAAACGATACGGTGCGGCTGGGACTTTCCGCGCTGCTGGAACAGGTTCCGGAGCTTTTTGGCTGCATGTTCCTGCCGGGAGACCAGCCGCTTTTGTGCCGCGAGACAGTGGAAGCCATGGCAGGCATCTCCGGGCGGGACCACAGGACTCGGCTGGAACAGCAAAAAGAAACAGAACGGGAGATCTTCCGTCTGGGATTCCGGGTCCGTAACGACCCGTCTCCCCTTACCGGAAGCCCCGTTCTGTTTGAAAAAGGATTTTTTCAGGAACTGCTCACCTTGCCGCAGGGCATGGGCGGCAGCGTTCTGCTTCGGAAATATCCCGCGCATGTTCACACCGTTTACATTGCGGATCGGAATGAACTGGCCGACGCCGACACGCCCGAAGCACTGGCACAATTGGAAGCACTGGCCCGGCAGAAGCTTTGAGCTTTATACTGCCTTGTCATCCTTCGGCAGCAGCACATTCAGCAGGATCGCCACAAACGCAGCCGGAACGATGCCGGACTCGCCGCAGATCAGCTGGAAAGCGTGCGGAGCCTGTGCCAGAATGCCGCTGTTGGCACCCATGCCGTAGCCAACACCCAGAGCCACCGAGACGATGGTAAGCTGACGCGGGGTCATCTTTTCCTTGGTGATGAGCTGGATGCCGCTGACCACGATGGAAGAGAACATCATAACGGCAGCACCGCCCAGAACAGCCTGCGGCATAATGGAGATCAGCGCGCCGAGCTTGGGGATCAGGCCGCACAGGATCAGGAAGATGGCACCGGAGGCCAGAGCCATGCGGTTGACCACCTTGGTCATGGCCACCAGACCCACGTTCTGACTGAAGGAAGTGTTGGGCAGAACGCCGAACAGAGCCGCAAAGGAGGAGCCCAGACCGTCACAAATCACACCGCCGGACAGTTCTTTATCGGTGGGCTCACGATTCATGCCGCCCTCCATGACACCAGAGATATCACCCACAGTCTCAACAGCGGTAACAACGAACATGATCATCACCGGCATAATGGCGCGCATATCAAACACGATCTTGACCGGCATCAGCTTGGGAATGGCAAACCAGGAGGCCTGTGCCACTTTATTCCAGTTGAGCACCCATGCCTTGGTGAACTCTACACCATCGGCAGTGACACCGGTGGTGGGCAACACCAGACCCATGACAAAGGCCGCAACGTAACCGGCCAGAATGCCGATCAGGATCGCGGAAGAGCTGAGGAAGCCCGTGGTCCAATGCTTGAAGATCAGAATGACCACCAGAACGAACAGGGCCAGCAGCAGATTTTCCATGGAGCCGAAGTCTTTTGCGCTGTTGCCGCCGCCAAAGGAATTGATACCCACCGAGATCAGCGAAAGACCGATGGAAAGCACAACCGTACCGGTGACGACCGGCGGGAAGAACTTGCGCAGGGGCTTGAGGAAGAAGCCCAACACGCTTTCAAAAATGCCGCCGATGATGGATGCGCCCATAATGGCACCATAGGCCAGCACACCGCCGCCCATACTGCCGACAACACTGTTGAACACACCGATAAAGCCGGAACTGGTACCCATGATGATGGGCACGCTACCGCCCACGGGGCCGATGGTGAACAACTGCACCAACGTGACCACACCGGCCACGAACATAGCACTTTGCAGCAGCGTGACCTGCAGGTCTGCGAATTCACCACCCGCAATGCCGCAGGCACTGGTGATGATCAGCAGCGGGGTCAGGTTGCCCACAAACATGGCGCAGACATGCTGCAGACCCAGCGGGATCGCCTGTTTCAGGGACATTTTTGCGTCGAACTGATACGCCGACTCTTCGAGCTTGACTTCCTTCAAATGTTCCACTCTCCTCAAATCTTGACAAAAATCATTCTTTTCGACTGCTTTACCAAAAAAGCGGATTTATTATAGCAAAACTGCGAATTCTTGTAAATTAAGTATGACTTTTCCATGAACGGCTGTTTCCCGCTGAGGAACACAAAAAGCAGGGCGTTTTGTGCGTTTTTTCCGCTTTGGTCGGAAGAATTTCGCGCAGAACTCCTGCTTTTTTGTTCCGTTTTATTTGATTTTTGTGCGATATGGAAATTTTACAGATCCGAAAGTCCGTAATCCCGCAGGCAGCACCGGATCCCCTGCTGCGTGGCAGCAAACCGGATACCGGAACGCTCCAGCTTTGCAGCGTCCATCACAAGGTTCCGCTCCCAGCTTTCTTCGGTGATCTTTACGGTAATGCCCAGTGCTTTGGCAAACTGCCGGGCCGTGCATACCATGTCCTCTGCATTTCCGCTGCCAAAATTGTATACGCCGCCGGGCAGGTCCATGGCGGGTTCCAGATTTTCGATCACCTGCCGCACATAGGTCACGCCGCGGAAGTCGTTCCGGGAGAAACGAACAGCCTCCCCCTTCAGCGCGGCACGCAGAAGATTCAACGGCAGATTGCCCCGGATGGGCAGCCCATAGCCGGGCAGGTCATACATCCAACTGGCACGCAGATGGACCGAGTCCGGGCAGAGCTCCAGCACGCGCTGCTCTGCTTCCAATTTATACTGGCCATAAATGTTTGCCGGATGCAGATCCAATGCTTCTGACAACGGGCCCTGCTGCTTCGTTCCCGCATAGACCTGATCTGAGCTGAATGCCACCAGCTTTGCCTTCGTCTGCTGCGCAGCCCGTGCCAGCCAGACTGGCAGCTCCACATTGGCACGGTAAGCTTCTGCCGGGTGCTGTGCGCAGTAGCCGGTATCAGAAAGCGCTGCGGTGTGCAGGATCACGTCCGGATCCCGCGCCCTCGTCTGCGCAAGGACTTCCGTTTCGGTGGCGGTGCACAGAAAGCCCTTGGGGAAAGTGCAAAGTTCGTATTTTCCCTGCCACTGTTGTAATACACGAGAGCCCACAAAGCCGCCTGCACCCGTGATCAGAACCCTTTTCATCGTCATCTTTCCTTTCGTTTTGAGAATATGAACCCAGCACAAAAACGCCCGGCGGCACGATGCCTCCGGGCACAAAAATTTTAAAGGAACAGCTCCAGCACGAACACAACGGCACAACAGATCACCGATACCTGAAACAGGCTTGCACCGAGCCATGCAGCCGCAATGCCGGCCACCAGCGCCATGGCACCGGCAGCCGGGCTCTGGGTCGCGTTGACAATGGCCGGAAAGGTCATGACCGCCAGCGTCACATAGGGCACATAATACAGAAACGACTGAATGAAGCGGTTTTTGATGGGTTTGCGGATCAGTGTGAGCGGAAGGATGCGGATGGTGTAGGACACAAGCGCCATCACTGCAATGTAGATGTAATTGTTATGCGTCATGCTCTGCCTCCTGCTCGTCTTGATTTACCGGAAAAAGCACCGCCGCTGTACCGGAGATCAGCACCGTGAGCAGAATAGTACGGGTGCCTTCCGAGAGGGCGGATATTCCCGGCAGGTAATTGCACAGAAAGCTCAGCGCAAAGCTGATGGCCACAAGTGCAGCTACCACCCTGCTCTTACGCGCCGGAGGAATGATGATAGCAAGGAACATGCCGTAAAGAGCAACGCTCAGCGCACTGACAGCCTGCAGCGGCAGCAGATTGCCCGCAATGATGCCCAGTGCCGTACCGATGGCCCATGCGGGAGCAGCCAGCAGGATGGCACCGTAAGTATAATATGGGTTCAGACTGCCGGGCCGTGCAATGGTGATGCCAAAAAGCTCGTCTGTCACATCATAGCCGATGACAAGCCTGTGCCAGAAGGGCGTGCCCGGTGCAAAGCGCTGGGCCAGCGCACAGCTCATGAGCAGATAGCGTGCATTTGCGATCAGGGTAATGACTGCTACTTCCAGATAGGTTGCGTTTGCCATGATGATGGCGAACGCAGCATACTCACCGGCCGAAGCGTTGTTCAGCAGACTGACTAGGAAGCCCTGAAATGGGGTGAATCCCGCCCGGCGGGCTGCAATGCCCAGCGAGAAGGAGACTGCAAAATACCCCAGTGCAATGGGCACGCCATCTCGCATGCCCTCACAGAAGATCTTTTTGCTGAAAGCCCAAACCGGCCTTTTTGCATTGACAAGCTCCGGGGCAAGGAGCTTACTTTTGGAATTCATCTTTGTTTTTAACTCCTTTCCTATTTCAAACACCGCTTCTTATTATACTCTCCCGCACACAGAGAAGAAAGGGCTTTTTCACTTTCTTTTCGGCACAAAAGGAAAACGCCGCCCGAAAAGGCAGCGTTCTTCGTTGATTTATGCGCCCGGCACCAGAAAATGCATCGCCTGCGGCAGGGTCTGTGTTCCTGCATCCAGACCGTTTGCGGCCAGCATCTGTGCCGGTGACACATGGAACCGTTTTGCAATGCCGAAAGGCTCTTCTCCGGCCTGCGCGTAGTAAATGCGCAGTGCGATCTCCGGGTCTGGCACGGTCAGCGGCTCACCCAACTCCGCGCCGCCAATGCCCTGATGGGTGCTGCGGCAAAGGATGGCTCCCTCTGCGCGGGCTGTCACTGTGACCTCCAGCGTGCCGCCGGTACAGCTGCACTGGATGTTCTCAGTGCTCAGCCAGCACTCCGGGCTGAGCTGTGCGCCCTGCGGTGCATCCACCGCAAGCGGAAAGACCAGCTCCAGCGTTTTTTCGTAACTTTCCAGCTCGGCAAGGCTGTTTTCTGCAAAGGCTGTGGCAACAGCACGCACGGTAAAAGCCCATCCGTCCCGATAAGGCACCACCTGTGCCGGTCCGTAGGCCACAAAGCAGGCCCGGAGCTGTGCACCGGCATCCGGCAGAGAGCCGGCGGCGGTGGCGGAAGCCGTCTCGTTCAGCATGCAGGCAAGATCCTCCACCACCAACTCCTGCGGCGTGACGGTGGTCTCAAACCGGGTGGAAAACGCATCCGATACGTACTGCAGCTGGCAAGACCGCCATGCGTGCAGATGCATCATCACACTGGTTGTCAGCTGACCAACGGCTCCCTGTTCCCCTTCCGTCAGCGCAAAACCAACCGGTTCCAAAACACACAGACACTTGCAGTCCTCGGCCACGCCGTCCAGATCCACCACCTGATTGAATGGCAGGGATGCCGCCTGACTTTGCAGGCTGCTATCGCCTTCCGCGCGCCAGGCGCATTGGACACGTACCTCGCCCTTGGCAACAGCCTTGCCCGCCAGAAGCTTTATCTCCCGTACGGATGCCGTGCCGGTAATATCCAGAATGGCGGCAGGAGGCTTTGCAAACACCATTTCCCCCTCTACCGTGACCAGCTTTTCCAGCACCGCCGCACTGCGCACCCCGGTCAGGGTTTGCAGCTTCTGCTCAATGCCGCCGTCCGCCAGCGCAGTGATCAGCTCTGCCTTGTCCTGTGCATGAAGCGTGGCCACCAGCCCATAGGCCCCGCGCACCTCGATGCGGTGCGGGTTCACGGCCCGGCAGTTGAGATATTCGGTCTGGCCTTCCACCATGGCCGTCCAGCTGGTGAAGGAAAATTCCGGCACTTCCAACTGTTTTGTAAAGGGCAGTTTCTGTTCGGTCTGGCATAGGCCTGCGCCATCCTCGCCCTGATAAAACACGGTGCAGCGCAGATAGCCTTCCAGCGTCAGCCGCCCGGGCTGCAGCTGTTTCTGCAGCACCACCGGTTTTGCAAAGCATTTGACCAGCTTGAATACCGGCGGCAGATAGTCCGAGATCAGGATCTCGGTTTCCAGCGGGAGTTCTGCCTTCACGGTGCAGCTTGCGCCCGCCTGCGGCAGGGTGTCCCGAAAGATCTTCAGTTCCATGCAGTGTGCTCCTTTCCCTGTCCGTTTCTACTGGAAAGGTATGCGGCTGCCGGGCTGGATATGCCCGTAAAAAAAGGCACCGTGCCAGACGCACGATGCCTTGGGAAAGGCTATTGGGGTTCACGGATGACCGAGACTTCTTCCACATGATAGCGCTTCATCCATGCTGCTGCAGCCGGTGTGATCTGTTCGCCGCTCACCACGATGGGAATGGCCGGCGGGCAGGAGACCGTAGGCATGGCACAGATGCGGCCCACTGCCTGCTCTGCGGGCAGCTGTTCCTGCGGTGCGAAAACGGCCTGCCGAATCGTACAGCAACGGTGCAGCCCACGCTCTAACTCCGCAAATTCACCGGCAGTTTCTTCCGGGAGCGTCACCGGGCCAACAAGTTCTTCCGCAATGCGGAGAACGGCTGCGGAAAGCCGCTCAAAGTCCTGCGGCGGATTATCCGGTGTGAACATCAGCACCAGATAACGCGGGTCGGCGTATTCGCACTCGATCTTTGCAGCACGCAGCTTTTCAGCAAGCTCTGTTCCGGAAAGCCCCAGAACCGCAGCATCCAGCGTGACCTTGAGTGGTTCGCTTTCCAGTGCCAGCGGCCCCGGGCAGTGTTTTGCAGCAGCAGTTTCGTTCAGCTCCCGGCGCAGGCGGGTCAGATGACCGCAGCACTGCAAAAGCCGCAGCGGATAACCCTCCGACAGGATCTGGTTGCATTTGTCCAGCGACTGCAGGATCAGATAGGACGGGCTGGTGGAACCAAAAAGCGCCAGCGCATTGCGCACAGCAGCCTCATCCTGAACAGGAGCGTTTTTGCCCAGATGCAGGTATGCGCCCCCGGTGACAACAGGCAGCGTTTTGTGGCCGGAATCGCAGCACATGGCTGCGCCCAGTGCAATAGGATGCTGACCGCCCTGCGGCAGAAAACGCAGGTAAGCACCGTGGGCATTATCCACCAGAAGCGGAACGCCAAAATCCTTGCACACTTCGGCCAGCGCTGCAATATCCTGCACACCGCCGAGATAATCCGGACTGGTGATATAGACGCCAAAGGGCCTTTTGCCCTGCTGTGCCAAACCCTGTAGAGCACCTGTCAGCTTTGCAGCCGACACTGGGCAGCTGCAAAGCGCACCGGCATCCTGCGGCGCAGGCCAGAGCCACTGGATATCAAAATCCAGCAGTGCCGCCGCATACAGCAGCGCTTTGTGAGCGTTGCGCGCTGCCAGCAGGACCGGGCGCTGTCCAGCTGCGGGCGCAGCCTGCAGTGCAAGGCACAGCATCGCACGGATGCACTGGGACGAGCCCTCTGTGCTGTAATAGGTATGCACCGTGCTGAACAGCCGGGTAGCGTTGGCTTCGCTCTGGGCAATGATGCCGTCAGCCCCATACAGTTCATCCGCACCCTTTATTTCGGTAATGTCCCACGGCTCAAAGCCCAAAAGGCTCTGGCCCTTGTGGCCGGGCATATGCAGCCGGGAGGTGCCGGACTGGGCGTACCGGCGCACAAAATCCACAATGGGCGTGGTCATGCTCATTCGCAGGCTTCGCCGTCTGCGCAGGCGCTGCAGGTGGAACCCAGTTCAATGGGAACTTCGATGCCCTTGGCGGCAAGTTCCTGATTCTCAGCCACCTTGATCATGATGGCACACTCCATGCGCTTTTTGAACAGCTCACAGCCGTACTCGTACACGCCGGTGATATTGCCGGTGGCATGGTAGGAGTTGGCTGCACAGCCGCCGGAGCAGTACAGCTTTGCCCAGCAGTCCTGACACTCCTTGCGGGCATAGGCGTTGCAGTGCTTGAACTCATCCCGCACAGCGGTGTTGGTAACGCCCTTCCAGATGTCACCCATCAGATACTTGGGATCACCCACGAACTGGTGGCAGGGATACAAATCGCCCCAGGGAGTGACGGCCATATACTCGGTACCGGAACCGCAGCCGGAGATGCGCTTGTAGATGCAGGGACCGCCGGTCAGGTCGATCATGTAGTGGTAGAAGGTAAAGCCGCGGCCCTCGCGGTCACGCTTGATCATTTCCTTGGCCAGGATCTCGTACTGTTCCTTCAGAATGGGCAGGTCTTCCTCGGTCAGAGCGCTGGGCTCACCGGGCTTGGACACCACAGGCTCCATGCTCAGCTCGGTAAAGCCGAGGTCTGCCATGTGGAAGATATCGTTGGTAAAGTCGGTGTTGTAGTGGGTGTAAGTGCCGCGCATGTAGTAGCCCTTATCCCCACGCTTTTTCACGAACTCCTGGAACTTGGGCACGATGGTATCGTAGCTGCCATGGCCTGCATAGTCCTTGCGGAAGCGGTCGTTGACCTCTTTGCGGCCATCCAGACTCAGCACCACATTGTGGCACTCCTTGTTGCAGAAATCGATCACATCGTCATCGATCAGCATACCGTTGGTGGTCATGGTAAAGCGGAAGTTCTTGTTGTGGATCTTCTCCTGCTCACGGCAGTAAGCCACCAGCTTTTTGACCATATCAAAGTTCATCAGCGGTTCGCCGCCAAAAAAGTCCACTTCAAGGTTGCGGCGGGTACCGGAGTTTTCGATCAGGAAGTCCATGGCACGCTTGCCCACTTCAAAGCTCATCAGCGCACGGTCGCCACAGTAGCGGCCCTGAGATGCAAAGCAGTAGGAGCAGTTCAGGTTGCAGGTATGTGCAACATGCAGGCACAGGGCCTTGACCACGGTATTGCGGTTTTTAAAGTCGAAAGCCATGTTCTCATAGGTATCCGGCGTCCACAGCTTGCCAGCCTCCTTCAGAGAAGTAACATCATCGATGCACTGGCGCAGATCTTCCTCGGTCACATCTTCGCGGTCGCCATACTTTGCCAGCATGGCAGAGACGATCTCATCGGCAGAATGCTCCGGGTACATGGCAATGATATCATATGCCACATCGTCCACCACATGCACCGAGCCGCTGCAGGTATCCAGCACGATGTTATAGCCATTCAATTGATACTGATGTACCATTTTACTCTCCATTCCAATTACACAAAAAAATGCCGCCCGGCAAAGGCGGCATGGGGTTTGCAAAAATTACTTGTTGCTGTTCTCGCACTGCTGGTTAGCCACGCCGCAGGAGGTCTTGCAAGCGGACTGGCAGGAAGTCTGGCACTCGCCGCAGCCGCCGGTCTTAACGCTCTTGGTCAGGTCACGAGTAGCAATGGTCTTAATACGTTCCATAATAGAAAACCTCTCTAGCTCTCAAAATTTCATCGCGCCGGACAACGCCCGGTACGCATTTATCTTTGCTTATGATAACACGCAAGGGGCTTTCTGTCAAGATTTTTATGCCGCTAACCTGGTTAAACCTGTCCAGCAGGCTGATATTTGGTCAGGACAGTATGCAGACCAAGCTCCCGCGCCCTGGCCAGTAAGTACCGGTAGCGGCACAATAGTGCCTGCCTCTCATAGATGCGCTGTTCGATCAGATCGGTGTCCACCTCCAGATCAAACATCATTTCGTTGCGTTTCAGACAGAACAGGCATTCCTTGAGCTCTTCTTCCAGTTCCGGGTGGTAGCGCTCGTGTTCGGTGTCCCGCGGGATACGGCTCGAAAGCAGGGTCTGCGTGGTTTGATTGTGGGTTCGTTCCAGCATAAGCCATCCTCCTCTTTGTGCATCTGAAAATCTGTACATTTCATTCTATGAGGAGCGGCGTGCGGAATATGCCGGTTTATGGGTGAATGCAAAAAAAAAACGCCCTGCCGGGTGTGCCGGGCATTGAAAAACTTCTGCGGTTTTGCGTGCATTTTGAAAAAGTCTGGATTTATTTGAAAAATATGCTTGACAAAGCCTGCTTTTGTGCGTATAATAGCACACGTTGAGCGGCTCGCGAGCCAAACAACACCAAAGATTTTGGGGATTTGCATAGTGGTAGTGCGGTAGACTCTGACTCTACTTGTGGGAGTTCGATTCTCTCATCCCCAACCAAAAGAGAACTAGGCGAACACAGTACAATCGAGATGGTTAGTTCAGTGTTCGTCTTGTTTTGTTCCCTACCGAAAATAAGAAAGTAAGTAAAAAAGACCCAAACCTCGCATGAAATGAGGTTTGGGTCTTTTTTGTTTTATTTCCTGTTAGATTTTTCCGAAATACGGAAAAACTTGCCGGAATAGAGGGTTTCTTGCCAAAATGCAGACAAGCCGACCATGAATCGGCTAAAATCAGCAACAAAGGAGACCAAAGGCTATGATTAGGATTTTGCTGTCAACCCGCCTTGGCGAACGGCGGATGACACAGAGCGAACTTGCACGTGCAACAGGGATTCGCTCCCAGACCATCAATGAGCTGTACCACGATTTTGCAGAGCGAGTCAGCCTGGATGATCTCGACCTCATTTGCGAGGCCCTTGACTGCGAACTGGATGACCTCATCGTGAGAGAACCCAACCCGGAGCGTAGGGTCAAAGAGGTGCGGCACATCCCTCAGACCGTGAACAAGTCTCGCAAGAAATAACCTCTCCTGCCCGGATGCGTCAAGCGTCCGGGCTTTTTTCGTTCTCATCCGGCACGAATTCCAGAAGATCTGCGGGCTGGCAGTCCAGAACGGTGCACAGCTTGTCCAGAACGTCCAACGGAATATGCTTGACGGAGTTGTTGTTCATGCCCGACAGAGTGGGCTGGCGAATCCCGGTCATTGCGACCAAATCCTTTTGTTTGATGCCTTTTTCGGCAAGCACGGCTTTCAACTTGATGCGAATCATGTAAGCACCTCCCTTTTCTTCACTATATCACACTTACCTGAAAATTGCAACGCTTTTCGTAAAAATGTTTACGAAAAATGTTGTTTTACTATTGACATACAACGAAATTCGTTGTATAATATAGACATAGAGAGGAGGTTACGAGGTGCAAGGGAGCAACCCAAAGGGGGTGATGCTCCATGACAAGCAAGGAATTTGCAAAGCTCACCAGAGCCGAGCAGGTAGCCCGCTTTGAAGCATACGCTTTGAAGCATACAAAAAAGCGGCTCAGGATCGCACCCTGAACCGCTAACCGCTAAAAGCCCGTTATCCACAAGCCCCTTGCACCTCCATTTTATTTTTTTATTGAAGATTTGTCAAGAGTAAATCGGAGGTTTTCATCATGAAGTTCATTGACATCAACCGAGAGTTCACCGCAGCAGCCAACAGCTACATGGCGCAGGGCTACTACATCAACGCCGGAACGATGGGCGGCAGCCAGGGCGAGGTCGCTCACATCGACCTCACCAACGGCACCGAAATCATCCGGGTGCTGCTCACCACGTTCAACAACTACCTCGGTACTGAGGGCGTGGAGCTGATTGTCGGCCGGGTCAAGGACGACATCAAAATCGGGCGGTTTGCGCATCCAGACATCTTCCTTGCCCGGCTCCCACGTTATCCACGATTCGGAGCTGGACAGGTGGTCAATGACGGACACCTGCTTGAACGGCAGGCAAAACCACAAGAATTTTGCGCCGACCGACAGGAAGTTGCGCCGCCAGCGGTATGCTGCATCGACCATCGAGGGGTAAAGCCCCTCCACTACTATTACGCTTGTCAGAACAGGCGTGTCGGGCGCACCTGTGACAAGAAGAATATCCGCCGGGATGTTATCGAGCCAGCGGTAGCACAGGCCATCAAGGAATACTGTCTGACCGATGATGCCATCGAATGGATTGCCGATAAAACTGTGGAATACTGGGAGAAGGCAGACAGGAATCTCCAGCTTGATTCCATCGAGGGCGATCTGGCAGCCGTGCAGTCGTCTATCTCGAACGTGATGAAAGCCATCGAGATGGGTGTGGTCACAGAAACAACTCGTGACAGGCTCATAGAATTGGAAAAGCAGCGTACCGACTTGAAGTCAAAGCTGGCACTTGCCAAAGAGGAAGTTGTCCATGTTGACCGTAAAAAACTGATTTCCAGCCTGCTGCTTTTCAGAAACGGCGACATCCACGACCGCCAATATCAGGAAGACCTTTTCAAGACATTCCTGATATCCGTGTATGTCTACGATGACGATGACAATGGGCACTTAAAGATTGTATTTAACGCTTTCGGAGATAACAACACCGTTGATTTGCCTATTGATTTTGGTGAAACTGATAATCAATCAGCATTTTCCGATGGAGCGGAAAAGTTCGATTATTCTCTCCATCGGTCAACCAGAAGCCATCCGGTTTATATCGGATGGCTTTTTTCGTTCTGTTTCGTTATACAAAAACAGCGCACCGCCCTGCCGGACGGTGCGCCTTTTTATGCGGTTTTACAGGATATTGATGCGGCCTGCGCCGTAAGGATCTTCGTAGTTCAGCAGGTAGCCCGGGTAATCTGCCAGCGGGCTGTTGGCTGTTGTCAGATGCGGCAGACCCTCAGCGTCTACGCCGCCAAAGGTCATGGCATAGGTGGACATCACAAGGTAATCCTCAGACACATAGTCCTTGATCAGCTCTGCGCCATCGAACATAGCAAAGCCGTCGCCCAGATTGCGCAGCGTGTAGTTCATGCCAGCCAGTGCATAGGTCTTGTTCGGATCCAGCGGCAGATAAGAACCGGAAGCCTTGTCATAGATCTTCACGTTCTGCACGCGCGGAGTTCCGGTAGCGCTGCCGATCCAGACATTCTTTTCGTCGGTCTGCACCGTGTTGGGGAGATCGGTGTGGATCTCGTAGGTGGCACCTGCCACATGCAGGAAGCCGCCGTTCTCCTTGCCGCCCTCGCCTGCAAAGCGGGCTGCAAATTCCAGTGCATCCTGGATCTGCTTGCCGGTAACAGACATCAGACAGGCCACATTGCCGAACGGGCTGACCTGCTTGCAGGTCTTGAAGGTCCAATAGCCTGCGTTCACATCTGCACGGATGCCGCCGCCGTTCATGATGGCGATATCGCAGTGCAGCTGCTCTACCTCATTGAAGTAGGTGTAGATGCCATCGGCCACAAAGTCGCCCAGATTGGTCTCGGCTGTGCGGATGCGGCGATTGCCGGTCTCCGGATCGGTGACATAGAAGTTGATCTCGGAAGCAGCGATCTTCTCGCCCAGCATATCATCCACAGAAGCGACCCACGCAGTCTGGATGCCTTCAACCACACTGTCGGAGCCTTCGTAAGAGGAGATCAGACGGGTAGCAATGGAACCATCGGTTTTGATGGTCATTTCGCCCACATTGGCAAAATAGGAACCGGTCTGGGTCAGAGCAACTGCCTTGCCGGACAGATCCTTCACCCACTCACACTCCATCTTGGTGTGAGAGTGGCCGTCGATGAATGCATCAAGGCCGGAGGTGTGCTGAATGACTTCCCTGCTGGTCCAAGGCGAAGAGGACGGGTCAACACCCAGATGGCCCAGACCGATCACGTAATCTGCCAGCAACTTTGCCTTATCGATGGATTTCTGCACAGCCTTATACAGCTTCTGGCCATCGTCGCCGCCCAGAATATCATAGATGTAGCGCTTCTGGCTCTTATCCATGAAGTAAGCCGGAGTGGACTTGGTAAAGGTCTCGGGCGTGGTGATGCCCACAAATGCGATCACGCGGCCGCCGATGGTAAAGTACTTGACATCCGGCAGAACGCGATTGCCCAGCGGCAGATTGACCCAGTTGCTGGAGAGGTACGGGAAATCTGCCTCAGCCATCGCCTCTTTTGCACGGGCCATGCCGTAGTCGAATTCATGGTTGCCGGGCGTAGCAACATCATAGCCTGCGGCATTCATCAGCTGGATGATAGAGGCACCTTCGTCCATGGAACCATAAGCAGTGCCCTGAATATGGTCGCCTGCGTCCACCAGCAGAACGTCCTTGCCTGCATCCTGATAGCTCTTTTTCAGGGCGGCAATAGCGGCATAGGTCAGTTCCGGAGACTTTTTGTCGATGTAGGTGTGGACATCGTTGGTGTAAAGAATGGTGATGTCCTTCACGCTGCCCGGGAAGCAGGCAGATGCAGCGGGAGCACCAAGGCTCACGGCAGCAACGGCGGTGGTGACGCCTGCGGCCTTCATAAAGCTGCGGCGGGAGATAAGTTGTTTCATGGAAAACGACCTCCTCTTAGAACTTTCTTGTTTTCATCGGGCGTACAGATCCAGCCCGACACTTGTTGCATTAAGCATAACATATATGCCGCCCAAGAGCAAGCCGAAATGGCACAATTTATTCAAATTTGATATTTGCAAGTCATACTTTTTATGCAAAAAGTCTCATTTTTTGACAAAAACCAAGCCCGCACTTGCAGTCAGTCGCTGACTTACAAATGCGGGCCTGATTTTAGGGGGATCCAAAAACGAAACGGAGAACCGGATCAGATGGCATTGTATTCCTTGAGGAATTTTTCAAGGTCAGTACCTTCGATCTTTTTCAGAGCTTCCTTCATGGCAAGTCGCGGGATCAGCGGCAGATCCATGTCGGTGATTTTCTTGCCGTCGCGCAGCTTGACCGTTGCATCGATCAGAGCGCGCACGTCGTAGGTGCTGCCCCAGACCTCGGGCACGCCGCGGTCGATGTTCAGCAGGGTGTACACAGCCTCCATACCGGTGCGCATGGAGTATTCGGTGGTGAAGATGGTGTCGCGGGCGGTTTCGGCAAACTGGCCGAGGAAGGCAAAGTTCACAGCGCCCTCGGGCACGATATCGGGGCGGTCGCCCATGGCACGGGGCATAAAGAAGGCGTCAATATAGGGCATCATCACAGGTACGGTGTTTGCGCTGTGCTCTGCCAGCTCCTCGATCTGGTCCTCGGGCACACCGATGTGGTACAGCCACTCCATGCACAGTTCCTTGCCGGTGCAGTCACGCATAGCTTTCTTGACATAATTGCCGGGCTTGTCGCTGAACAGACCGTAGACCCAGACGCACAGCTGGTTCTTTGGCTGGTCGCGGAACTGCTGCTGGCGGTTCAGTGTCCAGCTGAGCAGCCAGTTGGAGTCCTTAACAGTGACGATGCCGCCGGTGACCGTGTGGCCGCTGAACGGGTCACGCTTGCAGATCTTCTGGATATACTGCGGGATCTTGTCGTCCAAGGTGGTAATGGTAGCGCTCTCCCAGTTGGAATGTTCCGGGTCGGAGCAGAACTTCTCGGGATGGCCGAAAGCGGGATCCTGTGCAGCGATCTTTTTCCACAGATCCCAGCCGTTGCCCGGCTTGATGGTGGGGTCAAAGCCTGCAGCCTTGTCCTGCGCACCCACGGTGCAGCTCTCCACACAGCCGCCGTTGGTGATGAACAGCAGATCGTTCTCGGTCAGGTCGATGGTGCTGGTCTCCCCCGCATGCTCCACGACCACGCTGCTTGCCTGCTTGCGCTTGCCATTGATATCAAATTTCACGTCCACGACCTTGGTCTCATAGTGGAACTGCACGCCGTGATCTTTCAGGTAAGTGACCATGGGCAGGATGATGGACTCGTACTGGTTGTAGCGGGTAAAACGCAGGGCGGTGAAATCCGGCAGACCGCCGATATGGTGGATATAACGCTTGAGATAGAGCTTCATTTCCAGAGCACTGTGCCAGTTCTCAAAGGCAAACATGGTGCGCCAGTACAGCCAGAAGTTGGAGTTCAGCACCTCATCATCAAAGAAGTCAGTGATCTTCTTATCCTGCAGCTGCTCGTCAGGGGTAAAGAACAGCTTCATGATCTCCATGGCACCCTTATCGGACAGGCCGAACTTGCCATCGGTGTGGGCGTCCTGACCGCGGTCCACGGTAGCGCGGCAGAGAGAGTAGTTGGGGTCTTCCTTGTTCAGCCAGTAATATTCATCCAGCACGCTGGCGCCCTCGGTCTCCAGAGACGGGATGGAGCGCAGCATATCCCACATTACCTCAAAATGGTTGTCCATCTCGCGGCCGCCGCGCATCACATAACCGATGTCGTACTTGTAGCCGTCGCAGGCACCGCCGGGGATAGGGTCTTTCTCGAACACATGCACATGCTCGCCCTTCATCTGACCGTCACGGACCAGATAGCAGGCAGCCGTCAGTGCTGCCAGACCGGAGCCGATGATATAAGCGGATTTATGATCGACACCCTCCGGCTTTTTAGGGGTTGCAAAAGCTTCATAGTTGCCACTGGAATAGTACATAGAAAAGCCTCCCTGCTTTTTATTGCGTTTTTCGGCATCCTTGCGCCGTCCTTATGGCAACAGTATACCCTGCGCAGACGCAGCAAACAACAAACAAATTTTCATCCGTGTATAAACTTTATACAATCATCCTGTTTTGCTGGAAATACGTCTAAAATGTGACAAAAAAAGAAGGAGGAAGAACCGGACTGGTCCTTTCTCCTTCGGAAAAAACAGCTTATTTTGCGTTTGCCGGAGCAACTTCAAAATCAATCTTGCCCAGATTGACGTCTGCGCGCACGATGGTGATCATCATGGTGTCGCCAAGGCTCCAGTTTTTGCCGGAGACCGGGTCGGACAGGCGGATGCCCTCGGTGAGCATGGTACCGGAAGGGGTCAGGCTGGAAGCGGGCACAAAGCCCTCCACGCCGTTTTCCAGTTCGATGAACAGGCCGCGCTGGGTCACGCCGGAAATGCGGCCTTCGTAGCACTCGCCCAGATGGCGGCGGGCGTATTCGGCCTTATAGCAATCCTCTGCCTTGCGCTCGATCTGCATGGCGATGATCTCGCGTTCGCTGGACTGCTTACTTGCCTTTTCGGCAAAGTCGCTGTAGCGCAGCACCATGGTCTCCTTATCGATACCCTTGAGCTGAGCCGTCATGATGCGATGGATGGCCAGATCCGGATAGCGGCGGATGGGGCTGGTAAAGTGTGCGTAGTCCTGCAGGACCAGACCGTAGTGGCCTTTGGGCTTTTCCTCATACACAGCCTTGGACATGCAGCGCAGCATCCCGGTATTGATGATCTGCTCATACGGGCCGCCGCGCACACCTTCCAAGATCGCACTCAGTTCCTTAGGGGTGGGCACATCCTTGGCAAAGTGGTCGTTGATGCCGCAGGCCTGCAGCAGGGTGTGCAGGCGTTCCAGCTTTTCGGCATTGGGCTCCTCATGCACACGGTACACAAAGGGGATCTGCTTCACGCGGGCAAAGTGGGCGGCGCACTGGTTGGCCAGCAGCATGAACTCCTCGATCATGGCTTCGCTCTCGCCGGAAGTGCGCTTCTTCACGTCGATGCAGTGGCCATCCTCGTCGAGGATCAGCTTTACCTCGCCGCTCTCAATGTCCATGCAGCCGCGCTCCTTGCGCAGGCGGGCACGGTGGCCATACAGCTCCTTCATGGCAGGCAGCTGGCTGAGCACCTCGTGGTACTTGCCCTTCAGCTCGTCGTCTGCGCTGCCGGCAAGCAGAGCATTGATCTCGGAGTAAACACCCTTGACGCGGCTGCGGATGACCGTTTTCGCAAAGCGATAGTCGGTCAGGTTGCCATCCTTGTCCAGACGCATCAGGCAGGAGAACGCCAGACGCAGTACGCCTTCGTTCAGGCTGCAGATGCCATTTGAAAGTTGCTTGGGCAGCATGGGAACGACCTGATCGGCATAGTAGACGCTGGTAGCACGGTTGAATGCCTCGTTATCCAGCTCGGTGCCGGGCTTGACATAGTTGGAAACATCCGCGATGTGGACACCCAGCTCAAAGCCGCCTTCCGGGGTCTTGGTCAGGCTGATGGCATCGTCAATGTCCTTGGTCTCGGCACTGTCAATGGTGAAAATGGGCAAAGCGCGCAGATCCATGCGGCCCTCGGTGTCCTTTTCAGAAACCTCGGCATTCTCCAGCTTCTTGGCTTCATCGCGGACTTTATCCGGGAAGCGGCTGCGGATATCCTGCGCATAGAGCAGGGCCTTGGCGCAGCGCTTGGCTTCATCCGAATTGCCGAACCGCATGGCAACGCCAACACGGTGATCTTCCTGACGATTGCCGCGCTGCAGGATCTCCACGGCCACCTTGTCGCCGTCCTTTGCGCCGCCCTCGCAGTCACGCATCAGCTGCATGGAGATAGCCGGACAGTCGTCCGGCACGAATTTCAAACGGCCCTCGATACGGCGGACCGTGCCCACCAGAGAATTCTTTTCTTCCAAAATGGCCAGGATCTCGCCTTCATCGCTGCCCTCCACACGGGGATGCTCAAACTTTTCCACAAGCACCATGTCACCGGGCATTGCACCGCGGGTAAAGCGGCCCGGGATAAAGATATCGCTGGTGCCGTCCTCCAGCATTACAAAGGCAAAATTTTTGCCCAGTTTGACCACCTTGCACAGCAGAGCCTTGTCTGCACGGCCAGAACGCACCGTAAAGAACACGCCCTGACGCTGGCAGATGACGGCCTCGTGCACCAGCTGGTCCACAGCCTCCATCACCTTGCGGTCCGCACTGCGGTCCCCGCCGAACCTTGTCTTGAGGTCTTTAACTGTGCACGGCTGATTCTGGATCGCGTGCTCAATTTTATCGCGCATTGCCATAATAATCTTTCTCCTTGCTCTTCCATGGCCGCAGCCTCCAACGTGCCGCAGCGCTGCCGGTTGTGGGCCAACTGCCCCACCCTGCCCGGCGGTCAGACTGCCGCCGACATCCTATCATAATACAGAAAAACAGCCCCGTCCTTTACACGGGGCTGCACGAACCTTTTCAGCCTGCCAGACGGCCTGCAAACAGACATGCCAGAATAGCGACCACAAAGAAAACGACACCTGCAATGCGGGTCACCTTGGCCAGCATCTGGTCAGCCGGGGTCAGGCGGGCATTGTTTGCACCGCCCACGCTGCCATTGATCGCACCGGAAAGGCCCTGACCATGCGTGTGCTGCATCAGAGTGAGAAGGACGATGACGAGCGAAGCGACCAGCAGGATCACACCGCCAACAATTTCGATAACAGACATGGATTGAAACGCTCCTTTATTATAATTCAATGAAAACCACGCAAAAATACAAATATATAGTAGCATAACAAGCGTGAAAAAGCAAGCAAAAACCGCGCATTTTACGCCAGAGTACGAAGCATGGCGCACAGCCGTGCAAAGATGGCTGCACTGGAATAGGCCGTTTCGGTCTGCCCGTCCTGCAGCACGATCACCGTCCAGCGGGGCTTGCCTGCCGGATAAAAGCCCGCAAACCACAGATTCTTGCGTTCTGTTCCGTCAGCATCAAACTGCCCGGTCTGAGCCGTGCCGGTCTTGCCGCCCGCACCGCCTTCCAGTCCCGCAGCATCCTGTGCGGTACCCTCTTCCACCACCTGACAAAGCATTTCACGCAGAAGCGTTGCATTCTCTGCGCTCATCACCCGCCTCGACTGCGGATGCGCAAGCGTTTCCAGCGGTGTACCGTCGGTTTCATCAACCGTGCATTCCAGAAAGAACGGCGTGCGGTACACCCCGCCGGAGGCGATGGCATTCATCATGGCGGCGATCTGCACCGGTGATGCCAGCAGGCTGCCCTGCCCAAAACTGAAATTGGCAAGTTGACCACTCTGGGCAAGTTCGGCTGCGCCCGGCAGGTTCCCGGATGCAGCATGCAGATTTCCTGCCAAGATTATCTCCTGCCCAAATCCAAAACGCTGCGCCGCTTGCAGTAAATTCTCCGCACCCAGCTGCTGCCCCAGCCGTACAAAATAGCCATTACAGCTTTTTTCCAGTGCTTCTTCTAGCCCGATCTGCCCATGCGGCACCCCGCCTGCGCAGCGGAAGATCTGTCCGTCTATCACTGCGGCACCCGTACATTCATATTCCGGAAAAGCGCCCTGTTCCAGTGCCGCCGCTGCCAGCACCGGTTTGAACACCGAGCCGACGGAATAGCATTCCAACACGCGATTCAGGAATGGGCTGTCCGGCGCGTCCAGACTGGCGGCAAGGTTATCCGGGTCATAGCCCGGCATGCTGACGCTGGCCCGCACGGCGGCAGAAGCTGTATCCAGAACCAAAATGCACCCACTGGTCATAGTCTCCGCTGCCACCGCTTCCGCTGCGCGCTGCATTCGACGCGAAATGGTCAGCTGTACCCCTACGGCCTTACTATCCTGTCGGAGATACTGCGGAGTTTCCCCTGCCCGCAGCCGTCCCTGCGCGGTGACAGCACACAGCAGGGCGTCATGTTCCCCCGTTCCGGTCAGCAGCTTGTCCAGCGCTTTTTCCAGTCCGGCAGCTCCATGGCCTTCATCATCCAGATATCCGATCAGCTGCTGGCACAGCGGTGCTGACGCATACCGCCGGGCAAACGGGTAACACGACACTCCCCGCCAGTAAAGATCACGCTCCACCCTTAGCAGAAATGGCATGGAACGATTCCGATTCCGGTACAAAAGTGCCTGTCCGGCCTCATCGGTATAGGCATACAGGCGAGAATAGCTGTTTTCGTCCGGGAAGCAGAGGGCCAGATATTGCGTTTCCAGCCCGGTGAGCAGTGCACCGGTATGATCGTAAAAATTTCCACGCCGTGCAGGCAGCGCAAGCCGAACCGCGCTTTGCGCTTTGGCGCGGGCTGCATAAGTCTGATTCTGTGCCAGAAAATACAGGCGGCACAAAATCACTGCAAAGCTGAACAGAATGGCCGCATACAGCGCCAGAACCCTCTTGCCGGACATAAAATTCCGCCTCCTCTTTTTATAAGGGTGAGCAGAACAGCAGATGAATATGCGATCATACGCTCTCGAACTGTCTCCGTTTCTGACGCAGAGATGCTGTTTTATGCTTGCTGCGAATGTAATCCGCAGCAATTTTTAACTAAAAAAGGAGACGGGCCCTCCAAAGAAGATCCGTCTCCTTCATGCTGTTTATTCGCGCAAGACGCGTTTGAGGCTTAGTACATGCCGCCCATGCCGCCCATATCACCGGCAGGTGCTGCGGGTGCCGGAGGTTCCGGCAGATCTGCAACCAGGCTCTCGGTGGTCAGGACCATTTCTGCAACAGATGCTGCATTTTCCAGAGCGGAACGAGTGACCTTGGTGGGGTCAACGATGCCAGCAGCGATCATATCGTCCACAAAGACCTCATTCTGCGCATCGAAGCCGTAGTTGGGCTTATTGGCAGAAATGATCTTGTCGATGATGACACTGCCTTCCAGACCGGCATTCTTAGCGATCTGGCGCAGAGGAGCTTCCAGAGCCTTCAGGACGATCTTGGCACCGGTGCGCTCGTCGCCTTCCAGCGTGTCGCACAGCTCACGCACAGCGGGGATCGCATTGATGGGAGCCGTACCGCCGCCGGCAACAACGCCTTCCTGAACAGCAGCCTTGGTTGCGTTCAAAGCATCCTCGATGCGCAGCTTCTTGTCCTTCATCTCAACTTCAGTGGCAGCACCGACCTTGATGACGGCTACGCCGCCAGCCAGCTTTGCCAGACGCTCCTGCAGCTTCTCACGGTCGAAATCGCTGGTAGCGACCTCAATCTGGCTGCGGATCTGAGAAATACGGGCTGCGATCGCATCCTTGTCACCTGCACCGCCCACGATAGTGGTGTTCTCCTTGGTGACCTTGACCTGACGTGCATGGCCCAGCATCTGAACGGTAGCATCCTTCAGCTCATAGCCCAGATCGGAGGAGACTACGGTGCCGCCGGTCAGAATGGCGATATCCTGCAGCATTTCCTTGCGGCGGTCGCCAAAGCCGGGAGCCTTGACAGCGGCCACGTTCAGAGTGCCGCGCAGGCGGTTGACGATCAGGGTGGACAGAGCCTCGCCCTCGATATCCTCAGCCACGATCAGCAGCTTCATGCCATTCTGCATGACCTGCTCCAGCAGGGGAACCAGATCCTGAATCACGCTGATCTTCTTATCGGTGATCAGAATGGCGGCGTTGTCCAGAACAGCCTCCATCTTATCGGTATCGGTGACCATATACGGGGTCAGGTAGCCGCGGTCAAACTGCATGCCTTCCACGATCTCGTTGTAGGTCTCAGCAGTGGTCTTGTTCTCCTCGATGGTGATGACGCCGTCAGAGGTAACTTTTTCCATTGCCTCAGCGATCAGACGGCCGATCTCAGGATCGCCGGCAGAAATGGTGCCGACACGGGCGATATCGTTGCTGTCCTTCACCTTCTGGCTGTGTGCCTTGATGGTCTCAACAGCCTTGGCAACAGCCTTGCTCATGCCGCGGCGGATATCCATGGGGTTTGCACCGGCGGTGACATTCTTCATGCCCTCGGTGACCATAGCCTGTGCCAGAACGGTTGCGGTGGTGGTACCATCGCCTGCTGCATCGTTGGTCTTGGTGGCAACTTCACGCACCAGCTGTGCGCCCATGTTCTCGAACTCGTCCTTCAGCTCGATCTCCTTGGCAATGGTCACGCCATCGTTGGTGATGACCGGTGCGCCGAACTTTTTGCCCAGCACCACATTGCGGCCCTTGGGGCCCAAGGTGATCTTAACGGTATTTGCCAGGGTGTCGATACCGGCACACAGTGCCTTGCGGGCGTCCTCGCCCTGCTTGATCTGCTTAGCCATAATCAAATCGCTCCTTTAAAGCTCAATTTCTTAATACAGAGGGGGCTGTGCTTAGTCCTCAACGACTGCCAGGATATCGCCCTGACGGACGATGGTGCACTCCTCGCCGTCCACCTTGACCTCGGTGCCGGAATACTTGCTGGTGAGGACCTTGTCGCCGACCTTAACGGTCATCTTGACTTCCTTGCCGTCCACAATGCCGCCGGGGCCTACAGCGATGACCTCAGCCACCTGAGGCTTCTCCTTGGCACTGCCGGTCAGGATCAGGCCGCCCTTGGTGGTCTCCTCGACCTCAACAGTCTTGATAACAACACGGTCTGCAAGAGGAATGATCTTCATAGTTCTTGCCCTCCTATAATAAAATATAATTTAAACTTTGCCATAAACCGGAAGCCTCGTGTGCGCCCTTCCGGTTGTTTAGCACTCCTTTTCTCTGAGTGCTAAGAGTATTGTACTCATCTTGACCCGAAAAATCAAGACTTTTTTTGCAATTCTTTATTAACAATTTGTGACGACCCGTTCAATCAACGTATCATCAGCAAAACCTGATTCAAAACCTTCCTGATCTTCTTTCTTTTTTTCTGCAAAACAAAGGGTCGGAAACCCTGATTTAAGGCTTCCGACCCTTTGACTGCTCAGGAGATCCTGAAGGCTGAATTTTTTCGCGTCCGGTCAGGTCGCACTCTGTTCGGACCGCTGCGCTGCAAAGCGCTCAAAAGCAGGCTTTGGCAGCAGAATACGGCCAGCCAGCGGCTGTACCTGCACAGTGATCTGCTCCTTGGGCACACACTCACCGTCTGCCGTAGCAACGATAGGCCCGCGGCCATCCACGGCACGCAGAGAGACCTGCTTTGCCCGCCGGTAGATAAAGTACGGCTCTGCCGCCCTGACCAGCTGACCATTCCGGAAGTGCCCTCCGTTTTTGTACATTCCCAGAAGTTTTGCAATGGTCAACCGGCTCACCTTGCGGATGATATACACATCCAGCCAGCCGTCGTCCGGCTGGGCTTCCGGTGCGGCACAGAAGCCGCCGCCGTAGGTGCGGCCATTGCAGACGGCACACATGAGGCAGTCCACTGTCAGGGTCTCGCCGTCAATGGTGTACTCTACTCTTCGGCCAATATGCCCGCACAGCTGTTCTACGATGGAAAGTGCATAGGCCGCTTCGCCGCCGCAGAGCGGGATGCGCCGGAACTTCGGGATGCCGTAGGCGACCTGCGCGTCCAGACCGGCAGCACAGATGGTGGCCGAAAGACCAAGACTGGTCTGCATCAGGTCAATGGCGACCGGCCCGCCTGCAAGCTGGGCGTCCAGATCCAGAAATTCCGCTTTTGTGCCAAAAGTACGCAGGAAATCATTGCCGCTGCCATAGGGCAGGCAGCCCACAGCCGCATTTTCAAACCCATAGACGCCGGTGAGGGCTTCATTGAAGGTGCCATCGCCGCCTGCTGTATAGATGCGGAGCTGCTCCCCTGCCTGCCGGGCCTGTCGGGCTGCGGCATTGGCGAGCTCCCGGGCATGGCCTGCGTGGGCAGTGATCCGAATGGTATATTCTCCCGTGGCAAGACCGGCCCGCGCTGCTGCCGCATCGATCTGCCGCGGCAGCATGCGGGTACAGTCTGCTTTGCCGGCGGTGGGGTTCAAAAGAAATAAAGTGCGCATGAACTTCCTCCTGCAATTCTGTTTTTTCAGATACACCCTGATTCTATGATAGCAGAAAATCAGCAGGTTGCAAGATGAATTTTTACTTGGCAGGACGGCGGGGAAGCCGCTACTGTCCGATTTTTACATGGTTACGGTTTCATCCTCCCGCAGGATGATAGAGCCATCGGCCGAGCAGTCCGCTGTCCAGTGCTGGCCGGTACTGGCTGTGCCGGAGGCAATGCAGTCTGCAAGGGCTTGCTCTACTGCCCTGTCCACGGCGCGGCGCAGTTCCCGGGCGCCATAGGCTGACCGAGCCTTTGCCGCCAGTGCCCTGCCCACCTGAGGCGTATGGTGCAGCTGATAGCCACTGCCTGCTGCACGCTGTTCCAGCTGGCAGAGCAGTTTTTCCGCAATGGCGCACAGGCTGTCATCTGCCAGCGGACGGAACACAATCATTTCATCCAGACGGCCTGCCAGTTCTGGCCGGAACCACTTTTTCGCTTCCTCAACGGCCTGTGCCGACTGCTTTTCAAATACGGCTTCACTGCCCGCAGCAAAGCCCAGCGGAGCACTCTGACCCGCCAGAAAGCGTGCGCCAAGGTTAGACGTGAGCAGCACGATGGTATTGCGGAAATCCGCTTTACGCCCCATGGCATCGGTGAGCTGCCCATCCTCCAGGATCTGCAGCAGGATGTTCTGGATATCCGGGTGGGCTTTTTCGATCTCATCAAACAGGACCACGCTGTAGGGGCGGCGGCGCACGGCCTCGGTGAGCTGCCCGCCCTCATCATGGCCCAGATAGCCCGGCGGGGCACCCAGCAGCCGGGCAGCGGTGTGCTGCTCCTGATATTCCGACATGTCAAACTTGAGCAGCGCCTTTTCGCTGCCGAACCAGCTGACGGCCAGCGCCCGGGCAAGGGCCGTTTTGCCAACGCCGGTGGGGCCAAGGAACAGCATGGCTCCTATGGGCCTTCCCGGCTCCCCAAGGCCGGTACGGCTGCGGCGGATGGCCCCTGCCACGGCAGCGACTGCGCGGCTCTGCCCGACGATCTCCTCGTTCAGGCGCTGTTCCAGCTTTTCCAGCCGTTCCCGTTCCTGCTCTCCAACGCGCTCTGTGGGCACGCCGCTGGCCTGTGCCACCACATGGGCGATATCATCCGGGGTCAGCACGGGCTGGGGCTGCTTTTCCCGTTCCGCACGGATGCGTGCCGCTGCGCAGGCTTCATCCACAAGGTCGATGGCCTTATCCGGCAGAAAACGCCCCGGCAGATACCGTACCGAGAGTTCCACTGCCGCCTGCAGGGTCTCCTGCGGAAGCTTTACGTTGTGATAGCGTTCGTAGCGCGGGGCCAGACCGCTGAGGATATCAACGGCCTGTGCAGGCGTGGGTTCCTCCACCTGCACCTTGCCGAAACGGCGTTCCAAAGCAGCATCCTTCTGGATATGGGTGCGGAATTCCTCGGTGGTAGTGGCACCGATCATCTGCAATTCTCCACGTGCCAGCACCGGCTTTAAAATGCTGGCTGCATCAATGGCGCCTTCCGCTGCACCGGCACCTACAATGGTATGGAATTCGTCCACGAACAGGATGGCACTGCCGTCCCGGACCAGTTCTTCCAGCAGGTTTTTGAATCGCTCTTCAAAATCGCCGCGGTATTTTGTGCCTGCCACAAGGCTGGCCATATCCAGTGCCAGCAGGCGGCGCCCCTTGAGCGCGCGCGGCACGCGGTCCCCGGCAATGCGCTGGGCAAGGCCCTCTGCCAACGCCGTCTTGCCAACGCCCGGCTCCCCCACCAGACAGGGGTTGTTTTTCTGGCGGCGGCATAAGATCTCCACCATGCGGTCCAGCTCCGCCTCCCGACAGAACACCGGATCCAGTTCCCGTTCTGCGGCGCGGCGGGTCAGATCACGGCAGTATTTATCACTGGCCCGGCTGCCCCGTGGCGCGCCGGCTACCGCCCGTGTCTGATATGGCAGGACGAACTGCCCGGACAACTGGCGGCATTCTCTCACAGCCTCTGTGAGCTGCAGCCCCATGGACGCCAGCAGCACGCCTGCCGTGCAGCCATCGTCCTCCAGCATCGCGCAGAGCAGATGCTCCGGCTCGGCACGGTTCAGGTGAGCGTTCTGCGCCCCGATGATGGCATAGTCCATGGTACGCCTGAGATCCGGTGCAAGGTCATGGCGGTCCAGATGCAGAGCCGGGGCGCGGCGGGTCTGAGCCAGCTGACGGCGCACTTCCGGTTCGCAGATCTGTTTGCCTGCCAGAAACCGCGCTGCTGCGCCCTGATCCTGCTGCAGGATCGCCAGCAGCAGATGGCTGGTATCTGCCTTTTCGCAGCCCAGATTCCCGGCGAGCTCCACTGCACTGCGCAGCAGCCTGTCCGCCTCATGCGAAAAGCCTTTGTAGCCGCCAAAGCCCATTTTTTCCCAGATGCTCATTTGCCTGCTCCTTGTTGAAAAATTCGTTTGCACAAGAAGTATAGCCCCAAAGCACCGAAAAAAATCAGTCGTTTGTGTCGGGATGGGAAAAGCAAAGAGGAGATACCGGTGTGGCATCTCCTCTTTGGCAGATCATGTTCAGTTCATTTCAGCCAGAGCCTTTTTCAGGTTCTTTGCGACCTGATCCGGGCAGCTGGTGCTGCGGAAGCCGCATTTCACATCCTCAAAGCGTTCGATGACCTGTTCGGCCTTCATGCCGCGCACGATGCTGCAGATGCCCTTCAGGTTGCCGTTGCAGCCACCGATGACTTCCATGCTCTCAATGGTGTGGTCATCGTTCAGTACAAAGTTGGTCTGCTTGGAGCAGGTGCCGCTGTTCGGGAAGCTGAATTCCTTGCTCATAGTTCAAAATCCTCTCTTTTTGACAGAAATTCCGACGGTATTCATCTTATTTTATTATAGGCCGGTCTGTTGGAATGTCAATGTGACCTGCTGCACGGTCATACATCGATCCCACGGCGCTGGTGGGCAAGCTCCAGAATACGGGCGATCTGATCTTCCTCTGTGGTGCAGGTGCCCACCGGGTGCGGCACCTTGTGGTTGGCCCCGTGGAAGTCGGTGCCGCCCGTTTGGATGAGGCCGTACTGCTTGCACAGCGCTGCACACTCCGCCTTGTCCTCCGGGCTGTTGCGGGGATGCTCCACCTCGATGCCATCGATCATTCCCTCTTTGGCAAGCTGGCGTACCAGCGGCATGCTTTTGTAAACGGTCGGGTGTGCAAATACCACCACCGCACCGGCTGCCTTGGCTGTGGCAAGCACCTCCTGTACCGAAGGGTACTTTACCTGATGCAGTACCACGCCGCGCGGCTCCCAGCCAAAAAGGTAACTGTACAGCCTGCCATATACGGCATCGCACAGGCCCAGCTGATGCAGCGCCTCCATAATGCCGCTTTTGAACAGCACACCGCTGTCTTTTGCGTATTCCAGTGCCTGTTCCGTGCGGAACTGCGGATACAGCGCTTCGATCTCCTTTGCGCTTTGCAGACCGCACTCGTTGCGGCGCTGGCGCAGGATGTCGCAGTGCTCCCTCAGCTCCCGGCTTTCCGGATCCGGATAATAGCACAGCAGGTGCACCCGGTGACGATGCTCATGGTCGTAGCCGGTGAGTTCAGCCGCCGGGAGCAGATGCACCCCGTCCTGCACCGGATGCTCATAGCAGTAATTCACACTGAGCAGGGTGTCATGGTCGGAAATAGCCATGGTGTCCAGACCCGCCCGCGCCGCCATGAGCGGCAGACGGTGGATGGGCACCGAGCCATCGGAACAGGTAGAATGATTGTGAAGATCGCCGGACATAAAAATTGAAACCTCCATGAAAACCCTCTCAGCCGCCTGCGGCGTCAGCTCCCCCGAGGGGGGCTTTTCTTTTGCCAAATGCTTTTTATCCACAACAGCTGCCGTGCTCCGTTCTGCTAAAAAGCTCTCCCTTTCGGGAGAGCTGGCATTGCAAAGCACTGACTGAGAGGGTATCGATTAGTTCTTATAGAAATTGATCAGGCAGCCATCTGCCAGGATCTTGCGCTCGTCGGCGGTCAGCGGGGCCATGTACAGGCTGAACTCCTTGACGGAATCGCCCAGCACATAGGCCTTGATGTCCTGCAGATCGCCCTTGAGAGCTTCGCGGACGCCCGGGATGAACACATAATCGCCCAGACCGAAGGGCGTTGCGCCCACCAGCTGCAGCGGCAGCATACCCCAGTTGATGAGGTTGGAGCGGTAGCGCTTGGTGGCATACTCGGTGACGATGTTGGCCCCGGCACCCAGCACGCGCTGGCAGCTGGCAGCCTGCTCACGGGCAGAACCATCGCCGGGCTTGACGGCAAAGATGGTGGATGCAATCTGCACATCATCCCATGTCAGGGCCTCGCAGCCGGGCACTTTGTGCAGCTGAGCCAGCACCTCGGCGCTGCCCTCGCCTGCACGGCGGGCCTTTTCCTCAGCCTGCACAGCCTTGGCACGGCTCACATACTCCGGGTCCTTGCGGCTGAGGGTGAACTCTGCCAGACCCAGCGGATTGGAGCGGAAGGACGAGGTCTCGCCGGAGGGGATGAGCTCGTCCGTGGTGGTAACAGGGTCGGTAATGTAGGAAGCCACCTTCAGCAGCAGATTCTCGCCCAGCGGTGCGATCTCGGGCCAGTCCTTGATGTTAGGGCCCAGCTTGAGCAGGGCATCGTAATCGCCCTTGCCAAAGCCCTGATACACGCGGGTGTTGTAGCTGGAAGGATCGTACTGATACTCAGGCACAGTGGGATCATAATCAATGTCGGTGGCCGGGGTCAGGATGCCGCCGTTGGCCGTGGTGGCGGCAATGCTGCGGGCATCCATCAGTGCTACGCCGGAAAGCTGGCCGTTGCCGGGCTTGGAGCCCTCACGGCTGGGGAAGTTGCGGGTAGTATGGCGGATGGACAGCGCGCCGTTTGCGGGCACATCGCCTGCGCCGAAGCAGGGACCGCAGAAAGCCGTGCGGATGGTTGCACCGCTTGCCATCAGGTCGCTGATCACGCCGGTGCGCACCAACTCCATCATGATCGGCTGGCTGCCGGGGTACACGCTGAGGGCGTAGTCGCCGCAGCCGCCGGTATGGCCCTTGAGGATGGAGGCTGCCTCATAAATGCTGTCGTAAAGACCGCCTGCACAGCCTGCAATGACGCCCTGATCCACACGCAGCTTTCCGTTCTCGATCTTGCTGCACAGGTCAAGGCTGACGTCCTTGCGGCCGATGAGCTTCTGCACATCCTGTTCGCAGGCGTGGAGGATATCCTCAAGGTTTGCGTTCAGTTCTTCAATGGTGAATGCATTGGAGGGGTGCATGGGCAGTGCGATCATGGGCCGGATGGCAGACAGATCCACTTCCACCACGCCGTCATAATAGGCAAGGTCTGCCGGGGCAAGCTTCTTGTAGTCAGCAGCACGGCCATGCACAGCGAGGAAACGCTGGGTGGTCTCGTCCGTCTCCCAGATGGAGGACAGGCAGGTGGTCTCGGTGGTCATCGCGTCGATGGCATTGCGGGTATCCTGACGCAGGGACGCAATGCCGGGGCCGACGAACTCCATGACCTTGTTCTTGACGTAGCCGCTCTTGAACAGCTTGCCCACCAGTGCGATCGCCACATCGTGGGGGCCGCAGCCTGCGGGCAGAGAACCGGTGAGGTAGATGGCCACGACGCCCGGGCGGGCAACATCATAGGTGCGGCCCAGCAGCTGCTTTGCCAGCTCGCCGCCGCCCTCGCCAATGGCCATGGTGCCCAAAGCACCATAGCGGGTGTGGGAGTCGGAGCCCAGGATCATTTTGCCGCAGCCCGCAAACTTTTCGCGCATGTACTGATGGATGACTGCAAGGTGCGGGGGCACAAAGATGCCGCCGTACTTTTTAGCAGCGGACAGGCCAAAACGGTGGTCATCCTCGTTGATGGTGCCGCCCACAGCGCACAGGCTGTTGTGGCAGTTGGTAAGCACATACGGAATGGGGAATTTCTCCAGACCGGATGCACGGGCCGTCTGGATAATACCCACAAAGGTGATGTCATGGCTGGCCATGGCGTCAAACTTGATCTTCAGGTTATCGACATCGCCGCTGGTGTTATGTGCCTGCAGAATGCTGTAGGCCATGGTACCGGTCTTTGCGTTTGCAACGGCTGCTGCATCAAAGCCTTTTGCGGCCAGCGCGGCAGATGCATTGCCGTCTGCCGGCACCCACTCCCCGCGGGCATAGTATGCACCGCCGGTGCTGCACTTGATCATATCCAACATCTCGATTCGCCTCTCTTTTTGATTTTCCCGCCCGCCCTCTGTTGCGGGCACTGCCCCGGCAGAACGGTACACCGTACGCCCTGCCCTATCCTGCCGCACTGCCAAAGCAGGCGGCGACGGCCCCAAAGCCGTGTTTGGATATTATTATAGCATGAAACGCCGGAAAGAAAAAGCACTTTTTTCAAATGAACTGTGAAGGGAAGATGAAGAGATGGACTCTGCGCCGCTCTACCCCCTCGTCCGGCGCAAAAGGAACAAGCCCGAACTGCTGCAAAACAGCCCCTGCAAAAAATGAGACAGGCTTTCCCGAAAAGGATCGCCTGTCTCATTGTCAGGTATTTTCATCCCGAAGCATTGCCAGAAATTCTGCCTCGGTCAGAACGGGGATCCCGAGTGTCTGTGCCTTCGTCAGCTTGGAACCCGCCGCAGCACCGGCCACAACGTAAGCCGTCTTTTTGGAGACGGAGCTGCTGGCCTTGCCGCCATTTTTCACGATCAGAGCCTCGGCCTCATTGCGGGAAAGCGATTCCAGCGTACCCGTGACCACCAGCGTTTTGCCTGCCAGCTTATCGCCTTTCGGCTCGCCCTTCCACTGCATGTTCAAGCCGGCATCTGCCAAGCGGTGCACAAGATCGGTGGTGCCTTCTTTTGCAAAAAACTCTACTACGCTTTGTGCCATCACACCGCCAAATCCATCGATCTCGCTGATCTTCTCCACGGTAGCTTCCCGGATGGCCTGCAATGTTCCAAAATGCTCCGCCAGCAGAGCTGCTGCCTTGTCACCGATGTTGCGGATGCCAAAACCGAACAAAAGCTTATCCAGATTATTCTGCTTGGAGCGTTCGATCGCACTCAAAAGATTCTCAGCACTTTTCTCCTTGAATTTGTCCAGCGTCAAAAGCTGTTCCCGGGTCAGAGTGTAGATGTCCGCAGCAGAATGCACCATATCCTTTTCCACCAGCTGAGTGGCAACAGCCGTGCCAAGGCCCTCAATATCCATAGCATCCCGGGATGCAAAGTGGATGATATTGCGCAGAGCCTGTGCCGGACATTCGGGGTTCACACAGCGCAGAGCCGCTTCATCTTCCAGATGAACGACCGGTGCGCCGCAGGAAGGACAGACAGTTGGCATTTCGTAGGGCTGCGCATCCTCTGCATGGCGGGTGACACCGATCACTTCCGGGATGATATCGCCAGCCTTGCGCACCTGAATGGTATCGCCGATGCAAAGGCCAAACTGGTGGATAAAATCTTCATTGTGCAGTGTTGCACGGGCAACCGTGGTGCCTGCCAGAAATACGGGATCAAAGCAGGCAGTCGGCGTCAGCACACCGGTGCGGCCCACTGCAACCTCAATGCTGCGCAGAGTGGTTTCTTTGACCTCCGGCGGATACTTGAAGGCGATTGCCCAGCGCGGGAATTTGTTGGTGGAGCCCATCAAATCACGCTGTGCAAAACTGTTCACTTTTATAACAGCACCATCCATATCAAAGTCCAGCTTTGCACGGTTCTGCCCGATCTGCTCGATCTCCGCGATGGCCTGCTCAATATCATGCACCACATGATAACGCGGCGACACCGGTAACCCCAAACTCTTGAGATAGTCCAGACTTTCCGAATGCTTTGTGAGGGTTTTGCCGCGGATCTGCTGCACATTAAAAATAAAAATAGAAAGCCCCCGGCTGCCGGTTATTTTGGCGTCCTTCTGACGCAGGGAACCGGCAGCAGCATTGCGCGGATTTTTGAAAGGCGCAGCGCCCTGCAGCTCCTGCTCTGCGCAGAGCTTCTGGAACGCTCCGTGCGGCATATACACTTCACCGCGCACTTCCAGAAACTCTGGTGCATTCTTCAATTTTTTGGGAATACTGCGAATGGCACGGACATTGGCTGTAACGTCTTCGCCTACTACGCCATCGCCGCGGGTGGAGGCACGAACCAGCTCACCATTCTCATATTCCAAGCTGCAGGAAAGACCATCGATCTTGATCTCGACCACATACTCCGGCTCTGCGCCTGCTTCGCGCACACGGCGGTCAAAGTCGCGCAGTTCATCATACGAAAAAGCATCCAGAAGACTCTCCATTTTGACCGTGTGGGTCACCTTTGGCAGTTTGCTGCTGGCAGAGCCGCCCACCTTCTGCGTGGGAGACGACGCCGTTACTAGCTGTGGAAACTGTGCTTCCAGCGCTTTCAGCTCCCGGGTCAGGGCATCATACTCAAAATCTTCCAGTTCCGGCGCATCCTGATCATAATAAAGCCGATTGTTTTTTTCAATGATCGTTCGCAGTTCTTCCACGCGCTGCTTTGCCTGTTCCAACTCCAAAAAATCCACTCTCCCGCTCTCCGACTTTTCCTGCGCTGCCTTCCAGACTTGTTGGCTGGACGATACCGTAGCACAGGCTTCATTTTTGTTAGTATACCACATCTTTCCACCCTTTCGCAACATTATCGCACCACCGTCAATTTCCAGTGCAATTTTCTCAAATTTGTATGAACCGGGTGCAATCAGTCCCTATTTTTCGCTTTTATCATGCCCATTTATTCCATTTCCTTCCATTTCGTAATTTCAAAATATCATCGTATTCTCGTCAATGTCAATTTTCAGCTATAATTGATTTTCAATCCACTTCCCATTTTTCTCATTTTTAGGCATTTTCTTTTTGCATGGACTTTTCGTTCATTAAAAATAAAAGTCCCTGCAACTTTCGCTCACAGCTCCCACTCAGAGCCACAAACGATCGTTGCAGGGGCTTTCTTCATCTTTCCGGTCGCTCCATTTTGAATTGTCACGGCATATCCTGCCTTCGGTGAGCGCCAGATGAAATATTTTCAGGCAGTGCAGAAGAAACATTCAGTGTTGGATACGTGTGTGAATCACGTTTTCCTCTCCTGCCCTGCCCGGAATATCATTTTGTGCAGTTTTTAATCTAGAATAGAATGGCACCCTCAGTTTTGATAACTCTCGTCAATTGAATCAATCCGCAGCTCGTGATACACTATTGCCAAAGACGTCTTGAATCTTCATAGCGAACGGAGGTGAATCGAATGGATTCTGTTTACACAATTGCAATCGGTCTCTCTGATTGCATCGAGCAGACTATGTCCCGTATTCTGCCCGGTGAGACACTGAGGCGCATCTTACTCGTTCTGTTCAACAGCACAAACAACTAAACTGTAGCATAAACTTTTTAACGGTCTTTGGAATCCCACTTCCAAGGGCCGTTTTTTACTTCCCGCTCTTCGCCTTCAGGCGGTCGTACTCCTTGTCCGCCGCAATGGCTTCCTTGGTGAAGGAGTTATTCTTCCACCATGCGACCAGTGCCGCAATGGTCGTGATGCCCGCCGTCACCAGCTGCTCCACAGTGGTGCTCTCGATAGGCAGCGGGCTCTTGCCCATGGCGCTCAGCATCTGATTCGTCAGAGCCAGCAGCAGAACGGCGGTACGTGCAATGGTGCCTGCAGTGATGTTGAAATTCATAGTTCAGTCCTCCTTGATCGGTAAACTCTTGGCGCGGTTGTACAGCTCGGTGCCGGTCCCGTTTCCGCCAAGTTCGTGGTAATTTTCGTAAAGGTACTCCATATTTTTCAGTGCGGATGTATCAATGCAGCCCTGTTTGAGGTAATAGGTACAGCTCTGATACAGCCTGTCGTGCATGATGGCCAGTAAACCGCCCTTGATGTTCTTGTACTCGGTCACTTTCCTGACCAGATACCCCCACCCGAAGGTCAGCAGCCCGATGGCCCATTCCATCCAGTGCGAGGAGATGTAGGCAATGACACTCTGCATCGGAGTTCACCCCTTCCACCGGCTTTTTGCCTTGCGCACGTCCACATGCACCCAGCCGTTGGCGCGTCCCAGACCGGGCGGGTAGATGCCGCAGCCGCCGGCGTTGCCCAGCAGTTTGTCCGCATAGGCGTACACCTGCTCCACGCTGATGCCCTGCACCTGAATGTCCGCCGCCTTGCCGTACAGGTGCTGGCTGAACTTTGCCGCGTTCTTCTGCTTCGCGTTCCAGCTCGCCGTGCGGAACCCGCTGGTGATCGTCACCGGCTTGCCGAAGTGCACCCGGATCTTCTCCAGCACCTCCACAAGCGCCGTGTCGATGAACACCGGGTCGCTTCCGTCACGACAGTAGAACTCCCGCACCTTGAAATGCTCTGAAAGCTTCTGGTTTCCATTTTTCAAAATGGAGTAGGCTTCCAAACTCAACGATCATCCTTCCTTTCACGTTCCAAGCCGGAATCTTCCTTCTGCCTGTTTCAGCGGCTTTACCTCCACAGGCAGGATATCTGCACACAGCATCGCCGCCACAGGCTTTGCCGCCGCATTCGCAGTGATCCTGATATTTTCCGTCACCGATGCCATTTTGAATTCTGCGCTCGTGCCGTCCTTTGCCGTGACGATACAGCCCGCATCCACAGGGACCCATTCCTCGGTGATGTTCGTCGAGCCGTCTTCCCCCGATGTGATTGTCGTTTCAAGGCGCATTGCAGTCAGTTCCAGTGTAAAATTCTCCACGTCCTTCACCGTAAACACGTTCTGGTAACTCATGCCCTTCACGACGCTCCCCACCGGGTTCGTCTCGCTCACACCGTCCAGTGTCCGCTCAATGGTAAAACTCTCGTAAGCGCCAACGGTCACGCTGCACTCGGCCTTCACCCCGCCGCACTCGGCTGTCACCACGGCAGTCCCCTTTTTCAGGGCCAGAATGGTGCCATTTTGAGTAATTTTCACCACGTTCTTCGGTGCTGCCGTCACGTTCACCCTGCGGTAAAACGTATTTGTCGGTCCAACGCCCACCAGCAGCTGGTATTCCATTCCCTTGTTCAGCTTCAGCTCGTAGACATTCAATGCCACGGCCTCCACCTTCAGGGTGTGCATGGTCGGGTGCAGTCGGTACTCCAGCGTGATCTTCGAGTGCCCCTTGTCGCTCTTGAACTGATTCACCCACAAAAGACCCTCGTAGTAGTGGCTGGGGTTGTCCTCCAGTGCAAACCGCACCCGCTTGCCCTTCAGGCGTTCGCAGATGGTGGTGTACGCAGTCTCCCAGTCCCAGCCCTCGTAGTCGTTCTCAAGGTAGAATTCGATCTTTCCGGTGCGGTCATCGAAGGTCGCCCGCTTCGGCACGGTCTGGCTGTAATCCAGCGAGCCGTCTCTGCCCGGCACGGTCGCAAACTTTGTCCGCTCAATGGGCGGCGCGATCACCGGCCGGGAGGAAGGGATCAGTTTCCAGTCGTCCCAGGTGTCGATGTAGTCATCGTCCACATTTATAATAAGAGAATGGTACATGGAGCCTCCTCACTTGGTGTTCAGGTATCCGATGGTCGATTGAATGGCATTCCATGCCTTGCCTGCCGTGCCGAAGTTTGCCGCCTGCAAAGACGAAAGCCTCGATGTCGTCTCGCCAAAGGTAAAGTCTTTTTCGTCCAGCTCATGCAGCGGGATCACTTCCTTCGTGCAGGGTACCCAGTCGTCTATGCCGTGGGGCTCCGAGAGCACATAGGTCTCCTTCAGGAAATCCAGTCTGTCGGTGTCCACGCCAATGTCCGCAAGGTCTGCAGCATTGATCTGCAGGCTCCCGCTGAACCCGCTGTACTTTTTCAGCTCAGCCTTTGCTTTTTCGTAAAGGCTGTCCGTTGAAGAAGACGTTCCTTCCACCGTGATGGTCTTCTGACACAGGCCGTACTTCTTGATGGATTCCCCATTGTAAGCCTCTGCCGTGAGTTGCTGGGTATGGGTCGTCTCCCAGAACAGGAAGCCTTCCTTCCAGCTTGCCCAGCCGATGGCCTTCACCGAGTTCACAATGCCGTTGTCCTTGAGATAATAGGAGATATCCAGCAGGTTATCTCCCAGCCTTATCACCTGATTGGTCTTGTCGTTCAGCTTTGCCACACAGTCCAGATATCTTGTGTACACCCGCACCCCGTCCACCATTTTGATTTCCTTGTGCAGGCGCAGATAGCCTCCGTATTTTCCCACAACATTGCTCGTCAGCACGTCCCAACAGTCACCTACGCTGGCCGTTTCCTTGTCCGTATCGCTCTCCGGCTTTTTCACCGTGATACTTCCGGGCAGGAACACCTTGCCTTCTGCCTTGAATCCGCTGTGCTCTGCAGGGTCGTCCTCCACAGCAAGGGCCAGCTTCACAAGCTCTTCCACTGTGTAGAACTGGTTTTTCACCTGACACTGCCGTTCCTGCAGATATCCCAGCTCGCTCACACAGGTCACATCGATGTCGAGGTTGAAGTTTGTGCTCAGCTCGGTGATGTAGCCCATAAAGATCTCGCGCCCGTCCTCTTCCACGCTGACCACCGGTTTTTTCAGCAGCAGCTTGTCGTAGTATGGGTTCGAGACGGGCACCGTAAAGGTGAACGAGCAGGGATCGTTTGCTTCCAGCGTCAGCTCCGGGTCAAGGATAAAGGCGGCTTTCTCGTCGTAAGGATCATCCAGAATGTTCCGTTCGGTCCAGTAGTAGCTCTGTCCGTCCGCAGTACCCTTGATCTGCCCAATGTACACAACGTAGCCGGGCGACCGGATGCGGTTCACTTTGCAGCTCCGCACGGTGGTTGTCCGCCCGTCGTATACTTCAACGGTCAGGGTGTGGAGTTCATTCTTTTCAAACTGGTCCAATTCTTCCTTCGTTAGGGTGAATCGGTATACGCCATTTTGAATTGCGGCAAAGGTCTTGCGCACCGTATCGTCAATTTTCTCCGTCACGGTGATAGCGTCGCCTTCCGGGTCAGATACCTTGTATGCAAAGCCGAACTTCGTCCATCTGCCGTAGATGCCATCTTTGCCAATGTAGTTGCTCTCGATCTCCGGCGCTTTGTTGCTGGTCAGAAAGCCCCTGTCGTCCACCGTAGCGTTCTCGTCCACGCAGAAGCACACGAGGATGTTGCCCATTGTCGGCATCCGAAACTGGTTTTCCACATACGAATATGTGCCGTAATACACGCTGCTTCGGAGTGCGTAATAATATCCGCCCTCATTGTCTGAGTTGCTGGCGTCTACGTCCTGTGTGACACGGCTGTCCGCATAATCAACCTTATGCTCTGCCAGGAGCTTGCACACATCCGAATTCCCGCCAAAGTCGCCCGCCATCGGGATAAAGAACCTCTGGTCTGCCAGCAAACTATAACCATTTGTGTTGCCCGCCATGTAACGAATCGTCACAGGCTTTATCACGTCCAGCACGTCCTGCGAGAGCCGCTTTGCGTAGGTGTTGTGCAGCCAGTACCGTGGCGAGCTGCTGCCTGCGTAGCTCTGCCCCGTACTGGAGCTGCTTCCCCACCGTATCGTATCATTTACCAGTCCCGCCCGAATCAGCAGCGTATTTCCCTTGCCGTTCAGGTCCTTCTCGTAGTCATGCTGCGCTACGATAAATTCTACCGCCGTACCGCTCTCGTATATATTCACGGTCTCGGTCACGGCAAGGTCTTTCACAAGCTTTCCCATCTTCTCACTTCACCTTCGCTGCGGCGATCTGCCCCATCCGGTTGTCGATGTATCCGATGGTCTTTTTTCCGTCAATGGTCATCTTCATGCCGCGGATGCTGTCCACAATGCCGTCCATGTGCCCGGCAAGGCCGTTGATGGCGTTCAGCGTGTCGTCGTTCCCCTTGTTTTTCATTCCATTTTGAAGCTGTACCTCTGCATCGATTTGGTTCGCAAGGTTCCGGCTCACGTCACCGTCAAGGCTCAGAGACTTCGTGGCCGCAAAGGTATTGTCGATCTCCTCGGCCCCTTCCAAGACGTTCGTCAGGTCCACAACGGGCGTGATCTGCGGGGTGTACTCGTAGTCGCTGTCCATCACCTTGCTGATGGCGCTAAGGGCTCCTTTTGCGATCTCGGTCGCGTCCTGCGTCACCTCGTCCACCGCATCGTCGATGATGGGCGCATCCTCCTTCACGCCGTCGCTGATGCCCTTGTCGATCTCCGAGCCGATATCCTTCGATACACTGGTCTCGCGATTCTGGTTCTTGCGCTTATTGATGAACCACGCAATGCCGCCGATCACCGCCGCAATCGCCGCAAGAATGCCCACCACCAAAAGCAGTTCCGGCATGGCCGCCATAATGGCCCCGCCGAGGCCGCCCAGTGCAGTGCCGACACCGCCAACAGCCGCTTCCGCGCCGACACCGGTCACACCCAGCTGCCCCAACACGGGGATCAGGCCGTTCACGGCGTTTCCGACGTTCGTTGCCGCATTGCCGATGTTTCCAAGCTTTGCCGCAAAGTCGCCATTTTGAAATCCGTTGATCAACTTCACCAGCATATCACCGGCACCCTTCGTCAGCTCTTTGCCGGTGTCCGTGAACAGCAGGTCAATGATGCCGGTCGCCGCCGAAATGATGGCACTGGCGTAGTCGCCCTGCATGGCAGACGCAATGGCCGAGATGAACTCCGTCCCGATCTCCTGTCCTTCCTCGCTGAATGCCGCCTTGAATACCGTGCTCAGTGTGTTCGTCATTTCCTCGCCCATGGCACCGGAAGCTTTCTTCCACACCTCGCTGCACGCATCGCTGATGGGCACCCAGTTTTTCTGGATGGCGTTTGCAAACCGCACCACGGCGTTCTTGGCATTATCCTCAAGGCCCATGGCATCTGCCAGCGCCCCGGCAAAGCTCACCATGGAACTGCGGGAGGAAAGCAGCTGGTCCTTCAGGTCATTCCGGTCGTCCTCGCTCAGGGGATCCCCGTTCAGGTCTTTGCCGTCTGCAAGCTGCTGCTGAATAAGCCGGGTCTTTTCCAGCTCCGCATTCATGTTCTGCAAGGCGCTCACTGTACCCAGAATGCTGGTCGTGATGCCCTGATACTTTGCTTTCCGCGCTTCGGCGCTGTTCTCGCCGTACTGTTCCACGGCCTGTTTGTAGGCATCTTCCCGGTCTTTCAGGCTTCCATCTCCGTAGATGCTGGTCAGCAGGTCCATACGATTCTGCATCCGGCTCTGTGCATCGCTGATAATATCCAGCTGCGCATCCAGCTTGTTCAGAGCCTGCTTGGCGATCTCATTTTGAAGTTCCAGACTCTCGGTCTGTGCATCCAGATAGACATTCCATGCTTCTTTCGTGCGCAGGTCGCTCTCGCCGTACTGCTGGCGCAGGGTGTCCCACTGCTCCTTCGCTTTGGCTTCCTTCTTCTGCTTTACTTCCAGTTCAGCCTTCTGGTACTCGGTTTCCCGGTTGATCTTGTCCAGCTTCGAGGCAGTGTTGTCGTTCTTGGCCGTCCAGAGAGCATATTCCTTTTCCAGCGTGTCAAGGTCGGTGTCGTACCGCTTCGTGATGTCCTCAAACAGATTCGTGTACTGCTCCGCTTTCAGCTTGGCAAGGCTGGTCTTTTCGCTCAAAAGGTCGGCATACGCTTCCTTCGTCTCGGTCTTGTCCGCGCCCCAGCGCTTGTACATCTCGTCGTACTTCGCCTGTGCAATGGCCACCCGGTCGGTCTGGTTCGCAATTTCCGCCGCCGCGTTCTCCATTTTCTTCGAGAGCAGTGTGTCCTCGTCTGCGGAATACTGGTTTTCCACCTGCCACAGCTCGTATTCGCTGTCCATGGCTTCCCGCAGGGCTTTGTTTGCTTCCAGCTGGGTCTTGTACTTTTCAGTGATCTGCTGGGCTACGGTTTTCTTCGTGCCGGTCTTACCGGTTTTGCCCGTGCCGCTTCCGCCGCCAGAACCTGTCGGGTTCGTATCTCCAGACCCAAAAAGTGTTCCAAGAATATCTTCTGCAGCATCATCTGCCACGGTATTCGGAGTCGCATTCCGGTACTTACTGATCTCTTTTTCGTACCACTCATCAAACCAGTCGTCTTTGGAACCGGTATGAACGTTCTTCGCCGCGCCCAGTCCGTTATAGAAACTACTGGCTGCGTCACTGCCTTTGTTGAACATCCAACTGTTCAAACCGTCAAACGTACTGGAAAGTCCAGATTTCACATTTTCGCCAAATACATTAGTTCCGGCATTCAGCTTCGCAATAGATTCTGCTCCATTCAGTCCGTTTGTGAGACCCGGTGCAAACCACTGACCGAGCTCTCTCATCCATGTCGAAGGTGAATGTATCCCAAACGCGTTCCGAAAGAAATCCTTCACCTTATTACACAGAGTCAGAACGCCGTTGTTTGCGGTCTGCACGGAAGCCCCAGTATTCAGGCCATTGGCAAGCCCCTGAGACATGTATTCTCCAATTTTGTCAAAGAAGCCTGAAATCGTGCCCAGCAAGCCGCCAAACAGGTTCATCGGATTGAGATTTTCTGATAGCCATGCAGCAATATTCCCAAGCAGTTCACTCAGTGCACCTTTGATTCCGCCTCCCTCACCGCCGCCATCCCATGCCCATGCGATCAGGTCGATAATGGTCTGAATCACTACTGTGCCCAGTGTGAACAAAGCCTGCCCAATAGGCTCACTACACTGTACGATAACATTGCAAATGGCCACGATAAGTTGAGCAAGCGCATTGCCGATTGCAGGAACCGCCTGTGCAATCGCATTACAAACTGCAACGATGATTTCAGCAATAGCTGTTGCAATACTACCCACTGCGGTTCCAAGACCCGCGATCACGCCAGCGATGAAAACGCCGATTGCCGAACCAAGCGTACCAAGTGCGACAACAAGTGCTTCCATCCGAAGAGGCATCAAACTTACAGCGGCCATTGTGCCAAGCAGCAATGCAAAGCTCCCCGCCAGCAGACTCAGTGCTGCAGAAACGGCAATGACAATAGGGCCTGCAAGCGACATTGTTCCGACCACCGCTGCAAAAATTCCAAGTGCTCCGCCAAGTGCAAGTAATCCATGCCCAATCTCTTCAAGCGACATTTCGCCGAGAGATTTCAGCGGAGAAACGAGTGCATTCAGTACAACTGACATGATGAGGAAAGACGCCGCACTGCCAAGAGAACCTTTTACAAAGGTCAACGCCACTCCCATTTCAATCAGTCCGCCAGCCATGGCCGCCAGTGCCACACCAATCTGGTCAAGCGTCATTCCACCAAGATTTGCCAATGCATTGGACAGAATCAGCAGTCCTCCAGATAGAATAGTCAAGGCAACTGCCGTTGAGAGTACATGCTCTGCCGCGTTAGACAGCATGTTGAAAATTGCAATCTCACCAAGTATTGCGCCCAGCGCGCCAATGCCGTTCTGGAGTTCTTCTACCGACATCTTGCTGAATGCCGAAACCGATTTTTCCAGAACACTCAATGCCGCTGCCAATACCAGGATGCCTACTGCTTTTCCTGCCGTCAGTCCGCCGAAGTTACTCAGCCCTGAAAATGCAGCAACTTCTGCCAGCAGACCTCCAACTGCAATAAGGCCTTTCTCAATTCCATCCCAGCCGAGGTCTGCCAGCTGCTCCACTGCGCCTGCCAGAACACAAACTGCCGCAGCCATTACAAGCATACTCAGGGCATGCTTAGCGCCATCTTTTGCCCATTTTGAAATTGCAACCTGTGCGGCAACCAGTTCTGCCATCACCGCGCCCAATGCGATAACTGAAGTCAGAAGCTTTCCGGTTTCAATTTCAGAAATCTTCTTCAGTGCAGATGCAAGGATCAGAACGCCTGCTGCGATAACGACCATTGAGCTGGTGCCTTTGCCAACTTTCTTGGTCTTTTTCGTAATTTCGTCGTAAATTGCAAGTGCCGCCAGCAGTTCAGCGAACAGTGCAATCATTGCCCCCGTAGATGCAGCCAGCCGTTCGGGTTTCACCAAAGAAAGCACAACAAGTGATCCTGCCAGAATCGCAACGGCGGTTGCAATCGTTTTGAGCGTTTCCGCATTCTTATTGTTCTTCCATGCTGCAACAGCTTCTCCCAACTTGTTGAGAAGTTCTGCCACACCACCGATTGTGTCTTTAACGGTAGAGCCGATATCTTTGAAGGCTTCCAAAAAACCCTTAATGCCTGCAATAAGCCCGGCAATCATTCCGGCATTCGCAAAGCCCCAAAGTGCGTTGTCATTCAGATTACCAAAAGCAGCACTGCTGCCCAGTTCTTTAAAAATCTCCCCGATTTTATCAGCAAGCCATTTCAGCTTTGGTGTAATGAAAGAAATAAAATTTTCAAACCACTCACCAAGGGTCTTTAATGGGTCGAACACGACAGAGACGTTATTCGATACATCAGTCAGTACCCCTGCAAAGGTCTGCATCCCTTCAGACACTTTTCCGATAATCCAGTGAATACCATCCAGTGTCGTTTTAAACGCCTTAGAGTTATTGACCGCATTGGCCATCTCAACCAAGCAATCGCCCAATGACGCTGTAATACTTAAAAAGCCGCCAGCAAGTGGAGATACAGCATTGAATACTTCCCCCAGAACCTTACCAACGGTTAAAAGCACATATTTCCCAACATTCAGTACAGCAAAAATGCCGCTGAATGTTCGTTCGATTTTATCGGCTGTCTCGTCACTGATGCTGAGCTTTGCAGTAAACTCGTCAATTGATTTTGCAATGTTGTAGATCTGATCGGCAGTGATGGGTGAGAATATCTTCTGCCAGGCACGTGCTACCGGCTCCACAACTTTTTCAAATGCCTCAAAGACATTCCAGATGGACTCGATCAAATGCTCCCGACCGGAGAGTTCGCCGATTTTCTTGGAGTAAATATCAAGATCCAGGTTGCCGTCTGCGACCTGCTGATTAACTTTCTCAAAGCTCTTTGCCAGAGACCTCACTTGAGCAGGATCGAGTTTTTTGGCTTTTAAAGCATCGTCACTCAAAGCTCCCAGCGCTGAAAGCTGCTTGTACGATTCTTTCAAACCATTTTGAAGCTGCTCAGCAGAGACACCTCCCTGCTGCAAAGCCTTGGCAAAACTTCCTGCATCATCAATTTGTTTTTGACTGATCGAACCGTTTGCAAGCATGACCTTTTCCAGCATCTGACTATAAAAGTCAGCACTGTCGCCCAGTGCGGTGCTCAACTGCTGCCAACCGGTATTTAGGCCTCCGGCCAACACGGTATTACGGGCTTCAGACGATTTGTTGATAAGATCTGAAAAGACGTCACTAAATCTTGTAAAAAGCTCTTTTGCCTCTTCAAAGTCGCCAATAATCGTTTGCCATGTCTGAGTCCATCCAGACTGCAGTGCTTCTGCCAAAGTATCTTTCAACTGACTGAGCGTTTTTACTTTTGTTGCGGCATCATTCGCAGTCTGTCCCATCTCCATAATTTTCTTGATCTGCTCATCGGTGTATCCGATGGACTTCAAGGTTTCCTCATTGAGATCTCCAGTAAATTTCTGAAGAGTTTCAGTCAGAATAGACGAGGTCAGCCATCCCTTTGATAGAGTCTCGCGGAAAGAGCCTTCCTTTTTTATCATGCTATCGATAGCGATACCATGCACCCGAGCGGTCTCTTTCAGTGCGTCTTGGAACACCTGACCGCCCATGCCTGCGTTGACCACCGAGTTCCAGTCCTGCAATTTCACAGTACCAGAAGCCAGTGCCTGAGAAAGTTGGTACATGGCGGTACTAGCCTGCTGGCTGGTCGAGCCAGATACAGCTGCAAGGTTTGCAATACCCTTAATAGCTGCAACGGAAGTATCCAGATCAACGCCTGCCGCTGTAAACGTACCAATATTACGGGTCATTTCCGTAAAATTGTAAATCGTCAGGTCGGCATAGTGATTCAGCTCATCCAGTGCAGAATTGACTTGGTCTAATGTAGTACCTTTGCTTGATGTATTGGCCAGAATCGTCTGGACAGCCTTGATTTGGGTTTCATACTCCTGAAAGCCGCTGATAACAGGATCAAGCGATAAAGCTTTGACAAGCCGCTCACCAGCATTAACCGCCTGATTTGTAATATGCATCAGCGCAGTTACGCCAATCACCTCGACCGCCGAGAATTTTTGGCTCAGATTGTCCAGAGCGTTCAGCAACGCATTGAACTTTACTTTTTCTGATGCATCGGAAACTTTCTCGAAGCCTTTTTCTGCTCCCTTGAACATCAACTTTTCATTGAGCGCTGTCAAACTCCGCATCGTCTGCTGAACTTTGCTTTCAAACAACGCGTTGTTGAACCGCATCTCTACGACACGTTCATCTACTTCTTTACTCAAAGATTTCGCACCTCCTTCCACAATTCATCGGCCATAGCATCAAAAATCGGAGCCAGCGCAGGGTTGATGTAGTCCACCCCCTGCACATAGACTCCGTTTCTTGTCCCGTGTCCGTATTGTAAGATCACTGCAATGGGTACGCCGTCCACAATGTTGGAGTTTTTCCAGCAAAGGGTGGCCCCGCTTTTGTCCATTTTGATTTCGTAGCTCCAGCTTGCAGCAGTCTTTCCGGTCGCTTTCGGCGTGGCATCGTAAAGCTGCTCCACACCAAGCTTGCCGTATTTTTCAAGGATGGGCCGCACACTCCAGCTCTTGATGTGGCTGAAAAAGGTCAGGCTCTTCTTAAAGTTGCCTTTCTGCCGTATCTCAATCACTTTGCTCAAAAGCACTTACCCCCTTGAGTGCATCTTTGCTCTGCGCTGGGCGTTCAGGGCACGGATGTGTGCTGCCTGTTCCCGCTTGCCCATCTTTTCGGGCGGCAGGTTCTCTTCCCCGCAGGCCCGGATCAGCGCCAGCAATCGGTTCAAGTGCCACTTTTCGCACTCAAACGGGATGCCGTAGCTTGCCATGGCGGCATAAAACAGGTCTGCCGTCTGGTAGCGTGCACGCTTTTTGCCGCCTTTGCGGTCTTTAAAGGTCGCGGCCGTCATCGGGTCGCTCATATATTTCTGAATGGCCAGCCAGTCCTCCCGCCGCAGTCGTGCGTATACAGTCGGGTCCACGCCCTTTGTTAGGGTCATACACCGGACGAAATCCAGCGTTTCTTCGCGCGTTTTCTTCACGTTTTCGTCCAACCAGGCTTTGTGCCACTTACTTTCCCATTTAGACAGGGAGAGCAGGCTGTATTCCAAGCGGAGTGTCACCGGCTTGTCGTATGCAAACTGGTTGATTCGTTCATCCCAGCGTTCTCCACCGGGAATATGCAATTCCAGCATTCATCCTGCCTCCCTGTATCTTTAAATGTGTGTCTTTTCAGACAAAAAAATAAAAGGCCACCCGGAAATTTTCCGGATAGCCTCTCGCCGCCAAAGCGGCAAAATATCAAAGCTTATCAGCCCTGAGTCGGTGCCACGCTCAGTGCAGGCACGGCATTTGCAGTTGCAGCCATGTTCATAGCCGGATTCTGGTCCCGCAGGTTGGCAGGAATCAGGCCATTGATAAAGTCTGCCGCCTTCTGTGCATCGGACATCAGTTCCATGTAGATTGCGCTGAAGGCCGGGCTCGCCTCGAACTCTGCACGAATGGCATCATTCTTGAGGAACAGGCGGCCATCATCGCTCTTCTTGCCGTAGGTCATCAGCAGAACGTCCTTGAACAGCTTCATCAGCGCCGTCTGGTCATTTGCTGCCATGATGCGCTGGATATAGCCCCTCATACCGCCTTCCACGCTCGTCTGCATCTCCATCAGCTCGGACATGGACAGATTGAAGTAGAAGTCCTCGGTACGCTCGGTGCCGTCATAGTCGGTGTAAGGAATAGTCTTCTTAATCATTGTATTCTTCTCCTTTTTACTCCATTTTGATTTTTAGGCGGCGGTCTTCACAGCCTCCAGCAGCTCGTCCGGGGTGGGCAGCTGTGCTTCGGTGCTGTCAGTGCCGTACAGCAGGTCTTCCACTGCCTTCATCTGCTTTGCGGTAAGCTCGGTGCTGTCGAACTCTGCCACCGCAGAAGCCTTGAGGCCCGCAATGTTCACCGGCACGGTGTCGCACTCCCAGCTGAAGGTCTCGGCATCCGGGCTGTCGTTCATGGTCTCGTGGCTCTTCTCGGCAGGCTTTGCGGTGGCGTTCCACACCACGTGGATCACGTAACCGGCATCGGGGTCCTGATCGGTGCCCACCTTGGTCTGCCAGGTAAAGCCAAAACCCTTGCGCTTCTGCTGGCCAATGCGTACGCCCTTCACGGGGGCAGCCAGACCGTCGCAGGGCTCAAACTCAGGCGGGTACATATAGGATTCAATGGTAAAGCCGTAGTCCTCGCCGGAGATCAGGCGGGCGTACTTCATGTTGTCGGCCCACAGGTCGGTGGGTTCCGCGCCGCTGGGGCTCTCGGTCACACCGGTCAGGCCGTTCCATGCGGCACCATTGTCATAGCCTTCGCCGTCGGCCTTGGGGTAAACCACGCCATGCGAAACACCGGCGTGGAACTTGCGGGTACCGTCAACATCCCAATTCAGTTTTGCCATAGGGTTTTATCCTCCTTTTATAAATAGGTATCAGCACCACACGTCAAACACGTCGTGGTACAAATTGTCAGAAATAAATTGGCGGTCATGAGAAGCTTTTGCAAGTCTGCTCACGGCCGCCGTCATTTCGCTGTCCGGTTTTGTGTCGATCACGGTCACACGGTAATGGAAGGTCTGTCCATATACCCGGTCGTCTGCATGCCTGTTTTGGATCTTCGGGGGTTCGTAGCAGATACAGGGGTATTTCATGCGCAGGTTCGCCGGGGGCTGGTAGTACACATTCTCGCTGCCGCACCGCTCTTTTACGATGCTGCGCAAAAGCGCATCCAGCCCGCTTCGCCGTTCACTCAGCTTCACTGCCATGATAAAGCCCTCCCAGCGTCAGCACAAGTCGAGGATACTCCACGCTTACATCTGTCACCTTCCACTTTCCGCCGTAAAGCGTCACATACCGGAGATTGCAAAAGTGCTCCTGAATATACGGGTCTGCAAGGACGCTCAGCGTGTTCGCAAGGGTAATATCATCGTTCACCTTGTCGCCGGACTGTAACCTGCGCGTGTTCCGTGTCAGGTCGCCGTAACAGTCACGCTCTGTCACGATCTCCGTGTATACACTCGGCTCTGTCTCTCTGGTTTCCACGAAACCAAGCTTTCCAAACCACTTGCTCATAGCACTTTCACTCCATTTTGAATTTTCTGCTTACTTTTCGGCAGAAGCGGCCCATGCCTGGGTCTTCACGGTCTCACCGGTCACAACGGTGATCGCACCGGTCGTACCAAAGGCCACGGGCACCAGGTAGTTTGCACCCTCCACGATCACCAGACGGCCCTTCTTGAAGGCGTCCTCGATTTCGGCCTTGGTCACAGTCTCCTTGCAAGCCTCGTCGGCATACAGCTTGTGGTCGCCGGTCTTGCCGTAGGCCACGTAGTTTGCAACGTGCAGGTCTTTGCCCTGCTCATAGAACTTTTTCAGCATTGGTTTTTTCCTCCTTGCTGTATTTGCCCTCCTGCGCTATACTATTTCTGTAGTATAGGAGGAAAATATGATTACTTCGGAAAATCCCGCATTAGATCAACTTGCCCAATCTTGCCAGGAAATAGGTGATTCCATTTTGTCAACAGAGCAGCTTAAAAACGTCTTACTGTCCGCTGCATATAAAATACCAGAGGTACATGTAGATACAGAAGGCTTGAAAAAGGCTCTGCTTATTTTTGAACAGGCTCTAAAACTTTCAGATGACACTTGGATTTCATTTGAAGAAGTCGAAGCGTCGCTGGAAGAAATAAAGCCTTACATATCATCGGATATAAACGAAACCGTCAGCTGCGAAATCTCAGCAGCGAAAACTCCAGATAACAAAATTCAGCAAAGCCATTGGAAGAAAATCCTAGAGACCATCCTTATCTCAATGGTAGCTCCATTTATGATATTCGGTGCAGAGCAAATAGCTTCGAGAGAGCACAATTGCAAAGAAGAAGCTTACTGGTCTGCAACCGAAGAATACCAGCAGGAAGACTTGGCCATTAAAAAGAGGATTCTTGAGCTTTTAGAAGAGACTCAAGATGCATCTGATATCCATTCCGAGATTAGAGATGAATCCCATCATACTGAGCAGCATATCGTAGATTCTTCCGATTCTGACGTAGATATTGATAGCACTAACGGCTAACACCAGCGCCAAAATTTCGAGGCTCATCACCCATATCCTAAGATGCCTGATTTCTTTTTTCAGCTCTTGAATCTCATCGGACTTGTTGTTCTCCATGATGAGTCAACTCCTTCATCGCTTCTCAGCCAACCTTGTACTCGATGGCCATTGCGCTGAAGGGCACGGTCAGTGCGCCGGAGCAGCGGGTCTCGATCAGGTACTTCTGCTGGTTGTAGTCGATGTCAAAGTCATCGAACATGTTCACAGCGCCGCCCTTGTCTGCGCCAACGGTGTAGTCGGCCAGGTTGACCACGATGCCAAACAGCTCGCCGCCCTTGGTGCCCTTCATACCGGCCATCTGGGGCACGGTCACGATCTCCTTCACGCGCAGTGCCTGAGCAACCTCGGCCTCGTTCTTGTACAGACGGTGGCCAATCTTGTCCTCCAGCAGCAGCATGTCGGTCAGGTTGTCCTCGGTGGTGAACAGGGTCGGGTTGCCGCTGCCCTTGTAGTCCTTGCGGGCCTTCAGGCTGGCGTTCATGGCTGCCTTGATCTTGGTCTCGGTATCCGCGCCGGAAGCAACGCTTGCCTCCACCTTGATGGTGTAGAAGTCGTCGTCGCTGTAGATCGGGCGGATGTTGCCCTCGTTGATCTTGTCATCGGAAGCAGCGTTGCGGCCATCGCCGATCAGGTAAGCGCGGGCCAGTTCCTCGTTCAGCTTGGTGCGCATCTCCTGCTTCAGCCATGCGATTACGTCAAAGCCGGTGATGTCTGCAATGTCATCGCGGTCCATCTTCTGCTTCTTGTACACGGTGGTGGGGCTGGTGGAGCGCTTCAGCAGGCCAAACACCTGTTCCTTCTTGAAGTTACCCTTGATGTAGCCCTTGGCGCGTGCGTCTTCTTCGGTCAGGTCAGCGCTCATGCTCTTGATGCGGCTGAAGGGAATGTGATGCACGCCGCTCATCACCTTGCCGACCCAGGTCTGGTCGTTGTCGATGATACGGGGCGGGTTGTCCAGCAGGTGGTCCTCCGGGAACAGCCATTCCACATCATCAATGCCATGCTGGATAAAGGCATCCTTCATGCTGCCGCAGCGCTTGCCGTCTGCCATAGCGGCGTCGATTTCCTCCATGCTGTGCTTCAGCACGGTGCCGTCATTGTTGTTTCCCTCAAAGCAGTGGTGCATAGTCTCGTCCTCCTCACCATCACCCTCATCGTTGCCCTCATCGCCTTCGCCGTCATCCAGCGCAGAACCGATGAGAGCGTAAACCACGTTCTTCTGTTCCTCCGTCAGGGTATCAAATACCTCCTTAACGGTCTTCTCGTTGGCATCAGCCATGTTCTTCTCTCCTTCCTCATCTTCGTCGGTACCGGAGTCCTCCTCCAGCGGGTTATCGTCCGGGTCCAGCCCATGCTTCAGACTCAGACCAGAATCGGTGTAAATATAGGCCTCGGAACTGTCTGTTTCGGTGCCATCTGTGCTGTGCTTCACGACTTCATCGATCAGAGCACCGGGGTTGCATCCGGCAATTACCAAACTCAGCTCCTTGATCATACCGTGCATTACAGTTCTTCCTGCTTTCTGAATACCGTTCGCATAGATAGACATTGCGTCAATGTCACCGTTATCCACACAGGCCTTGGCCGTCTGACCGCTGGACGTATCGTTCAGCTTGACATAGGCATACACGCCTTCCTTGCGGTTCTGCAGCAGTGCGTGGCCCAAAACGCTTTCGGGTGCGCTGTGGTCATGGTTCCAGACGACCGGCACCACCTTGCCGTCGCAGTCCTTGAACGCATTCGGCGCGATGGTCAGGCCATCAAAGCACTTCACGTTGGCTTTGGTCGCCCAACCGGAAAAGTCATAATCGAAGTTGATTGCCATTTTGAATTTTTCACACTCCTTCCTCCTGATCTGCATAGGCATCGTAACCTTGCATCTCAGGGTCAGTTTTGTTGCCAATCATGGGCATCTCGCCGTTGGCTGTGGCAATGTTGCGGTTCGCCAGCTGGTCAGACTTCGGGTCCTTCGAGGGCTTCATGCCGATCACCTGCCTAAACTCGTTCGGGGTCATGATCTCGTTGCGGGTGAACTTATCTGCCATCTCCGCAATCATGCTCACCGGTGCCAGACGGAACGGATCACGGAAGAACATGATGCTCTGCCCCTGTGTCCGGGCAGTCTTCGTCAGAAACTTCCGTTTGAACTCGTCTGCAATTGCCGATACGACCGGTTCGATAATGCGGTTCATGTAGTTGTTCATCGTTTTCTCGTCCGCAGTACCATTCAGGATTTCCTGTGTCACACCCAACTGACTGTATACCATGTTCATCAGGTATTCGATGGATTTCAGAATGTTGTTTTCAAGACTACGATTCAACTGCACAATACGCTCTGTGCCGTCCGTATAGGCAATGCCGTACTTGGAGCCGGAAAGCTGCTTTTCAATTTCTGACCGCCGTTGTTCCGCCTGTTCCCTGCGAGCCTGGCTCTTGATGACATAGGGAAGCTGAATAATCATATCCAGTTTCCCGCTGCCAGCCTGTTCATCTACCACATCCAGCAATGCCAACTTTCGTACCAGCTGCTGCATGGTGGAGTTCGGTGCGTTCATCACCGAGTAGAACGGGTTCTCGATCAGTGCCACCATCTTCTTCGGAAGGGTGATCTCTTCTCTCTGTCCGGTCAGCTCATTGAACAGCCGTACCCGCACATGATTCGGGTACCACTCCACCGGCACACCAACGCGCATAGAGTATATTTCGTAGCTGTTACTGTAGCGTGGGTCAAAGTCGGTTTTCTCTGGCACAACTGCAGCCACGCCCTCTTCCAGAAAAGTCATCACGATGTCCTGAATCAGTCCGCGGCCGGTCTGGTCGGTATTGGCTTCCACATTCAGGCAATAATTAAGGCCCGAATCAATAATCTCATCAAAGCGATTATTTTCATCGAGCCTTACGTGATTGATGGTGATGGATGCCGCGTCCAGAGCGATGCGGTTATAGATAGCGTTGATGATGGTACGCTCACTGCCGCGGGAGTAGCGCACCCGGTCGGGGCGGTAACTGTAGCCGCCACCGTAAAACCCGGTTCCGGGAGGGTCACGGTTCAGAAAGGCGTTCCAGGCGTGTTTCAGCCTGGAGCCAATGTTCATCTCCATTTTGAATTTTTCCTCCAAAAAGAAAAAGCCACCAAGCAGATTTCTCCGCTCAGTGGCCTCGCCTTGGTTTCTTTACTTGTAATCGTTAGAATGTCTGTAATCGTGCCATTCCAGCACACCGTTATTCAAATCCGTATCCAGCATTGTACCTTCATCATTCAGTGTGCCAGTTTCCTTGTCAACAATGGGCGTATCCACCACAAATACGGCAGGCCCCCATGTTTTACCTTTTGGGAGAAGCCAGCATTGATAGCATTCCTGAAGTTCCGCTACCATATAGATCCACTCTTTCGGATGCCTTTTCAGCACGATTTTCTTTGCTTCTTCCAAACTTACCATACTATCACCTCTAAGAGAGCAAGATTTTTCTGCGCATCAGACAAACTCATGGAGGAAATCAAGATCGACATCGCTGTCCAGATTCAAGCCCTTGGCCGTGTTAGCAAATCGAGCGATTTCAACTTCATGATTCTTATCCATGTAAGCTGACAAAAATCTTGTCATAAAATCGCTCGTTTTACCAATCTGACCATCCATGAACTCAACACTTCCGTTTCGGATAGTCCAGTTCATAGTGTGAGCATCGCCATATCTTGGATTATTCCATGTGAGCCCAATCGCACCAACATCGCCCTCTTTGAACTTACGCAGAATATTGCGCTGCACACGACCGATATCTGGCGACGCGACATGAAGAATTTCGTCCTCTTTTACCTTGAATACCTTGCAAATGTCTTCAAAGGCGCGTCCCTTGCCCATCTGGGTGTCGCCCTTGGCTACTGCATCAATTCCACACATACGCAGGGTTGTGGCGGTAACACAGTTGTAGCAGTTCTCCAAATCGCCCGTCGGATTCGCCTTGGAGACCGCTTCCTCAATGCTTTCCTTGTGGTCGAGCATCTTCAGGCCGGAACTGCGCGCAGAACTGCCCTTTTGGGAAATATCTCCGAGAATACCGGTCACTCGCCGTTTTCCGGCGTCCATAAGGCCGTCCAGTTTGCCCGACTTCGCAAGACGATAACCGCCGTATGCTGCCAGAGCTGTTACAGCGACTGCTGCACCAATCTTCAGAGCTTTCTTATGCTTGTCGGAAAGGCCGCGTTTCTTCGCAGATTTTGCTTCTGTTGAAGATGCAGACTTCGTACCTTTAGTATAGCGTGCCCTTCCTGCCGCTGTCAAGGTTCCGTCTGGATTTTGATAGCGCCGGATTCCCCAGTGCATCCCGAGGATTCCGTGATGGTAAAGTTCAGAACCGTCGCTCCATCGCCACATAGATTACTTCTTCTTTCTGCGCTTGATACGGGGTTCCATGACAGCCAGAGCACCACCAGTCTTTTGGTTAGCCATCCCGCGCATATAAGCGCCAAGCGCCGCCTTGCCCCGGCTCACATGATTTGCTCGCAGCTGATTGTACTTCATGGCACCATAGCTGCCGAACACCGCAACCTGCGCAGCTGTTTTAACCGCAGACTGCTTTCTGACGCGTTCAGAAGCCTTACTGCCTGCCAAACGTTTAACTTTTGCTGATGCAGCACGGGATTTTGCTTCGTACTCTTTTGCGTCACCGTTCAGTCCGTTGGCTCGTGCACGCTTTGCCTTATTTGCATATACTTTTGCCTTGTGGTGTCCCCACTTCATACCAAGGACACCGTAGTGATAAAGTTCCATGGTGCCATCATTCCATTGCCACATTGTTTATCCTCCTTAGCTCAGATAATCGTTCATTTTACGTTCCATGTAAGCGGAGCACTCTGAAACAGTCTTGTTACCCAGCTTGGAAACGTAGCCGATGGTGTTCGCCCCAACTTCTTTTGCAATTCGTTCTGCATTGTAGCGCATATACAGCTTGTCCACGACCTTCGGATTGGTCTCCGTCACCGATTGCAGCCGGACAGAATCCACATCGAACACGATCATCGGACGCTTTGCATGATAGCTGGAATAGTCCTTGTCGTTATAATCCAGCAGTGCATTGTAGCCTTTCTTGCTCAGTTCTGCATAGAAACGTCTCTGTGCCGCCACTTCCTGCGCATTGTGATTGGTCAGCGAGAGGTTCAACGCCTTGTAGATCGCCACCTTTTCCGATTTTGTCAGCTCAGCCGGGTCTTTCTTCAAGGCATTCTCTGCCTGCTTGAAAAGCACCTGCTGGGTAGGCCTGCGCATCTTCTCTTTGGAATCTGCAATGGATGCTTCGAGATTCTGTTTGAACTCTTTCTCTTTCAGCAATCCGGCCGTAATGTCACTGGCATTCTCATCAGAAGGCACCTTCAGCTTCTTGACCGTTTCCAGCTTCAGCTGATAGACCTTCATGTTATTGGCCTTGTCGCGCAGTGTGGTGGCTGTTGCCAGATCCTCTTCGCAACCGGAAGCATTTGCCTGCTTTTCTGCCTGTTTAGCATCGTAGTTGGCTCGCGTCGTCAGGTTCTTTCCGAAAAGGCCCATATACTTGTCGCTGTCGGCTTTCTTATAGGTAGCATAGAATGCAAAGTTCTCGAAATCCTTAGAAGTCTGGATACGAGAGAAAGTCGTGCCTTTCTTCAGGTAGGTATCAACGTACTGCCGCCCAGTCACCTGAGTTCGAGCGGTGTTAACGCAGTCTTTCACCCGCATTTCCATTGTAGAGGCCATACGCTCCATCTGACTGGCGCTCTGGCTTACCCCGTAACGTTTCCGTCCTGCAGGAGTATAAGTACCGTCAGCGTACTGATAGCGTCTTACACCCCACTTTTGGCCTTTGATGCCATGGTGATACAATTCCATTTTGAATTGCTCACCCCTTCAGCTCCTTGATGGCCAGAGCAATGCCCAGTGCCGAACTTGTGATAGCCAGAACACTGCCTGCCATATCCAGCGTGTCACTGACTGCTTCTCGGCCGGAGTAGACCTTCTTCGGATTGAACATGTCGTCATACTGCTTTTCCAGCATTGCACGATTGATTCGTTCCCGCATCTCCTGATCCGTCATTTTGCTCAAGTCCATCTTGGGGGTTCTGCGCGCCTGAATCCGCATAGACTTGTCGTTCAGCGTTTTCAGGTTGCCGGCCATCTGATTGCTGGAATCAACTACACGCTTTGTCCGCTCACGGTCTTCTTTTACCCAGCGATTCGGGTCGTTCAGGCCGTCTTCCGGCAGTCGATTGTCTTTTTTCTTTTTGGCATTGGCGGCAGCATCGCTTGCATAGCGTTTCTTACCGGCTGCTGTCAGCGTACCGTCTTCGTTCTGATAACGTCGAACGCCCCACTTCATACCTTTAATGCCCCAATGCCAAATCTGGTCATTATTGTACAAGTTTCACCCTCCTTTTTCCCGATTTTTGTTGCCAGTGTACCCCCCCCATGTTATAATAGGTACTGTAACATTTGCTTTCTGTGTGGAGGAGGTTTGAAACCATGTCTGATACTGAACTGCGTCCTGCCGATTTCAACTTTGAAGTTGCTCCTTGCGAGTCTCATCCTGATTTTGATGATCCAACCCGTTTTCAAAAGGTCGAGTTTCCCGAACAGGCAGGGCTTGCTGCTAATTCGCTGTTGCAACTGATTCCTGCGCAAGCTGCGGCCGAGGCTGCGTCCAATACGTATGTACTCCGTTTTCCGAAAGGCATTAACGGGACTCTGATGAACTTGCATCAGGGCGGCCAGTCTACGACTATGGTAGATGCCGCCGGACATTTTGCAGGTACCGCTTCTCTGTATAAAGTTGATCCTGTATCAGTTGCAGCTTTTCAAGTGTTCAGTGTTGCTTCCTTCGCTACCGGGCAGTATTTCCTTGCGGATATCAGTTCCAAGTTGACAGAAGTCAACCGAAAATTGGACGACCTTCTGGTATTTCTTCAGGCTTCCAAACGCACGGAGCTGCTGTCTGAACTCACATTTGTCAAGTACGCACTTGCAAATTACGCAACCATCATGCTCAGTGAACCGCAGCGCATGGCTACCATTGGCAACCTGCAACGTGCAAAAATCAAAGCCGTTGCCGACATGGAATTCTATACAGAACAGTTAGAGGATTCCGTTGGTGCAAAGACCAACGAAAACCAGGCCAGAACTGTATTACAGAATAAGCAGGGCATTGACCTCGCTTCCCAATTGTATGCCATCAGCACCATTATGGAAGCTTACTATGCGCAGAACTGGAACAAGTCTTACCTTGCAAATATCAATGCCGATGCCAAGCCCTTGTTCGCTCTTACACAGAATCGCATGATTGGCGCGCTGAAAACCTTCTCTGATAAAATCAACAAAGAGATTGAAAGTAAAAAGAAGGGGTTGCTCAAAGGCGATGTATCTACGAGCGAACACAAAATCCTGGAGCTGTCCGACGCACTGAACGCGCAGCCGGAGTCCCCGCTTCTTGCTCTGGTCAAAGATGCTCTGGATAAACCCTCTGCACCGACTGAGCTTTACCTTCGTCCGAACGGAGAAATTTATCAGAAGGTCGTCTGATTTACTCAAATGCATCTCGATTCAGCTTCCATGCAATGTAAGCGTCCATCATAGCGGCCACTGCATCAATTTTCTGGTCAGACCGACGCTTCAACAGTTTGCGATTGCCATTCGTATCTTCCAACGTAATGCAGTTGCCCATAGCAAATTGCATCAGTGCTTCGTCGAAAAGGAGTTTCCGCTGTTCGGAGAGCTTCTTCAGTTCACCAAGCGGAACGCTTTCGGTCTTCGCGCCCTGAATCACTTTTTCCACACCAAATGGGCCATTCTCCGTGCACCAGCGTTCTACGAAGCCCTTGGCATTATATGGGTCGTAGCCAAAAGAGCGGACATCGTAGTCGTTCTGCTGAATGAAGTTGTCGAGGTCCTCGTAAACCTGCATCATGTCCAGCACAGTGCCATCGAATACCTGTAAGGTCCCTTCCTGCATGAACTGGTCATACTTCTGACGCATAGCGATTGGAAGCTTTGACAGTGTATAAGATGTGATGTAGTCTCGTGTCTTTACTCCGAAAAAGCCATTCGCCATTGGGAACAGGAATGTGAATGCGCAGAAGTCATCACCCTGCGACAAATCTGCGCCGAGAGCGCACGGCATCTGCCAGTAATCACGGTGACGATGCGGCAGAGTCTCTTCATACGGAAAGAAATAGGTATATCCTTCCATGGGAATGTTAAAGCGCTTGGCCAGAATGTCGTTTCTGGAACCAGGCGCTTTTTCTGCGCGTTCTACATCCAGCTGATAGGTCTCGTAACTGACTGTCTGGCCCAAGTTCGGGTTCGCCTTCAGCCACATCTCCGGGTTTGCTACTTCATCAAGAGAATCCAGCTTGTAGTACCAGATGGATACATGAGGGTTGATGTACTCCCCTTTCAGGATGTCCATTAACTCCATTTTGATTGTATCGCCGCAGCCGTTTCGGACGGTACCCTCTGAACTGGTTGCAACAATGAGATAATCCTCATTCTTCGATGCACCCTGTTCAAGTGCACTGATGGGGTCTTCTCGGATGTCGCAGCTGAGCCATTCGTCAACGGTAGCCACACGGTCTCTTCGGCCCTGCAGCTTGTCGATGGTCATGGGACGAACTTCTAAAAGACTGTTTGTCAGGAAGTTTTCGATACCCTTCTTGGTCGATGCCAGTTTTACACGGTCAGATTTTGCTCCTGTCGTGTTCTGCAGGCTGCCCTCCGTCATAAACTTGAAAAGAGGCCCCTTCGACCGAGCCAATGCTGTGCGGATCGGCGAAAGGACCTCTTCTGCTTGTTTCATGGTAGGTGCAGTGGTACATTGCTGGGTGGTCGATACATCCACTGTCAGAAAATAGCTCTGGATGAACGCATCGTACATGGTCTTGGCAGCACCACGGGGGATGATAAGATACTGCTTGGTGATAAGTCGCTTCTTGATTCGTTTACGCTCGTAGTGACCGCCATGCCCTCCGGGGTTAGGCACATAAATACTGCGGTCTACAAAGTAGTACCACCCGAATATCTCTTCGGCCCAAAGTTTGAACGAATCCAGTAGTTTCAAGTCACTGCCATCTGTAAGGGTAAGCTCATTCTCGCAGAACTTCACAAAGCCTTCCACGGCCTTATCGTCGTAGTAGATGCCCGGGTTCGCGATCAGGTCGTCGATCCGGTTCATCTCCATGCTGATCTCTCTGCAAACGGGTATCTCCCCGCGCATCACGGCCTCCCGGAACCGGCCGTAGTAAATCGGCGTTGCCGTGTTCGAGAGTGCCATTTTGAATTTTCAGCTCCTGTTTTATTCGTCAGCCTTTGCTGCCCCGGTCTTTTCGGTCAGCATCTCGGTCAGTTCTGCGTACTGTTCATCGGTCAGCTTGTTAACGGCGTAGAAGATATCCAGCTTCTTTGCCATACCGGCAGTCTGGCCGCGCTCGATCATACGTTTGCAGGTGTTATAAAGTGCCATAATAGTATTCCTTTCTTTTTACGCAGTGGTTTCAGTCGTTTCATCATCGGTCACGCCAGCTCCAAAAGAGTCAGACGGTAGTCCTGGTCAAGGTTCAGCGCGTCCGCATCAGCCAGAGCAGCCTGCAGTGCCGCCACCGTCTCCGGCAGCTTTTTCTTTGCTTCCTGCTTCTTGCGCTCTTCTTCCTGCGCAGCCAGCTCTTCGGCGGTGTAGCGGACATAACGCTGGATGGGCACTTTCTCCACCCATTCCTCCTGTGCCTGCACGCCGGGGCAGTCAACGACCTTCTGCACGTCCTTGCCGCCGTTCGGATACTCTGCTACAGTTTCGTAGTGAAAAAGCTCTTCCACGCCTTCCACGGCAGAGTGAGTGACCTCTTCGGTGTCGTCAGTCAGGTAGCCCAGTGTAAGGTTCGGGTTTTCCACGACCGCGCCGGTCTCGTCAAGAATTTTCATAAGTCAAAACCTCCTTTCTCAGGCCACGCGGTGCCAGATGTGCACATAGTAGGCGGCGGGCTGTACGGTGCTGCTGCGGCCGTAGATAGCGTTGGACTTGGAAGCGTCCAAATTGAAATAGGATGAATTGAGTGCATAAGAAGTACTAAATTCGTTCCCGGCGTACCCGCCGCTCCCACAGGTAGCCGCAGTGAACGAGAACTTGATGTTCGGCAGACCGGCTTTCACCGTGGTGCCCGCTGCGTGGGTGCTGGACGCACCCATCAGCACCCGCTCGGACGCGATCTCCTCCCAGCTGCCGCCGAACAGCGCGGCGGGGCTGGTGGGGTCGGTGCTCTGGTAGATGCTGCCCACGGGATATGCCGCCAAAGCGCTGTCCGCAGAAAGCATGCCGTCTGCATCGACCGTCAGGCCGCTGCCCACCTTCACCCCGCCCAGTGTGGTTGCAGTGGCAACTGGGAGTGTAATGCCTTTCAGTGCATTGCCAACGGCTTTTGCGTCAGCCGGGGCTCCCTCAACTGACAGACTGGGATCTGTGCTAACTTTTGCGCCTATCTCGTTCGCAAGTTCCTGTGCTTTTTTCTGTGCATTCTCTGCTTTATCTGCGCTTGCTTCGGCATTTTGAGCACTGGTTTGTGCAGTATCCGCATAGGTTGCCGCCTGGTTTGCACTCGTCGCAGAGCTTGCCGCGCTCTGTGCAGATGCTTCAGCATAGGTCTTTGCCTGCTGCACAAAAGGAGCCGTGTATGTTTTCAGGTCGTACTCCAGCTGTGCCAAAAGGTCCTTTACCGGCTTGTCCTCTGCCTGCGCATCAACAGCCAGTCCTTCCAGTGTGCGGGCGTTACCGAGTGTCGTGTTGAACTCCTGTACGATGTCGCCGTTTTCCTCTGCTGTGAAGAAGCGGGCGATAAAGTAAACTGTGCCTTTGGCGGCAACAGCGTCCGCACCAACCAGCCAGACAAAGGAAATAGCATTTTCCGCCACGGTCTTTTCAGTGACCGGGAAATAGTTGATCTCACCCTCGGCAGGTCGGTAGTTGATTCGGATGTTAAAGTCCGAAAGATCGGTGCCGCGGTAGTACCGGTTCATGCGGAAGCGTACCCGGTTCACGTCCTTGTCTCCCTCGACACCCAGCACCACACCGCGCTCCGGCACAGCGATCACGCGCAGGTCTTCATCGATCACAAAGTCATAGGCAGTATCTTCTTCGCTCACATCTGCCATTTCTGCAAACTGCTTGTCCAAATCCACCATATCACTTCACCTGCTCGATCAGTACCTTGTTCGTCACCATCCGGGCTTTGCCGTTCTGGCCTGCAAGGTACACCTTAAAGCTTTTACCGTCGGTCACCTCATCCGGCACGGCGCATTCCCCGTCCGCGCCCACCGCCACCGCGTGCTCGTCATTGAACACTGCGATCTTCTTAGCCGCAAGCCACTCCGAGTCGCTCAGCTCAAAGTGACAGCGCAGATAGCCCTTGCTCCCGGCCGTCACACCGGTAAAATCGCCGTGCTTTGCAAGCTGCTGCCCGCTCACAGCAAAAATCAGTCTGCGCATCCCTCATCCTCCTTGTCGCACGCCACATACAGCCGCCACTCCAGCTCACTGATAAGGTTTTTCGTTGCTTCCATGGTCGCACTGCTCTGGGGCGGGTCAAACAACAACTTTACTTTCAGCGCCACATAACTCTTCACCGCTTCCAGGTCAGCCCGCTCGCCCACAAACTCGCTCCATGTGGCCGTTGCATCGCTGATGGCGAACGCCTTTTGGGGCCCCACGCCCATCTGGTTCAGGATCATCAGCACACTGTTGATGTGCATGATAAGGTCTGCATCAAACGCCGTATACTCCTCGGTCAGGCCAAGGAGTTTCTTCACCGAGGTCAGTATACTGTCCATTGCTTATCTCCTTTTTAGTCCACGATGCACTGGTTGTCCCACTTCTTGTAGACATCCAGATAGGTCTCGCCCTTGTCGCCGTTGTGGGTGATCTCGTAATACATCCCGTCAGATACGGTGGTGCTCACCAGCGCCTTCCAGTTCTGCAGGGTTTTGCTGAACCATACAATAAACACGTCCTCGATGGTCAGCTTTTTGCCGTCGGTCACGTCCACATGGGCGTTAAAGTAGTCCACCACCAGCTGCTTTGCACGATTCAGCATTGCGTCGTTTTTCATTTTAAATTTTCCTCCTACATAATTCGTTTGACATTCATCTGCATTCATGCTATACTTTTCTCCCAAAATAAAGGAGGAATGTTTAATGAATGCTGTTTGTGTTGAACAGTCGAATGTTCGCGTACAGCGCGATACTACTTATCGCCAGATTTTCAACGGTCAGAATGTTATATTTGCCTGTCGTCGTCAAGCTAACGATGCTCTATTACATTATCCGAGCTCTATTACTGCAGCTGATGTGTTGATTAAGACTCGCATAGAAGAAATCAAGTATCTCAGCACGAAGGACCGACAAAATGTGGAATGTCGTCAACTAATGATGGTCGTTAGCCTTGCCATGATAGCAAACGATGATCCTTATAGTGAAATGGTAAAAGCAGCATTGTTGCGTGCTCAAAGAAAAGCACAAATCGGAAGTTGTCTGTACAAACTGGTTCACACCGTTTTTACAGGTCTCTCACAAAAGGGGATTCGTAACATCCCGAATGCATCTTTGAAAAAGTTGAACCGCGTCACCGGTTCACCCTTGATTTCCAAAAATGGAAGTAAATCGGCCTTCAGTCTCACCCAAATTGCTGATTCTTCCCGCGATACATTATTGGCTCAAATCGATGCGTCCGTTACCCAGTGGATTGCTGATGAAGCCATGCGTGAGTTCTTTCCAAAGATCTCAGTGCCCCAATGCTAATACATCGTCGATGGTTGTTCCCAGTAATCATCGACTTTTCTTTTATCACTTCACTATAAGGATCGTTGTTTTTCTTTTATTCCTCGTGGTCCATTACACCTTCGGCTGCAATGGCTGCATTCGCCCAGAACAATGCCTCGTCCAGCTTCGTCAGCGCCAGACTGCGCTCTCGGCTTGGCGCAATGCACCGCACCATTCCTTCTGCCTCCTGCATCTTCAGCCGCAGATTTGTGCTGTACGCTGCTTCCGCAACATTGAATTTTCGTACAGGGTACATGTCATTTCCTCCATGGGCAAGTGTCGCCCGGTCGTCTTTCGGCAAATGCAGGCTTCAGGATCGTATCATCTCCATAGTGGATGGCCTTGTGGGTCCGATCGCTCACGCAGATCACGTTTTCCGGGTCCAGCAGTGCGTCCGTGTGCTGGAGCACGTCCTCTTTCGTCAGCGGGTTCAGATGGTGGATAATAATACGCGGCCGAATGGGTTTGCCGTTTCGTATCACCCAGTCGGTGATCTCGTGGTCGGAACATCCCAAATCACACCCTGCATCCCGCACAATGATCCTGTCCCGGAACTGCCGCCACTCTCTTGACTGGTAAAAACTCTGATTTAGCCACCGGTCGAAGCCAAAGGTATCGTATCCAACCGTACCGTGCAGCTGCAAATAGTGGAAGCGGTCTTCAAAGGCTGCATACTGGCAGAGTTCAGTATAAGTCTTGCGATTCGTCGTCATCTTCCACTCCGCCGTATTCGCGCATCGCTTTGATAGCCTCCTTATAAAGAAGGGCATTATCCTTAGCTGCCTGAATGGCATCTGCTTTCGCATGAAGAAGTGTATTCTCTGCTTCTAGTTTTTTCTTTTCCAGCTCTGATTTAACAGTAGCCAGTTTAAGAAAATGCGTAGTTTCAGCAGAAGACGCTGTTCCTTCTCGCAAGCGTTTCTCCACCAGATCCATTGCCAGGGAAATCATCTGGTTTTCTCGTACTTCTGGGGACAATGTTGGCCGCATAGGAGCCACATCCGCAGAAGCAGCTTTCTTTGTCCTCATTTTTATAACCCTTCTATTCTGTTTTGATTTGATTTATTGCGGAATCATACCTGTTCCACTTGCTTTTCAATGGCTTTTGTAAGAGTTTATGGGAGCCGGTCATGGTGTCTTTCTAATCATTTGAAAGGAGAAGAAAAATGAACAAACGACAATGGAGGCTGTCTGAAGAGAGCACCCTCCCATAAACTCTTACAAAAGCCACCGAGGCCCAGTCTACACCCTGAAACCTCGGCAGTGGCATTAAAGCCCAATTCTCAATTTTCCCTCCGGGGAAAAATCAAAGACCGGCGCGATTTGGGGAGGGGGTGTATTTTTCAAGCACCCCCCTATACCCCTTTTACGCTGTTTGCTCTTCGGGAGCATCGTCCTCGATATTGATTTTAAGCTTTTTGTAGATGTTGAGCGGATCATTAGCCACAATTTGGTCGATGGCCTGCTCAATTTCATACGCATTTTCTGCGTCCGTGAGCTGGTCAGAGGTGTAAGCCATCCGCATCAGCAGACCAGACGAGTTATAACCCTTGTCCGTATCAAACCGATACCAGTCCTCGAACTGCTCATAAGGGCTATAAGGATTATCAACAGTGGTTAAAAAGCATCGAACCATAATTCAAAGCCTTTCTTACTTGTTAAGATTGTCGTAGATCGTCGATTCAGGAACACCGCAAGCCTTTGCAATCTCTGCATAACTGTAGCCATTAGCCAGCATTGCCTGTGCTTTGCCCAATTTAGCAGAAGACAGCGTTGTACTCGCCTTTGGCATTGCTCTCTTGATGATTTCGTCCGACTTCGACGAGTTCAGAATCTTCATCAACTTGGAATCAGAGATTGCGCCAGCCTGAACAGCTTCCCATTCACGATCCGTAAACGTAATCTTCGTCTTACTGCCGCTTGCGCCGACAGAATCACGTGCACGCTGCATCTCGACAGCAGCGATTTTCTTGATTTCTTTCTTATCTTTTTTGTAGTCCAAGCCCTGCGCCTGCACTTTCGCCTCAATATTCTCGTTTGCAATAATGGTAGCGCGCCGTTCTTTCGGCTTGTTGCCAATAACTGCATTGAGTTTGGCGTTGATAGAGTCGATTTCAGCTCTATATTTTTCAGCGGCATCAGGGCTTTTCTTGATGCCTTTCATATTTGCTGCTTCTTTTCGTGCTTGATTGGCCAAAGCTTTCAGTTCATTTGAGAAATCAGCATAAAGGTTCTCCTGAACGGTACCGGAAGACAAAGTTCGTGCGTCAGGTGTCATGGAAATAAGGCTCACTTCGGTCATAGCCTGTACTCTCTTGCCCGTCTTTGGGTCAATATAGGTACGGCCGGACTCTTTATAAACTTTCTCGCCTGTTTCCTTGTCAATATGGGCGCTTCCTTTGCGCTCAGGCACCCGAACGGTTTGCTTTCGTCTGGACAGGAGCGTAGACGCACCACCATATTTTTTAGTGCCGTCCTCCTGCACCCGGATCTGCCATTTTTGCTTCAGTTCCTGGATACCATTTTCACGTTCGGAACGCTTATAGTCCAGCTTATGCTTTTCAGCATCAATAACAACCATGGAGTGCTTAACAGCACGGGCAATATCGCTTTCCGGTGCGCCACGAAGAGTCATGTCAGTAATAAGATTGGAAATAATCCCCATCTCTTTCTGCTTTTCCTCTTTCTTCATGAGACGCACGCCATTGGGATTTCCTTCAGGCACTGCATACGCTGTCTTCGGGTCGAAGTCCTTCAAATCCTTCAGAGCAGGGGTGGATTTAATGTTGACTTTACTTGACATCGGGATGGCTACAACAGTGTCTCCATCGAAGTCTGCACCGGACAGACGCTCTGCAACCTTAGCATTGATGCCGATTGCATCCTGTACAGCACCAAGATTCCTGCGGCCAGACAAATTCTTATTGTTGACTGTCACAAGAGGAATCTCAAAGGTACCTGCATGAGGAAAACGAACCAATGCAAGCTGGGTTCCGTCAGGATATGTAGGGCAGTAGCATTCTCTCTCGCCGATTTTGGACAACGGTAAAATAACCTTCGTTGCCTGACCAGGGAAAGAAGATGCTTTCAGCGTCATCGAGTTGCCTTCGCAAGTATCAGCAAAGTCCATCAGCAGTTTCTTCCGAATCGTCGGATTATCGTACTGCATGATTTCTTCATATTCTGCTTTACGATCAGCAACTGTAAGGTCCAACTGCTGCTTCATCAGCTTGATAGGCTGCTTGGAGAGGAACTGTGACGAAAGGTTCTTCGCCATAGTGTCCCAATCCCCTTCTTCCTTCAGCTTATTGATGGGAGACAGATGTTCTTTTCCATCCTCGCCAATATAAGTGCTCTGACCATTTGCCTTGATGGCTGCACCAAAGGGGTTGTCCGGGTCATCCTTGATAGGCTTCAGAACTTTCATTTTCGGAGTGCCGGATTTCTTGTTGGTGTTGAACACCACATCATAGCCTTCAGGAATATCATCAGAATATACAGCCATACCTTTCAGATAATGACTGTCGTCCACCATGATACGAACCTGCGCATAATGCGATTTTCCAAGATTCAGGTCAGCAACGCCTCGTCGAATCTCAATAACACCATCTTTATCCAGACCACCTTCATCACCATACCGGATACAAACACGGTCCGAACTCATGCTGCTGGGACGCTGGAGTTTCTTGAAAGTTTCACCACCATCATCAGAATGATAGTCACCAAGGGACTGAATCTCGTTCTGATGCTGATACGCATATTTCTGGTCGAACTCCGGTTTTGCCAGAACGGTGATATTCGTCTGCTGGTTGATATTTGTCGGCTGACGGATGCCCACACCATAGCGCTGATATCCGTACTCTGCTTCCAAAATAAAAACAGCATCGTCCAAATCGCCCTCAGAAACACCCAGAACCAGATTGGTGCCTTCCGAAACATCGATCATACCCTTTTTATCGACTTCTTTTCGCAGTGTTTCAGCAATTTCCTGACTTCGGGTATATTTATCAGGTTTGACGTTCTTCAGCATCGAACGAACCGTAGATTCAGAAAGGCCCATTTCACGACCAATTTCCGTAGGGCCGAGACCGTCCTGTGCCAATGCACGTGCGCGATCATATTTGAGCTGCTGACGCTCATGAATCGCTCTGCGCTGGGCCATACGGAACTCAGTAGCCCCCATCTTATATTCTTCAGGAAGAGAATCGTTGATGGTCTGGAGAATATCCTTCTCCTTCATGCCACTTTTCTTCAACTCGTCAACGCGAGAAAGAAAATCGCCCGAATGCTGGTACGGATTTTCACCGGAGCCCCATGGATATCTTCCTGAATGCCGTTTGGTTCCGTAATGTTCCAGAATATCATCTTCCGGTGCAATACCAAAATATCCTCGAATATCTCTTTCTACCGGATTCATGCTGTAGCTCCTAACTTCAGTTCGTTGATAATTTTATCGAACTCGATGATTTTGGCCATGATGGGGTCAATATCCTCATGAGTCGGGTTTGCAATCCAGACATCATCGTTCTGGTAGATACGGTTTTCAATCTGGATATCGCGAGGTTTGATGCCATACTCCATGCAAAAAAGCGCATCATAGATAAAAAGCTGTTCCATGTGTGCCGGTACCAGACCAGTCTTCAAATCATGAATGCGCAGGAAGTTGTTTGTAAAATGGATTGCATCTGCAGTTCCATAGCAGTTCTCCGAATAGTAAAGAACCACTTCCGGAGACATGCAAAAGCCGATTGCATCGTTCACATAGGAGTTGAGCGTCTTCTTGCTTCGAGGGAGCTTCTGTCCAAGCGCAATGCTTTCTGCCGCATATGCATGAAGTCGTGTTCCTCTTTCTTTCGCCTGAAAATTCACATAGGCTTCTGCAATCAGAGCCGCATCATAGTTGAGCCAGTGATACTTACTCGCTCCCAGAAATGCGTGCTGGCCTTGCAGTCGCGAATGATCGTTCCATTTCATCCAGTATCTCCTCCTTGTTCTCAGGATAAATAAAAGAGGCATAGCTCATCTCGTTCATCTTGGCTACGTAGTAGTCTTGATTCGGACGATGCGATGCCTTCCCTGTTTTCTTTCCTTCGAGTGCTGCCCATCTGTCTCGATATAAAACCAGAAGATCAGGAATCCCCTGAATTTCATTTGGGTCGAGATGAACAACCATACAGCCGGGAAAGCGTTTCTTCAGGTCTTTCACCAATCCTGTTTTGAATTTGTTCTCTAGCATACAGACCTCCAAAAATAAAAGAGGAACAGCATGTTTTTACGCACACTGTTCCTCCCATAAAAGAGCAAGAAATTCTCGCGGTAGTTTTTGATAATATGTGTCTATTTTTAGGTAAAAATATAAGGACTGCCACAAACGTGACAATCCTTAAACTTTCACCTTAGAGATACCATGTGAAAGGTGCATCCTCATACATTTCGGGAGGACCCGCACGCTTTTCGGCATTCGGATACATATACTCGCCATAGTCATTCTTCAGGCCAGTCTCGTCATCCCAATAAATCATGGGCCAGTCAATGTCAGAAATATCATAGACCTTGCCACAAATCGGACAACGCCACTTTTCCTGATTTCGCATCTTTCTCATCCTGATGCCGCACTCGCACCAGGGCTCTTTCACATGAAGTTCTGTACCGTCATTGTAGTAACAACGCACCAGATTGTTCGCGCTGTCCAGCGTAGTCCACTCGTGATAACCAAACTCATTCTCATACCGGGCTATAAACGGAATTTCGCGCTTGTTCATAACTTTACACCTCATAAATCAATTATATAGTTTTTGATGTTCTTTTACAAGGTGCAAGTGGGTGGCCCTCTTGGCCAATTCGAGCAGAAAACTCGCTGTGGCCAAAAACCCACTTTTATTTCCAACTACTATATATAAAATTTTTAATTTTTTTACTAATTTAAGAAAAAAAGTGGGTTTTTGGCCAAACTGTATATTTTTGACGCAGTTACGTAAAATATAGTGGCCATTTTTGCAAAAATTTTTGGCCACAAAGTGGGTTTTTGGCCATAAAATCGCCGTTTTTTTCACGCATGGACAAATATTGACAAAAATTCCGCACGAAAAAATGGCCAAAAATTCACGCTGAGACATTTTCGGACAAACTTCGACATCAAAAAGAAAAGGCCCTGAAAACTCTTCAGAGCCTCCCTTTCTCAGCGGATAATGCCTAAATTTTCAAACAACGTCATGATAAAGAAGCACACCATGATGACAGTGAAGAACAGCACACTGATAAATGCAGCCAACCGTCGCGCAGCTTCCTCTTCCTGCCGCTTCTTCTCTTTAAGCGCCATTCGCATCATGATAATTTCCTTCATGTCCTTAGAAAATCCCATCCAGAGCACACCCTTTCTGTCCTAAGAATATCAGTCCGTAACCATGATGTCAAGGTTGACGATGCTTACCATCCGCCTGCAGTGCTCGTCTTTGTACCGAAAGACCACAGCTGCCAGAGTTTCCTCATACGAGATTTCGGCAACAGGCTTCTGAATAGTCGGATTGGTGCCACGAATGCGTACCCAGACCTTGCCGTCCTTAACGCTTTTCTCGTCAATACCGTAAATCCGCATCATAGTTCATCGTGCCTCCTCTCTTATCAAATATCTTGCCGAGATGTACAGGAACTGCTTCAACGGCATCGCCTGCCGTGGAAAATCGCCCAGAACCTCATAGTAAAGCGGATCATGTTCCTGCTTCCGCACAACCGCATAGTCTACCGCCCGCCGAAGAAGCTTGTCCATCGCAATGGCACTCGTGTGGTACTTCAAGCACAACTGCCGGTTGATGTCTGCAATTTTGAGCGTTTCATTGTTCCGCAGTGCACCTTTAAGAATATCAATGGCATCGATAAGCGGATCGAAGCCGCTCATCCAAACGGGAACACCCATTTTTTCTACGTATTCATAAGTAGTCACCAGTCCACCTCCTTCACAAGCGCACCATAAACGCCGTAAATATCCCACAGCCAAGAACCAGCATACACTTCAGAATATCTTTTCCCGGCACAGTTACATGCACAACTTTGCCCTCTCGCCTAGTACGGGCACCAATCTTGAAACCCATTGATAAAGCATGCATGTACAGACAGCACATCAAAGCGGCAAGCAGAAATCTTATCATAATACTCACGACCTTACCTCCACATCCGGCAGAATATCCATGTGGAAGTAAAGCTTATAGTGGTACGGATCAGTATGAGTGCCGGTGATATCCTCAACAACATACATGGTGTACTCGTTCAGATAAATGTAGTTTTTCTTATACTCGTTCGGACCGGTCTTCACTGTACACACAAGTTCGTTGTTGTCGTTGTTCGAGATGGACATAGCGCCTTCCATTTCGAGGATAATCTTGTCTGTGCGAGCGTTGTAGACAGTGATTCGACGCTCTGCTTCAAAGTAGTCAGCCTGCTTCGAGAGGTTCTGGTTCACCTTGTCAGCTTCAGAGCAACCACACAGGCAGCCAACGAGCATTACCAAATATGCAAAAACACAAATAATACGATTTTTCATAAGTTACCTCACCCAAATATCATGTAAATCAGAAGCAAGAGCCATCCGGTATATCTGATGATTCTCTACTTTTCTTCGCTAATGTTCTCAGCGAAAGACATTCCAATGGCAATGGCCTGCAAAATAATGCTTGTAAGCAGTACCGTTCGCATTACTTCACCACACAGCCCTTCCTCGTCTGTTCATCCTTCGGCCAGTACGTGTAAATATCATCGAACACCACCGGGATCTTGCTCTGCAGCTCCTTCAGCAGCGGGCACATCAGCTCCCGCATCTGAGGATGGGCCGCCACAGGAGTACGCAACTTGAAGATGTTGCGCCACTCACGGTAGTTGGCAGTCACCACGATCTCGGTCTTCAGGCACAGGGGCAGCACGCAGCGAGCCTGTTCGGGACGCATACCGAGTGCGATCATATCCTTATAAAGGATTTCCGCAGATTCGCAGGAATCAAGCCAAGTGCTGCCAGGCGTATAT
>Ga0129310_1000123_pt1 | contig 107077 bp, 95 predicted proteins | sample Go1ome_2_FD_94433 | JGI IMG/M metagenome (GOLD analysis project Ga0129310, IMG submission 94433) | Western lowland gorrila individual fecal microbial communities from Wisconsin, USA - Go1022A metagenome | ecosystem: Host-associated > Mammals > Digestive system > Large intestine > Fecal | place... | reverse complement strand
CCTGTAGCGGTGACAGTAGCAGTGCCGACATTAGTATTGTTGGAATATGAAAGTGTATAATCTGTTCCATTTACAAGAGTGGTACTGCCGTTCTTGATGGTCACAGTCGGCTGTATAGCCGAACCTGTGTAAGTGAAACTGCTCGAAGAGAGCGTCATGGTACAGCCGCTTATCTTCTTTGCGGTTATGGTGAATGTCTTGGAAATCGTACCTGTATAATTTCCCTTGCCTGTAGCGGTGACAGTAGCAGTGCCGACATTAGTATTATTGGAATATGAAAGTGTGTAATCTGTGCCGTTAACAAGAGTGGTACTGCCGTTCTTGATGGTCACAGTCGGCTGTATAGCCGAACCTGTGTACTCAAACGAAGTTCCTGATAAAGTCATAGTACAGCCGTTGATATTAGTTGCGCTCTTAGCCGATATCGTGAAAGTTTTCGAGATAGTTCCCGTGTACTTGCCCTTGCCTGTAGCGGTAACAGTAGCAGTGCCGACATTAGTATTATTGGAATATGAAAGTGTATAATCTGTTCCATTTACAAGAGTCGTACTGCCGTTCTTGATGGTCACAGTCGGCTGTATAGCCGAGCCTGTATAGGTGAAACTGCTCGAAGAGAGCGTCATGGTACAGCCGCTTATCTTCTTTGCGGTTATGGTAAATGTCTTAGATGTAGAACCGCTGTATTTGCCATTGCCTGTGATGGTCACAGTCGCGGTGCCGACATTAGTATTGCTTGAATATGAAACCGAGTAATCTGTACCATTCACAAGAGTGGTACTGCCGTTCTTGACAGTGACAGTCGGCTGTATAGCTGAACCTGTGTACTCAAAAGAAGTTCCGCTGAGTGTGACTGTGCAGCTGCTTATGCTGTTAGCGGTTATGGTGAATGTCTTGGATACAGTTCCCGTGTACTTGCCCTTGCCTGTAGCAGTGACGGTAGCAGTGCCGACATTAATATTGTTGGAATATGAAAGTGTATAATCTGTACCGTTAACAAGAGTGGTACTGCCGTTCTTGATGGTCACAGTCGGCTGTATAGCCGAGCCTGTGTAAGTGAAACTACTTGCAGAAAGCGTCATGGTACAGCCGCTTATCTTCTTTGCGGTTATGGTGAACGTTTTTGAAGTTGAACCGCTGTACATGCCCTTGCCTGTGATGGTGACAGTCGCGGTGCCGATGTTTGTATTGTCGGAATATGAAACCGAGTAATTGGTGCCGTTAACAAGAGTCGTAATTCCATTCTTGACAGTGACAGTCGGCTGTATAGCCGAACCTGTGTACTCAAACGAAGTTCCGCTGAGTGTGACTGTGCAATTGCTGATGGGTGTCAGCGTGCCGAAAGTCAGCAGGTTAACAAGGTTGCCCGAATACTTGTTTGTGCCGTTGGAGTCAAGCGCCGCAGTGCCCTTGCCTACTATCTTTATGTATTTGAATTTCAGGTCGTTGTAGAAAGCGCTTGCCTGAATATTCGTGCAGCTTGCGGGGAAACACAGCGTTTCCGCCTCGACAGCAGCACCGATAGGGGAGAGGGTCTGTAGTGCGGTACAGCCCTTGAAAGCCGTTCCGCTGACTGCCTTTATGTTGCCCACAGTTACCGCAGTTATGCCCGTATCGCCCTGAAAACAGCCTACAGGTATGCACTCAACGCCCGATGGCAGGTTTATCTTGTTTTTGTAACTTGACCACGAACTTGCTGCTTTGGTCATATCTGCTCTTGGATATATGGCGAGTTTTGTGCAGCCCGCAAAAGTGTTGCCGCTTGAATAGTCATATGCGTCAGAGGTCGAAGTGTCCTCTGTGCGCTTGTATGTGTATGTTTCAACATTATCGGTAAAAACGGTATTACCGTCGAGGTATTTCAGGTCGTCCGAAACCACCAGCTTTTCCAGCGAAGTGCAGTTCTGAAAAGCGTTTGAAGCTATGGTCGTGCAGGCTGCTGGCAGTGTCACAGCGGTCAGACTGCTGCAGTTGATGAATGCTGACGAACCTATCACAGCGCAGTTGGAATTTGATGCTGTTTCGTTTCCGAACCAGACAGTGTTCAGACCTGTACAGCCGTTGAAAGTGTAGTTTGGCAGCTGCTTTATATTTGATGGTATGGTCATGTTTTTCAGTGATGTGCAGCCGTTGAACAGTTTTACGCCCATGTAGCCCAGTCCGTTCGGCAGCGAATTGTTAGAAGTGTTGCCGTCAACTATCATCTGTGTCAGGGCGACATCTTCCTGAAAGGCGCCTGTATTTATGCTCTTGACCTTTGTACCTTTGCCGAAATCGATAGTCTTGAGAACTTTGTCGTTCCAGAAAGCCTCCTGACCTATCAGCGAAATGTTTGAATTGTCAGCAAACTTTACACTTGTCAGCGCATTGCAGCTCATAAAAGCACGCTGACCGATACTTGTCAGCGATGCAGGCAGCGAGAGCGTCGTCAGCGAATTGCAGCCGCCGAAAGCTGTGCTCCCGATAGTAGTGGTCTTTCCGTTGAAATCTATGCTTTTGATGCCCGAACCTGCGAATGCGCCGTCATCAATGTTTGTGACATTGTTCAGCTGCAATTCGCCCGAAGTGCTGCCCATAAATACGGAGCAGTTTGCAAAAGCCATCTTTCCGATGCTGGTTATGCTGCTGCCGAAAGTTGCATATTTCAGTTTCGCACATGCAGAGAACATGCTTGTGCCGACCTCGTTTATGAAACCGTCGTTGAAAGTAACGCTCTCAAGGTTTTTCACCGTTGTGCTGAAATAAGTCGATGAGGGCGGATTAAGTATTACCTTGCACTTGCTCAGGTCAACAGAAGAATCCTTTGCTTTCAGGCTGTTGAACAGTTCTGTCTTGTAGCCAGAAAAGTTGAAACTGAGTGAAGTCGCAGATGTACTGCTGCTGAAATATGAAGATGTCGGTACGAGCAGTATCGTCATCTTAGTCGTATCAAGTGTTGCTGTCAGCAGTCTGTCGTTTGAATAGACCGTGTAAGTTGCCGCCTGTGCGGTTATCGGTGCCGCCAGCGGCAGAAACTCCGCGATCTCAGGCGCAGGTGCCGCAGCAAAAGTCATCAGCAGTGCCGCGATGCCTGCCGTTATCCTCTTTTTCATCATGGTCGATACCCCTTTTCCTAAATGTTTGAATACCCTAAAATAAATCAAATTTCCACATTATATTATAACATATTTTCATAAAATTTTCAACTCAAAAAATCTTTCCGCTGTGGTAAGAAAACAAAATTGTCAGTTCACACAATTCTGCATCTTTTCAAGACTTTTTTGCCATCGGGTGACACCTTGTACGTACAGCGGAAAGTTCATATTTTACGCAATTTGCAAAAGTTTTTGTAACTTATGCCAAAGCCTTTTTCTGTTACAAAAAAACATTTCCTATATAAAAGTCTGCATGCCTGCCTTTGATGCTCTTTCGTATGTCATAATGCACGAATATCACCGCGATATTTCGTTGCTGTGACAGGTGTTTAATGCCGCTTGTGCGGCGGAACTGCCGCACAGGATATATTATATGTATGTGACAGATGCAGAAAGAAAAAACGATGGACTCATGCGGGTCTGTGGTGCATTCAGGAAAATTCCCCTCCGTTGTTCGGGAGATACGGTGCGGGAATATCTTAAATGACAGGCACATATCCCGCTGATCGCGAGTAGTATAGTGCGGGGGTGGTAACGTGAGCCGCAGACGCGCATCAAAAAAGTGCAGGGCATCATACATCATACTTGCTGTCATAGTGGTCATCGTGGTGACAGTGACCTGTATGGCGCATGAACTAAACGAACATCTGGCAGAGATAACCGAGTATCGCGGCAGAAAAGCCGCCACAGAGGTGCTTACCGCCGCAGTTGAAAGGACTATGGCACGATGCGGAGATACTCAGCTTTACAGGCTGGGCTACGATGACAGCGGGCAAGTTATATCGGCGCGGCTGGATGTAAATGCCGCCAATCGCCTGAAAAATATCCTCACCGAAGAGGTCGGGCGCGGTATTGATAAGCTGGGCGAAGACGGCATCTCAATACCGTTCGGTACACTTCTGGGCGTGCCGTTTTTTACAGGCAAGGGTGCGGCTTTTGAACTGGGTGTCCAACAGCTTGGCGCGGTCACAGGTGACTTCTCTTCGACTCTAGAAAGCGCGGGCATCAACCAGACACGGCTGACGGTCATGATAACTGTAACGGTGGAGATACGCGCGATACTGCCCGATGGTCACACAGATATAACCGCGCAGGAAGAGTATGTCATAAACGACTGCATGATCGTAGGTGATATCCCCGAAACATACATGATGCACTGAAAATTTAACTGTACAAAAAATAGCCTTGTAATTATCGCACAGATGTGGTATAATAAGCACAACAAATCATGAAAGGCGGCATTGAAATGGCTGACAAGGATAACGCAAAAAAACGCATAGACGAGTTGGTGACAACGCTCAATTACCACGCACATCTCTACTATGTCGAGGACAGGAACGAGATATCCGACTACGACTATGATATGATGCAGAACGAACTGAAAAAACTGGAGGCGCAGTATCCCGAATTTATCCGCCCCGACAGCCCCACACAGCGCGTGGGCGGCGAGGCTGTTTCGGGTTTTGAAAAGGTTCAGCATAAGGTGCAGATGGGCTCTTTGCAGGACGTTTTCTCCTTTGAAGAGGTAAGGGAGTTCGTTGACAGGGTGCGCGAAACGGTCGATGACCCGAAATTCGTGGTAGAACCCAAGATAGACGGTCTTTCGGTGTCGCTGGAATATCATGACGGTCAGCTGACTGTAGGCTCAACACGCGGCGATGGCTTTGTGGGCGAGAATGTCACCGAAAATCTCAGAACTGTCCGTTCTATACCCGTTTCGATAGACAGCACCCTGCCGATGCTGGAGGTGCGAGGCGAGGTCTACATGCCCCGCAGTGTCTTCCTCAAACTGGTGAAAGAGCAGGAGGACAATGACGAACAGCCTTTCAAAAATCCCAGAAATGCGGCGGCAGGCTCGCTTCGCCAGAAGAACCCGAAAATAGCCGCCAAGCGCAAGCTGGATATCTTCGTGTTCAACGTACAGCAGGTCGAGGGTAAAGAACTGACCGCTCACAAGCAATCACTGGATTACCTGAAAGAACTGGGATTCAAAACTGTTCCCGACTACCGTCTGGTGTCAACTGCCGATGAGATAATAGCGCGTATAGGCGAGATAGGCGAGAATAGGTTTGAACTGCCTTATGACATTGACGGCGTGGTGATAAAGGTCGATGACTTCCGCCAGCGCGAGATGCTGGGCGCTACCGCGAAAGTTCCAAAGTGGGCTGTGGCATACAAATTCCCGCCCGAAGAAAAGAACACTAAACTGCTGGATATCGAACTGAATGTGGGCAGAACGGGCGCTGTCACACCCGTTGCGATATTTGAGCCTGTTTTTCTGGCGGGTACGCAGGTATCCCGCGCCACACTGCACAATCAGGATCTTATCATCGAGAAGAACATAAACATCGGTGACATCATAAAGGTGCGCAAGGCGGGCGACATTATTCCCGAAGTGCTGGGCGCGGTGGAAAAAAATTCCGACGGCGCGTTCACTCTGCCCGATGAATGCCCTGTCTGCAAGACAAAGCTGATAAGGTCGGAGGAAGAAGCCGCAGTGCGCTGTCCGAACGTTGAGTGTCCCGCGCAGATATTCCGCAGTATCGTGCATTTCGCATCAAAGGGTGCCATGAACATCGATGGTCTGGGACCTCAGATAGTGCGTGTACTGCTTGATAAGGGGCTTATAACTTCTGTGGCAGACCTCTACCATATCACCGAAGAAAAACTGCTCGAACTGGACAATTTCAAGGAGAAGTCAGCGCACAATCTGGTGACTGCCATCGAAAAGTCGAAGTCTAATTCTCTGGACAGGCTGATATTCGGTCTGGGTATACGCGGCATCGGTCAGGCATCTGCGAAACTGCTCTGTGCGAAATTCGGGGGACTTGACAGCATCATGCAGGCGACAGCCGCCGAGATAGCTGAGATAGAGGGCTTTGGCGACATCATGGCAGACAGCGTATACAGCGCTTTCCACGAAGAGCACATGCTGTCACTGATACAGCGTCTTAAGGACTGCGGCGTAAATACCGACTACGAAAAAGTTCAGCAGGACGACCGCTTTGAGGGCAAGACTTTCGTGCTGACAGGCACTCTGCCGACCCTTAAAAGAAACGAAGCCAAAGAACTTATTGAGAAGTTCGGCGGCAAGGCGAGCGGCTCGGTGTCCAAGAAAACAGACTATGTTCTCGCGGGCGAAGAAGCGGGCAGCAAGCTGACAAAAGCTGAACAGCTGGGCATAAAGATCATCACCGAAGAAGAATTCATGGAGATGATAAAGTAAAAGCATAAACAAAGACCCGAAGCCGTGAATGACTTCGGGTCTGATTTTTTGTACTATTCTTCTGTGCCCTTGATGTATTCGACAAACTGCTTTGCCACTCTGGGAGAGCGCCCGCCCTTGCCCAGCGCGAACTGTTCCGCCCTGAGTTCAAGTTCTTCGCGGGCGGTCTTCAGCTGATACTGGTCAGCCAGCTTGTCCACCAGATCGAGATACAGCTTTTTGTCGGGTTTCTGGAACGTTACAGTCAGTCCGAAACGGTCGGACAGCGACAAAAGTTCCTGCATGGTGTCTTTGAAATGTATCTCGTCACCCTTGCGTGAAGTGAAAGTTTCCCTTACCAGATGGCGGCGGTTCGAGGTCGCATATATCACCAGATTTGATGCCGTCGAAGCCACACTGCCTTCCAGAATTGCTTTCAGCGCCGCATAGTCGTTGTCGTCCTCCGTGAAAGACAGGTCGTCTATGAAAATGATGAATTTCAGCGGGTTGCGGCTTATCGCTTCAACGATGTTCGGTATCTCGTGCAATTGCTTCTTTTTAAGTTCGATGAGCCTCAGACCCTCACAGGCGTACTCGTTGGCTATCGCCTTTACCGTTGAGGATTTGCCTGTTCCGCAGTCGCCGTACAGCAGTACATTGTTGGCAGGTTTGCCCGCCAGCAGAGCCTTAGTGTTCGCTATCACCTGACTGCGCTCCTCCTCATAGTTGTGCAGTTGTGAGAGCCTTATGGGGTCGGGGTATTCCACAGGAGTCAGCACACCGTCCTTGATGACGAATATGTGGAACTTCGAGTAAACGCCGTAGCCTACCTTGTTTATAGCATGTACCCTCTCGGCATATACCTGCGAAAGGTCCTGCGGGCTGACCTTGTATTCCGGCAGAAAACCGTCATAGCTTATGCGCCTGATAAATTCGTCACAGGGTATGGCAGAAAGTTCATCGAGAAAAGCCAGTTCGCTTGCCAGACAAGCCTCCAGCATCGTACCTGTGGGCTTGCCCTCGCCCTTTTTAAGCAGATAAAGGTTCTCGTCCTCCAGCATTATCTTCTTGATGTATTCGGTCAGGTCATCGCCGTAGTTATAAAGTTCTGCGCACATGTCACAGTACCATTCCACCGCCATATCGGTGTTTTTCTCTTCAATGCAGAGCATTGTCTGTATCATGCTTTCGATAACACTGTCCTCCCGCAGTTTTCTGAATACCACCAGACTGCGCACCTGCGTCAGTAAACGCTTAAAGTCTGTCATTTTATTTTCCTCCATTTTATCTTGAACAGTATTTTTAGCGGAACAGTCCGTTTTTTATCTCCGATAGTATTTTATCCTGCCGATGCACTGCATCAGACAGCAAGCCGCCGGTTTTGAACGAAATTTGTCAGTTCCCGTTCTCAGCGACAGTCTTGCGGACGGGCTTTATCACCAGAACAGTCCGTTTTTTATCTCAGCTATCTCATAGCCGACGTTTCGCAGGAGTTCATACCCGTTAACCGTACAGGTCTTTCGGCTGACAAAAGCGCCATCGCCCAGCAGTGACAGCACCAAAGCCGCGCCGCTCGGTCTGTCGGTCATCAGGCTGACTCCCTCGCCGCCTTTCACAGCCCTTATCACTTCGGGGAAGCTGTCATCTCCGTCATCTCCCCCGCGCGGGAAATGCACTTCGACAACAGCAGTTTTGTCTTTTTCGGGTGATAGTTTCATGCTTATCCCGCCGTTAAAGCAGATAAGGCAGACATACCTCGCGCCGCCGACAGTCAGCACGCGGGTCTTTTTCTTCACAGCACCACCCACTTCTCACCGACAGCCGACCTTTCAGCCGACTGTCCGCGTCCAAGCACCGCCGTTTCACCGACGGTATTATCAAGTTCATAAATATAGCGGAGCGATACCAGCCGTGCATCTTCCTCACAGTGTTGACCGCCGCATAAAAACTGCCAATAGCCGTCATCATGGAAAACATAAAGTATCTGCCGCCCGCCGTCGGTCACATGACAGCAGGTGAACACAGCCGTGTCCTGCGGGTCATCAAACTGAAAGATATCTGCCATTTAAACATCACCTGTTTACATTATATAACATTTTTGTCCATAAGTCAACAGTGACTATCCGCAGTCTGTGCGGCTCTGAAAACACCTGAAAAGACAGTTCTGAAAAACAGATATAATGTTTGATGTGGTTTTCCCGCTGACACACCACAAAAACAGCGGCTATACAGAACTTAAGGTTATTGGCGTATATTTTTCCCACGCTGCAGGCGGGGGAAAAATATGGGGCGCTAAAGAGATAATCACAATGTTTAATAATTAAGTCATTGACAAGCACCCCCAAGATGTAGTATAATATAACATATATATGCACATTCTGTAATGCAGGATGTCAAAAATGATCTGTAAAGGAGCTGCTGATATGTCAGTATACAGAATTTATGTTGAAAAAAAGCCCGAATTTGCGGTAGAAGCCAATTCTCTGCTGGGCGGTATCAAGTCGGCACTGGGTCTTGAGGGACTCAAGGGTCTGCGTGTGATAAACCGCTATGACGCTGAGGGTCTGCCCCGCAAGGATTTTGAACTCGCTATACCTGTGGTGTTCTCCGAACCCGCAGTAGATGTCACCTACGACCATCTCCCCGCTGTTGGCGAGGACGAACAGATCTTCGCTGTTGAATATCTTCCGGGTCAGTTCGACCAGAGAGCCGATTCCTGCGCACAGTGTATCTCACTGCTGACAGCAGGCAAGCGCCCTGTCATCAAGTCTGCACGTATCTATATCGTTTCAGGCAGCCTGACAGATAAAGAACTCGACCAGATAAAGCACTACATGATAAACCCTGTTGAGTCGAGAGAGGCTTCCCTTGACGAGTTTGAAACACTGGATATCAAGTACGATATCCCCACCACAGTCGATACTGTTGACGGCTTCATTTACTCCACTGAGGACGACCTCAAGGCAATGCTGAGCGAACTGGGTCTTGCGATGGATCTTGACGATATCAAGTTCTGCCAGAAGTATTTCAAGGAGCAGGAGAACCGCAACCCCACCATCACCGAGATCAGAATGATCGATACCTACTGGTCGGATCACTGCCGTCACACCACATTCTCGACCATAATTGACAATGTGTCCATCGAACCCGATTATATCGCGGCTACCTTTACCGATTATATAAATGCCAGAAAAGACCTTTACGCAGGCAGGACTGACAAGCCCATCACTCTGATGGATCTTGCATGCTTCGGCGCTAAGCAGCTGAAAAAAGCAGGTCTGCTGAAAGACCTTGACGAGAGTGAGGAGATCAATGCCTGCTCGGTAAAGATCAAGGTAGATGTTGACGGCGTAGACGAGGACTGGCTGCTGATGTTCAAGAACGAAACTCACAACCACCCCACTGAGATCGAGCCTTTCGGCGGTGCGGCTACATGTCTGGGCGGCGCTATCAGAGATCCGCTGTCGGGTCGTTCCTACGTATATCAGGCAATGCGCGTGACAGGTGCGGGCAACCCGCTCGTCCCTGTTGAGGATACTATCGCAGGCAAGCTGCCCCAGAGAAAGCTGGTAGTCGGCGCGGCTAACGGCTATTCTTCATACGGTAACCAGATAGGTCTTGCTACAGGTCATGTAAATGAGATATATCATCCGGGCTACGTTGCAAAGAGAATGGAGATAGGCGCGGTCATCGGCGCTGCTCCCGCATCTAACGTAAGGCGTGAAAGACCTGCTCCCGAAGATATCGTTATCCTGCTGGGCGGCAAAACAGGACGTGACGGCTGCGGCGGTGCAACAGGTTCTTCCAAATCCCATACACTGCACTCGCTGGAAACATGCGGTGCTGAGGTGCAGAAGGGTAATGCTCCCGAAGAGAGAAAACTCCAGAGATTGTTCAGAAATCCCGAAGTTACTTCTATGATAAAGCGCTGCAACGACTTTGGTGCAGGCGGCGTATCGGTGGCTATCGGTGAACTGGCTGACGGTCTTCAGATAAACCTCGACCTCGTTACCAAGAAGTATGACGGTCTTGACGGCACAGAACTTGCTATCTCCGAATCGCAGGAGAGAATGGCTGTGGTAATAGCTAAGGAAGACCTCGAAAAGTTCATGGCTGAGGCTGCTAAGGAAAACCTCGAAGCTACTATGGTTGCAAGAGTGACCGAAGAGCCAAGACTGAGAATGAACTGGAACGGCAACACTATCGTTGACCTTTCAAGAGAATTCCTCAACTCCAACGGCGCTGAAAAGCACACCGATATCGAAGTTCCCACACCTGTTTTCGCAAACGATGACGGCGGCGAGGATACTGCTGACCGTTGGAAAGCTATGATATCCAACCTCAATATCTGCTCGCAGAAGGGTCTGGTAGAGCGCTTCGACTCCACCATCGGTGCAGGCACAGTGCTCATGCCTTACGGCGGTAAATATCAGAACACACCTACACAGGCTATGGCTGCAAAGCTGCCTGTACTGGGCGGCGAGACCACCACTGCTTCTGTTATGGGCTGGGGCTTCAACCCATATCTTTCCAGCGTAAGCCCCTATCATGGCGCTATGTCGGCAGTTGTTGAGTCCATCTCTAAGGTCATCGCGACAGGCGGTACTTATGAGCACTGCTGGCTGACTTTCCAGGAGTATTTCGAGAGAACACAAAACACTCCGTCACGCTGGGGCAAGCCTTTCTCCGCTCTGCTGGGTGCATATAAGGCTCAGATAGAACTGGGCTGCGGTTCTATAGGCGGCAAGGACTCGATGTCGGGTACATTCGAGAACATAGATGTTCCTCCGACACTGGTATCTTTCGCAGTTTCCACTGCCAAGACCGATAAGGTCATCTCGCAGGAGTTCAAGAAGGCAGGTTCTAAGGTAATACTGATACGCCCTGAGTACGATGCAAACAACATCGTTGACTTTGACAGCCTGAAAAAGGTATTTGAAAAGGTCGAGAAGCTCATCGCTGACGGTAAGGTGCTGGCGTGCTGGTCTGTGGCTTACGGCGGCGTTTCCGAAGCTGTGGCTAAGATGGCATTCGGTAATAAGATAGGCTTTAAGTTCACCGATAAGATGTCCTCAGCCGAACTGTTCCGCGCTTGCTACGGCAGCTTTGTTATCGAACTGGCTGACGGCACTGAAACTGATGAGAGGGTCATTGGCGTTACCACCGAAGCATATACTATCGAGAACAACGGCTACACCATCGACCTGAACAAGTTACAGGCTTTGTGGGAGGGTAAGCTGGAACCCGTTTACCCCGTTCACGTAAACGAGCCTGCTGACAAGCCAAACAAGTACAGCTTCAAGGCGGAAGAGAGAAAATCTCCCGCTATAAAGGTCGCAAAGCCTAAGGTGCTGATACCTGTATTCCCCGGCACAAACTGCGAGTACGACACTGCAAGACAGTTCGAGAAGGCTGGTGCTGAAGCTGAGATATTCGTGGTAAGGAACCTCTCCGAGCAGGCTATCAAGGAGTCTGTTGACGCTATGGAGAAGAAGATAAAGCAGTCGCAGATAGTTATGCTGCCCGGTGGTTTCAGCGGCGGTGACGAGCCTGACGGAAGCGGTAAGTTCATCGTTTCGTTCCTCAGAAACCCCAAGCTGACAGATGCTATCCATGACCTGCTGAAAAACCGCGATGGTCTGATGCTGGGTATCTGCAACGGTTTCCAGGCTCTTGTAAAGCTGGGTCTTGTGCCTTACGGCGAGATCGTTGACATGCGTGACGATTCGCCTACACTGACCTTTAATACCATAGCAAGACACCAGTCGAAGATGGTCAACACACGTATCGCTTCCAACAAGTCGCCCTGGCTGGCAGCTTGTGAGGTCGATGATATACACTCCATCGCAATTTCTCACGGCGAGGGCAGATTTGTAGCCACCGCTGAGGAGATAGCTAAACTGGCGGCAAACGGTCAGATAGCTACACAGTATGTTGACTTTGACGGCGAGCCTACTTTCGATATACACTGCAACCCCAACACTTCCTTCGATGCTATCGAGGGTATCACTTCGCCTGACGGCAGAGTGCTGGGTAAGATGGGTCACTCCGAGAGAATGGGCAACGGTGTCTGCATCAACGTGCCCGGTGCTAAAGACCAGAAGATATTCGAGAGCGGCGTAAATTACTTCAAATAATATGATGCGCCCCATACGGAAATAAATGCTGATAAAACGAGGCTGTATAATTGTGTATTTTTCCTCGCCGCAGGCGGGGAGAATACACTAAATGCCATAGTTTACAATCGTTATGACTGTTCCTGTATCTGCATTTCACGAAAATTGGATACCGTCTGCGCCTTGTGCGCTGATTGACAATTTATTTACACTGTGATATAATTAAGGCAGTACCGTTTTGCGGTGCTGCCTTTTGATTTGCGGAGGTGTTATGCTGTGAAAGACGGAAAAACTCCTGACCCGAATGTGGTACACCCCATCAGCGGATATGATAGGGAGATATACATAAAACCGACCATTACCGACCCTAACATCATCGTGGGTGATTTTTCATATATCGCAGACAGTGATTTTGAGTCGCATGTGACTCATCATTATGAATGGAACGGTGATAAGCTGATAATAGGGAAGTTCTGCCAGATAGCGGCGGGGGTCGAGTTCGTTATGAACGGCGCAAATCACCAGATGAACGCAGTTTCAACCTTTCCGTTCTACACGCTGGAGGGTTGGGATATGCAGCCGCCGGCTACAGCTGATATGCCGCTCAAAGGCGATACTGTCATCGGCAATGATGTCTGGATAGGTCAGAATGCCGTCATACTGCCCGGTGTGCATATCGGTGACGGCGCGGTGATCGGGGCGAACAGCGTGGTTGGCAGTGATGTCACACCATATACTATCGTAGTGGGTGACCCCGCAAAGGCTATTCGCAAGCGTTTTGATGATGAAATGATAGAATTGCTGGAAAAATTCAGCTGGTGGGATAAAAGCATTGAGGAAATAAATGCTCTCATACCGATGCTGACATGCAGTGATACAGAAAAAGTCAGAGAGTTTATAAAGCAGTCCTTGTGCGGCAGAAGTTCGCTGTGATGACTGTGTTTTCAAGGAGGTACTTCAAATGGAAAAACTGCTCAAACTGTTAAAGAACAACGCCAGACTGTCGAATGCCGAACTTGCTGTGATGCTGGGCAAGTCTGAGGCTGATGTCGCGGCAGATATAGAAAAGCTGGAAAAGGAAGGCATCATCACAGGCTATACCGCCATCGTCGATGAAGCTGTCTATGACCCGAATTCCGTGACTGCGCTGATAGAACTGAAAGTTACCCCGCAGTCCCAGTCGGGCTATGATGATATCGCCAAAGCTATCGCCGCTTACGAACAGGTCGAGTCGGTGCGCCTGATGTCGGGTGCGTATGATATACTTGTGTCGGTGACAGGCACAAATATCCGCGAAGTATCCCGCTTTGTGGCTGAGAACCTCGCCGCCATAGATGCTGTGCAGTCCACCGCGACACACTTCCTGCTGAGAAGCTATAAGGTAAACGGCATATCCGTTACCGCAAATGAAAAAGACGAGAGAGGCTTGATGTTCCCATGATAGATTATAATAAAGTGCTTTCGCCTGCCATCGTTGGCATGAAGCCCTCAGGCATACGAAAGTTTTTTAATATCGCATAGCAGCTGGAGGGTGTTATCTCGCTGGGCGTGGGCGAACCCGATTTCAAGACCCCTTATGTAGTCAGGCGTGAGGCGATAAATGTCCTTGAAAAGGGCAGGACTTCTTATACAGCCAATGCAGGTCTTGCCGAACTGCGCGAGGAGATAGCAAAATATTTCCATAAGCGCATCGGCGTTGACTATGACCCGAAAGATGAGATAATTGTGACCGTCGGCGGTTCTGAGGGCATCGACCTCTGTCTGCGTTCGGTGGTGACTCCGGGTGACGAAGTGCTGATAGTTCAGCCGTCATTTGTCTGTTACAGCCCCATAGTCACCCTCTGCGGAGGCGTGCCTGTGCCCATCGAAACAAAGGCAGAGAACGAGTTCCGCCTGACTGCCGCTGAACTGCGCGGGAAGATAACCGACAAGACAAAACTGCTGGTACTCCCTTTCCCGAACAATCCCACAGGCGCTATCATGCGCAAAGAAGACCTCGAAGCCATAGCGGAAGTACTGCGCGATACGAATATACTGGTGCTTTCTGACGAGATATACTCCGAACTCACCTACAGCGGCAAACATGTTTCGATAGCTTCACTGCCCGATATGCGTGAGCGCACCATCGTGATAAACGGCTTTTCAAAAGCGTATGCCATGACAGGCTGGCGGCTGGGCATCGCCGCCGCACCGAGAGAACTTATCTCGCAGATGCTCAAACTGCACCAGTATGCCATCATGTCCTCACCGACTGTCAGCCAGTTTGCGGCAATAACCGCACTTCGCCAGTGCGATGACGATATAGTTAAAATGCGCGATGAATACGATATGCGCCGCCGCTATCTGGTGGACGCTTTCAATAAGCTGGGACTTGACTGTTTCACGCCGCAGGGTGCTTTCTATGTGTTCCCGTGTATCAGGAGCACAGGGCTTTCCAGCAGCGATTTCTGCGAAAAGCTGGTGTACAGCAAAAAGGTGGCAGTCGTGCCGGGCAACGCTTTCGGTGACTGCGGAGAGGGCTTTGTGCGCGTATCTTACGCCTACTCCCTCAGCCACCTGAGAGAAGCGATAAAGCGTATAGGAGAGTTTTTAGAGGAGCTTAAAAATGGCACTGTACAATAATCTGAAAGTCAAGGCTTACGGCAAGGTAAATCTCTTGCTGGATATAATCGGCAGGCGTGAGGACGGCTATCATATGCTCAATACCGTCATGCAGACGGTCAGCCTGTACGATACGCTGGAACTGTCGCTGGACGAGTCTGCACCTGAGGGCATAGAGATAGTCTGCGATAAAGAGGGCTTTCCGCTGGATGATACCAACCTTATCTGGAAAGCGGCAGAGCTTTTTAAGGAGTTTGCGCATATACGCTTTGGCGGCAAGCTGATAGTAAAGGTCGAGAAGAATTTGCCGTCACAGGCGGGCATGGGCGGCGGAAGTGCTGACTGCGCCGCTATGCTGAAGGCTATGAATACGTTTTTCGGTACACTTATCGACGAGGACGATCTCTGCGATCTGGGTGCAAAGCTGGGGGCTGATGTGCCTTTCTGCGTAAAAGGCGGCACAAGGCTGTGTCAGGGCGTGGGCGAGATAATGAACCTTCTGCCCTCACTTGACTGCGGATTTGTCATAGTAAAGCCCGATGTGAGCGTGTCAACGCCCGAAGCCTACAGGCGCTATGACCTGCTGAAAGACCCGCCGAGAAGCAACCTCGATTATTTCCTGAAGTCGCTGTCAACGGGCAACGTGTTCTCGACAAGCATATACCTGTTCAATGTTTTTGAAACTGCCATAGACCTGCCCGAGATAGCGCAGGCGAAGCAGGCGCTCAAGGAGGCAGGTGCTCTCAATTCGCTGATGACAGGCAGTGGGTCGGCAGTGTTCGGCGTGTTTGAAACTGAGGAATATGCAAAGACGGCGGCTGAAAAGCTGAAAGACCGATACGCTTACTGCGAGGTCTGCAAGCCGCTGAAAAGTTCCTATGAACTTATGTGGGTCAACAGATAAACATGAAAGGTCGGCTATGAGATGAACAATAGATGCAAATTCTGCGGTTACAGATTTAAGGACAAGGGCGAGCAGATATGCCCCGAGTGCCTGACTGCCCGCGAGGAGGACATTACCTGCGGCAGTTTCGGTGAGGACGACCACAGCCACGCGGTCTATGATGACAGGTATTTTTCTTCACAGACTTATGCACGCAACGATACGTTCCGTGACGGCGGAGCGGAGTTCCTGAAAGATGAGCGCCGCGCCGAGAACCGCACTGCGGCTTCAAAGTACGAAAAGCGCAACGGCGGCGACATCAGTATGGAGATGAACACAGGCAGGACACAGCCATTTGGTTACGGTTACGATTCACAGAATATAAGACCGAGCGAACGCGGCTATACTCCGCCCGCTAACGGTCAGGGAAAACCAAACGGCTGCGGCAAAGGCTGTCTGGTGTTTATCATACTGATGGTCATTTTAGTTTCATGCTTTTTCTATATGGTAGACCACCCGAAAGCAGTCGAGAAACTTTTCGGCGGCAAACTGAACACAGAAAATACCGTTCAGACCGAACAGGGAGAAATGAGTTGCTTTTTTGTCAGCAGTGTCAGAGATGAGATAGACTCAGATTCGGAAGACCTTAATACCTTTACAAAGAAGAATCTCTTCCTTATCGAAAACGGCGAAATGGTGGAGAGCAGTGATGCTTCTGCAAGGAAACTGTACTCATACCAGTGCGAATTCCGCTTTAAGTATGAAGATAATTCGCCTGTCAGCAGAGATGACCTCGATATAAAAAATGTCCACTGTGCCGCTTTTGATGCTGATGACAATATCATAAGCAGTTACGATGGATTTGTGTCTGACAAGGTGCTGATAACAGTAGGTTCGCAGTCTTCCATCAGACCAACACTTCTTTGCGATTCTGAGTGCAGCCGTGTCGCCATCACTATTGATGCTGAGTTCAAGGGCGAGTCTGTAAGCTACGATTTTGAGATATGAGCATGAACGATATACTTAAGTGCTGCACTCTCTGCCCGCGAAGATGCGGCGCTGACAGGCTTGCAGGCAAAACAGGCTTCTGTCATGCGGGTGCAAAAGCAAAGATAGCCCGCGCCGACCTCCATTATTGGGAAGAGCCGCCCATCAGCGGCAAAAACGGTTCGGGAACGGTGTTCTTTTCGGGCTGTAATTTGCAGTGCTGTTTCTGCCAGAACCATGAGATATCAGAAGGCTGCAAGGGCTTTGAACTGAGTGATGAAGAACTTGCGGAAACATTCCTTATGCTGCAAGGCAAGGGCGCTGAAAATATCAATCTGGTGACAGCAGCACCGTATGTGCCGCAGATAATCAACGCACTGGATATAGCGGGCGACAGGCTGACTGTCCCGATAGTCTATAACAGCGGCGGCTACGAGAACGTAGAAACGCTGGAAATGCTTCGCGGTCGGGTGGATATCTTCCTGCCCGACCTGAAATATTATTCGTGTAAACTTTCGGCTGAGTATTCGGGCGCGGCAGACTATTTCGAGCAGGCATGCAGGGCGCTCATTAAAATGTGGGAACTGGTGGGCGCACCGAAGTTCGATGAAAAGGGTATGCTCAAAAAGGGCGTTATCGTCAGACATCTGGTGCTTCCCAACTGTCGGCACGACTCAGCAAAGATAGTGGGCTGGCTGGCAGATAATTTCGCGCCGCATGAGATACTTATAAGCCTTATGAGCCAGTATGTGCCGATGCACAAGGCGCTCGATATCAAAGCGCTGTCAAGGCGCACTTCCACATTCGAGTATAACACCATCTGTGAAATGGTCGAAAAATGCGGTTTTGACGGCTATTTCCAACAGCGGGCGGCGGCTGAGGACAAATATGTTCCCGAATTCTTTGATGAAAAATACTACTGAGCTTTTGTAATTCACAATTCATAATTCATAATGTATAATTGTTGACATAAACGAAAGTTTCGTGTGTTTTGGCAGAATATGTTTAAATTGTAGGGTGGGAGCTTTTGTAATTCACAATTCATAATTCATAATGTATAATTGTTGACATAAACGAAAGTTTCGTGCGTTTTGGCAGAATATGATTAATTTGTAGGGTGGGAGCTTTTGTAATTCACAATTCATAATTCATAATGTATAATTGTTGACATAAACGAAAGTTTCGTGCGTTTTGGAAGAATATGTTTAAATTGTAGGGTGGGAGCTTTTGTAATTCACAATTCATAATTCATAATGTATAATTGTTGACATAAACGAAAGTTTTGTTCGTTTTGGCAGAATATGATTAATTTGTAGGGTGGGAGCTTGCTCCCACCTTTTGCTATTCGCCCGCTTGTGGGAAACATCTCTTGATATGCCTTCTTTTGCGGGAAACGCACGTAACTTTCGCCCATGTCAATAATAATGAATTATGAATTGTGAATTATGAATTATAACCCCCGTTGTGCGAAAAATAAGTGAAATCACTTGCAAACAGACGGTGAATGTGTTATAATAATTGTGTATGAAATGTTCGTTGAGGGGATGTGATCTGTTGCGCAGAATGCGTATAAGTCTTGCGGCGGCGGTGATGGCTGCAAGCGTGGCTATGAGCGGCTGTACAGGGTTCAGCTTTACTGTTGACGGTCTGCTGAATGCACCTAAACTAACCGAAGAACAGGGCGAGATACACGAGGCTCTGACTGCGGCGGTAGGCGGCAGTATCACACTGAAATACCCCAGAAACGGAGATAATCGTTCAGCTTTTGTGATCGCTGACCTCGATGGCGAGGTGGGCGAGGAAGCGCTGGTATTCTATGAATACAGCACAGGCGGCGGCTCGGATGACGGCATAAGGGTCAACCTGCTGGACAAGGACGAAGAGGGCAAATGGTACTCGGTGAAAGAACTGGCAGGCGCAGGCACTGATGTTGATAGGGTCATAATCACCCATATGGGCGAGAAAAACCGCTGTAACGTGCTGGTGGGCTATCAGTCGGTGACGGGCGGCGAAAACTCACTGGAGATATACAGCTGCTACGAGGGTGACTTCAAGCGGGTCGGTACAGATACCTATTCGGTGCTGGATACGCTGGATATAAACTATGACGGCTACCGCGAGATAGTCACTATACAGCGCCAGAATAACGCAGATACGGGCGCTGTCACCGCAAAAGCATCTCTGCTCGATATGGCTGACGGCGAACTGGTGAAGACTGAGGGCATAGAGATGTGCGCTAATGTGCAGAACTATGTCAATACCTGTTCGGGTCTGCTGAATAAACAGCATGAAGCTATTTTTATAGACGGCTTGAATCAGGACGGCAGTTTGCAGACCGAGATAGTCTACTACAGATATTCCAGCCTGCAAAACCCCATGCAGCTGAGTCCACAGAAACTCCTGCCGCTGTGTACGCGCCCCACAGGTTACTACAGTACAGATGTGGACGGTGACGGCATAGTTGAGATACCCTCTACCAGACCGATGACAGGGTACGAAAATGCCATCATAGACGAGATGGTCTATATGACAACATGGAACATATACGAAGATTTCTTTAACCTGACCGAGAAGTATCGCGGATATTATTCGATATCCAACGGCTATTTCTTCGCTTTCCCAAACAGGTGGAACGACCTTGTGACGGTCAAGCGTGAGGCTGATACTTCCGAACTGGTGTTTTATAAGTATGAGGGGGATATAAATGCCTCGAATACCGAGATAATGCGTATCGCGGCAGTGGCAAGGCGCGACAGTCAGGAGTATGTTGATGACGGATATCGGCTGATAGCGAATAAAGGTCAGCTTGATTATTATGTCAAACTTCCCGAAGATACGCGCGAACCGCTGATACTGACCATAGATGAGGTAAAGAACAATTTTTATATAGTTGACTGACACCCCGTTCGGCGTCAGTCAACTATGATATACGATAACGGAAAAATATACTGAATACTTACCGAGAGGAGAGTTTGCAATGAAAAAAGTGCTTGTTTGCGAAGACGAAGATTCTATCCGCGAGTTTGTGGTGATAAATCTGGTGAGAAGCGGCTATGAAGTGGTCGATGTGAACTGCGGCGAGGACGCACTCAAGGCTTATGAAGAGAATGAGGGTGCTTTCGATGTGGCACTGCTGGATATAATGATGCCCGGTATCGACGGAATGCAGGTCTGCAAGAAGATAAGGGAGAAAAATTCGGGCATGGGCATAATCATGCTGTCGGCAAAGAGTCAGGAGATGGATAAGATATCCTGCCTGATGAGCGGCGCTGATGACTATATAACCAAGCCTTTCTCCATATCCGAACTGATCGCGAGAGTTGATGCTGTTTGCAGGAGAGTCAACCGCTCGGCAGTAAAGCCCGAAGAAGCATCTACCATAACATCGGGTCCTTTCGTGCTTAATCTTAAGAGCCGCACTGTGCTGAAAAATGGCAGACAGATAGACCTGACACAGGTCGAGTACCAGATAATGGAATACTTTTTCAAAAACCAGAACACCGCGCTTGACCGCTCCAGCATACTCAACCACATCTGGGGCGAAAGCTATTACGGCGATGACAAGATAGTCGATGTTAACATCAGGCGTATCCGCATGAAGATAGAGGACGAACCCTCCAACCCGAAGTATATACTGACCATATGGGGCTTCGGCTATAAGTGGTCGGGCGGAAACGGTTAAGGGGTCTGCATAAATTGAGTGTTGATACAAAGCGTAAATATCGCGGCGGCGAAAGCATAACAAGGCACTGGCTGGTCAACAGCATGGGCATAGTCACGCTGATACTGCTGGTGGTGGAGATAGTGCTGATATTCATTGTGCGCAGTTACTACTACAGTTCAGCCAAGCAGTATGTGACTTCCAAGATGAATATAATCACCACATCGGTGATGAATTCCTCAGATGATACTACCAACTATAACGCCGAGATACGAAATATCGTTGAAACATATGAAGATAAGGACAGGATAGAACTTATGGCGATAACCGCTGACGGCAATGTTGATGTCACATCATCGGGCTTCTCTTTGCAGGGCGGCGACAGCATGAGCGATTATAAAGAAGCCAAGTCCTCAGCGGCAGGCACAGCCTCGCAGATAATCAGACTGCCCACAGGCGAAAAGGTGGTGGCTGTTACAGCTGTCATCTCTCCGAAAGGTTGCGACTACGAAGCACTGAGAATGCTCAGTTCCATGAAGAACATTGACCGGCAGATAGGCATGCTGATCGTGGTGATAACGGCGATAGTCACAGGCATAATACTGCTGATGTTCTTTACAGGCATGTATTTTATCAGGCAGATAGTCATACCTATAAGAGGTATCGCAGATATCACCCATAAGTACGCTAAGGGCGATTTCTCAAAGCGTATCGAGAAGAAGAGCGAGGATGAACTGGGTGAACTGTGCGACTCGATAAACAACATGGCGGAAGAACTTTCAAATACCGAGCAGATGAAGAACGAGTTCATATCATCGGTATCGCATGAACTGAGAACACCGCTGACAGCCATCAAGGGCTGGACAGAAACTGTAGCTACCATGTACGGCGATGTGGAAACTTTCAAGAAAGGTATGCGCGTCATAAACAGTGAAACGGAACGCCTTTCGCAAATGGTCGAGGAACTGCTGGACTTCTCGCGCATACAGGATAACAGACTGCTTTTGCAGATGGATACCATAGATATACTGGCTGAACTTGGCGAAACGGTGCTGATCTATCAGGAAAGGGCGAGGGCGCTGGGCATAACACTCAACTACTTTGAGCCTGATATGCTCCCTTTCGTTTACGGCGATAAGAACAGGCTCAGGCAGGTGTTCATCAATGTGGTGGATAACGCCATAAAGTATTCTGATAAGGGCGACACCGTATCGGTGGAGGCTTATGAGGAAGAGGGAGATATCTGTATCTCCGTGTCTGATACGGGTATAGGCATATCAAAGGAAGACCTGCCGCGCATCAAACAGAAATTCTTCAAGGCGAACCACACACGGCGCGGTTCAGGCATCGGTCTGGCGGTGGCAGATGAGATAATAGCAAGACACGGCGGTGCGCTGACGATAGACAGCGAGCAGGGCGTGGGTACGACAGTTATGATAACCCTGCCGTTCATTGAGCAGGAACACAAGTCGGAGGAGAGCGACACAGTCGATGTGGAACTGATATCCTCAGATGACAAGCCCGAAGGGGCTGTAGAAAGGAATAATACCGATGAGCAATAATGCTAATGCGGGCAAGGAAAAATTCAAGTCGAAGATAGGCGGTCAGGCGGTCATAGAGGGCGTTATGATGCGCGGAATAGATAAGATGTCTATGGCGAACCGCCTGCCAAACGGCGAGATAGATATCGATATATGGGAGATAAAAGGCGGCAAGAACCCGGCGTGGTACAGGAAAACGCCTTTCGTACGAGGTATCTTCAATTTTGTGACCTCGATGCTGGACGGCTACAAGTGCATCTCCCGCTCGGTAGACAAGCAGATGACCGATGACGGCGAAGCTGATGAAGAGCCTACAAAGTTCGAGAAGTGGCTGGAAGAAAAGCTGGGCGATAAGCTGATGCCCATAGTTTCAGGCATCTCTATGGTGATAGGCGTTGTGATAGCGCTCTTCCTGTTCATGTGGGTGCCGTCGGCTGTCATCAAGCTGGTCGAGCATATAGCGGGCACAGAGTTCAACGCGGTGCTCAAGAACGTGATCGAAGGTCTGCTGAAAATAGCAATATTCGTGGGCTATACAGCACTGACTTCACTTATGCCCGATATGAAGCGCCTGTATGAATATCATGGTGCCGAGCATAAGACCATAGCCTGCTACGAAGCCGAAACAGAACTGACACCCGAAAATGTCAAGAAGTTCGTGCGCTTCCACCCGAGATGCGGCACCAGCTTCATTTTTCTGGTGCTGTTCACAAGCATATTTGTCAACACCATATTCCGCATCTCATGGGCAAGCCTGCCGCTGAGAGTGCTGTGCAAGCTGGCGCTCCTGCCTGTGGTAACGGGCATCGCTTATGAACTCATAAGACTGGCAGGCAAATATAATAACGCCTGCACAAGGATATTCTCCGCGCCGGGACTGTGGATACAGCGCATAACCACCCGCGAACCCGAAACTGACGAGATCGAGTGCGCTATCGCGGCACTGAAAGCCGTTATCCCCGAAAACAAAGAGGAAGACAGATGGTGACTTACAGAGAACTGCTGAAAAAGCAGACGGCTGTTCTCGAAAAGGCGGGCAACGACAATGCGCTTTTCGATGCCTGCGAACTGATGGGCAAGGCGCTGGGCGCTGACTGTCGGGGCGGTGCATTTGAAAGTCTGCTGGCGGGCGAAGCTGAAACTTCGGTGAAAGCTGAGTTTGAGGGGCTTTGCCAAAAACGTGTGAATGGTGAACCGCTACAGTATCTTCTGGGCGAGTGGGAGTTCTACGGACTGACACTGAAAGTCGGTAAAGGTGTGCTTATCCCCCGACAGGATACCGAAACACTGGCAGACCTTGCGGTGGCTAAGTACAAAAAAACGGATAATATAGTTGTTGCAGACCTCTGTTCGGGCAGTGGATGTATAGCGCTGGCGCTGGAAAAACACCTTAAATGCCGCGAGGTCTGGGCTGTTGAAAAAAGTGAAGCGGCGGCAGGTTATCTCAAAGAAAATCTGGCGCTGAACCATTCGGCGGTGAAACTTGTCATGGGCGATGTGCTGGATAGTGATACCGCGAATAAGATACCTGCGGCTGACCTGATAGTCTGCAACCCGCCTTACCTGACAGCTGATGATATGGCGGCTCTGCAAACGGAAGTCACTCATGAACCTAAAGAAGCCCTTTACGGTGGTGAGGGCGGTCTTGACTTTTACAGGGCTGTCACCCGCATCTGGAAAGACCGCCTGAAACAGGGCGGCACTCTTATTTACGAGATAGGCGTAGGTCAGGAAGACGACGTTATGCAGATAATGGTACAGCATGGCTTTGAAAATGTGCGGTGCAGACCCGACCCATGCGGGATAATGCGCTGTGTTATGGGTACAAAAAATGAACACCTCACCGAAAGGACAGAGTAGCTGAATGCTTTATATAATCAGACACGGTAAGACTGACTGGAATTTAGTGCATAAATTGCAGGGCAGAACGGATATACCCCTGAACGAAGAGGGGCGGCAGATGGCGCGTGAAGCGGCGGAAGAGTACCGCGATGTGCATTTCGATGTCTGCTACTGTTCGCCGCTTGTAAGGGCGCGTGAAACTGCCGAGATACTGCTTGAAGGCAGGTCGGTACCCATTATGACCGATGACAGGCTGGCGGAAATGTGCTTCGGTGAATACGAGGGCGCTGAGTACAGTTTCTCTGCAAACGAAAGCCCGATAAATACGCTGTTCCACGAACCCGAAAATTACAGGGGCGCAGGCAGTGCCGAAACGCTCGACGAACTTTTCGCAAGAACAGGCAGTTTTCTCAAAGAAGTCGCGTACCCGCTGGTGGAACAGGGCAAAGATGTGCTGATAGTCGGGCATGGCGCGATGAATTCGTCTATAGTATGTCAGGTGAGAGGTCTTGAACGTAAAGATTTCTGGAGTGCGGGCATTGAGAACTGCAAGCTGATGAAACTGAAATGACATCGCCGTAAGTCGGCGGGTGAAACTTTTGAAGAACCGAAAGAAATATCTTATAGCAATCCAACTGTTTAAATTCACAAAATCCAGTCGCAAAAGCTAGGATTTATGGGTTTTGTGACTGGATTTTGTCTGAATTTTAAGGCGGATTGCTATAAACGCCGCGCAAGACTCAGGCGGCTGATAAACGAAGGCTTTGCATTTGAAACAGGGTATGCCTGTGAGGTATGCGGTGAAAAGCTGTATGACTTCCCGACATACGATGCGAGGGGTTGTTTGAAATGCGGCGGCTGGGCAGAAGATGTCTGCGGTGACCCCGATTGTCCCATGTGCGGCAAAAGACCCGCAGCGCCGCTCGGTGTGTATTTTGAGAGCCGACAGACAGCGGCACATGCGCTTTGCCGCAAGCGCAGTTTGCAGGATAACTATTTTCACAAGTCGAACGGCGCTGTGAAACACAGAAAAAGGCGTTTGCAGTACAATAAAATACTCAATAATTGAAATGCGTACAACTTTTGGTACGCAAAGACGCAAAAATCGAAAAAATCACTTGCAGTCCGTACAAGCGGACAGTTAATGTGTTATAATATAAGCAGGAAAGAAAGATTTCCGAAAAAATATATGTTTGAAAGGAAATATCGAAAATGGCTATTGATAAGAAGAAAAAGGAAAAATCACCACAGGTACACAACATAACAGACGCGGACGAAAAGAAGAAGGCACTTGAAACTGCCATCGCGTATATTGAGAAGCAGTTCGGCAAGGGTGCTATAATGAAGCTGGGCGATGCAAGGGCAATGGACGTTGAAGCTATCCCCACAGGTTCAATGACACTTGATATGGCGCTGGGTATAGGCGGCGTACCGAGAGGACGAATCATCGAGATATACGGACCTGAGTCTTCGGGTAAGACCACTGTTGCGCTGCACATAATCGCTGAAACACAGAAAATGGGCGGCGAGGTCGCATTCATCGATGTCGAGCATGCCCTTGACCCTGTGTATGCGCAGAATCTCGGCGTTGATATCGACAGTATGCTGGTATCACAGCCCGACAGCGGCGAACAGGCGCTGGAGATAGCCGAAGCGCTGGCTCGTTCGGGCGCTATCGACTGCATAGTTATCGACTCGGTGGCTGCGATGGTCACAAAGGCTGAAATTGACGGCGAGATGGGCGACACCCACGTAGGTCAGCTGGCAAGACTGATGTCGCAGGCGATGAGAAAGCTGACGGGCGTTGTATCAAAGTCCAACACGACCTGCGTATTCATAAATCAGGTGCGTGAGAAGATAGGCGTTATGTACGGCAACCCCGAAACCACTCCGGGCGGTCGTGCGCTCAAGTTCTATGCTTCGGTAAGAATTGAAGTAAGACGCGGTGAGCAGATAAAGGACGGCGGCGAAGTTATCGGTAACCGTACACGCTGCAAGGTAGTCAAGAACAAGGTAGCACCTCCTTTCAAGGAGTGTGAGTTCGATATCATGTACGGTAAGGGCGTTTCCCGTGTGGGCGAGATACTCGATGCTGCGGTAGATCTGGGCATCGTCAAAAAGGGCGGCGCATGGTTCAGCTATGAAGACTACAAGCTGGGTCAGGGACGCGACAACTCAAAGCAGTTCCTGCTGGATCACCCCGATGTCATGGCTGAGATAGAGGAAAAGGTAAAGAAGCAGGCTGCTGAGGCGCTGGCAGCTGCCAATAAGAAGAGCGATAAGAAGTCAAAGCTGGAGGAAAAGGCTAACGCAGGCGCATCAGCCGATGTCGATGAAGATGAGCCTACAGCACCGTCTGAGGAAAATTTTGAGGAGTTCGCACCTGTTGACATCGACAGCTTCGGTGAGTGATAAATGCTTAAAATAACGAACGTTTCCAAATATAAGGGAATGACCATGATGATCGAGTTTGAGGACAGGGAAGCTGAGTTCTTGAATCAGGAGATCGTCCGCAGATATAATTTAAAGGCAGGCTTAAGTCTGCCTTTGTCTGCGTGGGAGGATATCAGAGCCGAAGAAGAGTACCGCAAAGCTCGTGAAAGGGCGCTTTATCTGCTGGATTACCGCGACTATTCCTATGTTGATCTGTTCCATAAGCTGGAAAAAAACTACAGCGAGGATACCTGTTATCGGGTAATGGACAAAATGGTGGAGCTGGGTACGATAAATGATAACCGCTACGCTGAGGGTCTGGCGAGGCATTACGTTGAAGTGAAGTGCTTCGGAAGCAGGCGGGCTTTTCAGGAAATGCGCGGCAAGGGTCTGACGGCTGAGGTCATCAAACGTGCGCTGGCAGTTTATGATGAAGATGAAGATACGACATGGTACGACAGACTCTACGAATTGGTCGAACGAAAGTACCTCAGATACCTTGATGACGAAAAAGGCGTGAACAAGGTGAAGAATGCACTGGTTCGATACGGCTACAGCTATGACCTGATAAAAGATGTGCTGAGAGATATAGGGGAAGAGTACAGCGAGGAGGAATAGGGTATGGATAAGATAAGGTATAATGATGAGCAGGAAGCCTTCGAGATAGACTATGAACTGTGGGGGCAGAAGGTCACTGTGCTGTTTTATATGGAAGAACAGCAGGAGATAATCGAAAATCTCTCAGAGATAGCCGATAAGCTGGGCAAACTTGATCGCAATAAGTCAAAAATTGCCGAAGTCATCAAGCGTGACGGCTGTTATGATAAGAAGAAGTTCCCGCTGATGACCATAGCACAGCTGGAAGAACAGATGAAGATAGACAGTGCATTTGTAGATATGGACGAGGACGGTGTGGTGCTGGGCGCTACCGTTGTCACCCAAAACGGCGCACTGGGCGAGGGTGTTATGGTAGAAGTGCTTGAAGACGGCGCGCTGGAAGTGTCTGCTGAGGGTAAATTGCTGTAAATTTCCCGCAGGTCTTTACAAATCGGGAAAATGGTGCTATAATATAGGAATGTATTGATTAAAAGTTTGATTTTGATTGGAGTTCTTATCGTATGTCTACAAGAGTGGGTATGGTATCACTCGGATGTCCCAAAAATCAGGTGGACGCCGAGCATATGCTGTTCGACCTGAAAAAAGAGGGCTATCAGATAGTCGCAGATGCGGCACTGGCTGATGTTGTAGTAGTCAACACCTGCGGCTTTATCGAAAGCGCAAAGCAGGAAGCTATCGACACTATATTGGAATTCTGCACCCTTAAGCAGGAGGGCAGGATAAAAGCCGTGATAGCCACAGGCTGTCTGGCTGAGAGATACCGCGATGAAATGAAAAAGGAGATACCTGAGCTTGACGCAGTGGTGGGGCTTGGCTCAAACTCAAAGCTGCCTGAGATAATCAGGAATATCTATCGCGGTGAAGAGCAGATATGTGCTTACGGCAGCAAGACCGACCTGCCGATGGAGGGCGGAAGGATAATATCCACCGAACCCTTCTACGCATATATTAAAATAGCTGAGGGCTGTTCCAATAACTGTACCTACTGCGCTATCCCCGCTATCAGAGGAAAGTTCCGCAGCAGGAAGATGGAGGATATACTCGAAGAAGCAAGATGGCTGGCTGAAAACGGTGTTACCGAACTGGTGGTCATCGCACAGGATACCACAAGGTACGGCGAGGATATCTACGGAAAGTCAAAACTGCCCGAACTGCTGAGAGAACTCTGCAAAATAGATGGTTTCAAATGGATAAGAACACTTTACAGCTATCCCGAACGTATCAGCGAAGAGTTCATAGATGTGCTGGCAAGCGAGGAAAAGCTGGTGAAATATATCGATATGCCGATACAGCACTGCAACGGTGATGTGCTAAGGTCGATGAACCGACCGGGCAACGAAGCGTTCTTGCTTGAACTGATATCGAAGCTGAGGGCGCGTATCCCGGATATCGTGCTGAGAACTACACTGATAGCAGGTTTTCCGGGTGAAACTGAGGCGCAGTTTGAAGAACTCTGTGAGTTTGTGAAGAATGTGGGCTTCGAGCGGCTGGGTTGTTTTGCTTATTCCCCCGAAGAGGGCACTAAGGCTTTCTCGATGGAGGGTCAGGTCGATGAACAGACCAAAGAGCGCCGCGCTGATATAATCATGCGTGAGCAGATGCTTGTGGCTGACAGATATAATCAGGCACAGCTTGGCAAGACCATCGAGGTGGTCTGTGAGGGCTTTGACCGCTATGCTGAATGCTATTTCGGCAGAGGTACGGCTGATGCCCCTGAGATAGACGGCAAGATATTTTTCACCTCTGAGAAAAAAGTGCAGGTGGGTCAGTATGTAAAGGTCGAACTTTTCGATACAATGGATTATGACCTGCTGGGTACAGTAGTTGAATAGGAGGTCGGTAAAATGAAAAGTATGAATCTGCCAAATAAACTGACAGTGCTGAGAGTGGTGCTGATACCGTTCTTTATGTTCTTCCTGCTGTGTTTTGAACTGGGAGAGCGTACACATACCATACTGGCGCTGATAGTTTTCATAGCCGCATCGCTGACTGATATGCTTGACGGTAAGATCGCAAGGTCGCAGAATCTTGTGACGACTTTCGGCAAGTTCCTTGATCCGCTGGCGGATAAACTGCTGGTAATGGTGGCGCTCATCAGCTTCACATTTGAACGGTGGATAGACCCTATAGCGGTAGTCATAATCCTTGCAAGAGAATTCATGGTGACAGGACTCAGACTGGTGGTCGCAGGCGAGGGCGTTGTGGTAGCCGCAGGCATCTGGGGCAAGGCGAAGACCGCTTTCACTATGGTGGCTATGATAGTCATAATGTTCCTGCAAATACTTTACCCCGAACTCAAAGGTGCGCCGGATCTGAACTGGCATTCACCGATATTCCTGATAAATGAAGCGCTTATCTGGATAGCTGTCGTGCTGACAGTGGTATCGGGCGGTATCTATCTCAAGGCTTACGGCAAGTATATCGACCCCAACGAATAGAATAAATAAATGCGTATCAGCAAAAGTACCCGCGTTTGCGTACTACAGAGAGGAGCCGTTCGGTGCAAGGCTTCGTTCGGGCGCGGTGAAGTGCGGCTGACAGCAGGGAGTGAGGAAAGATGACGAGTATTCCTCCCCGTTACCCCGCGTTAAGGGGAAACAAGGCTGTGCAAATAAATGCACAGCAAAGCGGAGTGGGACCGCGTGTGAGAGATCATTCGCCTCCGAATGCGTAAGTTTTGCGCGTTCGGAGGCTTTTTTGTTTCAGCTTTCTGCTCATTTGGAGGAAACACTTATGGGAAATATCATCGGAAGCATCATAAAAAATTATAAGGCAGAGATACAGTCGATAAAAGACAGAGATCCTGCCGCTGCAAGCACGCTGGAGATACTGACTTATGCAGGTCTGCATGCGGTGGCTATGTACAGGGTGGCTCATTGGTTCTACCTTAAAGACATGAAATTCATCGCCAGAGTCATCTCGCAGACCGCCCGCTTCCTGACGGGCATCGAGATACATCCCGGTGCCAAGATCGGCAAAGGTCTGCTGATAGATCACGGTGCAGGTGTGGTAATAGGTGAAACCGCCGAGATAGGCGATAACTGCCTGCTCTATCAGGGGTGTACGCTGGGCGGCACAGGCAAGGATCAGGGCAAGCGCCACCCCACACTGGGCAACAATGTGATGGTCGGGTGCGGCGCTAAGGTGCTGGGTCCTTTCAAGGTGGGCGATAACTCCAAAATTGCCGCAAATGCGGTCGTGCTTGAAACTGTTCCGCCGAACTGTACCGCCGTGGGCGTTCCCGCAAGGGTCGTTAAGCAGAATGGCAAGCGCACCCTCGACCTCGACCAGATACACATACCCGATCCTGTTTCGCAGGAACTCTGCAAAGACCGAATGGAACTGGAAAGGCTCAGAAAACGTGTGGAAGCACTGGAAAAACGCCTTGAAAAGGAGGGCTGATGTATGGAACATTATGACCTTATAGACCTTATGCTTTCAAAACCCTATATATTTACAGGCGAGAGCCTTACAGCACTGAGGTTTTTCCTTAATGGTTATTCCTATTGCAGACTGGAACACAAGATGATCGACAGCGAGCCGCAGTTCAGCCTTTTTCCGCTTCCCTGGAAATTTTTCGGGCTGTATGTGAGATGTCAGATACCCGTTGACTGCGGTGAGCGCGAGTGGTATTATCAGATGATGTCATACTATGGCGATAAAGAGGGCTACCGCATGTTCTGTAAGTTCTACAGCGAGTTCAGGCGATTAGAGGTGTCTTCCATGCGCCGCATGTCGTTGAATTATGACCAGATATCCCTTTATTACGAACTTCTGGATAGAAAAATGGAAACGCATCAGGGCGAACCTGAGTATGAAGTATATGACAGAGCGAGTAAATTATCGCCGCAGTCTGTGTATATCATAAATTTGTCAGATGGCACTTCGCTGGTGGCGCTGGAAGATGTCAGTCATGTCAGGCTGATGCTGTGCTTTTTCAAGAGCGAACAGCGCGCAGAGGAATATGTCTACAGTCTTTTTACCTCATTTGATGCAAACTGGTTCGAGGTCACGGGGGTGAGCGAGCCTAAGTTTACCAAGCCCTTGACCGCAGACAGTGATTATATCGATTCCGAACTTTGAAAATGATAATATGAGTGACCCCCTTTAGCACATCACTTCATACGCAGGTATTATAATTGACAGCGCTTCACGTAAGGCTGTTTATTGTGGTGTGTCAGCGGGACAGCCATAAACGATAATTTAATTTGGAGGACTTAAAAATGAGAATCTACAACACACTTTCGCACAAGGTAGAAGAATTTGTGCCGAACACAGCGGGAAAGGTGGCTATGTACACCTGCGGACCTACCGTGTACCACTTCGCGCACATCGGCAACCTGAGAAGCTATATAATGGAGGACGTTCTGGAGAAGTACATGCGCTGGCAGGGTCTTGATGTCAAGCGCGTCATGAACATCACCGATGTGGGACACCTTACATCTGACGGCGATACAGGCGATGACAAAATGCTCAAAGGTGCAAAGCGCGAGCATAAGACTGTCATGGAGATAGCAAAGTTCTATACCGATGCTTTCTTCACCGACTGCGCTAAGCTGAATATCAAGACCCCGGATGTGGTCGCACCTGCCACTACCTACATCGATGAGTTCATCAAGGTCATCTCTTCACTTATAGAGAAAGGCTATGCTTACGAGGCAGGCGGAAATATCTACTTTGATACTTCAAAGCTGGACGAATACTATGTGTTCCACAATTTCAGCGCAGAAGACCTCGAAGTAGGCGTGCGCGAGGGCGTTGAAGAAGATACCAACAAGCGCAATAAGGCAGATTTCGTGCTGTGGTTCACAAAGTCCAAGTTTGATGACCAGGAACTTAAGTGGGAATCTCCCTGGGGTGTGGGCTATCCCGGCTGGCATATCGAGTGCAGCTGCATCTCCATGAAAAATCTGGGCGAATATCTGGATATCCACTGCGGCGGCGTTGACAATATTTTCCCGCACCACACCAACGAGATAGCACAGTCTGAGGCTTATATAGGTCACAAGTGGTGCAACTACTGGTTCCACGTACACCACCTCAATACCGATACAGGCAAGATGTCCAAATCCAAAGGCGAATTCCTGACTGTTTCACTGCTGGAAGAAAAGGGTTATGACCCGCTGGTCTACAGGTTCTTCTGCTTGCAGTCCCACTACAGGAAGTCACTGGTATTCTCATGGGAAAACCTGGATAATGCCAAGACTGCTTACGAAAAGCTGACAGCGCGTATCGCTTCACTTATGTCGGGTGACAAGGGCGAAGTCATTTCTGCTGACTTTGATGCGCTCAAAGCAAAGTTCACCGCCGCTATGGACGATGATATAAACACTTCCAACGGCATAACCGCACTGTATGATGTCCTCAAGGCTGATACCACACCTGCTACCAAGCTGGCGCTGATAGAGGACTTCGACAAGGTGCTGTCTGTCGGTCTTATCAAGGCGGCTGAAAAGCAGAACGAAGAGAAGTCGGGCGGCGATATCCCCGCTGAGGTAATGGCGCTGGTCGAGGAAAGACAGGCGGCAAGAAAGGCTAAGGATTTCGCGAAGGCTGACGAGATACGCGATAAGATAGCAGCACTGGGCTACGCTGTAAAGGAAACTCGTCAGGGCACTGAGATAACCAAGCTCTGATCGGGGTGGTACGATGGAAAAGAAAACGGAAAAGAAAAATTACTATCAGGTCAAGCACAGTGAGCGTTTTAAGACCTATTTCAGGTTCTCACTGATAGCTATGTGCTTTGTGCTGGTGTTCACGCTGTTTCAGGCTTGCCAGCGTGCAAAGGACGGCGGTGGGCTTGACCCCGATGATGTTGAGCTGATACAGTATCAGCTGCCGAAAGATGATGCGCCTGTTGTGGTATTTGAAACAAGCGAGGGCAGCTTCACAGCAGTGCTGTATCCCGATGAAGCCCCGGAATTCTGCAAGTATTTTGAGGGTCTTGTGAATGATGGCTACTATGACGGCACCTACGTTTTTGCAGTGCAGGATGGTGTGTATTTCATGGGCGGCTCAAAAGCATCAGATGGCACTGACACCGACTCAACTGACAAGAAACAGCTTGAACCTGAGATACACAAGAATTTATGGCCATTCAAAGGCACGCTCATCTCCTACGGTGACAAGGGCGGTTCGATATTTGACAGGAAGATAATGTCGGGCAGCCGCATACTGTTTGTTGACTCTGTGGAATTTACTGAAGATTTCATCAAAGAACTTGACTCGGCGGGCGGCAATAACGACCTTGTGGAGGCTTTCAAGAAAAAGGGCGGCATACCAAATTTCTCACAGCAGTATACCATATTCGGGCAGGTATATGACGGCTTTGAGGCGTATGATGCCATTTGCGGCAAGGAAGTGACCGACAGTGAGAGCATGCGGCCAAAGCAGACCATCACCATAGAACGGGCATATATGTCAACATATGGTGAGCATAAAAATGACAGCTTTTTCGACATCTCGACCGATACCCTTTCATCGGCTGACCGAACTGTCACCGATGGTGAATAAAATACAGCAATAAACAGACCTCTGCGTGCATAACGCAGAGGTCTTTGTGTTTATTTACGTATTCCGATGCCGTCAAGCCGTTTTTCAAACTCGTCTTTAGGCAGGGGTCTGTCAAAGTGATATCCCTGAGCAATGTCACAGCCGTAGCGTTTCAGTATTTCGACCTGAGTTTTGGTTTCAACACCCTCAGCGATACATTCAAGCCCCATCTCCCGCGCCATAGCGAGAACGTATTTGAACATGACCGTTCGCGGGCTGGACTCATCGTCATCATCTATAGGCACGATGCTCTTGTCTATTTTGATGACGTTCCAGGGGACTTCCTTTATAAGGTTCAGCGATGAATACCCACTGCCGAAATCATCGACCGAAGCCGATATGCCCCGTTCCTGCAACCCATTGACCACACGCTTAAGGTCTTTGAACTTCACATCGGTAGTAGTTTCTGTCAGTTCTGCCTCGATAAGATGGTGTGGAATATTATGCCTGTCGATTATTTCCATCAGGTGTTTCAACAGGTCAACATTGAGTATGTGCTTGCGCGAAAGGTTCACCGATATGCGCACAACTTCCTTGCCCTCGTCCAACCACCGCCTTATATCGCGACAGACATGGTCTATCATGTAGAAATCCAGCTTGCATATATCCGTATTCTGTTCCAGTATCGGTATAAACTCGTCAGGCGGTATCAGTCTGCCGTCATGCTTCCACCTGCACAGTGCCTCTGCACCTGTCATTCTGCCATCTCTGACATCGACTTTCGGCTGATAGTAAACGAGAAATTCCTCTTTTTTCATCGCTTCGGGGAATATGTGCTGTATGGTGGCGTTGTGTTTTTTGGTGTTGACAAGTTCCTCGCTGTAGAAGATTATATCTTCCCGCCCCGCGCTTTTTGCAATGTATGATGTTGGCATTACCTTGTCAAGCAGGTCGGAGATGCCCGCGTATCTGTAGTTTTCTTCCACTATATAGATGCCCGCAGTGGCGCTGAGCATTATGCTTTCGCCGTAATCTTCACCGAACCTGACAACAGCACCGCTAAGATGACCGAACACAGCATCTACCTTGTCGGCATCAAATATGGTTATAAAATTATCACCGCCGATTCGGCAGACAGGTATGTCACAGCCCGTCAGCACTTCAAGATCGTCAATGAAGCGGCGCATAATAATGTCACCGTTATTCCTGCCTATCTGATTGTTGACCGCCTGAAAATGCCGCAGGTTGAAGTGTGCCACAGCCTTTCCCTGAAGATCGTTCTTTCCACCAAGACTTTCGACCTGAGTACAGAAATATCGCAGATTGTGGTAGCCCGATTCGTCTATATATGCGAAACGGTTCGCGACTTGCTTTAGCATCTGGCGGCTGTTGAACACAAACAGTATCGATATCATCAGCGCGAGCCTGTTCCTAATCCTGTCACACCACTCAGCACCGCCGTTCAGGTGGAAAAATTCATATATCACAACGCCGCCGCCGTCCGTGACTCTTCTGTCAACGATGACATTATCATCATGCACGCCGTTTTCATACAGCACCAGTTTTACTCTGTTATCAGAACCCTCAAGTTCAATTTTCTCATAAAATGTGATCTCCAGCTTTGCCACATCGGATATCCTGCATATGACACCGACAGCTTCTCTGATAACATTCGGGTCGAGAGCATCTTCTGAATCATTCAGCTTTTTAAGAAAATGCCTGAAAGCAACAACAATGTCTTCTGTCACAACGCCACTTCCTTTCTGCATCGCTTTAAATGAACATAATGCGTATAATACATTACCATTTAAACACATTATAGCATAATCAGTCAGATTTTTCAAGAGCATTATAAATTTCATTCACAAATTTACACCTTTTTTATATGTGGTTATCCCGCTGACACACCACAAAAACAACGGCTATAAGGTTCTTGGCGTATGGTGCTCAATTATCCTTTTGTTTACCGCATTTTTAGTTGGTGTACTAAAGGGATAGTCATATTTTTATATTGTTATCCGATGGCATACCGAACCAAACAGCATACTGACAGGGCATAAAGTGGTTGGCGGGTATTTTTTTCGACACATGTAGGGGAAAAATCAAACGCTCGACCATCTTTATAAACACTGCGTTTAAGGGAGAGCCGATCATTAATATGAAGCACCTTTCACAGCAAATTACGAACGAACGGGAAGTGCCCGTACAGGGTCTTGCGCTTTTAAACTTCGTCATTACACCGCGTTTCGGCGTCTGCCCCTCTTATGCGCTTTGGCGTGGGCAGAGGCGGTGGGGTGCGAACGTTCTTCGGTTGTTAAGTCGGGTGCGTTTTCAAGATGCTGTGGGGAGCACAGGAGTATTCCCGCCGATGGTCGTACCGTAGTTCCGATAAAGGCGGCGAACAGCGTGCATGCTCTCCTACTATCAGTTAAAAACGGTCAAAAGTTGTACGTTTTTGTACAACTTTTAATGAAATATGTCTTGATCAAAGCAAAAAACAGTTGTTTGCACAGACTGTTATGCGCAATTTTATTGCATATGCACATGATATGGCGGCGGCTTTTTGAATAAGGTAATTATTTTAATAGACCACTAAGAATTATAGCAATCCAACTATTTAAATTCACAAGATCCAGTCGCAAAAGCTGGGATTTATGGGTTTTGTGACCGGATTTTGTCTAATTTTAAGGCGGATTGCTATAGTATGGCGCGGCAGTTGGACAGCTATAAAATTTATTTAGATATAATGTACGCTTGTTAAGAAAAAAACTATTGTAATAAGTCAGAAAATGTGGTATAATAGCAAAGTAAGTTTGCAGAAACTTTTTACTGTTGCAAATGCAACATACATCACGCTTAAAGTATGCTAAAATAGTATATATTAAAGACGAAAGGACATTTTTAAAATGCTGGAGCTTAAAAACATCACTTTCAGCGCTGACGACAGCGGAAAGACTTCCGACATAATTCGCGGTATAAGTCTGATGATACCCGATGATAAATTTATAGTTATAACAGGACCGAACGGCGGCGGCAAATCCACCCTCGCAAAGATAATCGCGGGCATAATCAAGCCCACTGACGGCAGGCTGATATTCAACGGCACCGATATAACCGATATGAGCATAACCGAAAGGGCGAGAGCAGGCATCGGCTTTGCTTTTCAGCAGCCCGTAAGGTTCAAGGGGCTGACAGTGCTTGACTTGCTGAGGATAGCGGCAGGCAAAAATCTGTCAGTTTCAGACGCATGCACCTATCTTTCGGAAGTTGGTCTGTGCGCCAAAGATTACATCAGGCGCGAGGTCAACGCTTCGCTGTCGGGCGGTGAGCTGAAGAGGATAGAGATAGCTACTGTCATGGCAAGAAATGTCAAGCTGGCTGTTTTCGATGAACCCGAAGCAGGCATCGACCTGTGGAGCTTCAATAATCTGATACGCATTTTTGAGAATATGCGCAAGGCTGAGCAGAGCAGGACAGTGGTAGTCATCTCCCATCAGGAAAGACTGCTGAAAATAGCAGACGAGATAATAGTACTGTCGGACGGTCAGCTGATAAAACAGGGTCCTGCCGAAGATATACTGCCCGAGATAATGAGCAGTAACTATGCACAGACTATTTGTCCGAAGATAGAAGATTAAGGAGGCGATGGAGATGTTGAAGATGGATGCTGTACAGAAACAGCTTTTACAGGAAGTTGCAGAACTTCACGATATTCCCGAAGGCGCATACAATCTCCGCGCCAACGGTGAGTCGGTGGGCAGGAATTCCACTGCCAATATCGAGATAATCGGTAAGACTGACAAGAGCGGTATCGACATAAAGATAAAAGACGGCACTAAAAATGAGAGTGTGCACATTCCCGTTGTGCTGAGTGAGAGCGGTCTGAAAGAAACTGTATACAATGATTTCTATGTCGGTGAGAACTGCGATGTGCTGATAGTTGCGGGCTGCGGCATCGACAACTGCGGCACTCAGGATTCTGAACATGACGGTATCCACAGGTTCTTCGTAGGTAAGAATTCAAAGGTGAGATATGTTGAGAAGCACTACGGTTCGGGCAGCGGCACAGGCAAGAGGGTACTGAATCCTGTCACTGAGGTATATCAGGAAGAGAACAGCGTCGTTGACATGGAAATGGTGCAGATAAAGGGCGTTGACAACACCGACAGAAAGACTATAGCCGAACTTAAGGCAGGTGCAAAGCTGAATGTCCGTGAAAGACTGATGACACACGGCGAACAGCAGGCGCTCAGCACCTACAGCGTTTCGCTGAATGGTGACGGTTCAAGCGCCGATGTAGTTTCCCGCTCGGTAGCAAGGGATACTTCCTACCAGAAACTCGACCTTTGCATTAACGGCAACGCGGCATGCAGCGGTCACACCGAATGTGACTCTATCATCATGGACAGCGGCAGAATACTGGCAGTGCCATCGCTGGAAGCCAACAGCGTTGATGCGGCACTTGTACACGAAGCGGCTATCGGCAAGATAGCAGGCGAACAGCTTATCAAGCTGATGACTCTCGGTCTGACCGAAGCTGAGGCTGAAGAGCAGATAATCAACGGTTTCCTTAAATAAGCAAAAATTCAAGCGCACACGGAAAATTCTTCGTGTGCGCTTTTTGTGTCAGAAGCCCTCTTTGTCGCACCAGCTGTTGACTGCCGCCAGCATGCCGTCGATGTCAAGCACACCGTAGGCAAAGCCCTTGCGAACCAGTTCGGCAGGCAGATGCTCATCATATTTCTCGAATATCGGTATCTCTTTCGGGTAGACCAGTTCCATCGGGTCGATTGGCTTGTTCGCTTCCTCCCTCAGTGTGCGAAAAAATTCTTCTTTGGTGGCTTTCATCGTGAACTGGATAAAATAAGGTCGGCAGGAATCCAGTCCGCGCATCTTCACCTTTTCTCTGCACCGCACATTCAGAAATCTCTCCAGCGCAAAGAAAGCATAAGTACCCACCCACGGGAAAAGCGCCCACATGTCGCCCCCCAGATTTATCAGATTGTCAGTGGTGACTCCTGAATTTCTCGCTGAGATACGCGCCTGTTCAAGTCTTGCCACAGCGTTCCTCATAAGGTATGGATAACTCTTGTCCTCGCATAGCACCTGTTTCATGCGCTGTAATATCTTTGTGTTTATATCTCCGGGACAGTCCCCGAAATACGCAGGGACTTTGCCTTTGACGGGTTCGCAGTATACCAGATGACGCTTGTGGTCAAGTTCGGTGACTATCCATACCTGACCCGCGATGGCTATTTTTTCACCAACGGGCGGCGGCATCACCAGCGTGCCCAACTCCTGCGACTCGCACCTTACCGTGTACTCCTCGTTCTCCTGAAAAACAGCGTAGAATTTGAAGTTGTTCACCAGCCGTTCCCCCGCCAGACCCACTATCAGCCCGCCCTCTTCGGTGCGCTGTATGTGTTCTTTCTCTATCAGGTGGCGCAGGAGTATCTTGTAGTCGTCGGCGGTTATGCGGTGGAAATATTTCAGTGTAAGCACCCGCTGTGCCAGCTGTGCGGGTGTCAGTTCGCCGCAGGAAGCCAGTGTTGACATGGTCTGGTGATACAGCAGGCTGAACGGCAGGCGGTCAAATCTCGGCGGTTCGACCCACCTTTCTTCCAGATATACCTGCACAAGCGCTATGCCCTGCAATAATTTCCACGGGACTGTTGATGGCAGCATCGTTCGCGGTTCGGGCATATCCTCACGCATCACGAACCACATCTCAGGCGGCAGGTCGCGTCTGCCGGTTCGACCCATTCTCTGCAAAAATGATGATACCGTAAAAGGCGCATCTATCTGAAAAGCCCGTTCCAGCCTGCCGATGTCTATGCCGAGTTCAAGGGTAGCAGTGGTGACAGTTGTCATCTGCACATCATCATCTTTCATGGCGGCTTCGGCAGTTTCACGGTATGATGCAGACAGATTTCCGTGATGTATCAGAAACCTGTCCCGCTCGTGGTTTGCTTCACAGTAAGACCTCAGCGTGGTGGTGACTGCTTCGCACTCCTCGCGCGAATTTACAAAAACCAGACACTTCTTCCCCCGCGTGTGTTCAAAGACATATCCGATGCCCGGATCGGCATGCTGAGGTGCTTTGTCGGTGGCTCTTTCAAGCTCGGGCAGTGCTTTTATGTCCTTTTTATTGGACGCTGCCTGCACATCGCTGACATAGAAATGCTCCATCGAGAGCCGCCAGCGCGCGCCTTTGGCTTCTATTTTAGGTATCGCAGTCCGCCTGCCGCTGCCCGCGCCGAGAAATTCTCCCGCAGCTTCGGGGTCGCCTATCGTGGCAGAAAGCCCTATCCTTCGGGGGTTGACCCCTGCCTGCCTGCAAAGCCGTTCTATTATGCAAAGTGTCTGTCCGCCTCTGTCGCCCCTCATCAGCGAATGCACCTCATCTATCACGATGAACCGCAGGTCGCCAAACAGCTTTGCTATGGCGGCGTGCTTGCGCATCAGCATGGCTTCCAGTGATTCGGGAGTTATCTGCAATATTCCCGACGGCTTTTTCAGCATACGCGCCTTATGCGACTGCGCCACATCGCCGTGCCAGTGCCACACAGGTATCCCCGCATCTTCGCAGAGGTCGTTAAGGCGGGTGAACTGGTCGTTTATCAGCGCTTTCAGCGGACCGATGTAAATAGCCCCCACCGAGCGCGGCATATCCTCAGAAAACAGCGTAAGTATCGGAAAAAATGCCGCTTCCGTCTTGCCCGATGCCGTAGATGCCGTCAGCAGAAGATTGTCATCGGTGTTGAATATCACATCGCCCGCCGCCGCTTGTATGGCACGCAGGCTTTCCCAGTTGTTTCGGTATATAAAGTCCTGCACGAATGGTGCATAGCGGTCAAAAACGTTCATTTTCTGCCCTTTCCTTTAAAAGCTGTATTTTGATCTTCCTGCACGGAAGTCCCTTCTGCCTGTGCCGTCAGCTTAAAGCCCGAATAAATACTTATCAGCTTCTTCCCGCGACCTGAACACTGTCACATCTTTATCGCTGTACTTTTCAAGCAGTTCATATATTTTCGGCAGATTTTTTTCGCGGAATTCTTTTATATGGTCCTCAAAATCGGGGTCAAGTTTTTCCTCGAACCAGGGCATATCGGGGCGCGGCGTGCCCAGCCGTTCCTTAGCGCCCGCCAGACAGACTTCAGTCGGCAGATCAAACAGGAAGATCTTATCACAATTTTTGATGCGTGTTTCCATAGTGCGCTGATAGTTGCCGTCTATTATCCAGCTTTTTGTACACATGACAGTTTCCAGCCTGTGGTCGAAGACCTCCCGCGAAACAGTTGTGCGGTCGGGGCGGTGGTAGATAAGGTCAAGGTGGAACAGCGTAAGTCCTGTCAGCGCGGCATATCTGCGCGCAAATGTGCTTTTGCCCGACCCCGGACACCCGATGACTATCACCCTGTCGGTTTTCATATGTCAAATTCGGCAAAATCGCCGCCCGCAGTTTCTTCCTCAGCCGCAGGCTTTGAATACTCAAAGCCGCCTGAGGTGATAGTTTCTGAAATGTTTATCTCAGGGTTCTGGAAAGCGATGTCGAGAAGTTCGATGAAATCGCGTATCACCTCACGGGGCGTGATGTGGCTGTCAGCCCCTATCCGCCCGAATTCGGTCTTGATGAAGACTATCATATCCTCCTGCGTTATGCGCTGTTCATAGCCGAAAAGCTGTGCGTGTATGTCAGCCAGCTTTTCGGTCAGAACAAGCATCTCCTCATAAGTCAGCGGGACAAGGTGTATCACAGGTGCGAGCATATCCCGTATGCCCTCGCGCCCGAAGCGCCCCTCAGCAAGGCGCGAGCGCAGTGCTTCGTAGCTGTATACGCCCCGTCTGGTATCCTCTATGCACTGCGGCGTGCCGCCCATTATTATGCCGAGATACTTCGCCTTTCCCTGTAAAGTGTCGTTGTACATTGTAAGTATCTTTTCGTAGTTGTACTGTCTGGTGATGGCGTTGGGTATCTTGTAGATGTTCACCAGTTCGTCCACCAGCACCAGCAGACCGCTGTAGCCCGCCATTTTCAGGAACATGGCGAACAGCTTGATGTACTCATACCAGTCATCGTCCGTGATGATGATGTTTACGCCCAGTTCGCCTTTAGCTTCTGTTTTGTTTACATATTCGCCCCTGAACCACTTGACTACTTTTGCTTTCTGTTCGTCATCACCCGAAACAGCCGCGCGGTAGTAGATGGTCAGAAGTCTTGCAAAGTCAAAGCCGTGAACCATCTCATTCAGGGCGTTTATCACCTGATATATCTTCTTCTCCACTTCTGCCGCAAATTCGGGCGAAGTCGGTTCGAGTCCGCTTTCAGCAGCCGCTTCTGCCTGCACACCGCTTATCCAGCGGTCGAGTATGAGCGTCAGCGCACCGCCGTCGGGGCGTGTTTTTGTGGACATGTTGCGTATAAGTTCCTTGTAGGTCGCAAGACCCTGACCCTTTGTGCCCTGTAAACGGCGTTCGGGTGAAAGGTCGGCATCTACCACCACGAAATTCCTGTCCATCACATGGCTTCTGATGGTCTGCAAAAGAAAACTTTTGCCGCTGCCGTATTTGCCCACGATAAATCTGAAAGACGCACCGCCGTCCTCGATTATGTCAACATCGTGCAGAAGTGCATCTATCTCGACTTCTCTGCCCACTGTTATATACGGCAGACCAATTCTCGGCACAACGCCGCCTTTCAGTGAATTTATCACAGCCGAAGCTATCCTCTTTGGTATCTTCACGGAAGTATCATTCCTTTCAGTTCTTCTTCGTAATCCTCTATGACAACAGGCGTGTCACCGTCAAATGTCAGCACCGTATCTGCAAAAGCGTCATACAGCTTTTCATTTATGCTGTCAGCCATAAGTGACGGCATAGAACCGGTTTTCTGTGCCGCCTGACGGCAGTCGCCGCCGTATAAAAGCGCCTGCATGAAAGCGTATTCTCCGTCATTCAGCGGCGTGCTGTTCTGCACAGCATCATCATGCTCCTCCTCTGCCGTGACAGTCGGTTCGGGCTGAGATGTCGGCTCATCATCGTACGCTTCTTCAACTATCAGCTTGTCACGGGTGATGGCGGCGGCGCGGCGTATGCTTCCCAGCTTTGAGAGGTCTATCTCGACTTTTGCGGCTTCTTCACGCTTTTTGCGTTCGGTCAGTTTATCTATCTGCTCGCTTATCACCTTTTGCATCTGCTTGGTTATGTCGGGGCATTGCAGACTCTTTTTGAAGCCCAGCTTTGCCCGCATCATGCTGTCCACCGCCCGCAGGAGGTCGCCCAGTTTTTTCTTGCTGTGGGGCTTGCCCGAATATTCCTCGCAGTACCACAGCCCGTTTGAGAACACGTATCTGCGCACTTTGTCTATCTCATATACCGTGTGCTTTGTGACGCGGTGGTGGCAGAATACCGACATCGCGAACATGCTGTGGGTCGTGGTAGATATATTCCCGAAAAACTTGTAGAACAGGCTGTTCTGCCTGTGTGCGGCGTAGTAGGCGTTCAGTTCCAGATAGCTACCTGCCGCCACTGCCGCAAAATCTTCGGGATAGGTCTTGTAGAAAGTCGAACGTTCTGCGTTGTAGGAAGAAAGCGTGTTCATTGCAGAAAACAGTTCTTCCTCAGAGTGTTCGGCAGGACTTTTCAGCGTCATAAGAGCCTTGTCAAATATTATGTTCTCACTGCATTCCAGAAGTGATATGTCAAGGTCGTAATATATCACCATGTCAAACAGCCATTTTTCGATGTAAGTCTTCAGCTTCGGCTGTCGTTCACCGTAGTGTTCGAGTATCATCTTCATGTTGCTGTAAGCGTCTATGCGTTTTTGTACGCCTATAAGATTTATCATCTCATAGCAGTAGATGAATATGTATGACAGGCTTATATCGGGGTATTCTCCCTTTCTGACCATAGTGCGCCAGCCAAAATAAGTGCGCTGCTGCGGCAGTGTCATATCTGAATATGTAGGTGAGTATTTTTCAAACGGAACAAAGTCAGTGCAGCTGTCTTCATAGTCAGCCATGAAATTTCCCTGTTTGTAGAAAAGCCACTCGCGCGATTTCCACTGTGCTTCGGGCAGGTAGACCATTCGGCGCATCTCCATCAGCTTAGGCGGAGTATCCTGCTTTGGTATAACATCCTGCACAAGCTGAGAAGCACGTTTTAAAATGGGTTCATCTTTGTATATCTTATCACTGAGTTCTTTCAGCTTAGTGTCACCCATGATAAGTTCTATAAGGTCTTCGATATTTTTCAAGAATTGCACCTCCCGCACAATAGGTATACACACATATTATACCATATATCCCCGCCGATTTCAAGTCTTGACGGTACATCTTAACGGACTCGAAAAGCAAAAGCGGCAGTTCGCTGTATATTATAGCGGATATAACACCACTTTGAGAGCCGTCACGGTACGCTCACTCGCCAAAAGCAGATATTTCAGCAAAAGCGCTTGACATTTTGAAAAAATGGAGTTATAATATAACGGTAAACGAATAAACGGGGAGCTTGTAGGCAGGCTGAGAGGATAGCGACAGAGCTATCGACCCGCGACCTGATTTGGATAATGCCAACGTAGGGACATAACAAACCGAACTATCGGGGGACTGTTTTTGCGCGCAGTCCCCCTTTTTGTTGGCTGATGGGAGGTAAAGAAATGGTAAAGGTAAACGGTGATATCACTTCGTTTGACGGAAAGACCGTCACTGAGCTGCTGGCTGAAAACGGCTACGACCCCAAAAGGGTAGCTGTTGAACTTAACCTCGATATCCTGCCGAAATCGCAGTATGACAGCACTGTGCTCAAAGACGGCGACAGCGTTGAAGTCGTCAGCTTTGTGGGGGGCGGTTAGATGATACCCTCATGCGAGGATATGTATGGTGCACTTGAAGCGCGTCACGGCAGAGAACTTCAAAAAAAACTGTCTGAGGCAAAAGTCGCCGTCTGCGGACTGGGTGGCTTGGGTTCTAATGTATCTGTGCATCTGGCGAGAGCAGGCGTGGGCGAACTGATGTTGTTTGATATGGATAAAGTGGATATCACTAATCTCCATCGTCAGCAGTATTTTACCGACCAGCTGGGTCAGCCGAAAGCGGCAGCACTTGCCGAAACACTCGGCAGGATAGCGCCATACTGCAAGATAACTGCCCATGAAGTCAAGCTGACCGAAGATAATATGGCTGAACTTCTGAAAGACTGCCATATAGTCTGCGAATGCTTTGACAAGGCAGACCGGAAAGCCATGCTGGTAAATTTCGTGCTGGAGAATTTTCCTGATAAGTATATGATCGCCGCTTCGGGCATGGCAGGGCTTGCCAGTGCCAACGAGATATGCACCAGACGGATAACGAAACGCTTCTATCTCTGTGGTGACGGTCACACTGATGTGAATGAAGCAGGCACGCTGTTCGCATCAAGGGTGGCAGTATGCGCGGCGCATCAGGCTAATATGGTCATAAGGATAATAGCGGGCGAAACTGAGCCCTGAGGAAAGGATAAGATAAATATGGAAAACAATGACAAGCTGATAATAGGCGGGCATGAGTTCAATTCGAGATTCATACTTGGTTCGGGCAAGTACTCGCTTTCACTTATAAAAGCGGCTGTCGAGAATGCGGGCGCTGAGATAATCACGCTGGCAGTAAGACGCGCCAACACCAAAGAACACGAGAGCATACTCGACCATATCCCTGAGGGTGTCACACTTCTGCCGAATACTTCCGGCGCAAGAAATGCCGAAGAAGCTGTGCGCATAGCAAGGCTCGCCCGTGAACTTGGATGCGGCAATTTCGTAAAGATAGAGATAATGCGCGATACAAAGTACCTCCTGCCCGATAACGCAGAAACTATCAAGGCGACAGATATTCTGGCAAATGAGGGCTTTGTGGTAATGCCCTACATGTATCCCGACCTCAATACCGCACGTGACCTTGTTAATGCAGGTGCGGCTTCGGTAATGCCGCTGGCATCACCGATTGGCTCAAATAAAGGTCTTGCCACAAGGGATTTCATACAGATACTCATTGATGAGATAGACCTGCCTATCATCGTTGACGCAGGCATCGGCAGACCATCGCAGGCTTGCGAAGCTATGGAGATGGGCGCGGCGGCTGTAATGTCCAACACCGCACTTGCAACTGCTGGCGACCTGCCGATGATGGCTGACGCTTTCCGCAAGGCGATAGAAGCAGGCAGACAGGCTTACCTTTCGGGGCTGGGCAGAGTGCTTGTCAGGGGTGCATCACCCTCCGATACGCTGACGGGCTTCCTGAGGGACTAAGGGGGCGCTGACATGGAGAACAATTATATCTTCGACTCTGAGGGGCTTTCGGAAGAAGCACTGAGGCGTAAGCACAAGCTGGAAAATGACCCCTCCTGCCGCACCGACCACATGCAGTATATGGAAGGTCAGGAGCAGATAAAGAGCGATATCCGCGAGAAAGTCATGGCACATTTTAACAGTTATGATGCCTCAGGCTACACAGCAAAAGATGTTTCACGCGCCTTACAGCAGGCAACTATCGGCGTTGAAGAGTTCAAGGCACTGCTTTCGCCCGCCGCTGAACCTTTCCTTGAACAGATGGCTGAACGTGCAAGGGTGGAAACAAGAAAGCATTTCGGCAACACGGTCTACCTGTTCACACCGCTGTATATCGCCAATTACTGCGAGAATTACTGCGTTTACTGCGGCTTCAACTGCTATAATAAGATACGCCGCATGAAACTCAACATGGAGCAGATAGAGCATGAGATGAAAGTCATCGCGGACAGCGGCATGGAGGAGATACTTATACTCACAGGTGAGAGCAAGGCGATGAGCGATGTAAGGTACATCGGAGAAGCATGCAAGCTGGCACGCAAGTATTTCAGAATGGTGGGCGTTGAGATATACCCTGTCAATGTTGAGGACTACCGCTATCTCCACGAATGCGGCGTTGACTATGTCACCGTCTTTCAGGAAACTTATGACAGTGACAAGTACGAAACGCTGCATCTGGCAGGTCACAAGAGGGTGTGGCCTTACCGCTTTGAAGCGCAGGAAAGGGCGCTGATGGGCGGCATGAGAGGTGTTGCAGGCTCGGCACTGCTGGGACTTTCCGATTTCAGGAAAGATGCACTTGCCACTGCACTGCACATGTACTATCTGCAAAGAAAGTACCCGCAGGCTGAGATATCTCTGTCATGTCCCAGACTGCGCCCGATAGTCAACAACGACAAGATAGACCCGCTGGACGTTCGTGAAAAACAGCTGTGTCAGGTGCTTTGCGCTTACAGACTTTTCCTGCCGTTTGCAGGCATCACCGTTTCTTCCAGAGAGTCGAAGAGTTTCCGTGACGGCATCGTGAAGATAGCCGCAACTAAGATATCTGCGGGCGTTTCCACAGGTATCGGTGACCATGAGAGCAAGTACACAGGCAAGGAGAATGCCGAAGAGGGCGACGAGCAGTTCGAGATAGCCGACAGCCGCAGTTTTGAAACGATGTACAAGGATATGTCGGACGAGGGGCTTCAGCCTGTGCTGAACGACTATCTGTATGTGTAAGGTAGTCTGTGTAACCGCGCTGACACTTTGCGAAAACGCCGATAAACAGCTTGAGAAGATAGCTGAGAGCGGCGCTGATATGCTGGTGCTTCGGGCAAAAGAACTGACTGAGGACGAGTATAAAAAGCTGGCGGCGCGGGTCATGGAGATGTTTGCTGAGAGCAGTACGAAAGTTGTGCTGCACAATTTTGTGGGTGCGGCGCTGGAACTTGGCGCGGAATGTATCCACCTGCCGCTGGGGGTACTGCGCGGGCTTGATGATGACACAAAGTCGAAATTCAGGCTGATAGGCGCTTCATGCCACTCGGCGGAAGATGCGCTGGAAGCGCAGACTCTGGGGGCAGGTTATGTGACGGCGGGTCATGTTTTTAAGACCGACTGCAAGAAAGGTCTTGCAGGGCGCGGGCTTGACTTTGTGCGAAAAGTCAGCGGTGCGGTGGATATACCTGTTTACGGTATAGGCGGCATCTCGCCCGAAAATGCGGGGAAGGTCATTCGTGTGGGCGCTGACGGAGTGTGTGTGATGAGCGGCTTCATGTCGGGCGAACCGCGCATGCTTACAGAAAAACTCAGGGAAGTGATGAATATGAGGATAACAGGCGATAAGCTGAGGCTTTACGCCATTACAGACCCCGCGCTCGTTAAAGAGCGGGGGATAGTCAGCTGTGTGGAAAGTGCGCTCAAAGGCGGCGCGAACATCATTCAGCTGAGGGACAAGCAGTGCGGTCATGAGGGGCTTGTGGCGCAGGCAAGGGAACTTCTGCCTGTATGCCATAAGTACGGTGCGCCGTTGATAGTCAATGATGACTGGCAGGCTGCCATAGAAGCAGGTGCAGACGGTGTCCATGTGGGCATAGAGGACGCACCTGTTGACGAGATAAGGGCGAAAGCAGGCAGCGGCTTCATTATCGGGGCGACTGCAAAGACTGTCGCGCAGGCGCAGAACGCTCAGGCGGCGGGGGCTGACTATTTAGGCGTTGGGGCACTGTTCCCGTCGCCCACAAAGACAAATGCGATACCTGTCAGCAAGGCGCTTTTCAGTGAGATAGCAGGCGCTGTGAGCATACCATGCGTTGCCATCGGCGGCATAAGCCTTGAAAATATAGGCACACTTGCGGGCATGGGCGCAGAAGGATTTGCGGTAGTTTCGGCGGTGTTCGGGGCTGACGATATCGAAAGCAGGACGGCGCGGCTGAAAGAACTGATAAGCGGAATGTTCTGATAAAATGCGCAGATACCGACCGCAACGGCGGAATGTTCTGCGCTGAATGATATAAAGAGCGGCATATCGGGGGCACCACCTTATGTCGCTATACAAAACCAATGCTAGTAAACGAGAGGAGTAATACTATGAGAACAGCATTGAGCATCGCGGGAAGTGATTCCAGCGGAGGCGCCGGGATACAGGCAGATATCAAGACAATGACGGCAAACGGCGTTTTCGCCATGACAGCCGTTACTGCCCTGACTGCACAGAACACGACGGGCGTTTCGGGGATAATGGAGGTAACTCCCGCTTTTCTTGCCAAACAGCTTGACCGTGTATTTGAGGATATTTTTCCCGACGCTGTAAAAATAGGCATGGTATCATCGGCGGCGCTGATAGAAGCCATCGCTGACAAGCTGACAGAGTATAAGGCGAAGAACATCGTGCTTGACCCTGTTATGGTGGCTACCAGCGGGGCAAGGCTCATCAGTGAGGAAGCTATCGATACGCTGAAAAAAAGGCTGATACCGCTTGCTGAGGTCATCACGCCCAACATTCCCGAAGCGGAAGTGCTGGCGGGTACTGAGATACGATCAGCTGATGATATGGAGAAAGCGGCAGAGCAGATATTCGCGGAGTACGGCTGTGCTGTGCTTTTAAAAGGCGGTCATCAGCTCAACGATGCCAACGACCTGCTGGTGGGCAGGGGAGTGAAAAAGTGGTTCGAGGGCAAACGCATCGACAACCCCAACACTCACGGCACAGGCTGTACGCTTTCAAGTGCCATAGCATCAAATCTTGCAAAGGGCTATGCGCTGGACGAAGCTGTTGAGAGAGCAAAGAGGTATATCTCAGGTGCGCTGGCGGCTATGCTCGATCTGGGGCACGGCAGCGGACCGATGGATCACGCATTCGCGATAGACAATGAATTTACAGCAGAAAGGAAAAATTGACATGAGAGAATATGCAACACAGATGGAAGCCGCAAAGAAAGGCATCATCACACCCGAAATGAAGATCGTAGCCGAAAAGGAGTATATCGACCCCGAAGAACTCCGCGCACTGGTGGCTAAGGGCGAGGTGGCTATACCCTGCAACATAAACCACAAGGCTATTTCCCCTGAGGGCATCGGCACAAGAATGCGCACCAAGATAAACGTTAATCTGGGCATATCGGGCGATGCTAAGGACTACGAAAAGGAAATGCAGAAAGTCGAACTGGCACACAAGTTCGGTGCTGAGGCGATCATGGATCTTTCAAATTACGGCAAGACCAACACTTTCAGGCGCGAACTGATAGCTAAGTCGCCTGCTATGATAGGTACTGTGCCGATGTACGATGCTATAGGCTATCTGGAGAAGGATCTGCTGGAGATAACCGCTGAGGATTTCCTGAAAGTTGTACGCGCACACGCAGAAGAGGGCGTGGACTTTATGACCATTCACGCAGGTATAAACAGACGCGCTGTTGAGGCTTTCATGCGTGAGGGCAGAAAGATGAACATAGTTTCGCGCGGCGGCTCACTGCTTTTTGCGTGGATGATGATGACAGGCAATGAGAACCCGTTCTACGAGCATTATGATGAAGTGCTGGAGATACTCCGTGAGTTCGACTGCACTATCAGTCTGGGCGATGCACTGCGTCCCGGCTGTATAGATGATGCTACCGATGCAGGTCAGATCTCCGAACTTATCGAACTGGGTCACCTGACACAGAGGGCTTGGGAGAAAGATGTTCAGGTAATGGTCGAGGGTCCCGGTCACATGGCTATGAACGAGATAGAAGCAAACATGCGTTTGCAGAAGCGCATCTGCCACAATGCGCCTTTCTACGTGCTGGGTCCTGTTGTTACCGATATTTTCCCCGGTTACGACCACATCACGACTGCGATAGGCGGCGCTATCGCGGCTTCCAGCGGTGCTGATTTCCTCTGCTATGTTACACCCGCAGAGCATCTCAGACTGCCTGATGTCAACGATGTAAAGGAGGGCATTATTGCCAGCAAGATAGCCGCTCATGCCGCTGACATAGCTAAGGGCGTTCCTCACGCAAGGGACAAGGACAACGCTATGGCAGAAGCAAGGCACAAGGTCGAGTGGGAGGAGATGTTCAAGATAGCTTTTGACCCCGATAAGGCAAGGGAGTATTTTGAAAGCACACCGCCCGCTGACAGACACACATGTTCGATGTGCGGCAAGATGTGCGCCGTTCGCACCACTAACATGATACTCGAAGGCAAGACCGTAGAGTTCTGCTCGGAAAAGTAACAGTACAAAAAATGCCCCCGTACTCAGATGAGTGCGGGGGTTTTGCGTTTATCTTTCCAATTCTGCCAGATATTCAAGGGAATAGTCCATAAGGTAGTCTTTGCCGTCATCAAACAGGGCGGTGAGCGCCTGATTGTCGTAAGGAACTTTAATATCCACCTCAATGCCCGACTGATAGTCTGTGCCGCTGTCGATGAAAACAGAGCCGTCCTTATTCAGCATGAGGGAACTTGAAAAGCTGAGCATACCTAAGTCGAGATCAGTCGGTGATACGCCCTGTGCCGAGCCTGAACTTTCGGTAAAGCCGATTATCGTGGTGTTGTCAAAGCCCGACATCAGCTTGGTTATGTGGTCGGCGGCACTGACGGAATGGGCTGTCACCAGCACGACTATCCTGCCTTCGTCCCCGAGAATATTTTCGCCGTCAAAAACTATATCGTGGTCGGTCATCCACTTGCCGCCGCCTTCGCTTTTGTAGCTGTGAGAGGTGTCGTCCCAGTAGGCATCGGTCACGTAGTAGTGTTCACCCTCAGGGGCGAACAGCTGTGCTATCGCCTTGACCATACTGCCCGAACCGCCGTTGTTCTCACGAATATCAATTACTATATCACGAACGCCCTGTTCTTTCATCGCAAGAATGTTCTCACGCAACTCATTCTGCATGGCGGCATGGTCATCTTTTTCGGAAATGCTGTCAAATAACATTGTCTTTATGCGCAGGCAGGCGGTGGTGTCATTCAGCTTTGTGACAGTCATGTGACCAACGTTAAGACCCTGATTGATAGTTTCATAAGCATCTTTACAGCGCGAATAGTAGTCATCGTTCAGCTTTGGCAGAGTTGTGGTCTGCTGAACGCCGTTATCATCGGTATAGACCAGTTCGGCGGTTTCGCCGCCTGTGCCTGCGGCGAAAAATCCCTCGTAGAACTTTGCGTTGTCCTCGTCGGCATAGTTCTGCATCTCATAAAGTTCAGACTGCTTGTCAGCTTCGGCGGGGGAGATACCGTTCCAGCTGATGACGGGTGTGCCGTTGTGTATGCCTTTAGCTTTCAGGCTGTCATCTACCTGCACCGCCGCGAAAGAACCGTCAGCCAGCTTTGTTATGACCAGCCCGTAGTCATTTCCGCCTGCACATTTTTTTGCGGCTTTGTTGGTTTCTTCATCGGTGATGTAGTTTACATGCAGGTCATGGAACTCAGCGCAGAATTTCGTCCAGACTATCTCGTTGCGCACCTTGTCGTGTTTTTTTTCGGCTTCCTCGAACTGTGGGAGGTATTTGGCGTAGAGTGCGTCCCAGTCTATCTCTTTTTCTTCCGAAAGAACATAGTGGGCTTTCATTTTGTTAAAGCCGTTATTGAAATTCTTCACCAGATCGGGGGTGCGGTAGCCGCCGACAAGGGTGCAGAGGGGGAGTGCTGTCAGCCCCAGCACCGCCGCTGTGACGGAAGCTATCTTTCGCGGCTTTTTTTCGGGCTTTGCAAGACCGATGACGAACACTGCCGCCGCGATATATGCGGGAAGCATCAGCTTTTCAAAGCCCGCGAGGTAGGTGAGTATCGTGGTGAGAAAGGCGGGGACGAGCCAGCAGATGCGCCAGCGCGAACTCATGACCTTTTCGGCGTAGTTAGCCAGTGCCCAAAGCAGTACACCGCTAAGGGGCATAAGTGCGATGATGACAAGGTCGATATTTTTTATACTATCCATTTTTTTGCCCCCTTATTCTATATCGTCTTTGTGGAAGTAGCTGTATGCCGCCCAGAGGTATGCCGCGCCTGCCGCCAGCGAAGAAATGATGATGCGTACAGCAAGTGCAGTGTCGATATTGGGGTCGTAGATGACCTGTGCATCACGTTCAAGCCCGAAAGTCGCCCAATAGTCGAAGTGCAGAAGGTTCTGTATGCTTGTGAATGCCAGCACTGTGCCTGTGGGGTCAGCCTGCGCGGGCAGAAGCGTAAGAATGCACATGTAGCCGTAGCAAGCCAGAAAAGCATAACCCGGACGTTTGATGATGTATGTCAGCAGTATGTAAAAGCATACCTGTCTGAAAAACGGGAATGCCATCAGCAGTATGCGCGTAACTGCCGCGCTGACGGGTATGCTGTTGCCCCAGCCTGTCAGCAGGGCGTATAAAGTCAGCGGGAATACCATCATCAGAGATCCCAGCAGTATGTTGAAAACGACAGTGACCGTCACCCGCGCGAAGAATGACTGCTTTCTCAGTCTGCCAGACATAAGTTCATAATTGGCAGTTTTGTCCTTGAAATCATCACCTGTGAAGAATGAAACGAAAAATCCCGAAAATCCCAGAAAAAGCGTTGCGATCATGCCGCAGCGGGTGAAAAAGTCTGAGGCTGTCAGAAGCATTCCATCGTCAAGGTCATCTGCGCCGTTGAGATATTCAGACACGCCGAAAAGCGCCGCCAGCGCCAGACAAGCGATAAATACCCAGAAGTAAACTCTTGTGCGCAGTATCTGGTATATCTGCGCCATTATAAGGTCTTTCATGCGCTCACCCCATATCTTTCTTTCTGAATGCCAGATAGCCCAGCACCCCGAATATCACTATGCCCAGCATTCCTGACGCCATGCCGTGTAAAGCGGTGGAAGTCCGGAGCAGGTCTTTTACTACCATTATATCTTTCTCTTCGGCAAAGCCGTAGCCGTAATTTTCAGGGCAGAGAAGTGTGGTCATATTGTATAATGACAGGCAGTACATGGGTATTATCTTGCCTGAGAACATCTCCTGAATGAACAATGATAGTATCATTTCCAGAAATGTCAGCACATAACCCAGTGCGCACACCAATACGGGGCTTTTGAATATAAAGCTGACCATAGCGTAGAACATTGTAAGGCGCATTATGGGCAGAAGTGCCGATACCCAGCGCAGTGTGACATCTGAAACGGGGACTGTGTAGCCCCAGCCGTATATGGCGCTGATGATAAGTGTCGGCACAGCAAACAGTATCACTGTCAGCAGAGTGTTCACCAAAAGGCTGACAATGATCCTGCCGCAGTATACGTATATTCGCTTTGTGCCTGAAAGCATCTCATAGTTCATGGTCTTGTCTTTCATGTCGCCTGCGCATATTATGGCAGTGTAAAGCATCACGAACATCGGCAGGCATGCTGAATACATTTCAGCCGAATTTACGGCGAAACAGCTTCCGTTCAACTGTTCGCTGCCGAAGCCTTCTGCCGCAAAGAAAAGCACAAGTATCGCTGCGCTTACGATGAGTATGATATAGGTACTAATGCTTCTTGACAGCTGATATATCTGCGCTTTTATCACGTTGAACATCGTCATCACCTACCAGTTTCATATAGTATTCTTCGAGATTTGCATCGTGCATGTGTATCTCGGTGGGTATGATATTATTCTCGAAAAGGGTCTTTGATATGAGCCTTATATCCTCTGTTTTTTCGTAGAGGTGAACCGAGCCGTCTTTCTGCACAGTGAAGTCTTTCAGCCCCAGCTTGTTTTCAAGCACAGCAGGCATCAGCGAATTGTTGTCGGTGCTGATGCGTAAGTATTCGTGGCAGGTGCGTTTCAGGTCATCTGCGGATATATCCTGCACTATCTCGCCGTGACGAATGAAGAGATAATCGGTACACAGCAGAGAAAGTTCACTCAGCAGGTGGGAGGATATGAGTATGGTAACATGCTCTTCGCGGTTGAGTTTCAGCAGAAGTTCGCGTATCTCAACGATGCCTTCGGGGTCAAGACCGTTCACGGGTTCGTCAAGCACCATTATTTCGGGCTTTGTCAGCATAGCGCCCGCGATGCCCAGTCTTTGCTTCATGCCCAGTGAGAAATTCTTGACGACTTTTTTGCCTTTGTCGGCAAGTCCCACCATTTCAAGGACTTCCTTGATGCGCCCCTTATCGGGCAGACCTTTTTGCAGGCGGAGTTTCTCCATGTTCTGCATGGCGGTCATATTCTGTTTTGCGTATGGCGTTTCTATCATAAAACTCATCCTGCTTCGCGAGTGTGCAAGACCTTTCTCATCGCGCTCACCGAATATCTCCATACTTCCTGAGGTGGGTATGGTCAGCCCGCCCAGCATTTTCATTATGGTGGTCTTGCCTGCGCCGTTTGGTCCAACAAGACCGCATATCATGCCTTTGCGTATCTTAAAGCTGACCTCCTTTACGACTGTGTTTTTCATGTACTGTTTTGTCAGCGATGATGCTGTCATTATCGTATCAGACATTTTTGTTCGCTCCTTTCGGGTATCGGGAAATTTCCTTGATATTATAGTAAAATACAAACATAAAGAATTTCTTAAATAAAATCAGTGTTTACAAAAAGTTCACAAATATATGGGCAACAAAAAAGCGGTCAGCCCGTACCGCTTTTTATGTTCTGAATTTTATCGTGATGGTCAGCATATTGCCGCTGACATCGGCACTTACCTCGCCGCCCTGTTTTTCAGCCAGCAGTCTGACGATATAAAGTCCCAGACCTGCACCACCGCCGCCGCGTGCTTTATCTCCGCGATAGGTGCGCTCGAAAAGCCTTTCGGCAGAGATGTCCCCGCTGTGTACAGGGTTGGAAATGCTGACACTGCCGTTCTCGCTGAGTTTCAGCATGAAACTTTTGCGGGAGTATTTCAGCACATTCCCCAGCAGATTGCCCAGCATTCGTCTGACAAGCCCTTCATCAGCCTGCACGAAGACTGTCTTTGGCGGGAAGCTGATATCGGGTTCAAGTCCCGCTGAGGTGATAACACCCTCGTTTTCGGCTATAAACTGCATCAGCAGGCGGGTCATATCCACCTTTTCGAGAGTGACCTCAGCGCGGTCGCTTTCAAGCACAGCAAGCTCAAAAAACTCATCTGTCATGGTTTTAAGCTGACCCGACTTTTCGAGGCATATCTCGGCATAGCTTCGGCTTTTGGGGGAGAGGTCGGTGTCGCGCAGTATAAGCTGTAGGTCGCCTTTGATGACTGCCATCGGGGTGCGCAGGTCGTGGGCGATATCTGACACCGACTGTTTCAGAGCGAGTTCAGCCTGTTCAGCATCTATCTTTAGGCGGCGCTGATTGTCGATGGTATGGTTTATGGTGTTTGCAAGGTCATTTGCGTCCTTATCGAAAAGCTGTATAAGCAGAAGCCTGTCATAATCGGCATGGTTGGTGCGTTCAAGTCCCCGCGTCATATTGCGCAGCTGATGTTTCAGTGCCAGCAGGTAGCTGAGAATTGCGATGCTGACAACTGACAGAATAACTATCGCCCAGACCATCAGCCTTCACCTTTAAGGCGGTAGCCGATGCCCCATACCGTGTCGATGAAGTCGCGCCCGCCTGCTTTTTTCAGCTTGCTGCGCAGGTTGCTGACATGTACGTTTATGGTGTTGTCCTCATAGTAGTAGGTGTCGTTCCAGACGCTTTCATAGAGTTCTGCTTTGGTGTAGATTTTCTGCGGGTGTTCCATGAAAAGGCGTAGCAGCATCAGTTCTTTTGCGGTAAGTCTGACCGCTGTGCCGTCTATCGTTACGGAGTTTTCGGTATTGTTGAGGACTATCCCGCCGACTTCAAGGCTGTCAGAATGCTGACTGCCTGCCGTCCGCCTAAGGACGACTTCGATGCGCACCAGCACTTCATCTATATCAAAGGGTTTTATTATGTAATCATCAGCCCCGAACCGCAGGACTTCCAGCTTTGTTTCCATCATCGACTTTGCAGAAATAACGATAACAGGTGTCTGCGAAGTTTCACGGATCTCAGCTATAAGGCGCTCACCGCTTTTGTATGGCAGCATAAGATCCATCAGAACCAGATCAAAGTTTTCAGCTTTAAGCAGCCGTGAAGCCTCACTGCCGTCAAATGCCTGAACTGCTTCGTATCCGCTGTCGGTAAGCAGTCTGAAGAGTATGTTGTTTATCTCGCGGTCGTCTTCTATGACAGCTATTTTGTATTTCATTGTCATCTCCTGCCTTTCAGAAAGCATCATATATCAGATCATGTTCTCCGATGTTTATAGCAATCCGCCTTAAAATTCAGACAAAATCCAGTCACAAAATCCATAGATCCGAGCTTTTGCGACTGGATTTTGTGAATTTAAATAGTTGGATTGCTATAGTATAACATTTTTTTCGTGCCTTGTAAAGACCGCAAAAAAACTCCCGAATGTGGCAGCATTCGTGAGCGGGAGATGTGTTATTTTATGTGGTTATCCCGCTGATACACCACAAAAAACAGCGGCTATACAGAATTAAAGGTGCTTGGCGTATATCTTTCCCCTGCCGTAGGCGGGGGAAGATATTGGGCGCTCAATTATCCTTTTGTTTACCGCGTTTTCAGTTGGTGTGCTAAAGTGATAGTCATATTATTTTATTTTTCTGATGCCTTTGACATGTGCTGAAAGCAGCGATATGTCGGTGACATTGACATAGCTGTCCTTGTTGACATCTGCACGCCTTAAGCAAGCTGCTGAAAGCATCTTTATGCCTTTTACCTGTCCCGCAGCAAGCGAGATATCTGACACATTTATCCTGCCATCGCCGTTGACATCGCCCTTTTCGTTTGTTTCGCCGTCGGTGGAGTCATCATCGGCGGGTACAGGGGTGGAGAATGTGGTGTCCGGTGTATCGGGGTCGAGTATCTCATAAGGGACAGACGAATTGACCGCATATATGTAAGCCTGCGAGTTCATGAAACATTTCAGCTTGAAACCCTTTATATCCACGTACTCGGCGTTTTCGTCATCGCTTATGGTGAAGCCGAAGGCGGCTGTGCCTATCTCGCTGACACTGAATGGAAGTGTCACCGTTTTTAGTGAAGTACAGCCGATGAATGCTTCGCTCTCAAATTCAATGCCGTTATCGGGTACTGTAAGTGATGATAGGGAAGTGCAGTCAGCAAACGCAGCTTCGCGCACAAATTTCAGCGAAGCGGGCAGGACTATTTTTTTCAGTCCTGTGCATCCGCTGAATGCGCAGATGCCTATTTCCTTTACACCGTTCGGTATGGTCACGGAAGTTATGCCGTCAAGCATGGAGAAAGCATCATCTCCGATGGCTACGACTTTTGCGCCGCCTATCTTTGAGGGTATCTCCAGTGCGCCATAGACTACGTCACAGGCGGTTATCTTCACGCCGCCGCTGACTTTTTCATATGTGAATTTTCCGTAGTTTTCTGCCGATGCGGTGAATGCGGTGTCAAGTCTGACTGTGGGTGTCATGGTATATCCACCGAAAACGAGTACCGCAGCCGCTATGAAAGCTGCGAGTTTTTTATTCTTCATTGAAAAGACCTCACTTATATTACAAATATGTGTTATCCTGCTGACATGCCATTTCTGACACTGTTTTATGAGCGGTCAGGATATTTGGCGGGAAGATATACGCCAACCACATTAAGTTCTGTAAACCGCTGTTTTTTGTGATGTGATAAAGGGATAGAAATATATTACAAAACGGATACAAGCTATATTATAACCGATATCCCGTCTTATGTCAATTGCCGTAAAGACAAAAGAAAACCCGAAAACTTCGGAGTTTTCGGGTATTTTGGTCAAATATGGAGTCATTCGCCGCCCGATGTTTCGGCATCGGTGGGCAGTTCGTCGGTCGGTTCTTCTTCGGTAAGCAAAGCATCGGGAGAATAGCGAGGTGCGGGTTCAAGGCGGCGCTTGCCCTTTACCTGTGCGGATATCAGCGAGATATCTGTTACATTTACACTGCCGTCGCCGTTTACATCGGCGCGCAGCTGTTTTTCGGCGGAGAGCGGCTTGACTGTTTTCACATGGGCAGCTGCAAGGGACACATCTGTGACATTTATCGCGCCATCGCGGTTGATGTCGCCAAAAATGCCGCTGACCTTCTGCATGACTCCGCTGACTGTGAAAGTGGTCACCGAGTTGGGGGCAAGTTCTGTTGAAAAGCCTGTTTTATAGAGTTTCGGTGTGCTTTCAAGCATCTGCCAGTGTTCGCCGCTGTCAAGTCCACCTGAGGTGCGCACAGCCGCTACCTCGCCCGAACTGAGGATATCAAAGCCATCAAACGTATATTTCACAGGCTTTTCTTCGGCGGTGCAGTTGAGCGCCACTATGTTGAGCGTACCTGTGCGCAGGTCGTAGGCGGCTATGGTGTCGTCGTTGACTTTGATGAATGTCTGTCCTGCGTGGAGATATCGGCTGAACTGACCGTAGGTGTAGTAGCGCTGTGTCAGTGTCAGTCCTGAATTATCGGACTTTTCGTGTACCAGTCCAAGACTGCTGCCGCTATCGGTGACTGCCTGATACATGACCCATGCGGAGGCTTCTGCGCGGGTGAGGTCAGCTATCATCTGTCTGCCAAGACCGAGTGCCGATGACATTTCGCCGGCATTTTCACCCGCTGTGTAAAGACCGTCAGCTTCGGTGATGCGAACGGGAGTTTCGTCTGCTGCCGAGATAAGCTGTTCTGCCGAAGCGGTATCTGTGCTGTGGATATTCACCTTATTAACGGTTTGCCGCGCTTTTGCGTCAAGTGCGTTAAGACCTGCGGCTGCGGCGGACATGTCTGCTTCGTCAGCGGCAGATATCTGCACTGTGCCAAGTCCCTTGCTGTTGAGGGCTGTACGCAGTGAAAGTATCAGCTTTGACTGCGCTTTTCCCTGTGAGATATGGCAGCCCTCCTGCAACTCGCTGCCTGCTTTCCAGTGGAGCGATGACGGTTCGTACATGGGCGCGATACTGTTTACATTCACGCCCGATGTTTTCAGTTTTGCCGCGATACCTGCAAGGTAGGCGGCGTAGTTGTCATAGCAGTCGTTTCTGATATTATCGCTGCCTGAGTAGACTGCACCTGCGGTACAGCCGCTTACGGTCATGAAATATGGCGGCGAAAATGAATATAGTTCCACCTTTGCAGAACTTCCCGCAGCTTCGGCAGACTTTTTCAGTGCGTTTATCTGCGAGGTATCGCGGGCGGTGAGCGTGTAGCTGAGTTTTTCGGCATCAAGCAGATCTGCGTTCCACCATGATGGTATCATTGTGTCCTTGTCGGTAAAATGGTTGTGTTCCGGCGAATCGCCGCCGCCGACATTATAGCGGATAATGTTCATTTTCAGACCGTCATCACCGTAGAGAAGGTCTGCCGCCTGACGGCAGATATCGTTTTTTCTGCCGAGCCTTTCGCCCCAGCGATAGAGGTCAGTGCCCCAGCCCTCACAGACCGCGAAGCTGTTTTCGGCTGAAACGGTTATGACCTCCCGTTCTGCCGCGCCTGCTGACAGCGGAAGCTGTTCGGTCAGCAGCAGGGCGGTCAGCATTACGGATATCAGTTTTTTTGCTATCATTTTATACCTTTCCAAAAAAAACAACTGCCTTATCATGCGATAAGGCAGCGTGTATTTTAATTGAATGCCTGTAGAGCCTTAAGTCTTTCGTCGTAAACGGTCTTTGCTGAGCCGTATGCGGCAGATGCTGTCTTAAGTTCGTTCTCCTTATCGCTGACGGTCTGCTTTGCGCCGTTGAGAGCGTTCTCGGCGTTTTTGTAAGCCTCTTCCTCAGCGGTTATGCTCTTGCCCTTGATGGTGTTGTTGTAGTACTCGTTGAATTTATCGGCAAACTCTGAAACGCTCACCGTTTCACCGGGACCCTGCTCTTCTGTAGCGAAGAGGATATTGTGTACGTTATTGTTCTTATTGCTGAAAGCGAAGCCCATTGCGACAGCATCATCTTTCATAAGTCTGTTGAAGTCATCGCCGCCGTTCTCTTTCTGCTCGTTGTACCAGGCGTCAAACGGGTCTTCATAGCCGAATGCGAGGTCTTCTTCAAGACCTGTGTTATTGGCACTCTGACCATTGTTTGAAGCCACGTCGTTATTGAGCACTGCCAGTGCCATCAGCCTGTAGCTTACCCTGAGTTCGGATTTGCCCTCATCAGCCCTCAGCTGATTTGCCTTGTTCAGAAAATCTATACTGCGCTTGACATTTTCTATCGAAGCGGCATCCTTTGCGTTGCCTGTTTCGACAGCGGAAGAATACTCGGATGCGTTGAAAGCGTTCATGCCGTCGCCGTTTCCGATACTTTCATAGAAGCCGTAAAGACCGCGCTTATAGTTCTCGTTCTGGTTTGCATCATAGCCGCGCTTTACTTCTTCGAGTTTAGCCTTTGCAGCTTCAAACTCGCTCTGGAGCCTGTCCCTGTTGCCTTTTGCTTCATCGAGAGCCGCCTGTGCGCCGTCCAGCCTTGCAGATGTTTCATTCAGCTTTGCTTCGGCAGATGCCAATGCTTCCTGTGCTTTCTTCTTTTTGTTTTCTGCTGTATCAGCTTTGGAAGAAGCGGTGGTGGTTGCGGCTGTGGTCGTTTCGGTCTTGCGGCGGTTGTCCAGCTTTTCGGTGGACTGTGTAACAACAGGCGCATTTTCGTCGATCTCAGGCGCTTCGGAAGCATCACCGCCGAGAGTTGTCAGCAGGTCATCATCGGTGGCGAGCAGAGCTTCGCTTTCAGACGAACTGTCAACTACCCTTGCATCAGCCGCATGCGCTCCGCTTTTTTCGGAACGGCTGACCATTGTGGGATCCTGCTTCATACTGTACTTTACTATGACGCTGGTGAACAAAGCGACCAGAACCACTGCAAGCCCTATCCCCAGCTTGATGTTATTATTTGCCACATGTTCATTTTCCATATGTTGATCTTAACCTCATTCTTTCTCATGTGTATATTAACAGTTACAAATCTACTTTGATATTATAGCACAAAATCTCAAACTTTTTTAAAACAAACTATTACGTAAAAATGAACGTAAACCTTTTCGATGTTAGATTTTTTACCTCGTATTCACGGTGTTGCTATCTATTATGCACAAATTAGAATTAATTTGATTAAGTTAACTGTAGAAAGATGCAATAATTAGGTTGAAAAAATTAGTTTATGATAAGGTAACAAAATGTAACAAGACCCCATCTGCATATCGGCAGACGGGGTCTTGGTCATCTTATTCAGCGTCTTTCAGATATTTGCTCTCAGCAGTGAAGGTGACTTTCAGTTCACTTTCGGCTGTGAGTTTGGTGCGGTCGATGGCAGGGTCGCTCTTGGTATTGCCGTAGTCGTTGTATATCTCGATACGGTAGTTGTTTTTGCCCTCGATATCGCCTTTCTGGAGTTTTGTCTGGTCAACTGCCAGTTCGGTACCGTCAACGAATACCTTTACATTGGTTATCTTGAGGTCTTTCAGCTTGTCGGCACAGTCGATGAGGTCTACCACGAAAACAGCCGCACTCTCGATCTTCATGCCGTCAGCCGCAAAGGTATTATAGACGAGTGTGTTCTCACCGTTTACCACATCGGTCTGAACAGCGCCCTCGCCCGGTGTGAAAGTGGTCTGTGGTTCCCAGTTGCCGTCGGCAAAACCCAGGATCGCAACAGCATCTATCTTTTCAGCGGGGGCATCGGGGTCATCAGGTTCTTCCTGATAAGGCGTAATGTGGGGAACTTCATAGTCCTCCTCAGCGTTGATCGCTCTCAGCATTCCCTCGATGATGGTGGGGTAATCCACCTTGCCTGTTTTGCGGTCAAACAGTCGGCAGCCGCCCTTGCCCTTAGCACCGTTATCCCAGTATACGGGAATAGCGCCGTTCTGCTTGGCATACTTGACAACGTTCTCGCACCACTGTCTTCTAAACTCAGTGTTGTCGGGATCGGCGTAGGTCTTATCGGTGGGGCTGAACTCACCGATTATGACGGGGTAGCCCTCATCGGTGAACTTTTTCAGCTTTTCCATCTGTCGCTTAAGACCGCTCAGCGTGCCTGTGGTATCCAGCTTTGCCCTGTTGGTGAAATCTGCGCCCCACTGGGTATATCTGGTGCTTTCGTTCAGTGCGAAGTTGTATGGGTCATAATAGTGGACAGATATAGCTATCCTGTTTGAAGGTGCGGTGCAGAGTTTGTCGGTCGGTATCTCAAAACCGTAGTCACCGACAGTGTAATCGATGTTGGTGTTCCAGCCCGGTACGAGCAGCCATCTTTCGGTGTTCTCACCGCCCGCGCTTCTGACAGCGTCAACAAAGGTCTGGTTGAACTTGTTGATGTTCTGATAGGATTCGAGGTCGGGGTCGCCCCAGTTGGCTTCGGTGCTCTCATCGGTGGTGAAATTCTTGTAAGCAACATCACGCTTGCGTGCGAATTCCTCATTCATCGACTCGAAAATGACATGTTCATCATAATCTTTGAACATCTCAGCTATCTGAGTCCAAACAGCGGCGTACTTAGCCCTTATCTCAGTCTGCTGTTCTTCGGGGGCATCGCAGTACAGCCAGCCGCCTGCGATCGTGTGGTAGCCGTCACTGTGCATGTTGACGATGACATAGAGGTCTTCTGCCACCATGTAGTCAACGGACTCCTTGACCTGCGCGAGCCATTCTTCGTTTATCTTGTAATCGGGTCCCTCACCGATATTGTCGAGCCAGCCCACAGGCATTCTGACAGAGGAGAAACCGAGCTTTTTGATGGTCTTTGCAAGGTCTGCATTCATGGGGATATTGCCCCATGCGGTCGGGTCGGGTGTCATTTCGTAAACAGATTCTCCGTTTGCGTACTTAGCGGGTTGACCGTCAACATCTATCAGCGGCTTGTCAGTGGACTTTACAGCCTCGTATGTGTTGCCGAGATTCCAGCCAAGACCCATAGCCTTAGTGAAAGCAGCCTGACCAAAGTCATCAGCGGACGGCCCCTTTTTTTCGGGCAGCGGTTTAACGCCCTTGACATGGGCTGCCAGCAGCGAAACATCGGTGACATTTATTTTGCCGTCGCCGTTTACATCGGCAGCGGATTTTTTATCTTCCGATAAAGACTTAATGTTCTTTACGTGGGCAGAAAGCAATGAAACATCGGTGACATTTACTTTGTTATCGCCGTTCAGGTCGCCTTGTAAAGAACCCTCTGCACTTACAGAAAACATGCTGAATGCCTGACATGACATAGCGCACACCGCAGCAAGGGCGGTCAGCTTTTTGATAGCATTTTTCATTTTTCTCTCTCCTATCATAAAATGTTAAAATATTAAACGTCAGCCACGACACAAAGCCGCGACCCTTCCAAACGATTACATTATACCATACTTTTTGCCTAAATGCAAGAGAGCAAAGTCGATTATTTTTGTAAAATTTATGCGCTGCGAGTAAAATATGAAACTGTCTTTTATGTGTGATGGCAGATGTCAGTCATTAAAGCGGCATGTCCGCCATATCATTATAAAAAAGGAGGAAACGCTATGGAGATACGAAAAAAGCTGACGATAATGTTTATTTGCCTGACAGTGCTGTGCGGGCTGCTGCCGGATCGGGTATGTGCGGAAACTGTTCTTGTGGAGGATCTGCTTGCTTCCATGCCCGCAGATGAGATAATAGCGGTCGAGTGCAGCACAGGAAAGGTGCTGATGGAGAAAAACTCCGATATGACGGCTGAGGTATCACATCTTGCAAAACTGATGCTGGTGCTGCTGACAGCTGAGAAGATAGAGAACGGCGAACTGTCTTTGGACGATGTGGTCACTGCATCGGCAAATGCCAATTCACAGCCTGCACCGCAGATATGGCTCGACAAGAACGAGAAGATAACTGTCGATGAACTTCTCAAGTCCATAACCGTCAGCAACGCGAATGACGGTGCTGTAGCGCTGGCAGAACACATCTTCGGGTCTTCTGAGAGTGCTGTGGCTGAGATGAACCGAAAAGCAGAACTGCTTGACATGCGTTCGACCACATATGCAGATGTCTGCGGGATAGATGAACACACTCTCTCAGATGCGGAAGATACGGCTGTTTTGGCATCTGAACTTGTAAAGCATGAGATGTTGATACCATATTTTACATCGTGGCTGGAATATGTACGTGACGGTAAAGCTGAACTTGTGAACCTGAACCGTCTTGTACGCAGCTACAAGGGCATCACGGGCATGAAAGCGTGCAGCACATCGGCAGCGGGGGAGTGTGCAGTCGTAACGGCACAGCGCAGCGGTATGGATATCGCGGTGGTGATAATAGGCGGCGATAAGCGGGAAAATGTCGATGATATGTCAAAAAGACTCCTTGATATGTGCTTTGAAAGCTACTCGCTGTATTCCCCCGAACCAACTGCCGAGATGCTGAAAAAGATACCCGTCAACGGCGGTGAACAGAAAAATGTGGCTGTCACTTTCGGTGAACTGCCCGATGCTGTCATACCAAAAGGGTCTTCATCTGGGTTCGAGATGAAGTTTGAAAAGGAAGAACAGCTGACTGCGCCTGTAAGGAAAGGTCAGGTCTGCGGGCGGCTGACCTGCATGATGGGCGGTCAGGAGATGTATTCGGCAGAACTGGTAGCGGCAAAAGATGTCAAGGAGATCAGCTTTGCATTTAATTTGAAACAGTTGTTGATTAATCTGCTTAAATTTTAAGGCGGGTTTTGTACTGATTGTACAAAAGTGACGAGTCTGAGTGAAATTGCTTGCAAAGTTTAGAAAAATATTGTATAATAAACAAAAGTAAATTACAAGAAAGGCTGATCTGAAATGTCACTTACTTTGAGAACAAAATATCTTGAGGGCTTTGTCGCTGACCATGAGTTCGATGCTATCGCTCCTGCTGTCACCGCTGCCCACAATACCCTTGCTGCCAAGAACGGTCCCGGCAACGATTTTCTGGGCTGGGTCGAGCTTCCTACCGATTATGACAAGGAAGAATTCGCAAGGATAAAGGCTGCTGCCGAGAAGATAAAGGCTAAGGCTGATGTGCTGATAGTTATCGGTATAGGCGGTTCATATCTGGGTGCGAGAGCTGCTATAGAACTGCTGAAGTCGCCATTCTACAACAACCTGAAGAAGGATACCCCTGATATCTACTTTGTCGGCAACAACATAAGCGCTACCTACCTCAACGAGGTGCTGAGCATCTGTGAGGGCAGAGATATATGTGTTAACGTTATCTCCAAGTCGGGTACTACCACCGAGCCTGCACTTGCATTCAGAGTTTTCAAGAAGCTGCTGGAAGACAAGTACGGCAAGGACGAGGCTAAGGAGAGAATATTCGCTACTACAGACAAGGCTAAGGGCACTCTTAAAGAACTGTCTGACGAAATGGGCTACGAAACATTTGTTGTGCCTGATGATGTCGGCGGAAGATTTTCTGTACTGACCGCTGTTGGTCTGCTGCCTATAGCTGTTGCAGGCTGCGATATCGATGCACTGATGCAGGGCGCAAGAAACGCTCAGAAGAAGTATGCGAACGATGACGGCAACGACTGCTACAAGTACGCTGCTGCAAGAAATATCCTTTACAGAAAGGGTAAGAAGGTGGAGATGCTGGTTTCCTACGACCCCGCATTCACACTGATGGGCGAGTGGTACAAGCAGCTGTTCGGCGAGAGCGAAGGCAAGGACGGCAAGGGTATTTTCCCATCTGCTGCTACTTTCTCCACAGACCTGCACTCGCTGGGTCAGTTCATTCAGGACGGTTCGGACATAATGTTTGAAACTGTTGTGAACATAAAGACCCCGAAGCAGGACTTCTTCATTGAGGAAGATGCTGAGAACAGAGATGGTCTGAACTTCCTGTCAAACCAGAATATGTCTGTTGTAAACAGCAAGGCATTCGAGGGTACTATACTCGCTCACACTGAGGGCGGCGTGCCTAACCTTGTTATCGACATGGACAAGATAGACGAGGAAAACCTGGGCGAACTGATATACTTCTTCGAGAAGGCATGCGCTATTTCGGGCTATATGCTGGGTGTTAACCCGTTCAATCAGCCGGGCGTTGAAAGCTACAAGAAGAACATGTTCGCACTGCTGGGCAAACCGGGCTATGAGGATCAGAAGGCTGCGCTGGAAGCAAGGCTTGGCTGATAGAAAAAGGAATTATGCGGCTGACACCGCTTATGGCAGATGCCGCTTAAAATAAATGCTTTTAAAGCAGAATGGAGAGTTATTATGATCAATTTAATTCCGGGCAAAAAGGGTACAGGCAAGACTAAGATACTTGTTGACTCCATTGTAAAGGCTGCCGAGAAGGCAACGGGCAACGTTGTCTGCATCGAGAGAGGCATGAAGCTCACTTACGATATTCCCCACAGTGTAAGACTGGTGGATGCTGAGGACTATGCTATCAGCAATTATGAGAGATTTTATGGTTTTGTTGCAGGTCTGCTGGCAGGCAACCACGACATTCAGGAGATCTTTGTTGACGGTATCCTGAAGATCGGCGGCAGAGATTATGATGAACTGGGCAGCATGCTGGAGTCCATAGCTGTACTGGCTAAGGATATCAACATCGTGTTCACCATATCGGCTGATGTTGAAGATCTGCCTGCAAAGGTAAGAGCTTTCATCAAGTAATATTTTGAATTTTTCGGGTGTGCTGCTCCTGTCATAAGGCGGGGCGGCATTTCCCTGTAAAATGAAAATTTATTTTGAATTAACAAAAAAATTCAGAAAAACTATTGACAAATCGCAGACTTCGGGTTATAATGGAGTTTGTGATGTTTGAGGTGTACTATGAAAATACATCTGAAAGAGCTTTTCGACATAGTCGGTGAGGTCAAGGAGTTTGACTATGAGATCACGCCTGAGCAGGTCGGAGAGTATTCATCGTATGATTTTACAGCACCTATAGCAGTCAGCGGCAGGGCAGAGAACCGCGCGGGCGTTGTAACGCTCGACTTCGGGGTGAAGTTTGAACTGTCACAGGTCTGCGACAGATGTCTTAAAGAGTTTGAGCGGGAGTATGCTTACGAGTTCTCACATATTTTGGTCAGACAGCTCCACAGCGGGCGTGATGACTATGATGAATATGTTGTCTGTGAGGATAATGTGCTCGAACTGGATGAGCTGGTAATCTCAGATATGCTGCTGTCACTTCCCACGAAGATACTCTGCAAGGAGGATTGCAGGGGGCTGTGCTTCAAATGCGGCAAGGATCTGAATGAAGGCGACTGCGATTGTCCGAAAGACTGACCGTCTGGGGACAGGTGTTATTATTACCGAAGAGGAGGTGCCAAAATGGCAGTACCAAAGAGAAAAGTTTCTAAGGCAAGACGTGATAAAAGACGTTCGGCTGTATGGAAGCTCGATGCGCCTGCACTGAGCAGATGCTCAAACTGCGGCGAGCTGACTTCGCCCCACAGAGTTTGCAAGAACTGTGGTTTTTACAAGGGCGTTGAGGTCATCAAGAAGGACGCTTAAGCCTTTTGGTGCCTTGACAGTCTTAGAAGACGAGCTTTACAGGCAGAGGAACTTTGTTTCCTCTGCTTTTATTTTTGCTTGATTTTTTTTGACCGATATGATATAATAAAAAGAGTCTGTATTTTGAAAGGAGAGGATATTATGGTGCTGCCTGTTGTTGCTGTTGTCGGCAGACCCAACGTGGGCAAATCAACACTTTTTAATAAACTTATAGGTCAGCGGCTTTCGATAGTCGAGGACACACCCGGCGTTACAAGAGATCGTATCTACGGTAAATGTGAATGGCTGGGAAGAGAATTCATGCTGGTAGACACGGGAGGTATCGAGCCTGAGAGCGATGATATCATTCTGTCGCAGATGAGAAGACAGTCTGAACTGGCTATAACTTCGGCAAACGTGATAATACTTGTCACAGATATCAAGAGCGGTGTTACCTCGACTGATATGGAGGTCGCACAAATGCTTATGAAATCAGGCAAACCTGTGGTGCTGTGCGTGAATAAGGTCGATAACGTGGGCGAACCACCGATGGAACTTTATGAGTTTTATAATCTCGGTTTGGGTGAGCCTTTCCCTGTGTCATCGGTACACGGTCACGGTACAGGCGATATGCTGGACGAGGTGCTGAAATATCTGCCTGAGATATCTGCTGAGGAAGATGACGATGAGGCTGTAAAGGTAGCAGTCATCGGTAAGCCGAATGTGGGCAAATCTTCGCTGATAAACCGCATATGCGGCGAGGAGAGAGTGATAGTATCGGATATTGCGGGAACTACCCGCGATGCAACGGATACGGATATCGAAAATGAGTTCGGCAAATTCGTTTTTATCGATACTGCGGGCATACGCCGCAAGTCGAAAGTGCTGGAAACAGTTGAGAAATACTCGGTGCTGAGGGCTTATATGGCAGTGGACAGGGCTGATGTGGCTGTTATTGTCATAGATGCGACTGTCGGTTTTACCGAGCAGGACAGCAAGGTGGCAGGCTACGCTCACGAAAAGGGCAAGGCTTGCGTTGTGGCTGTCAATAAGTGGGACGCGCTGGAGAAAGACGGTAAAACGATGAATGAGTTCCGCAAAAAGCTGGAGGACGATTTCAGCTTTATGAGTTATGTGCCGTTCGTTTTCGTGTCAGCAAAGACGGGTCTGCGTGTGGACAAGCTGTTTGAGATGATAAGATATGTCAAGGAAAAGAACTCTGTGCGCATAGCGACAGGCAAACTGAATGAAGTGCTGGCGTATGCCACACAGCGTGTTCAGCCGCCTTCCGACAAGGGCAGAAGACTCAAGATATACTACATGACGCAGGTTTCCACAAACCCGCCGACATTTGTTTTCTTTGTGAACAGGGCTGAACTGTTCCACTTCTCATATCAGAGGTATCTTGAAAATCAGATACGCGAAACATTCTCGCTGGACGGCACGCCCATCGTTTTCAAGATAAGAGAACGCGACAGAGATGATGTAAAGTAGGAGCATAAACATGAAAGACGTTTTGGCTATATTATTCACAGTTTTCTTTTCGTATCTTCTGGGAAGCCTGAATTCAGCGATAATCGTGTGCAGGCTATGGAAAAAGCAGGATATACGCGACTACGGCAGTAAGAACGCGGGGCTGACGAACGTGCTCCGCGTTTACGGCAAGGGTCCTGCGCTGGCGACACTGCTTTGCGACCTTGCAAAAGGTGTTATCGCAGTGGTAGTCTGTCGTGTGGTGGTGCATAAGGTCATGGGGGTAGAGTTCTTTGATGACCCGCACTTTATCGGTTATGTGGCAGGTCTGTGCGTTATGCTGGGACATTGTTTCCCTGTGTTTTATGGTTTTCACGGCGGAAAGGGCGTGCTGCTGGCGGCGACGACCCTGCTTGCCATCGACCCGCTGACATGTGTCTGTGCGCTGGCGGTCTTCGGCGTACTGCTGGCGGCAACGAAATATGTGTCGGTCGGCTCGATATTCGCTGCTGTTGCTTACCCGACTTTTACCTTTATTTTGCAGAGATTTGTATACAATGGCGGCTATGCAGTCGTGCCAAATACGCTGATGGGCGTGTGCATTTGTGTGCTGATAATCTCACTGCACCACGCTAACATCAAGCGCCTTATGAATGGTACCGAGAATAAATTTGGACAGAAAAAGGCTGCTGTAAAAGAGGGCGATAAATGATCTCGACCCGCGAACTCACCGAAAAGGAGTACCTTGACACCATGTCGGGCGGCATGAAAAATGTTACCGACACTGCTGAACGGCTTACAGATATATGGGCTTATGCCTCGCAAAGCGGGGTGCATGAGATGATATCCGAATACGGCTTTGAAAATAAGCTGATCGAGGCGGTCTATGAGAATGGCGGCGGCAGTTATCAGCATGTACTGCTTTACGGTGTGCGGGAGGATACTTATGCTGTGATAGTTGTCGATGTTCGGGAACGTGAGGTGTTCGGGCATTACTTGCTTGATCTTGGCGAGAAATACGGTCTTTGACAGAAATAAGACTATAAGAAGCTGACATGCGTACAGGGGCGCTGAAATACTGCGCTTTTGTACGCATGGGCGTATCAGGGATAAACAGGGAGAACGACATGAACAAAAAACTAAAAGCAATACACAGGATATTATTCTGGCTGAACCCGACCGCGAGCGTGGTGACGCTGGTGATCTACCTGATGAAGTGGAACAGCTACCCGCAGGAGATAGGCGTGCATTTTGATCATGACGGTAATTTTGATGTTATCGCGGCAAAATACTACGGACTTTACTGGCAGTTGATGGGCGGGCTGGCAATAGGCGGCGCGGCGCTGGTCAATTACCTTGTCAGCAGGAAAAATGTTGGTCTGAAAATGAATGAAAAGGGCGACAGGCTTTTCAGGACGGTGATGACTTTCACAACTGATGCTGTGCTTTTGCCTGTCACTGCTATGTCCGTAAATTCGTCCAGGAGTGTCATCATACAGCAGGGCATCAACAAAAATGTCATGACCCTTTTTATGACGATTGTTTTTTTCGCTTTTCTTATAGGGCTTACCGCTTTGATAGTTATTTATGCGACCCACAAGGATAAAGCCGAAAAGAAGGACGATCCCAATAGGGGCATAAGGCTCAGCCGTATCGCCGCGTGGCTCATCGAGGTGTGCGCTCTTTTGATTTTCTTTTTAATAAGTGAAAGAATGCCGAGTGATGAAAGATATGCCTTTGACCCCGACTATGCAGGTCTGGCGTATTTTGGAAATTTAGACAGGTACATGAGCATGTGGCTGATACTTGTGCCGCATGCTGTGCTGATCGCGTTTCTCGCGATATGTGAAGTCATAGCGGTCAAAGCTGTGAAAAAAGAGCATTTTGCCGCTGTAAAGCTGGCTGACAGGTCAAAGGTGACTACGGCGCTGATGGCATTCTGGTGGAATATTAACCTCTGCTCTGAAATAAGTATAGGCATCGTATCGGTGGCTGTGTGGGCAGGCTTCTGCGTGCTGTGGGCGGTGCTGTATCTTATGGGAAGGAAAAAAGGCAGTTCGGCGGAAAAGTGATAATATTCGCCTTATGCACACATAACTGTCACTTAATTGGGATATAATCTGGTAAACGATCAATATTTTTTGAATCCCAATTTGGTTGTGTATTGTTCCCCCGCCGAAGGCGGGGGAACAATACGAAAGAACAGCCATTTTGTATCATCAGCAATACACATTAAAATTGGGAGTTTTTTGACAACGATCAATAAACGGGAGGTATGACAAATGGCAACTATTACTATTCTCGGCTCGGGCGGATTCGGGCTCTCACTGGCTATAATGTGCGACAATGCGGGGCATGATGTTACGGTATGGAGCAAATTTCAGGACGAGATAGACACCATCAACCGTACAGGAGAATTGAAAAGCAAACTGCCCGGCGTGCTGGTCAACAAGACCATCAAGCTGACTACCGATATTTCGGCGGCTAAGGGAAAGGATATGGTCATTGTGGGCATACCCTCTAACTTCGTTCGCAGCGTTTGTGAGGAAGCCGCGCCTTACATAGACAAGGAAACTATAATCGTGAACACCGCAAAGGGTCTTGAGGCAGGCAGCCTTAAACGAATGACTGAGGTGGAAAAGGAATGTTTCCCCGACAATATAATTGCGGTGCTGACAGGACCTTCACATGCGGAGGAAGTTGCGCGCGGCATACCCACAACTGTCTGTACGGCATGCGAGAACAGGGAAGCGGCAAATTTCATTCAGCAGACCCTATCGAACAACACTTTCAGGGTGTATGTGAACGATGATGTCATCGGCTGTGAGATAGGCGGTTCGCTGAAAAATGTAATCGCGCTGGCGGCAGGCGTGTGTGATGGTCTGGGGCTGGGTGACAACACCAAAGCGGCGCTTATGACCAGAGGTATCCGCGAAATAGCAAGGCTGGGCATCGCGATGGGCGCTGAACGTGATACTTTCGCAGGACTCAGCGGCATCGGTGACCTGATAGTTACCTGCTGTTCGATGCACAGCCGCAACAGGCGTGCGGGCATACTTATCGGCAAGGGTACCGACCCTGCTGAGGCAGTAAGACAGGTCGGAACTGTTGAGGGATATTCCTGCACGAAGAATGCTTACGATCTGGCTAAGAAAATGGGTATCGAGATGCCCATAACCGAAGAACTGGCAAAAGTGCTGTTCGAGGGTGCGCCTGTGGGCGAGAGCATAAAGAAGCTGATGGGCAGACCATCAAAGAATGAAACAGAAAGCCAGTTTTTGAGTTGACGGGGGTGCGCGATGTTAAGAAAGTATAATATCAAGACAGATGAAACGGGACTTTACAATATTACCAGCTACGTGCGCCAGACTCTCAACGAGTCGGGGGTGGAAAGCGGCATTGCTGTGGTATTCTGCCCGCACACCACTGCGGCGATAACTATAAACGAGAATGCCGACCCCGATGTGCAGACCGACCTGTTGTTCGCGCTGGACAAGACCTACCCCGACAGACCTCAGTTCAGACATATGGAGGGCAACTCGGCGGCACACCTGAGATCAAGCTGTGTGGGCGCATCTGAAACTGTCATCATCGAGGACGGCAGTCTTCTGCTGGGTACATGGCAGGGCATATATTTTGCTGAGTTTGACGGCCCGAGAACGAGGACTTTCTATGTTAAGATCGTAAAAGGCTGAGATAATTTTGCGGCGGCAGCTGCGGAGGATCGCGTTCTCCGCAGTTTTTTTCTGAGAATTTACATTAAACCCCTTTACAAGAGAAGAAAAATATAGTATAATTTTATTGTGAGTAATTATGCGCAAAGGTGCAAAAATATGTTTTAAGGAGTGTTATCTATGGGTGCTAAATATAAGCGTATACTCCTCAAGCTGAGCGGTGAAGCTCTGGCGGGGGATAAGAAGATCGGTCTGGATTATGAGATAATCAACACTTTCGGCAAGAGCATAAAGAAAGTCGTTGATGCGGGTGTCGAGGTCGGCATAGTTGTCGGCGGCGGCAATTTCTGGAGAGGTCGTTCGAGCGGCGCTATGGACAGAACAAGGGCTGACCACATCGGTATGCTGGCAACTGCCATGAACGCACTGGCTGTGGCTGACGGTCTTGAAAACTGCGGTATGGAAGTCAGAGTACAGACTGCTATCTCGATGCCGCAGGTAGCTGAACCTTATATCAGGAACAAGGCTATGCGCCATTTTGAAAAGGGCAGAGTGTGCATATTCGGATGCGGCACAGGTAACCCATTCTTCTCCACAGATACGGCTGCTGCACTCAGGGCTGCCGAAATAGAGGCGGATATATTCCTGAAGGCTACTATGGTAGACGGCGTTTATGACAAGGATCCCCATAAGTACTCTGACGCTGTCAAGTATGACACACTGACATTCAACGAAGTGCTGGAAAAAGGCTTGCAGGTAATGGATTCAACTGCGGCGGCACTTTGCAAGGACAATAATATCCCCGTACTGGTGTTCGATCTGGCAAGACCTGACAACATATTTGATGCCTGCATGGGCGAAAATGTGGGCACACTGGTATCGGCTGAATAAATCACGAAAGGAAGACAGATCATGAATGAAATAAAAAACAAGGCTAAGGAAAAAATGGAGAAGTCGGTAAACGTTATGCTTTCCGATTTTGCGGCAATAAGAGCGGGCAGAGCTAACCCCGCTGTTCTCGACAAGGTAAAGGTAGAGTACTACGGCGCGCCTACCCCTGTTAACCAGATGGCGGCTATATCCGTTGCTGAGGCAAGGATACTCGTTATAACTCCTTGGGACAAGAGCACTCTCAAGTCCATCGAGAAGGCTATACAGGCTTCCGATATCGGCATCAATCCCCAGAACGACGGTCAGACTATCAGACTGATATTCCCTCAGCTGACTGAGGACAGACGTAAGGAGATAGTAAAGGACGTTAAAAAGGGCGGCGAGGACTGCAAGGTGGCAGTACGTTCCATAAGACGTGACGCTATTGAGAAGATCAAGGCAAAGAAGAAGAACAACGAGATCACTGAGGACGAACAGAAAGACGGTGAGAAAGCTATCCAGAAGCTGACTGACAAGTTCGTTAAGGAGATCGACGCTCACGTTGCTGAGAAGGAAAAAGAGATACTCTCTATCTAAGGTGACTGATGGCTAAGAAGATAAGCTGTTTAGGCGAAAATATCATACCGCCCGCACATGTGGGCGTTATCATGGACGGAAACGGCAGATGGGCGAAAAAGCGCGGTCTGCCGAGAAAGTTCGGACACCGCGAGGGTGCAAAGACTTTCCGTGCGATAACAAGGCACGCTAAGGCGGTGGGCGTTGATTATATCACATACTATGCGTTCTCTACCGAAAACTGGAAAAGACCAAAGGACGAGGTAGAGTCGATAATGGATCTGTTCGAGAAGTATCTTGACGAAGTAAAGGACTTTATCGAAGAGAACATACGCATACGGTTCATCGGGGACAGGTCAGTGCTAAGACCCTCTTTGCAGGAGAAGATGCTGGATACAGAGGAAACCTCGAAGGATTTTGATGCGATGACGCTGGTGCTTGCCATCAACTACGGCGGGCGTGATGAGATCTGTCACAGCGTAAAGACGCTGGCAGAAAAGGTAAAGCGGGGTGAACTCGACCCGAAGGACATCACTGAGGAGATGATAGAGAGAAATCTCTACACAGAAGAGATACCTCCGCTTGATCTGGTAATAAGACCCAGCGGTGAGCAGAGGCTGTCGAACTTTATGATATGGCAGGCGGCTTATGCTGAATTTTACTATACCAATATCCTCTGGCCTGATTTCAAGAATGCTGATTTCGACAGGGCGATACTGGATTTTTGCGAAAGAAACAGAAGATTCGGAGGAGTTTAAGGAATGTCTACCCGAATAATTTCCGCTGCGGTGGCGCTGGTGATAGCCATCGTCCTCGTGGCACTTCATGCGACGCCGTTGATGAATCTGGCGGTGGGCGCACTGTCGGTGATTGCTGTTATGGAACTTTTCAAGGCAGTGGGATACGACAAATTCAAGCACCAGATGATAGCATGCCTGACATTTGCGGGCATCGATGCTGTGATACCTTACTTTATGTTCAGGCTCGAAACGCTGTATTTTTTCAGCTACAAGCTGTATATGGGTATTTTTATCCTTTTCATGTGCATACTGTATCTGCGGGATCATAAGAAATTTGATTTCAAGGATTTCTTCGGCATGACGGGCATCACGGTGCTGATAAGCTACTCGTTCAGCACTCTGGTAAGGCTGGCGCAGGATAACTCACTGGTCGCAGGTGTTGACGCAAAGTCGCAGGGCAGGGCACAGGTCTACCTGATAATCATTTCGCTGGCGGCGGCGTGGCTGGCTGACAGCGGTGCTTACTTTGTGGGCACCTTTTTCAAAAAGACAGGCAGAGAGGTACATCACCCCTGGCCTGAGATAAGTCCCAACAAGACACTGGAAGGTCTGGTGGGCGGCGTTATAACCAACGGTCTGATACTTGTTGTGACCAGCATTATTTTCGATGTGGTCAACAAGGGGTTCAGCGTGCGGTATATCATGGTTTTCCTTGCGGGCATGGCGGCTGCGCTCATAGGTCTGGTCGGTGACCTGACTGCTTCTATGGTGAAGCGTCAGACAGGCATCAAGGATTACGGCAAGATAATGCCTGGTCACGGCGGTGTTATGGACAGGTTCGACAGTGCACTGCTTGTTGTGCCGTTCATCTGCTATCTCGCGTCACAGGGATTGCTTATTGCATAAATATTTTCGAGGGGCAGGTCTGCAAACGGGCTTACCCCTTTTGAACGTTTTTGACAGAGGTTGTTTTTTATGAAAACTATCACTATTTTAGGCTCGACAGGTTCCATCGGCACACAGGCATTGGAGGTCTGCCGCGAGCATAAAATTAAGGTAAAGGCGCTGGCGGCGCACTCAAATGTGAAGATGCTGGCTGAGCAGGTCATAGAATTCGGGGCTGAGTATGCCTGCATTTATGACGAAAATAAACTGGGTGAACTTGAGAAACTGCTGTGCGGAAGAGGTGTTGATCTGCTGACGGGCATGGAGGGTCTGAAGACTATCGCACAGCTTGACGGTGTTGACATTATGCTGAACTCGGTGGTCGGCATGGTGGGGCTTGTGCCTACGCTGACAGCCATCGAACATGGCACAGACATCGCGCTTGCAAACAAGGAAACACTGGTGGCGGGCGGTAAGCTGGTCATAAATGCGGCTAAGGAAAAGGGCGTTATGATATACCCCGTTGACAGTGAGCATTCGGCTATATTCCAGTCACAGCAGGGCAACAGCATGAACCGTGTAAAGGGTATAATACTGACGGCATCCGGCGGACCTTTCTACGGAAAGACCACCGAAGAACTGCGCGGCGTGACCGTCGAACAGGCGCTTAACCACCCAAACTGGTCGATGGGCAACAAGATAACTATAGACTCTGCTACGCTTATGAACAAGGGGCTTGAATTTATCGAAGCTATGTGGCTTTTCGACTTAAGACCCGAACAGATAGAGATAGTCGTACACCGCGAGAGTGTGATACATTCGGCTGTGGAGTATGAGGACAATTCTGTGATAGCACAGCTGGGCGTGCCCGATATGAAGATACCCATACAGTACGCACTGCTTTACCCCAACAGGGTACACTGCGATGTAAAGCACCTTTCACTTACAGACTACGGCAGGCTGACCTTTGCAAAGCCCGATTACGACACTTTCAAGTGCCTGACCGCCTGCATTAAGGCGGTGACTGCGGGCGGGATACTCCCTGCGGCGGTCAACGGCGCGAATGAACAGGCTGTGGCGGCTTTTCTGGCAGGGAAGATCAGCTTCCTTGCGATAGGTGAACTGGTGACTGAGGTTCTGGAAAATACCGAGAACAAAGAGATACATAATGTCGATGATATTCTTGCGGCTGACAGTGCGGCCAGGGAATATGTCGCGAAAAGAATAGAAGAAGGGCAGTACCAATGAGTATAATCATAGCGATCGTAATTTTCAGTCTGATAATAACTATCCATGAATTCGGGCATTTTATCGCCGCTAAGCTGAATGGCGTAAAGGTCAACAAATTTGCGATAGGCATGGGTCCCGCACTGCTGAAAAAGCAGAAGGGCGAAACGCTGTATGCGCTGAGGATCTTCCCGATAGGCGGCTACTGCGCTATGGAAGGCGAAGACAAGGACAGTTCCGACGGCAGGGCTTTCGGCAACAAGGCTGTGTGGCGGCGAATGATAATCGTGGTCGCAGGCGTGTGCATGAACATGATACTTGGTCTGGTCCTGCTGATGGTGCAGACAGGCATAAGTGATGCCATAGTCACCACGACAGTATCAAAGTTTGAAGATGGTGCTGTCAGTCACGAAACGGGTCTTGAAGTGGGCGATGAGATAATCGCCATCAACGGCATGAGGATATTCACCTCGATGGATATGTCATACAAGTTCACCAACGACGAGGACGGCGTATATGACATGGTGGTAGTGAGAAACGGCGAGCGTATCAGCCTGAAAAATGTGAAGCTGTCAACGACTGTCGGTGAGGACGGCAAGGAAGTCGTTCACTATGATTTCTGGGTAGAACCTGGAAAAATAACACCCAAAAGCGTGGTAACGCAGGCTTTCAGGCAGACCGCAACAGATGCAAGGCTTATCTATATCTCGCTGGCTGATATGCTGACAGGCAAGTATTCTCTGAAAGATATGAGCGGTCCTGTGGGCATAGTTGACTCGATAGGCGATGTGATAGACAGCGAACGCGATCAGGAAACCGGCAAGATAAACTGGAAAGGTCTTATCGATTCTGTGCTGTCGCTTTCATCGTTCATTACGATAAATGTCGGCGTTTTCAACCTGCTTCCTCTGCCTGCACTTGACGGCGGAAGATTTATATTCCTGCTGATAGAGGCTGTTCGCAGAAAGCCCGTTCCCCCTGAGAGAGAGGGCATGATACACACTATTGGTATGGCAGCACTGATTTTGCTGATGGTAGTGATAACGGTAAGCGATATCACTAAGCTGGTATAGAAATGAAAAACGAAAACAAGATCAAAGGCGGTATCTTCGGTATGCTGGTGGGGGACGCACTGGGCGTTCCTTACGAGTTCCATAATGCAGAGGATATACCGCCGTATGACAAGATAGAAATGACACCGCCTGAGGGATTCAGGCGGGCGCATGCGGGCGTTGCACCCGCAACGTGGTCTGATGACGGTGCACAGGCGCTTTGCTTGCTGGAAAGTCTGGTGGAAAAGGGAAAGTTCGACCTTGACGATTTTTCGGACAGAGTGCTGGCGTGGTATGATGACGGTCTTTGGGCTGTGGGCGGAAAAGTCTTTGATGTGGGCATACAGACAAGTATGTCGCTGAATGCTTACAGGGGCGGCGTAAAGGCTGAAAAGGCCGGTTTTGTCAGACCCGACGGCAAGGGCAACGGCGCACTTATGAGAGTACTTCCGCTGGCACTGTGGCATGATGGCAGTGACGAACAGCTGGTAGAAGACGCGCACAGACAGTGCCTTATCACGCATGGGAACATCACAAATCAGGTGTGCTGCGGGCTTTATGTGCTTATGGCGAGAAGTCTGCTGGACGGCGCTGATATTGACAAGGCGCTCTCTGAGGCGGTGGCTGAGTTAAGGCGCATATATGCAGATAAGCCGAAATATGCGGACGAATTTGAGTTTTCGATAAGACCCGATGAAAAGGATATCTGGGTCGGCAGGGGCGGCGGATTTGTAGTGGATACACTGCGGGGCGCGGTGATGCTTATGAAAAACTCCACAAGCTATGAAGAGGTCGTTAAAGGCGCGGTGGCGCTGGGTGATGACACCGATACCACTGCCTGTGTCGCGGGCGGTCTGGCGGGAATTGTCTACGGTGTGGACGGCATACCCGAAAGATGGCTGAACGGTCTGCGCGAAAAAGAAAAGGTCGATGAACTGCTGGAAAAACTTCTGAGATAAAGGAGAGCTTAAAATGAGAAATGTCAGACCCGTTAAGGTCGGCGGCTTGACGCTTGACGGAAAGCATATATATATCCAGTCGATGCTGAACGTGCCGTCTACCGACAGCGAGGGTTCGGTAGAACAGGCGGTAAGGCTTGAACAGGCGGGCTGTGAGATAGTCCGCGCCGCCATACCGAATATGGAGGCTGTGGCGCTTATCCCTGCGATAAAGGAGAAGATAAGCATCCCGCTGGTGGCAGACATACATTTTGACTACAGGCTGGCACTTGCGGCGGCTGATGCAGGCATAGATAAGATACGCATTAATCCCGGAAATATCGGTGATATGGACAGGGTGAAAGCTGTCGTGAAAAAGTGTACCGAAAAGGGCATACCGATAAGGATAGGCGTGAACGGCGGTTCGCTGGAAAAGGAACTGCTGGCGAAATACGGCAAGCCCTGTGCCGATGCGCTGGTCGAGAGTGCGATGGGGCATGTCAGGATACTGGAACAGTGCGACTTCAATGAGATAGTCATTTCGATAAAATCATCTGATGTGAATATAATGGTCGAGGCTTACCGCAAACTGTCGAAGATGTGCGATTATCCGCTTCATCTGGGCGTTACAGAGGCGGGTACCGAGCGCATGGGCATAATAAAGTCGGCGGTGGGGATAGGTTCACTGCTGATGGACGGCATCGGTGAAACCATAAGAGTTTCGCTGACAGATGAGCCTGAAAAAGAGATATACGCGGCGAAGGATATACTCAAAGCCATCGGCAGAGGGAGCGGCGTGCAGATAGTTTCATGTCCGACCTGCGGAAGGACGCGCATCGACCTGATAGGTCTGGCAAAGCAGGTGGAGGAAATGACTAAAAACGTGAATAAGGATATCAAGGTGGCTGTCATGGGCTGTGTTGTCAACGGCATCGGTGAGTCGGGCGAGGCTGATATAGGCATTGCGGGCGGTGTCGGACAGGCTGTCATATTCGCACACGGCAAGAAGCTGTATACGGTATCCGAAGACAAGGCGCTGAAAGCGCTGATGGACGAGATAGACAAGCTATAGGATAGGACGGTAGGTCAATGGCAACAGTAAAGATAAGTGAATACTTCGACGATTTCGCAGACGCCATATCTGCCGATATCGGTGAGGGCAGGATACTAAAGCTGATATTTGACGAAGGGCTGACAGGCATCGAGTGCGTGGCGGCTTTTCAGAAATTGGTCGGCTTTGACTCGGTGACGCTGTTTGAATCGCGCATGCGCAAGGCGCTGAACAGCAGTTTCAGGCTGAGTCCCAAGTTTACGCCCGATATGCTGTCGGCAGGATATTTTGCGGATATCTGCAAGTTCATGAAGAGCAGATTTCCGTTTGTCAACGGCTTTTTCGATGACGCTGAGGTAGTCATGGACGGCAGCGTGTTCAGAGTGACGCTGAAACACGGCGGCTATGAACTTATGAAAAAGGCAGGCGTGAACAACGCTTTCAGCGGGCTGGTGTGGGAACTTTTCTCCACAAAGGCGGATATTGAACTTGACGGTGTGCTTTTCAATGATATGGAAGAACATGAAAAGGCACAGCAGGCATTCTTTGCATCGCTGCCGCAGCCTGATATCGCGGCGTATGAGCAGAAATCGGCGGCGGCGAAACAGCATGGCGGCGGCGCACCTGCGCAGACAGAGTTCCGCAAGGTCGATGTTGACTTTACGAGCCTGCATCTGCTGGGCGAGGGCGCAACTGTTCTGAAAGGCGGTCCTATAATGGGCGACAGCCGTGTACACAGCATGGCAAACCTGCCGATGGAAGCGGCGGCACTGGAGCATTTCAATGACAAGGTAACTGTCTGGGGCGATGTTTTTCAGGTGGACACCAAAGAAACAAAGACAGGCATGCTGATAGCCACCATCTTCTTTACCGACTATACCAACTCTGTTGCGATGAAGCTGATAGGCTCAAACAAAAAGGGCAAGTTCGTCAGACTGACGAGAGAAAGTCTTGAAGCGATGCTGGGCAGTCTGAAAAAGGGCGCTACCATCATGGCGAGGGGCGAATTGCAGGAGGACGAATTCGACCACAACATCTACCTTATGGCTGATGATATAATGCTGGTGGGGCGTGAAAAGGAAAAGGACACTGCTGAGGAAAAGCGTGTTGAACTGCACTGCCACACCAACATGTCGATGATGGACGCACTGGCAGCCCCCGAAAAGCTGGTGGCTAAGGCTGCGGGCTGGGGTCACAGGGCGCTGGCGATCACCGATCACGGTGTGGTGCAGGGCTTCCCTGAAGCGGGCAACAAGTGCGCGGATATACGCAAGTCGGGGCAGGAGTTCAAGATAATCTACGGCTGTGAGGCTTACGAGGTCAACAATGATGCGAGGATATTCAAGGGTGTTGACAAGCGCGAACTGACTGATGAGATAATTTGCTTTGACCTTGAAACTACAGGTACTAATCCCAGAGATGACAAGATAATCGAGATAGGTGCGGTCAAGCTGAGGGGGCTGGAGATAGTCGATAAATTCGATATGCTGGTAGACCCCGGCTGTCCGCTGACAGAGTTCATCTCAAACCTGACAAATATCACCGATGATATGCTGAAAGGTCAGTCCGACATAAAGACTGCACTGGAAGCATTCGTGGAGTTCTGCGGCGAAAAGCCTTGTCTTGTGGCGCACAATGCGCCTTTCGACACGGGCTTTATAAAACATGCCTGCGAGAGAGAGGGCATAAAGTTTGAGTTTTCGAGCATAGATACTGTGCCGATGTCACAGCTGATGCTGCCGCAGCTTGAAAAGCACAAGCTGAACTATGTGGCTGAGCATTTCGGGTATGGCGATTTCCAGCATCATCGCGGCTGTGATGATGCTGAGGTGCTGGGCAAGATATTTATTGAACTTGCCAAAATGCTCATGGAACAGTTCCCGCTGGTGCTGATAACTGTAGACATGATAAACGGTCTGCTGGGTGAAACCGACCGTGTCACCGAAACTAAAGATGTTTATCACCAGATAATACTGGTAAGAAATAATATAGGACTTAAAAACCTCTATAAGCTGATATCATACTCAAATCTCAAATACTTCAAGCGCCGCCCGCGCATACCCAAAAGCGAACTGACAAAACTGCGCGAGGGTCTGATACTGGGAAGCGCCTGCGAGAGAGGCGAGGTCATACAAGCCTATCTGGAGGGCAAAAGCTATGATGAGATAAAGCAGATAGCCAGCTTCTATGACTATCTGGAGATACAGCCCGACGGCAACAACATGTTCATGCTGACCACCGAAAAGCCGCCTTATGACAGGATACGCACCGAAGAAGATGTCAAGGATATAAACCGCTTTATCGTAAGGCTTGGAAATGACTTGGGCATACCTGTCTGTGCGACGGGCGACGTGCATTTCCTAAACAGGGAAGATGCTAAGTTCAGGGCGATCATACAGGCTTCGATGGGCTTTACCGACTGCGACAATCAGGCACCGCTGTACCTGAAATCAACAAACCAGATGCTTGACGAACTGGCATATCTTGGCAAGGAAAAGGCTTACGAAGTGGTGGTCACCAACACTAACAACGTGGCTGACATGATAGACCCCGACCTGAAGGCTTTCCCTGTGGGGACATATACGCCTTTTATTGAGGGTGCGGTGTACGAATTGCAGATAATCTGCTGGCGCAAAGCGTGTGAACTTTACGGCGACTGCGACCCGATGTCAATAGAAGTGCCTGAGGGCGAAGATGTAGACGTTTCGGCATATTTTGAGGAACATGTACACCCGCTGGTGTTCAAGCGCCTTAAGCGTGAACTTGACTCGATAATTAAACACGGTTTCTCGGTGCTGTACATGATATCGCAAAAGCTGGTGGCGTACTCTAACCAGTGCGGCTATCAGGTAGGTTCGCGTGGTTCGGTCGGTTCGTCATTCGTGGCATCGATGTCGGGCATATCGGAGGTAAATCCGCTTGAACCGCACTATATCTGCCGAAAGTGCCACTATTCCGAGTTCTTTGAGAACGGTGAGTACGGTTCGGGATTTGACCTGCCGCCTAAGGACTGCCCTAACTGCGGCATACCGATGCACCGCGACGGTCACAAGATACCGTTTGAAACATTCCTCGGATTTGACGGCGACAAAGCGCCTGATATCGACCTTAACTTCTCGGGCGACTGTCAGTCTAAGGTACATAAATACACCGAAGAACTGTTTGGTGAAGACCACGTTTTCAAGGCGGGAACTATCGGCAAGGTGGCTGATAAGACCGCTTACGGATATGTGAAAAAATACCTCGATGAGCGCGGCAAGACAGCCTGCCCCGCTGAGATACAGAGGCTTGTAAACGGCTGTGTCGATGTTAAGAGGACGACTTCACAGCACCCTGGAGGCATGGTCGTTATACCGGGTGACTATGAGGTCTATGACTTCACGCCTGTTCAGCACCCTGCTGACAAGGCTGACTCGGACATGGTGACGACTCACTTCGACTTCCATTCACTGCACGATACCATTCTTAAGCTGGACGAGCTGGGTCACGATGTACCTACGATGTATAAGTACCTCGAAGACTTCACACATATGGACATAAACGAGTGCCCCATGTCGGACCCTGCTGTGTACTCGCTGTTCACATCGCCCGAAGCGCTGGGCGTTGAGCCTGAGGACATCAGGTGTGAAACAGGCACGCTGGGCATACCCGAAATGGGTACGCCTTTCGTAAGAGGAATGCTGCTGGAGTCAAAGCCGAAGAACTTCTCAGACCTTTTGCAGATATCGGGGCTTTCACACGGTACAGACGTATGGCTGGGCAACGCGCAGGAACTTATCAAAAACGGCACTTGCGATATTTCCAACGTTATAGGTACCCGTGACAGTATCATGGTGTATCTGCTGGAACATCACCTTGAACCTAAGCTGGCGTTCAAGATAATGGAGATAACCCGTAAGGGTAAAGCGCCAAAACTGCTGACAGAAGAGATGAAGCAGGATATGAGGGCGCATGATGTGCCTGAGTGGTACATTGACAGCTGTCTTAAGATAAAGTACATGTTCCCGAAAGCGCACGCGGCGGCATACGTAACGGCGGCGATAAGACTGTGCTGGTTCAAGGTGCATGAGCCGCTGGCGTTCTACGCTACGTATTTCACGGTGCGCGGCGAGGACTTTGATGCTGAAACTACGCTGAAAGGCATCTACATGGTGCGTGATAAGATCGACAAGCTGAGCAACATGTCAAAGGAAGAGCGTTCGGGCAAGGACAGCGGCGTGCTGGATATGCTGATGCTGACCAATGAGATGATGTCGCGCGGCTATGAATTTCTGCCGATAGACATAAACAAGTCACACGCTTTCATCTACCAGATAGAGGACGGCAAGATAAGACTGCCGTTCTGTGCGATAAACGGTGTCGGCGTGAATGCGGCGATAGCCATATACGAAAAAGCGCAGAAGAACGACTTTATCTCGATAGAAGAGTTCCAGAGCGACAGCGGTGTTACCAAAGCAGTCGTTGAAGCGCTGGAGAACATCGGTGCGTTCGGTGACTTGCCGAAGTCGAGCCAGATATCGCTGTTTAATTTCTGAGAGAGGTCAATTTTTACAAGGGCGAGCGGCTGAATATTCAGCCGCTCCTTGATAATGACTTTTGTGATACTCAAGACGATAAGAAACATTCACATATTATTTACAAGTTGGTTCTGCTTTTTTGCACAAATCGGTTGACAAATCTTTGTCAGTATGCTAAAATATATCATGTTGATACTATGATACTATGTTAGCACTTTACTATGATAAAATGTCACCGATAAAGAATTGTCAAGACATAGTATCGGTCTGATCGAAGATGTTCGGTTTACTATAAATTATTTTACATAAAGGAAAGATAGTATGAAAAGATATGACCTTATAACCCCTGAGGGTACAAGAGATCTGCTGTTTGAGGACTGCCTTGCAAGGCGCAAGGTGGAGAAGACTCTGGCGGCGCTGTTTGAGGGCTTCGGCTACAGTGAGGTAGTTACTCCCGGTATCGAGTTTTATGATGCTTTCAGCGGCAGTGCGAGAAATTTCAGACAGGAGAGCCTTTATAAGCTGACCGATTCAAAGGGCAGGCTGATAGTTCTGCGCCCCGATTCCACCATACCGATAGCAAGGCTGGCGGCAACAAGACTGAAAGAGTCTGACACTCCGCTCAGACTTTATTATAATCAGAGCGTTTTCTCGAACAATGCACTGCTCAAAGGCAGGTCTGATGAGGTGGTACAGGCAGGTATCGAACTGATAGGCGGCGATAACGAAAAGCGTGCCGATCTGGAGGTGCTGTGTACCGCTGTTGAGGCGCTGGCTAGTTTCGACAAGGAGAATTTCAGGCTGGAGATAGGGCATATCGGTTATTTCAAGGAACTGGTGGCTCAGCTGAACCTTGATGAAGATGTCATAGAGGAGATAAGACTGCTCATATCTTCAAAGAATTTCCCCGCGCTCAACGACCTGCTGGACGAGATAGGCGACAACGACATCACCCGCGCACTGAAACAGCTTCCAAGCCTGTTCGGCGGGGTAGAAGTTCTTGACAAAGCGAGCGATATATATGCAAACGACAAGATAACAGGCATTCTCTACAACCTGAGACAGGTGTTCAACAGGCTGTCAAGTCTGGGATATGAGGGAAAGATATCTGTCGATCTCGGCATCGTGAGCCACACCGATTACTACACGGGCATCGTGTTCAAGGGATATCTGTCCGAAGTTGGACAGTCGGTGCTGAAGGGCGGCAGATACGACAATCTGATAGGTTCTTTCGGCAAGGAAATGCCCGCAGTCGGCTTCGGCGTGAATGTTGACTCGGTGGCACTTCATCTTGAAAGGATAGGAGCAAGTCCCGCAGGCAAGCCCGTTGACGCTGTTATCTTTGGTGACAAGGGTTTTGTGGTAGAAGCTATGGCTTATGCACAGAAGCTGGTGCGTGAGGGCAGCAAGGTCGAGCATTCGCTGTTCAACTCCTACGAGGAAACTGTGGAGTATGCAAAGTCAAAGGGCATAAAGAAAGTCATCAGAGTCGGTGAGGATATCACCGAAAATGAGATATAAGGGCGATCGGGAGGAAATGTGAGATGAATAAACCTTTGAGAATTGCTCTTACTAAGGGCAGACTGGAAAAAGATACTGTTGGTCTTCTGGAGAAGATAGGATATGACTGCACAGCCATTCGCGAAAAGGGCAGAAAGCTGATACTGCCTGTACCTGACGGCAATCTGGAGGTCGTGCTGGCTAAGGCTAACGATGTTATAACTTATGTTGAGCATGGCGTGTGCGACATGGGCGTTGTCGGCAAGGATACCATTCAGGAGATGCAGGGCAAGTTCTATGAACTGGTGGATCTGGGCTTTGGCAGATGCAGATTTGCGCTTGCCACAAAAAAGGGTCAGAGTTTTTACGGCGGTTACAACGTAAAGACCCTCGCGACCAAGTACCCGAACATCACACGCAAGCATTTTGAGAGCAAGGGCATGGATGTTGACATCATCAAGATAGAGGGTTCGGTAGAACTGGCACCTCTGCTGGAACTGGCTGACGGTATCGTTGATATAGTTGAAACAGGCACTACACTGAAAGAGAACGGTCTGGAGATAATCGAGGACAACATCTGCCCCATATCTGCAAGACTGATAGTAAATACAGTTAGCATGAAGATGCGCCAGAGCGAGATAGAGAATTTTGTCACGCTGGTGGAAAAAAATCTGTAAGGAGGAGAAAGAAATGTCATTTATCAAGAAGATCTACGTAAACGGCAAGGACGAGGTCGAGTTTTTCAAGCAGCTGGAAAAGAGAAGCGGCGAAACTGACAAGAAAGTTTCCGCAGTCGTAAACGAGATAATCGAAACTGTAAGAGAGGGCGGCGACAGCGCAGTAAAGGCGTACACCGAGAAATTTGACGGCAAACTGCCCCAGTATTACGAAGTCCCCCGTGAAGTAATAAACGATGCAATGACTGATGCAGACCCCGCTTTTGTTGAGGCTCTGCTCAATGCCATCGAGAACATCACAGATTTCCACCAGAGGCAGAAGTCACAGAGTTTTGTCAATGCAAAAGCTGACGGTTGTATCATGGGACAGAAGGTCAGAGGTCTTGACAAGGTGGGTCTTTACGTTCCCGGCGGTACGGCGGCTTACCCTTCTTCGGTGCTGATGAACGCTGTTCCCGCAAAGATAGCAGGTGTTAAGGAGATAATCATGGTGACACCTCCACTCAAGGACGGTACACCTAACAAGGATATACTGGTCGCAGCAGGTCTTTGCGGCGTTGACAGAGTTTTCATGTCAGGCGGCGCACAGGCTATCGCGGCACTGGCTTACGGCACTGAGGAGATACCTAAGGTCGATAAGATAGTAGGTCCGGGAAACATCTACGTTGCAACTGCAAAGAAACTGCTTTACGGCGTAGTTGATATAGACATGGTGGCAGGTCCCAGCGAGATACTGGTAATGGCTGACGAAACAGCAAAGCCTAAGTTCGTTGCGGCAGACCTTATGTCGCAGGCTGAACACGACAGACTGGCATCTGCGATACTCGTTACCACCAGCGAGAAGCTGGCTGATGAAACTATCGCTGAGATAGAGCGTCAGATGGAATATCTGGAAAGAAAGGATATTATCAGGTACTCGCTGGAGAACTACGGTGCTATGATAATCTGCAACACTAAGGACGAGGCTGTTGAGATGGCTAACCGCTGTGCGCCCGAACACCTTGAAGTTCTGTTTGAGAACCCGCTGGAATATGTTGGCAGGCTTGACAATGCAGGCTCGGTATTTCTGGGGCAGTATGCTTCCGAACCGCTCGGCGACTACTATGCTGGTCCGAACCACGTTCTTCCCACAAGCGGCACTGCAAGATTTTTCTCGCCGCTGGGCGTGAACAGCTTTGAGAAGCGTTCAAGTTTCATCTACTATACTGAAGACGCTCTGCGCAAGGCTAAGGACGATATCGTTCTGGTGGCTGAAAAAGAGGGTCTTACTGCACACGCTAATGCTATAAAGGTGAGATTTGAATAACATGCGGTCGGTACACCGTAACTGAAAGCATCTCATGGGCGTTTGATAATGTCGGCGGTCATCTTTGCTGCGCAGCGGCGCGGGAAAGATGACATCGCCGTATATGCGCACATAATGCAGAGGTCTGTGTGCGATGACCGAAAAGATATAAGAGAGGGAGATAAATGGGATTGCTGGAAAAGTTCGCACTGAAAGCGGCTGTCAGCATGGTGAGGGCAGGTGCTAAAAAGAACGGCTCTGAGGCGAGTCAGTTTGAAAGACTGTCAAAATCTGCAACAAGCACTTCGTTCGCCAAAGATGAAGTGGCAATAAGGACGCTGCTGGAGAATACCACAGGCGGCGTGCGCAACAAGAGACAGGTGACATATCCGAAGTATGATTTTGAGGTGACATTGCTGGAGGCTAAAACTCTGCTCTCCGACAACAGGACGAAAAATCCGTATACGGCTGAGGTGCGTTTCTTCATAGCACTGCCAAATGCTGAAACGCTTCTTACCGAGCGATATGACAGCATCGGTGAAACTATAAACGGCGCTGTTGCAGGTGCGGTAAAGAAATTCGCGGCGATACTGAATGATATGTTTGAACTGATAGACGGTGCTGATGATGACCTGATAGAGAATTATTTTGACGGCAGACAGCATGTATACAGGTATGCGACAGAAAGCATGATAGGCTGTGTCGGTGCCCCTGCTTTGCAGGAGATAAACGGCTTTTTCGGTCAGATAGAGGACGAACTGCCCGCATATCTGGGGGCTAAGAAGTACTATTGGCTGAGTATGGAAGCGCTGTTCAGCGGCGACCACATGTCGGCTAAGTGCAAGATAAACAACGAAGAGATAGGCAGGCTGTCAGAACTTGTCGAAGAGAAGGCACGCAGGTATTTCACAGAGGAAAGCTATGGGCAGGTGCAGGAGCAGAAGCTGATAGTGCAGTCTGACAGGACATATGTCATGGTGAAGCCGAAATACAATGATGCGTACAATAATATGTACAAGTATATCCGTCAGTGCATACCGCTGATGGGGCAGTCATCGGTGCTGGTGTCTTATAACGAACTGTTCAGAAAAGTGCAGGCGATAACGGGCGATACAAATTCGGCGTGGGAGGTAATGACTTTCCTGCCTGAGATATATGTGCAGTGTTATTTCAAGATAAAGGGCACAGGGCTGGTAAATATGAAGATAGGCGAAAGACAGCTTGAACTGACTGAGTTTCAGATATCGCCGCTGAGGGTCATAAAGTCTGAGGTGGAGTCTTTCCTTGAAAAGAACAAGCCTTGCGATGAGTTCAACCAGAACATATTCTCGATGAGCGCACGTTTTGAAAGCGCGATGAATGCTCTCAAAAGCGGCGTAAAGGAAGAAGAACTTGCCTTTGGCACGCTTAGCGTAGAAGCACCTGATGACTATGTTATATGGTGAAAAACGACCGACTGACGGTTCATTTGTTAGAAAATGGTGATTTAAATGAGAAAAGCAGAGATAAAACGAAAGACCCGCGAAACGGACATAGAGGTGTTCGTTGACCTTGACGGCAGCGGGAAAGTCGATATAAATACGGGCATCGGTTTTTTTGACCACATGCTGACAGCCTTCGGTGTACACAGCGGCATTGACCTGACTGTAAAGTGCGATGGTGACCTTTATGTTGATGCCCACCATTCGGTGGAGGACACAGGCATTTGCATCGGCAAGGCTTTTGCGGAAGCGCTGGGCGACAAGGGAGGTATCGCGCGGTACGGTTCGGCTTATGTGCCGATGGACGAAGCGCTGAGTTTCTGCTCGCTGGATATAAGCGGCAGACCTTTTCTGGTATTTGACGCTGAGTTCCATGATGACAGGTGCGGCAATTTTGACACCTGCCTGACGGAGGAATTCTTCCGCGCATTTGCCTTTAATTCGGGCATAACACTGCATATCAGAGAAGAATACGGCAAAAACGACCACCACATCATCGAAGCGATGTTCAAGGCGGTGGCGCATGCTTTGAAGGACGCTATGACTGAAACGGGCAAGGGCGTGCTTTCGACAAAAGGAGTGCTGTGATGATAGCGATAGTTGACTACGGTGCGGGCAATATTTTCTCGGTGAAAAATGCGCTCGACCATCTGGGTTATGAAAATAAGCTGACTGACAAAAAAGAGGATATCATCTCTGCTGACAGAGTAATACTGCCCGGTGTAGGGGCTTTCCCGTGGGCGATGAACATGCTGAAAGTCAGCGGGCTGGTGGATACTATAAAGGAACAGGCACAGGTGAAGCCTTTCATGGGCATTTGTCTGGGCATGCAGCTTATATTTGATAAAGGTTACGAGTTTGAGGAGTGCGAAGGGCTTGGAATGGTCGGCGGTTATGTTGACAGGATAACCGACCCCGGACTGGTGATACCTCACATGGGCTGGAACAAGCTGGAATACAACCGCGACAGCCGTCTGTTTGACGGGCTGGGCAACGAGGAATATGTATATTTCGTACACAGCTACAAGGCTTTCTGCGAGGACAAAAATTTGTACGCTTACTGCACCTACGGCTCGAAAGTGCCTGCGGTGGTGGGCGATGGAAAGTTCGTTTACGGCTGTCAGTTCCACCCGGAGAAAAGCGGCGAAACGGGTCTGAAAATACTGAAGAATTTTGCTGAGCTGAATGTATGAGCTGGCGTGAGATAAACACACAGTCAGATATTGACGATTTCATGGAAAAAAACGGCAGTCTGCACGATTCGGTGATAGTTTCGGTAAATTATGTAAGCGGCTGTCATAACACAGACGGAGATATGATGATAGTTTCTGCGCCTGACAATGCTTTGCTGCTCACTGTTGACAGCGGGTGGCTCGGCAGGATAGAGATGCTTTTCAGCGGAGTGGTCTACCATGCTGTGCAGGGATATTGTGAAAGATCTTCATCTGAGATACACGAATGTGTGCTGGAGTTCCGCACAGACCTCATGGGAAAGACCCGTGATGACAGGCTGATAGTCTGGACAGATTTCAGACAGCTGAACGATCTTGAAAATTTCGGCATAGACCTGAAAAAAGCAAATGACTCCTTTGTTATCGCAAGGTCTTTGAGATGGCGATATGCAGAAGAGTCCAATGAAATGGACTGCATTGATGAGGATTACAACAGATTTTTATAGGAGGCAAATATGCTTGCTAAAAGAATAATACCCTGCCTTGACGTGCGTGACGGCAAGGTGGTAAAGGGCGTTAATTTTGAAGGAATAAAAGAAGTCGGTGACCCCGTTGCCTGTGCGATGGAGTACAATCAGCAGGGCGCTGACGAGATAGTTTTTTACGACATAACTGCGTCCCATGAGGGCAGGGGAGTTATGCTGGACGTTGTGCGCGAAACAGCGAAAAAAGTGTTCGTACCGCTGACTGTCGGCGGCGGCATAAAGACTGTTGATGACATACGCGATACGCTTAGGGCTGGTGCTGACAAGGTGTCGGTGAACTCGCAGGCGGTGCAGAACCCTCAGCTTATAAAGGACGGTGCTGATATTTTCGGCAGTCAGTGCATCTGCGTGGGTGTTGATGCTAAGGCTGTCGGGGAGAATAAATGGACAGTTTTCATCAACGGCGGGCGCATCGACATGAAGATAGACCTGATAGACTGGGTGAAAAAGTGCGAACAGCTGGGCGCAGGCGAGATATGCCTGAACTCCATAGACACTGACGGCGTGCGCGGCGGATTTGACCTGCCGATGCTTAAAGCTGTTGTGGACGCTGTGCAGATACCTGTCATTGCATCGGGCGGGGCCGGCAAGCTGGGCGACTTTGCTGAGGCTTTCCTCAAGACCGACTGTTCTGCGGCGCTGGCGGCAAGCCTGTTCCATTTCCACGAACTGACTGTGGGCGAAGTCAAGGCTGACTGCCGCAGCAAGGGCATCATTGTGAGGTAATGGGCGGAGGATATATCCGCAGTATCGAACTTTTCGGTATGGAGGACGAACGAAGTTACATCGCTGACCTGCCTGCCGTGAAGCACCTTGCCGATATAGGCGGGCTGAGTTTTGATAACAGTGTGACTTTTCTGGTGGGCGAGAACGGCACAGGCAAGTCTACCTTGCTGGAGGGCATAGCTGTGGCGTTCGGTTTCAACCCTGAGGGCGGCAGCAGGAATTTCAGCTTTGCCACCAATGAAACGCACTCGCCGCTGCATGAACATCTGCGGGTGATAAAGAGTTTTTCGCGCCCGAAAGACGGATTTTTCCTGCGGGCGGAGAGTTATTACAATGTTGCTACCAACATTGATGAGATGGACAGACAGATCGCATCAAGTTCGCCCATAATAGACAGCTACGGCGGCGTTTCACTGCATGAGATGTCGCATGGTGAGAGTTTTTTTGCTCTGGTGATGAACCGTTTCAGGGGTGATGGGCTTTACATACTTGACGAGCCTGAGGCGGCGCTTTCACCGCAGCGGCAGATGGGTCTGCTGATACGCATGAATGAACTGGTACAGAAAAACTCCCAGTTTATCATAGCTACACACTCTCCTATACTGCTGGCGTACCCCGATGCGCTGATATATGAGCTTGACGAGCGGAATATCACCCGCAGGCGCTATGAGGAAACACAGACTGTCAGTGTCAGCAAGGCTTTCCTGAACGACCCGAAGAGAATGATAGCAAAGCTGTTTGGAACGGAGTGAGAAGCGTGGATTTTTCATCGGAATATGCCGATGTTCAGCTGTGGAAAGGCAAGTCACTGCTGACATGGAAAAAGCGGGCGACATTCGATAATTACCGCGCACCTGCCACCGCCGCGCTCAAACTTATCCGTCAGCATGGCTGTGATATGGTCATAGATGCACGAAACGGCTTTGAGGACGAGAAGGAAGATGTCGAATGGGGCTTTGCTTTTCTTCTGCCTGAAATGGCTAAGTCGGGGTGCAGGAAAGTCTGGTTCATCATGAATGAGGTAAATGATATTGCCGAAGAGATGGATATGTGGACTGCGGAGTTCCTGAAATACTTTGAAGTCGGAAAAGTCGATGACCCTGAGAAGATAGGTGACTGATATGACAGCATACAAGACAACGCGCGTTTTTTTCGGTGGCTATGAAAAATGCGGTTTCAGGCGGAAAACAGAGCTATCGGCTATGTTTATCACCATACTGTGGATATAAGGAGTTATTATGGGATACAGCGAAGCAAAATGCCCTCACTGCGGCAAGATGAACCGTGAGATGTGCAACGCATACATGTACGGCAGTCCCATACGCACCTGCCGAAAGTGCGGTCAGAAATACCTGAACAGGCGCTATCGCGAGCCTGCGGTACAAGGGTTCGATCAAAGGACTACCGACCCGAACCTCTATAAAAAAACGGGGATAATATGTGCGGCACTGCTGGTGCTTGCAGTTATTTGGTACAGGTTCACCACGAGAAATCTGGGGTACTATACCAACTATCAGGTGGGTTTTCTTGTGATGCTGCCGATCGCGACAGTCGGAAGTATCATACAGTATATCCGCATAGTGAGCGGTTCGATGGACAAGGCAAATCAGAAGTTCCTTGCCGAGAGCGAGGAACGCATGAAAGATAAGGAGTATGTGGCTGACCTGCTGGCGAACGGCTACAAAGTTCCCGAAAAATATCTTGACAATGACGGAGGAGAAAATGGCTGAGAATAATAAGATAAAGATCGATATAAACGATCTGGACAAGTATTTTGTGAAGAGTGAGCTGATACCTGCGATATGTTATGAGGTCAACACAAAGACGGTGCTGATGCTTGCCTACATGAACAAGGAGAGCCTTAAGAAAACACTGGAAACAGGCTACACTTGGTTCTGGAGCAGGTCGAGGCAGGAATACTGGAACAAGGGCGCTACCAGCGGACATCTGCAAAAGGTAGTATCCATCTACGGCGACTGTGACGATGATACGCTGTTGGTGAACGTTGAGCAGACAGGCGTTGCCTGCCATACAGGTTCATACAGCTGTTTTTTCAAGGAAATGTATAATGAGGAGGAAAAATGATGACAGTTTATCAGGAGATATTTGAGGTGCTCAAAGCACGCAAGGAGCAGTTCGATAAGGGCGAGGCACCTGAAAAGAGCTACACATGCTACCTGTATCAGCAGGGCGTTGACAAGATCTGCAAGAAGGTCGGTGAGGAGGCTGCTGAAACTATAATCGCGGCTAAGAATGGCGACAATGACGAACTGAAAAACGAGATAAACGATCTGCTGTACCATGTGATGGTGCTTGCAGTAAATCAGGGTCTTGACTGGGCTGATGTTGAGAAAGTTCTTGACGAGCGCAACGAAAAGATCGGCAACTTAAAGCAGTTCAAGACTGTTGACAAGAATACTTAAAACGAAAGCTCTCCCATAAAAAGGAGAGCTTTTCTGCACACTATCTGCCTTTTGCGAATATGATGTAGGGAAGACAAAACTTCAATATTTCATTCGCGGGAGGTATTTTTATGAGTGAGAATGTTTTCAGACCAAACAGCAGTTTTAAAGAAGCTGTCTGCATCGATGCCATGCGAATATTTGATTCGTGCAGTGCGCAGGATTGTCTTGAAGACCTGTACTTTGTTTTCACGGCAGAAGACCAGTCGCTTATCGACAACGCGGCATACATCAAGACACAGTCGATAGATGTGACGGATGTTAACTTCGGCATCAGCCCTGTGGCTTTCAATCAGGGTTTCTATTCGGTAGATGTGACTTACAATTTCCGCGCACAGATAGAGGTCTACAACGGCGACAACACGCCGCCTGTGGTGGTCTACGGCACTGCACCTTTCACTAAGAAAGTGATACTTTACGGCAGTGACGGCGGCACACAGAGATTTGTTTCCGACAGCGGACTTATCACCACACAGGAGTCACCGACCACAGGCTGTGCGTGCTGTAGGTCGCTCTGCACACTGCCAACGGCTTCTGTAAGTCTGGTGGAACCGATGTGCCTTGATACCAAGCTGAATAATGCTGACCCTGAAACGGGTGAGCGCACAGTTTTCATCACCATTGGTCTGTTCGCGATAATCTCGCTGTCACGCCCTGTACCGCTGATGGTGCCTGTTTACGACTACTGCGTGCCGGGCAAGGAATGCACATCTTCAAGCGGTACACCCTGCGAGATGTTCGAGCAGATAGATTTTCCGACCAACGAATTTTTCCCAAGAGGACTGGAAACGGGCGGCTGCATGAACGGCTGCAATAACGGCGAGCAGAGAGAAAGCTAAAAATATAGCCGCTGTACGGTGGGTACAGCGGCTTTTGCTATGCTGTCTTGTTTTCGGCATCGCTTTCTTTGTGGCGGAAGTTGTTGTATATAAACACCAGCACTGCCATCGTGATGATGATGATATAGCCGACAAAACTCCATTTATCGGGGAACTGATGGAGAAAGATCATGCCGAGTATGGTCGTGAATATCAGCTGTGAGTAGTCATAGACGGATATCTCTTTTGCGGGGGCGTGGGAGTATGCGGCTGTAATGGAGAACTGTCCGCCTGCCGCTGAGATGCCCGCACCCAGCAGGCAGAGAAACTGCGCCAACGTCATAGGTTTGAACTGGAATATCAGGAACGGCAGTGTGAACAGGCATGAAAAGCCCGAAAAGTACGCAACTATCACAGGTCCTTTCACGCCATGCTGTCCTAAATAGCGTACACAAGTATACGCAAGACCCGCGCCCATTCCTCCGAGAAAACCGCATATAGCGGGGAATAGATCGACATTTGAGAAGCTGGGCTTGATTATGAAAAGGCTTCCGCCGAATGCGCCCAGCACAGTTAAAAGCTGGAATCTGGTCAGCTTTTCTTTCAGGAAAATGTACGAAAATACGATGACGAAAAAGGGCGACATCTTGTTTAGCATAAGTGCATCGGAGAGATTCATTTTGCCCAGCGCGTAGAAATTGCCTATCATGCCGATAGTTCCGCCAAACGCCCTTACAAACAGTACAGCGTGATTCTTTTTGTCGCCTATCTCGAACTTAGTGCCGCTTTTTTTCAGCGAACCGATGGCGATGAACAGTGCGAAAAGGTTGCGGAAAAAAACTTTCTGCATGGTGGGCAGGTCGCCCGATTTTGTCACGAAAAGCCCCATCAGCGCAAAGCAGAACGCCGACAGAACTATGTAAATGACGGCTTTGTACTTCTTTTTAACCATTGCCGTCACGCTTTCTGCGGTCAGTCATATACTCATGTTCAGCCGCAAGTTCTTTTGCAAGTGCACAGACCGTCCAGTCGCGGTTGTGCTGTGTGACCATTGCTTTCAGCGGGATACTGCACCCCTTATCTCTCAGTTCGTTGACTGCCTTGTTAAGTTCATTCGGTGTAAGACCCGAAAATATCAGCAGTTCTTCCGAAACATCGAGGCGCTGTTCGCTTTTTGCGTATCCTTTTATGCCGCATATGAAGCCGATGCTGTCAGCGCCGCAGTCCTTGTCAGCCGCCAGAAAACTGCCGCCCAGCGCAGACATGACCTCACTGATGACAGCCGCCTTTTCCTCTGAAATATTCACGCCCGCCGCAGTTTTCGGCGCCGGTGAACTCAGCCTTGCTTTCATTTTTACCACTTCCTATAATCCATGTTTGTGGAGTTTATCCCACTCCATATCTTCCTCACTGTAATAATCGTCATCATCGGTGATGACATTGTAATTCTTTTTGGGGTATTTTATCTCTTCGTGCAGCTTGTCTATCAGCGTCAGCTTGGCTTTGGTGTCGATAAATCTCAGCACGAGAATGCCGTCTTTTGGCTGATATTCACGGCGTTCGCCCTTGCGGTCGATCTTGTAAAAAGCCGATCTTTCAGCCGCTTTAAGGTGAAAGCACATGTTGCCGCGAGGATCCTGCCCGCTTTTTTCAACTTCATCGTAATAGAGGGTGACTTCAAGCATATCACCCAAAAGACCCAGCTTTTGCAGATGCTCTGTCCTGTCGGGATATATCCGCGTATACAGGCGGGTATCCCGCGAAAGGCTGTAATACCTGTACAATAACACCCCGACCGCCGCGTTTGCCACTGCGACCGCCATCAGCAGAACTTTTATCAGTATGACCTTGACGATGACAGCCAGCACAAATATTATGCCCGCAAGTATAAGGTTTCTATACATCTGCCGCGATATTTTGCGGTGTTCGGCGAGATCGTTTATCGCTTTAGCCTGCTTTTCTGTGCGTGACAGCTTTGGCGGGAACTCATAGATAAGCGCCATTAAAGACACCCCCTTTACATAAAATTTTATTATAGCATATTAATATGAATTTTTCAACTTTCCGCGCCGCAAAAAAACGCGCCCCCACAGCTTAGTATGGGAACGCGCCTGACTTATGAAAAATGAAAAAGACTTGGCTTACTTTATCTGCTCGCCCAGTGCCTTGCACTTAGCCAGAGCATCATCATCGGGGGTGTTGTTAGCGGTGAAGCCTTCGCCGCCTACTACCTCAGCGCCTGCGTTCTTTACTCTGTCAGTCCAGATACGCATCCATTCGCCGTCGCCCCAGTCATAAGAGCCGAACAGAACTACCTTTTTGCCTGCGAGCTTGCTCTCGTTAGCGGTGTACCAGGGTTCTACTTCGGTATCTTCCAGTTCTTCTGCGCCCATAGCGGGGCAGCCCAGTGCTACTGCATCAAACTCGGAAACATCGCCCGAAAACTCGGAAAAAGTAACTGCTTCAACGCCTGCACCCTCTGCTACTGCCTTAGCCATAGCTTCGGTGTTGCCTGTGCCGCTCCAATAGATAACTGCTGTTTTCATTTTGTGAAACCTCCGTTTTTAAGTATAGTATGGGCAAAAAACTGCCCATTATGCAAATAGTTAGCTTTAACAAACTTATAGAGTTAGTAATTTCTAACCATATATACTATACCATCTGTACCCCCTGTTAGTCAAGGGTGACTTGTGAAACTGCATGTGCGCAAGTGTAAACAAAATGTAAACAAACGCCCATCGTTGCAGAACGATGGGCGGGAGTCAATCTCTGAAACTACTATAAAAAGTGTTGTTTTTACGAATTTGGGACATAGCTTTATGGAGATACTTCTGTTTTCTCTACAAAGGTTCATTATACGAATACGCTTACATAGCGGGATTAGGAACAAAACGTAGCAGACACAAGTGCGTACATTATGAAAGTGGATCAAAATGGTGTGAAATACTAAAAATTTCATGTGTTGGTCCGTCAAATGTGCTTTGCACCCATTATGCAGCTAATAGTAAAGAGGAAATAGAGGCTAATAATTGTAAGACGAACATTAGTAATTCCTATTCTATTATAATGATTCCAGTTGATATAATCGTACTTGATAGTAAAATTATTATTCCTACTTTGACAGATGTTAATAACGAAAAAAGGTTCTATATGAAAAATAGTAGATTTACTACTCCGGTATTAGTATCGCCACAAGCCAATAAATGTATTCTTAAAGATTTTGCACAAGTATTTTTTGCTGCACGAGATTTAGGAATATCAGTGATTCCTTGTGGAATTTATACTAACGAATAAACAACATATTAACCTATCTATATTGAAACGATAGTACAAAAACGAAAAAAATGAAAGATGCTTTTATTGAGTATTCAGATGGAAAAGTAATTGTCTAAAATATGGAGATTAGGATACAGAACAATTATTTATCATCATATTTCTGAAAGGATTTGTAAATTTTCTGTAAACCCCTTGAAATCTCTCGAAAACTGTGCTAATATAATATAGTAAAATAATATCACATAAACACTGTGACCAAGAGAGTAAGCATTCAATACGACTTACAGAGAGAGCCGCCGCGAGTTTTTTCGTGAGCTGCAAGCGGCTTATTTCGCAGAGTGCCGAAGTTCACTTGTGAGTGGCTGCGCCGAAGGCTTTGGCTTGTAAGCGCGGACGTTGTGCCTGCGTTAAGGGAAAGGGGAATGTTGGTTCTCTAGGGTGGTCAACGTCTGTGAAAACAGCCGTAACAAGATACGTCAATGTCGGTCTTGTCCTGATTTTGGGACAAGACCTTTATTTTTGTTAGGAGGATAAGAAATGAAAGAACAGCTGCAAAACATTGAAGCAAGCGCTAAGGAAGAACTTTCAAAGGTCAGCGACATCAAGACGCTGGAAGACCTGAGAGTCAGATTTCTGGGCAAAAAGGGTGAACTGACTGCCATTCTGAAACAGATGGGCAAACTCTCCGCTGAGGAAAGACCTGTTATAGGTCAGCTGGCTAACAAGGTCAGAGGCGATATTGAAGCCGCTCTGACAGCACGCCGCGATGAACTGAAAAGCAAGGCTGAGGAGATGCGCCTGAAAGCTGAAACGCTGGACGTTACTCTGCCGGGCAAGAAGCAGAAGATAGGCAGGGCACACCCGCTGGACGTTACCCTCGAACAGGTCGAGGAAGTATTTCTTGGCATGGGCTTTGACATCGTTGAGGGTCCTGAGGTAGAAACAGACCACTACTGCTTTGAGGCGCTGAATATGCCTAAGCATCACCCTGCAAGAGATACACAGGATACTTTCTATATAAATGAGAACGTTCTGCTGAGAACACAGACTTCCTCCGTTCAGATAAGAACTATGGAGAACAGAAAGCCTCCTATCAGGATAATCTCGCCGGGCAGAGTTTACCGTTCCGATGCGGTGGACGCTACACATTCGCCGCTGTTCCATCAGATAGAGGGTCTGGTCATCGACAAGGGCATAACTATGGCTGACCTCAAGGGCACTCTTGAACTGCTGATGAAGCGTCTTTACGGCGAGGAAACTCAGGTAAGGTTCAGACCTCACCACTTCCCGTACACCGAGCCATCTGCGGAAGTTGACCTGATGTGCTTCAACTGTCACGGCAAGGGCTGCTCGATGTGCAAGCAGGAAGGCTGGGTCGAACTGCTGGGTTCGGGTATGGTACACCCTAAGGTGCTTGAAGAATGCGGCATCGACCCTGAGGTATACAGCGGTTTCGCATTCGGCATCGGTCTTGAAAGAATAACAATGGGTCGTTACAGCATAAATGATATGCGTCTGCTTTATGAGAATGATATGAGGTTCCTGGAGCAGTTCTGATGAATTTTCAAAAATAATAGCTTAGAACTTATTTCGCCGCAGCACAGATACAGAACATTTCGGAGAATATAAATGAACGACTACAAAAACAACTGGTTTTATAAGACATGCTCAAAACAGGGCGGAAAGAACATCGTGTTTATCGTGGTGGGCGTGTTGCTGGTCTTAACAGCACTTTTTACTTCACAGAGAGGTATCTGTGCGCACCCTCAGCATATGCGCTGATAAGGTACGATAAGATCAAGGATATACATGCAAACTCTGTGAGGGTCAGCAAGGCAGGTCAGCAGAGCGTTTTTGTGAACATAGAGTTCACTTACGGCTGACCGAGCATCGACATAAATATCAAAGACTATGGCACGTTTTTAAAAGCGCCTGCCGAGTTCACTGCACTTGTGCAGCAGCATGCGGCGGCGATGATGCAGAACAGCGGTATGTTCTGAATCAGGGATTTACAGATCGGAGGAAATATAAATGGATCTTTCAATGAAATGGCTCGCAGATTATGTTGACTGCGATATGCCTATAAAGGATTTTGTTTCGGGTATAACCCTTTCAGGCTCAAAAGTTGAGTGCTATAATGAAGAGGGCGATTATCTGGAGAATGTTGTGGTAGGTCAGGTAAAGGAGATAGTTCCTCACCCGAATTCCGACCACATGTTCATCTGCCAGCTTGATGTCGGTGAGGGTTCGCTCGTGCAGATAGTTACAGGTGCGCAGAACGTTAAAAAGGACGATTTCGTGCCTGTTGCAAAGCACAAGTCTACCGTACTTCATGACGGCAAGCCCGTGAAGATAACAAAGGGCAAGCTGAGAGGCGAGGCTTCAAACGGCATGCTCTGCTCGCTGGGCGAACTGGGGCTTAACATACATGATTTCCCTTATGCCATCGAGGACGGCATATTCATACTGGGAGATGACTGCGATAAGACCATCGGCAAGGATATCCGCGAGGCGATAGGCTTCAACGACACTGTTGTTGAGTTTGAGATAACCTCCAACAGACCTGACTGCATGTCGGTCATCGGTCTGGCAAGGGAAACTGCGGCAACTTTCGGCAAGGAACTGAAAGTCGCTAAGCCCGAATTCAAGGGCATTGACGGCGATGTTAACGAGATGCTCAAAGTCAAGATACACAACACCGACCTCTGCAAGAGATATATCGGCGCTATCGTCAAGAATGTAAAGATAGGTCCTTCACCCAGATGGATGCGCGAAAGACTGAGAGCAAGCGGCGTTCGTCCGATAAACAACTTTGTTGATATAACAAACTATGTAATGCTGGAATACGGCAGACCGATGCACGCTTTTGACCTGCGCTATGTTGAGGGTGCAGAGATAAATGTCCGCAACGCTAAGGCAGGCGAGAAGATAACCACTCTTGACGGCATCGAGAGAGAACTGAGTGAGGAGATGCTGGTCATTGCCGATGCTAAGAAGCCCGTTGCAGTAGCAGGCGTCATGGGCGGTGAGTACAGCGGTATCATGGACAACACCACTACCGTTGTTTTCGAGTCGGCTTGCTTTGACGGCGCAAGCGTTGCCACAACCGCAAAGAAGCTGCGCATGAGGACTGACGCATCTTCAAGATATGACAAGGGTCTTGACCCGCACGAGTGCTATGAAGCACTGATGAGAGCCTGCCAGCTGGTAGAAGAACTGGGCGCAGGTGAGGTAGTAAAGACTGTTATCGATGAGAATTATCAGAGCGAAACTCCTCTTAATGTTGAGTTCAGTGCTGACTGGATAAACAATTTCCTCGGTACTGATATACCCGAAGCTGAGATGGTACGCATACTTGAAAAGCTGGAGTTCACCGTGAAGGACGGCAGAGTTTATGCACCCTGGTTCAGAGTTGACATCGGCTGTAAGGCTGACATCGCTGAGGAAGTTGCAAGGATATACGGCTACAACAGCATACCCGATACCATCATCAGGGGCGTTGCAAATGCACAGCGCACACCAAAGCAGAACTTTGAGAAGAAGGTCAAGGCGGCTATGCTGTCGATGGGTCTGAACGAGATAGAAACATTCTCTTTCATCTCGCCAAAATACTTTGACAAGATAGCTTTGCCTGCTGACAGCAAGCTGAGAAACACTGTTACCATAATGAACCCTCTTGGTGAGGACACCAGCGTTATGAGAACTACAATAGTTCCCTCTGTACTGGAAGTTGTAGGCAGAAATTACAGCTACCGCAATCCTGAGTGCTACGTGTTCGAGATGGGCAACGAGTATATCCCTGTTGAGGGCGAAGTTCTCCCTACCGAGCCTGTAAGACTGGGCATCGGCTTCTATGATACCGAGAGCGGTGCAGATTTCTATACACTCAAGGGCATGGTAGAGGGTCTGATGAATGCAGTGGGCGCTGAGAACATCGAGTATGAAAGACCATCTGATGACTGCGAGTTCGATGAGGTTTCCGCTTTCCATCCCGGAAGATGTGCTGTTGTAAAGGTCGATGGCAGACAGATAGGCATATTCGGTGAACTTCACCCGAAGGTGATGGAGAACTACGGCATCGAAGCAAGGACATATGTTGCAAAGATAAATATCCCCGAACTGATGGAACTCTCCTGCGATACAAAGACCTACAAGCCTCTGCCTAAGTTCCCTGCGACCACAAGAGATCTGTCGGTGGTATGCGATGAGGAAGTGCCTGCGGCTGTTCTTGAAAAGCTGATACGCAAGGCTGTCGGCGGCATTCTTGAAAGCGTAACACTGTTTGACGTTTACAGGGGTGAGCAGATAGAGGCAGGCAAGAAGTCTGTATCCTACTCGATCTCGATGAGATCTCTCGAAGGCACACTGACTGACGATCAGGCTGACAAGGCTATGGAAAAGGCTGTCAAGGAACTGAGTGCTATCGGTGCTGAACTCAGGTAAGTAAATTGTAAAAAAAATATTGCCAAATTTGTGCAATTCTGATAAAATTTATTCTACCCCTTGTTATTTTTGAAAAAATGGAGTATAATATAATCAAGGACAATTAGCAAGGAGTTGAGCATTTATTATGACAGACAGAACATTGGAATTTTCTTCATTGCACCCTGATAAAGAGAACCTGCTCAAAGATACGCTGACAGAGGTGTATGATGCGCTTAAAGAAAAGGGTTATGACCCTGTAAATCAGATAGTAGGCTATATCCTTTCTGAGGATCCGACCTACATAACCACATACAACAATGCGAGAAGCAAGATACGTCACATAGACAGGGACGAACTTTTGCAGGCACTTGTGAAAAATTATCTGAAAACAGAGTAACAATGTGATTTTTCGGGGACGGGATTTATTTCCGCCCCCGTTTTTGTTTATTCTGCGCCTGACTGCAAATAATATGCAGAAAGGAGGAATGCAGAATGAACAAGCTGATTCTGGCAAGGTTTGCCGCAGTTTTTACGGCTGGTGTGCTGACTGCCTGCGGCATGACGGGCAGAAAAGAAAATGGCGGTGATGACATCGGTGCATCATCGGCGGCGGCAGAACCCGTGATGATAACGGCAAAAGGTGTAAAGTCGGACTACTCGGCGCTGTCGGGCGAGTGTCACGGTTACGGTCAGGGCGTGCAGGTGGACGAAAAGAACCGAACGCTGGGCGCGCTTGACTTCAACCACACCTACGGAAAATACAGTGCAAAAGCCATTAATGAGGACGACAAGAAGATAACACTGACTTTCGACCAGGGATACGAGAACGGTTATACTGCGCAGATACTCGATACACTGAAAGAGAAAAATGTAAAGGCGGTGTTCTTTCTTGTGCAGGACTATGCCGAGCAAAATCCCGAACTGGTACGGCGTATGATAGATGAGGGGCATACGGTTGCAAACCACTCGGTACACCATTACTCGATGCCATCGCTGAATGAGGAAACCTGCCGCACTGAGATAACAGACTTCCACGAATATATGAAAGAGAATTTCGGGGTGGAGATGACGCTCTTCCGTCCGCCGATGGGTGAGTTTTCTGAGAAGTCGCTGGCGGTAACTGCTGACTGCGGCTATGAAACTGTGCTGTGGAGTTTTGCTTATGCCGACTGGAATGCAGATGACCAGCCCGAACCCTCTGCGGCACTGGATAAGCTGAGAAAAGCCGCTCATGAGGGGGCGGTATATCTGCTTCATTCGGTGTCTTCCACCAATGCGCAGATACTCGGTGACCTGATAGACGGTCTGCGTGAAGACGGCTTTGAACTATAGCGATCCGTCTTAAAATTCAGACAAGATCCAGTCACAAAACCCATAAATCCGAGCTTTCGCGACCGGATTTTGTGAATTTAAAAAATTGGATCGCTATAGAAGTCTGAATTTACAACAAAAGCCCTTTCTTACGGACTTCTGTAAGAAAGGGCTTTGTTATATCGGTTTTGTCTTACTGTCAGCTGAGTGGCTTAATGTTCTTTACATGTGCCGCGATCGCAGAAACATCGGTGATATTTACCTTACCATCGCCGTTTACATCAGCGCGTTTGATGGCTTCGGCGTTGAGCTGCTTTATGTTCTTGACATAAGCTGCCGCAGCAGAGATATCTGTTACCGTCACAGCACCGTCGCCGTTTACATCACCGCGCGGAAGTTTTTCAGTGCCGAATGCTTCGTTGAGGGCGGTTTCGAGAGCGTCCAGCGAGGTGTTCTGCGGCTTGATTCCTGTGCCTCCGTTGGTGGCGTTTCTCAGTGCTCTGGTGTGAGCGCTGTCAACTGCCTTGCGCTGTTCTTCACTGAGAATGTCAAGGTCGGCGTTGTCATATCTTTGCAGAAGTTCCAGCGCTCTCAGCATGGTGGGGTAGTACTCTTCGCGTGAAGGCGCAGTGCCCTTGCCGTGAAAGAACTCGTTCATCCAGCCGATACACTGGTCGGCAGACCACATAGCCGAGCCTGACGGGAAGCGCTCGAAGTACTTCGGCAGGTTCTTGTAATAGCCGTCCTTGATCTCGGCAAGCTGTTTGTCGTAGTTCTCGGCGCTGAAAGTATCAGCGGCGGTCGCCATTGAACTGCGGAACATCTCTTTGAATTTTTCGTTCTGAAGTGCCTTGTAAGCGATGACAGCCAGTGTGTCGCCGCCCTTTTTGCCTGTTTCATATATCTGTATCAGCTTGTTGTTGGTTGAATTCTCGCTCTTGTTGCCCCAGAGGTACACGCCCATCTCGGTATCGTAGAACATAGTTCTCCAGCGGCAGTCGCTGTAATCGGGGTTATTTTCATCAGCCTCGCGCGAACGCCACAAGCGCCAGTTCTTTACCGACCAGTCCTCATTGGTGATGTATATCTCAGCCGCCAGATAGTTTGCCAGATCCTGCACATCGAACATCTCGGTGAACTTCTTATACTGTTCGGTGTCGGTCAGGTCAGCGCTCCTTATCCAGCTGTCCATCTCGTTCCAAAGCTCGATGTCGGCATCTTCGCCTTCATCGACTTTCGGGCTGTTGTCCTCATACTTGGTGGATATTATCACCACATTTTTCTTCTTGACATCGAAGTGGTCTTTTACATAAGAGTCCGAGTAGTCCTCCTGCATCGTGTAAAGTCCCCAGTATTCGCCGTTTATGAACGCCACAACAGGTCTGCCTGTCTGTGTCGAAAGTTCAAGACCGCCGCTCATTCTCTGCAAAAGCTGGTCCTTGAACTTGGTGTAGTTTGCATCATTACCGCCGTTTCTCAGCACGAATTTTTCAAAGTCGTTTATCTCTCTGCCCTCACCGTCACGGGAAGTCAGTCCCGCAAACAGGGGATAGTCGAACTTCTTTGCGCCGTACTCTTCGCGTGCGTAGAAACGCAGGCTCTTCTGATAATCCTGTCTTGAATAGCCGCCTTGTATCCTCATGCCGCAGTCCTGTGAAAGTACAGTACTGCCGCCGTCGATGAAGTCTATATGCACAGGACGCTCCCACTCTTTGCCCCTGTTCATGGCGTTTTCTTTGAGGTATATGCCTTTTTGCTTGTCGAAGAGATTGTCGCTGTCAGTAACTATCGACATAACGCCCACTCCGTTATAGGTGGTATCATCATAGCCCACAAAGTAAGACTTTGTTACCACTCCGCTCACCTGACCGTCCTTTATTGCCGCCGCCCTTATGACCACAGCTTTATCGACTTTGACAGAGGGCTTTCTCTTCTGCTCCCATGTGTACCAGTCGGTGAACAGCGACCTGTCCATTGCGGAAAGCACGTTGGGCTGGTCGGTCACATTCTCGATGGTTATGGAGCCCTCATATCGGGTGGAATTTTCAGTCGGGGTACTGCCGTCGGTGGTATAGTATATCTCGGCGCCGTCAGCGGCAGTAAGTTCAAGTTCAAAGCTGTCCGCGAACATTCCGCTGTCGCGGGAGAAAGCAGGTGCATCGGGGGCTGAGAACAGCTGTTCTTCCGAGTTGACAGCGTTAGGTGATGGGTTCGCGATGACAAAATCGGTGCCGTCAGCAGGTATGCGCGCATAGACGGTGTCATCAGCAAGTTCAGGTGCATCTGCTTTATCGATAATGGAAGTGCCGTCGGAAAGAATAACAGTTTCGCCCTTTGCGGAAAGCCCGAACAGCGCTATGGGCTTTTCGGAAGTGCTTTCAGCCTCGATGTTTTTGCCGCAGTAGACTATCAGGCAGCCGCCCGCAGGTATCTTTGTACCGTCGGGTATCTTTGCCTTTGCAAGTTCGGCTTCGTCATCACTGAGGTACAGCCCGCCGATGTCTGCGTCCGCAGAGGTGGGGTTGTAAAGTTCTACCCAGTCGCAGAACTTGTCCTTTGAGTCCTTTAGGTCGGTGAGATTGCCGTTCGCACCCGTGTTGCCTGTGCAGACTTCACTTATAAGTCAATGCCATTAAGCCAACATTCAAAATATATTTCGCATTCGTTCACAAAATATCTATTGACAAATCTCCGAAAATCTGCGGTTTCATTGCCCACAGGGCAATGAAACCCTTTGAAAT
>Ga0129310_1000120_pt1 | contig 109467 bp, 103 predicted proteins | sample Go1ome_2_FD_94433 | JGI IMG/M metagenome (GOLD analysis project Ga0129310, IMG submission 94433) | Western lowland gorrila individual fecal microbial communities from Wisconsin, USA - Go1022A metagenome | ecosystem: Host-associated > Mammals > Digestive system > Large intestine > Fecal... | reverse complement strand
TTATTGTAATGTGGATAATTACAAGAACTTTACACAGCTGAAATATGTCAGCTTCTGTGTAAAACCAAGTGATGAAGTCCTCAATTATCTTAAAGAACGTTTTCCTGATTGTGTTATAGAATGTAAATATCCGTGATATATCAGTGTAAGCGGAAGTCAGATGCGACCATTTACTCAAGCGTCGGAAGCTGGTACAGATGACAAAAAGACCAAGCATGAGATTCTGATCTCTGCCTGGTCTTTTTCACTTTAATATCAGTCGGTAAGAACGCGATCGATATCTTCATGCTGGCGGGTGTAGAGGCTGTAGTAATAGCCTTTCTTTGCCATCAGTTCAGCATGACTTCCCTGCTCGGCTATCTTGCCGTTGTTGACTGCGATTATCATATCTGCATCGACAATTGTGGAAAGTCTGTGTGCTATAACAAAGGTCGTTCTGTTGGCAGTCAGCGTCTTTATAGCTGACTGTATCTTCTTCTCGGTAATGGTATCAACAGATGCCGTTGCTTCGTCCAGTATAAGGATATCAGGGTCGGCAAGCACCGCCCTTGCAAAAGATATCAACTGTTTCTGACCTGTTGAAAGCGAGTTTCCTCCCTCGCCTACAATACTGTCAAGACCGCCCTCAAGTTCTTCAACTATATCAAAAGCGTAAACAGCTTTCAGTGCTGAATATATCTCTTCTTCAGTGGCATCAGGTTTGCCGTACATGAGGTTTTCGCGGATAGTCCCCGAAAACAGGTGAGGTGTCTGTAAAACATAGCCGATATGACTGTGCAGCCACATGACCGAGCGTTCACGGAGGTCTTTGCCGTCCAACAGTACTCTGCCCTTTGTCGGTTCATAAAATCGGCAAACAAGATTTACCAGTGTAGACTTGCCCGCGCCTGTTTCACCGACTATTGCCACCATACTGCCTTTCGGAATATCCAGTGTGAAGTTCGTAAGCACTTCAGTGTCACCATCCGGGTATCTGAAAGATACATTATCAAAGAAGATATCTCCCTTCATTGGTTCCCAGTTTTCACGTTTAGGTGCAAAGGAGTCACCGTATCCGGAAATGACTTCGGGTGTATCCGAAACATCCGGGCTGACTTCCATCAGCTTTATGTATCTCTCCCAGTTCGCCCTTATTGCAATAAACTGCGAGAGTGTGTTGACGATACTCTGCACAGGTCCCAACATGCCCAGTGCATAAGACATGAACACCGACAGATTACCAATAAGCATGGCATTTTCGATGGTCAGTCTTCCGCCCTTCCACAGCACTACCGACAGTGCCAGTGCACTTACAAAGCTGACAGTCGATGAAAACAGCGCTGACAATCTGCCTGAACGCACAGAAACACTGCGCATTTTTTCTGTGTCTTCAAAGAACTTCTTTTCCATCTTTTTCTCGATGGTCATGGTCTTTATAGTACGCACACCTGTGACCATCTCATTCAGGTCGCCTGTTATAACAGAATTTTGCTCTCTGATAAGCCTGTTAATTTTGATAAGTTTTCCCTGGAAAACCATTGAGATAACCGCTGCCGCAATAATAAGCAGAAACACTGCCAGAAACAGCGATGGCGAGATCACAAGCATATTAAACAGTATACTTACCAGATAAGCGCCGCTCCAGACAATATCCATCAATCGCCATGCAACGGTTTCTCCGATCTTTGAAGTATCACTCATTATTCTTGAATGGATAGAGCCGACACTGTTGCTGTTGAAATACGAAAGTGAAAGTTCCTGAATATGTCTGAAAGATCTGTTTCGCAGGTCACGGTTCACTGAAACTTCTATCATACCGCACAGAATGGCTGAGATATATGAACCCGCCACTTGAATCACCAACAGCAAGACATAAAGAAAAATAAACATTTTCAGCGTATCCAGCGTTTTGTCTGAAACATAATGATCGAGGGCATACCTGTTGAACAATGGGAAAACCGAGTCACAGGCACTACATATAAATCCCGCGACTATCATAATGATCATTTTCTTTCTGTACGGCTTACTGACTTCCACCATCATTGACAGTGTATCAGATCTGCCTGCCCGATTGTAATTCATAAATATCTCTGTATATTCCCTTTCTTAAAATAAGTTCTTGATGCGTTCCGTGATCGGTCACGCGGCCTTTGTCAAGCACATATATTCTGTCACAGCCCGCTATGGTCGTTATGCGGTGAGCAATTATTATCATGGTCATGCCGCTATACTTTTCATAAAGCGTTTTTCTTATTCGCTCATCGGTTTCAGCATCAAGTGCTGAAAAAGAGTCATCAAGTATCAGCACATCTGCATTCTTTACAAGCCCTGCCGCGATAGCACAGCGCTGTTTCTGTCCGCCTGAAAGTGTTACTCCCCTCTCGCCTACATAAGTGTCAAGCCCGTTTGTGAAGGTATCGATAATACCGTCAAGTGCAGCATCGCGGGCAGCAGAATCGATCTGCTCACGGCTTATATTTTCGCAGGATATGCCTATATTTTCAGCAATAGTTCCTGAAAACAGGAACGGTTCCTGCTGAACTTTCGAGAAACGCCGCCTGTAATCGGTCAGCGAATATTCTCTGATATCCCTGCCCATAAACTTTATCACACCTCTGACGCGATCTTCATCACAAAGTCGTGTCAGAAGGTCTGTCAAGGTGCTTTTACCTGAACCTGTACCGCCGATAATGCCTATCTTCTCGCCTTTTTTAACTTCAAGGTCGATATCAGTCAGTACATCTGTGCCGTCTTTGTAAGAAAATGAAACTTTCTCAAAACTTATAAGAGCATCGCTTTCCTCTTTGAACTCCTTACTTCCCGCATCAAGTTCTTCGGGTACTGAATTCATGATATACATTATCCTGTCTATTGAAACTCCGGCGCGGCTGAGGTCGGCTATAGTTCTGCCAAGTTCTCTGACAGGCCAAGTCAGCATAGCGTTATATGAAACAAATGCTATGTAATTGCCTGCTGTGATATCGTCTTTTACGCATAATACCGCACCAAGTATGACCACCAGCATGACCTGAAGTCCCGATATGAAGTCGCCCATTGACCAGAATATGCTGAGTATTCGCATTATACGAACCCAAAGCATAGTATAGTTCTCGTTTTTAGTGATAAACCTGTCGCACTCATAGGCTTCTTTTCCGAAAGCCCTGACTACTCTGATACCTGTCAGGTTTTCCTGAACTATAGAGGACACTACGCCCTCTTCGTTGTCAGCTTTCATAAAAGTCTTGCCGATACGCGAATGGAAGAACAGCGAATATCCAACTATTATCGGGATAAATCCTGCGGCAATAAGTGTCAGCCTGACATTTATCTTCAACATAAAAAACATGCTGAGAACTATCAGCAGGATTATCCTCACAAATGATGTCAGTTGTGCCGAAACAAAGTTCTTGACCGTTTCAACATCTGAGGTACAGCGTTGTATCATGTCCCCTGCGGGATTTTTCTGATGCCACGCCATCGGCAGCTTATCAGTGTGAGCATAAAGTGTGTTGCGCAGTCTTTTCACGAATTTTTCAGCACCCGCCGAGTTTGATGCACCGCTGAGATATTTTATTCCCGCTGATGAAAGCCCCACACCTATGACAGCCAGTGCAGGTATGTAAATATGTTTACCTATATACTCTGTGCCGCCGAACGATCTGATAAAAAAACTTTCGATGCCGTTTTCGGGCAGAACTTCGTTTCCGATAACATAGTCTATCACACAAGAGATTATGCGTGGATTAATAAGCTCGGTCAAAGCGGCAGCGGCTGAAAGAAGCATTGTCGCAACAAAAAATCCCAGCGAGCCTTTGAGTTCGTACCGCAAAAACGAGGCTTTACCTGCAAATCTCGGTCTGTTTTCAGTTCTTTTCATATTATCTCCCTGATTGCTGCGTAGTTTGCCGCAGTTGATACCCAATTATTATAACATATCTCCTGAAATATTTCAACTGCTAAATATAAAACAGGCAGCTTCTCGTGATTAGAACTGCCTTTTATATCAGCATTATTTAAAGAGTATAGCTTTTTGGCGCATCAGTGAAAGAGCAGATATCAGCCTTGCCGCTCTTGAACGAGAAAACTGTCATTACACCGTCATCAACATTGTACATGTTTCCGAGTTCGGGGTATGCTTCAAGCATAGCCACTCTCGCTTCACGGCGGGTATCCTCTTCAAGTTCACCTGACAGGCGTATCCATGTGCCACCTTTCATGCCGCTTATCTCAACTTTAGGGTCAGCGGTTATCTGCTTGTAGACATCTTTCTTATTGCTGGTGATGATATAGAGTTTCCCTTCAAACTCGCAGACAGCACCAAAAGGTCTTACACGGGGCTGATCACCATCGCATGTGGCGATGTAAAAAGTACCGCAGCTTTTCAGATATTCGAGTATTTCTTTCATGATATCATTCCTTTCGTTATTTTGCGGTACATGACCGCATTATCATTATAGCACAGCATTCTGAAAATTGAAAGTACGAATTACTTCCAGCAGTCATCAAGAAAGTCTATCCTGCCATAGACAAAACTGATAATATCCACCACTTTGTCTATCTTCCATGCGTCCTCACCCAAATCATTTTCCAATTTGCCTGAATCTTCGATAACATTTTTTGCAGTTTCGCGAAGAGCGCCGCTTTCTGACAATTCAGACCATCTTGCCTTTACAATATCTTTGAACCATTCAGCTTTCATAGCAGTTATGAACCAGGGGTTGGAACGATCCTGTTTGCCAACTTCAGGCTGAAAAGTGCAGGCATAGTACGAACCATCAGCATTGCCTTCGTAAGCCCAGTTGAAATCCCAGGGCGCTAAAAATGTCAGCTTTTCGTAGACACTGTCAGCTGAAAAGTCCCTTGCCATGTAGAAACTGCCCTCGCCCACATCGTAGTTGTGGACAAGTTCTTCAAGTATCAGCATATCCGCCAGTGATTCAAGATCTATCACAGCGCTGACAGCTTCCTTCGGAGTCATATCATCGGCTGTGACGACATTATACGCTGTATCGAATTTCATCGCGATATCATTTTCAGCAGCTTCATACAGTATCTTAAAGACACCTGCGGTGTAATTACCGATAAAGTCAAGCTGTCCCTGAGTATTTATATCGCTCTTTATGCTGTATTCAGCCGAAACGAACTTTCGCTTTTGACCTGAGATATCCTCTGCTTCAGCACCTTCATAGTCCATCACGAAAAATGGGTGAGTTTCATCAGGGTAGTTGTCTATTTCCAGCAGATAACCGATTTCTGTACTGTTATCGTCCTTTTTGGGTTCATGCACATCAACTCTGCCGACAGCAGCCTGATTTTGCTCGCAAAGGTCGTATATGCCTTTGTATTCACCGTTTATGTAGAGATTTACAAACATGATATCAGTGTTATAATACTTACCGTCAAAGATGGTCTTTGCCAGCTTCTGTGCGGTATAATCGGTGCCAAGATTCCAGTAGGAACGCAACAGCACCCAGCTTTTATAGGCATTCCCATCATGAAGTCCAAGCATGTTCTGCTCTTCCTCAAATTTTATGCGGTACGGCTTTTCATCACCCTGATCAGCCGAAGAATTACCCCTTACTTTTACGCCTCCTGCCGCAGTCATTTTGAAAGCATCATCACAGTTGAACACATCTATCATGCCTGCAACATAAGAGTCTTTAGATATCACAGGATAGTCGCTCTCGGTAGTGATGTTGATACACGGAGCATCTTTCAGTGCAGAGATCTCTTCAAACATGGCAGATATATCTGCTTCTTTTTCGGCATACTGCGCTTTGACTTCTGTAAGATCGGGCATCGGTGTTTCGGTAACCATCACAGGGGTGTCATCAAGCACAAAAGTTGGATCCTCTGCCTGTTCTTCTGCAATACTGCTTTCATTTTTGGCAGAAGAGATCACTGAACTTTCCTTTCCTTTCTCCTCTTTGTTTGATGCGCAGCCGCCAAAACCAGCAACGGTAAGACAGACAGCACATATCAGCGCAATTGATCTCTTCATTTAAATATCCCTTTCACCCATATTATTCCGTTATTTTCCTGCCATCTCGCAACCAATGGCTTTTGCTTCTTCAAGAAGGTCAGCAAAAATAGCATCATGTCTGCGCTGTTTTGCCTCTCCGTCAAACATTGTCCAGTTAAAGCGTGAATAATCCTTTACCTGAACCGTATCAGCCGCTATAAGTACCTTTGTAGGTCCGACAAAGCGGCTCAGTGTACTCTGATAGTTGCTGACCATTTCGTGATAGAAACCGCCTTGTTCGTAAGCAGAGTCACCGGCGTTGCTTGTCATTATAAATAAAACAGGTATCTGTCTTGTATTGCAGCTTGGCTTTTCATTATTGTAAGTCAAGTACTGGAAGATAAGTCGTTCATACAATGCCCTGAAAGATGCACTTGCTTCGCCCAGATAATTAGGCGTGCCAATGACCAGACCATCAGAATCACGTATCTTTTTCAGCACAGGTTTGAGTGCATCATTGCAGATACATTCGCCCGCGTGTTTTTCTGTCTTGCACCCAAAACAGGAGATACAGCCTGTGTATCTCTCCAACGAATACAGGTCGATGACCTCAGTTTCAGCACCCGACTGAGCGGCACCATCTGCTGCGGCACGTACCAGCTGTGCTGTGTTCCAGTTCTTTCTGGGGCTTGCATTTATAGCGATAATATTCATATTTTCACCTCGTTTTATCTATCAGCTTTCTGACTTCATCTAAGCTGAGTCCATTCTCAGCCGCTATGTGTGAGATATCATCATATTCCGGTTTTATTCTTGTGACACCGTATCCGCCGGACTTTTTCACCCTGATATCACCGAATTTTGTATGAACAGTGCATTCTTCACGTTCAAGTACATACCTCTCACATAGTTTTTCACGCACACCAATAGTAGAAGTGTGTCTGAATATCAGCGGAAGAATTGCTTCACGCTGTTCCTCTCTGCAAAGCACAGTCAGCATTACAGCAGGACGGTTTTTCTTCATTGAGATCGGTGTGGTGAATACATCTGCTGCCCCTGCCGCCAGCAATGTTTCAACAGCAAAGCCTATATCTTCACCAGTCATGTCATCAAGATTACAGACCAGTTCACAGATACGGTCTGTTTTGTCTTCGTTTTCTCCCCAAAAAGCGCGGACACAATTAAGTCTTGAAAACTCTTTGTGACCCATACCATACCCTACTGCTTCCGTTTTCATCACAGGCATGGTACCGAATTCATCAGCAAAATATTTAAGCAGAGCCGCACCTGTAGGGGTGCAGAGTTCGCCCTCTATCTCACCTCCGTAACTAGGTACACCACGCAGAATATAAGCAGTCGCAGGTGCAGGTACAGGAAGAATCCCGTGAGCACATCTCACATATCCACTGCCGACATGAACAGGCGAAACAACTACCCTGTCAGGTGAGAGCATCTCCATAAGCATGCACACGCCCACAACATCAACGACAGCATCAAGTGTACCTACCTCATGAAAGTGTATCTCATCAACTTTCCTGCCATGAACATCTGCTTCAGCATCAGCTATAAGTCGGTAGACCGATCTAGCATCTTCACGTACTTTCTCAGATATGGGCATGTTAGAGATAATATGCTCGATATCATGAAGACTGCTGTGATGGTGATGCTCTTTATGGTGCTCATGGTGATGTTCGTGATGATGTTCATTCTCATTATGATGGTGCTCATGTATATCCTCGGATATCTCTTCTTCTCCATGAATATGAACATGTATCCGTGTTCCGAATATTCCCTGCATCTCGGCTTTTTCGGCAGTGATGTCCACACCTTCAAGTCCCAGAGCGTTCATCTTATCCAAAAAAGCCTTACGGTCAGGCAGCAGTTCGAGCAATGCCGCCGTAAGCATATCGCCCGCAGCACCCATTTTGCATTCAAGGTAGAGTGTTTTCATTTTTCCTCCCGATATGGTTTATCATACTTGCTTGGTAAGCAGCACCAAAGCCGTTGTCGATGTTAACTACACTGACCCCGCTTGCGCAGGAATTCAGCATTGAGAGCAGAGCAGACAATCCGCCGAAACTCGCGCCATATCCCACACTTGTAGGAACTGCGATCACAGGGCAGTCTGCAAGACCGCCTACCACGCTTGCCAGCGCACCCTCCATGCCTGCGATTGCGATTATCACAGTAGCAGACATTATCTCCTCAAGGTGAGCCATAAGCCTATGAATACCTGCAACACCGACATCATATAGCCTTACGACTTCATTTCCCAGAAATTCAGCGGTAAGTGCAGCTTCTTCGGCAACAGGGATATCACTGGTACCGCCTGTGGATATAACTATCCTGCCAATACCGTCAGCGGGTCTGTTTCCGCCTATGACAGCTATGCCGCAGTCAGGATGATAGTCAATACTGTACTTTTCTGAAACAGCAGCAGCGGCATCCACCGTGAGCCTTGTTATCAGTACACGGTGCTGCCCGTTTTTCAGCATAGAACTGATGATGCCGCATATCTGTTCAGGAGTTTTACCTGCACCATAAATGACCTCACCTGTGCCTTGCCTAAGCCCTCGATGGTGGTCAACTTTAGCATATCCGATATCTGAAAACGGTTGCTGCTTCAATCTCAGCATGGCATTTTCAACCGAGATATCACCATTTGCCACTTTTTCCAGCACACCGAGCAGTTCACTCTGTTCCAAAGCCGCTCCTCCCTTTTGCATGAATTTACAATCAGTATAACATATTGCAGTTTGTTTTTCAATGCGAAATACATACAAATATTAAAAGCTATTATTATTGAATGCAACTAAACGCTTTTCAATTCGCAGTAAACATTTAACATATCCTATAAAAAGCACCCGCCATTGCTGACGGGTGTTTTGCTTATTTCTTTATACGTATTATGGAATTCTTCGGGTAGACCCTTTCAGATGCTATCGAAAAACTCATAGCTGCATGATTTGCAGTTTCTATGGAGTTTCCATATTCATCAAACATTTCTGTTACAGTAAACTTTTCAGGTTCACCATCAGGAGAAAGGACTTCTACTTCATCGCCAAGATTGAACTTGTTTCGCTGCTCAGCGAATATCCTGCCGTTCTCACACTTGTCAACTATTGCCACGACATCATATTCTCTGACATATCCGCTGTTCTCATAATACTGGCTCTCTTTCGGGTGACCAAAGAAAAAACCTGTGCAGTAAGCGCGGTGACTGACCTTGAAGACCTCGTCCTTAAGCCACTGAGGAAGAACGTAATTGTCAGGGTCAGCTTTGTAGATATCCATTGCTTTGCGATAAGCATTGGTTATGACTGAAACGTAGTAGGACGACTTCGCGCGTCCCTCAATCTTAAAGCTGTTGACACCTGCCTTAGCCAGCTTGTCGAGATGCTCGATAAGACACATATCTTTTGCGTTCAGTATGAAAGTTCCCTGCTCGTCCTCGAATATCGGATAAAACTCATTGGGGCGTTTTTCCTCCATAAGATGATATCCCCACCGACAGGGCTGTGCGCACTCGCCGCGATTGGCATCGCGGTTGGTAAGGTACTGCGAAAGCAGACATCTTCCCGAAAAGCTGACACACATCGCGCCGTGAACAAAGCACTCTATCTCCAACTCATCAGGCGTTTTAGCTCTTATCTCTGCAACTTCCTCAAGCGTCAGTTCTCTTGCCAGCACCACTCTTTTTGCGCCCATGTTATAGAACTCATTTGCAGTGACATAATTCACCACTCCCGCTTGTGTAGAGATATGTATCTCAGTATCGGGCGCGAATTTCTTAGCCAGCGACAAAAGCCCTAGATCGGTGATTATCAGTGCATCGACGCCTGCATCTACCGCTCCCTTTACAAAGCCCTCAAACTGCGGTATCTCGTTGTTTCTCGGCAGTGTATTGCAGGTAAGGTATACCCGCTTACCACGATGGTGTGCTTCTGCACACCCCTGTGCCAGAAGTTCAGGAGTAAATTTAGCCGAAGCTGCCCTCATACCAAAGGCAGTTCCTCCAAGATAGACCGCATCTGCGCCATAATCAAGCGCAGCATACAGTCTTTCCATATCGCCTACAGGCGACAGAATTTCCAGTAATCCAGACATAGTATCTTCCTTTTAATAATACTCGTTGTACTCTTCACCGTTGTCTTCTTCGGTATCCTCGTCGTTTTCAACAGCTTCTATCAGACCTGCCTTGATCTGGTTTGCTTCATGCTCTTCAAGAGTTTCAGCATAGAATGTTTCACCTGTTTCAAGGTTGTTGCAGAAGTAATAGTAATTGGTCTTCTCAGGATTAAGAACAGCATTTATAGCCTCGATACCGGGGTTGCATATAGGACCTGCCGGCAGACCTTCAATGGCGTAGGTATCATAATACTCGGTAAAGTGAGCGACCATGTCATCGTTGCCTGCTTTCTTCTTGATGACCTGATCTATATACTTGTAAGTGGTATCAGTCTGAAGCATCGGGAAAGTGTCGGGATCTTTCAGACGATTAAGGAATACCGAAGCAATTCTCGGCATCTCATCAACGTTAGCCGCTTCAAGCTGAACGATCGAAGCAAGTGTCATGGTATCATTTAGCGTAAGACCCATGCTGTTCATCTTGGTATACATGCTGTCGGTTATCTTTGAATCAAAGTGTTCTCTCAGTATCTTAGTGATATTGAATGCCGTGTCACCAACATAAAACTCGTAGGTGTCGGGGAAGCAATAGCCCTCTCTGGAATAGAAAGCATTCTCGTTGCCTGTAATATAACTTTCAAATTTATAGCCCTGATCCTTCTTGAATTCAAACAGGAAGTCATCAGCCGAGCAAACGTTGGCTTGTTCCAGCTGATCGGCAATATCAACAAGATAAGAACCTTCGATAAATGTCAGTGTTACAGTTTCATAACGTTCTCTCTGAACTTCCATTTCCTCGATTATATCCGAGTAAGACATAGAAGGTTTAAGTGTAATATCACCGGGATAGATATTCTTAGGCTTCATAAGTTTTACAGCCATTAGGAAAAGATCCTTGTTCTTGATAATGCCGTTCTCAAAAAGCAGATCCGCTATCTCCTCATTAGTAGAACCTTCGGGTATATTGAAAGAGATATCGTTCTCGTCCTTACCTATACCATAGAATTCCATACCTACAGTCAGACCGCCAACTGCCAGCAGCATCGAAACAGTCAGTATTATGGTAACAAGGATTATACCTCCAAATATAGAACCATTGAACCCTATACCGCCTTTTTTCTTTTTCTTTCTGCCCTTTTTAGAACGTTTTTTTCTCTTTTTCGGGGTATCGGTACGCTTTTCGTTTTCCTTTCTGACGGGAGTATTGTTTGTTTCCTCCTCGTCTTCGTCCTCTTCCTCAGTTTCTTCGTCATCAGAGTTTTTGCCGAAATGCTTTTTCAGTTCACTGTCTTTCTTTGCTTCGTCAGGCAGTATCTTTTCATCACCTATCATAGGAACTGCTGCAACTTCATCAGACTCACTATCAGCAACATTGGGGACGGTTTCATCGATAACGTTCTCAACAACTTCATCAGTTTTTATTTCAGAAGGTCTGTTCTTCTTTTTGACAGATGCCAGCAGTTCGTCTATCTCATCAGAACTGATCTTCTGATGTTTTTTTTCGCCATTGTTTGAAATGTCGTCGTTATCCTCATTAAAAAGATCGTCTATATCAAACTTTTTATCACTCATTATATTAGTAACCCTTTCTCTTGTAATCTTGTCCACAGGTCTTTTATCCAACCACGCTCAGTGATAACATAGTCAAGATTGATATCATGTTCATCATGAGGAAGTTCTCCGTCAGCTACACAGCGTTCGCAGCACAGACCTACAGTAATGCCTCTGAAATCAGCAAGGAATCTGTCATAAAAGCCTTTGCCGAAACCCAGTCTGTAGCCTTTATTGTCGCAACTCAGCGCAGGCACAAAGCACACCGGTCGATCAAATACATCCACACGTTCGCAGTAAGACTTCGGTTCAAGGATCCCGTAACTGCCTACTTCCAAATCATCAAAGCTGTTTATGACATAAAAGTGCATTATATTAGAGTCTTTTTCACATCTCGGACAAAGAACTCTGCCCAAACCACGCTTAGCATCTTTCAGGTAAAACTCCATCAGTTTCCTTGTGCCTATCTCAAACTCACCTGAAACATAGATCAATTTATCTCCGTCAATATGGGAATGTCCGTTTTGAGTAAAGCAGATGAACACCATTTTTTCGATGTAATCCATCTCTTCTTTTGTAAGGCTCTTTCTTATCTTTTTGTAATATTCACGCAGTTCAGCTTTTGTCAGTTCTGACATTGTATCCCCCTTTTGATCTCATCAGCCTTTTCAGCAGATACCAGCTTCTCAACAAGTTTCAGTGCGAACTCAATGCAGACACCTGCACCCTTTGCTGTAATGAACTTTCCGTCCTCAGCAACACCGATCTCAGCGATCTCAGCGGCTTCCAGATCCTTTTCAAAACCCGGAAAGCACACAGCTTTTCTGCCTTTTAGCAGACCTTTATGTCCCAGTATGCTTGGTGCAGCACATATTGCTGATACGTATTTATCGTTCTTTACACAGTAGTCTATCGCCGCCTGAACATAGTCATTGTTTTCAAGGTTCAGCGTACCCGGCATGCCGCCCGGCAGAACTATCATTTCGAGCTTATCATCAAGTGTGATCTTGTCAACTGTAGTATCTGCGTTAAAGACAACCTTATGCGAAGCAGTTATCTCAGTGCTGTCAACACCGACAGTGACCACCTCAACGCCTGCGCGTCTGAGAATATCTATCGGAGCAAGAGCTTCCAACTCTTCAAAACCGTTTGCAAGAAAAACATATACCATAATTTGAACCTCCGTCTATTTAAAGATCGCAACATACTTATTAAGCAAAAATTCAGGGTGATAAGACATTTTAGACTTTCTGAGTCCCTCGATGCCCATATCCTCTTCCCTGTTTATGTACCTTAGATCAGCCGCATTCAGTCTGGCAAACTGCTGGCAAAGCATTGGATAAGCACCGTTAATGTCACTTCTCGCTTTTTCGATATGTACCACAAAGGTATCACTGTTTAGCTGTTCGCCAATGGTCATACCGACGATCTTGCCATCGACCCTGAGAATACCGCCTTTAAGTTCCAGTTCATCATAATTCATCAGAAAATTGTGTATCGCAAACTGCTCTATCGCCGCAGAACGGCTTTCATCTTCACTGCTGTTGTAGAATTCTGCGGCAAAAAGCACACATTCATCTATGCTGTCAGATGTCATAGCTTCAAAACTCCAGTTATTATCCATAAACCGCTTTACGTGGTTTCGCTTACCATGAAATCTCTTGCCTGCAAATTCTATAAGATCCTGCGCTTTGTAGATGTAATCGGTATTTCCTCTGTCATATTCAAAACTGACTCTGTCGCCATATACATCTTTGAGCCAGGGGATATCCTCCTCTGACACTGAACAGATCATCAGCTTGTGACCCATTGATGCAAAGTGCTCTTCAAGTTCATCAAAGAGCGCTATTATACGCTTTTTGCCATCATCATCTTTTCTTACACCCGCAGGGAAGATCACATACGGTACTCCGCTGTCAAAACCCATCAGAATGTAAAAGTCACCATGTATGCAGACCACAGAATCATTCAGCCGATGCCATGCGAAATTGTTCGCAAAGCTGTATTCACAGCCTCTAAAGTCGGAGATACTGAGTCTTTTGACTACCTCTTCCCTGTCTGACAGCCTGATCTTTCTGAAATCAAACATATTTAACCTATCAATTCTATAATTTTACCGAATATTTCCTCTATGCTGAGAGGTTCGCCGTCCTTGCCGCATTCAATGATATGCCAGCCCTGTCTTTTGGCAGTAAAAAGTGCAGCACTGCGGCACTTATAAAGAAATTCTATATTCTTTTCGTGTATATCCTTTTTGCTCTCATCGCCGTCATATCTGGCAGATAAAAGCTTCTGGGATATCTCGATAGGCATGTCCAGAAAAATAACTTTGGTGGGCTTCGGCAGACCGAGTTTCTCATACTCATAGTCTTCCAGCCATTCGAGATAACTCTCCCACTGTTCTTCGGGCAGCTTAGTCATCTGATAGATGCAGTTCGATGTAACATACCTCGCCGCCAGTATAAGACTACCCTCAGTGTGATCCTTCTCCCAGTACTTCTTGTAGCTGACATATCTGTCTGCCGCATAGAAACTGGAAGCCGCATAAGCATTAACAGCCTCAGCACTGCCTGCTATCTCACCATTGAGATACATCTGTACCAGTGTAGAAGACGGATCATTATAATCAGGAAAGCTGATAGCTTTCAGCTTCACGCCTTTGCCTTTGAGATATTCCGTCAGCTTTTCAAATTGAGTGGACTTGCCGCTGCCGTCAAGTCCTTCTAATACTATCAGTTCAGACATTGAAACCATCTTTCATATTTTTATATTCTTCCTGCATCTGCTTGACTTTTCCGCAGCTCATTTTACCTTCAGGACATCGTCCTGTCATAACACATGAAGGTCCTGCATTTCTGAAAACATTTGGTGCAGCTTCATAGCAAAGTCTGAGCATCTCGTCAGCTACAGCTTTTATCTCCCACTGTGCGCGGTTGCAGCAGCGGTGTTTAAAAAAATTGAAGAGCGTTCTGACATTCATTGTTACAACTATCTTTGTTTCGCAGGCGTTCGGCAAAACAAATCTTGCGTCTTCATTTGCTTTTTTGCGAGCATTTCTTGATGCAGTCTTCTCATCCTGTCCCATAGCCATTAGATCGGCTTTGTGTTTTTCAGTAAGTATATCAGCCAGCTTATTGTAGTTTGCAGTCGCATCTGCCATAGACTGTTCAAACATCGCCTTAGCCTCAGGTACGGCTTCTATCTCGGGCGGAATGATAAAATCAAAGCCGTCCTCGTTTACATAACGCTGGCTTTTCTGAGAATAGGAAGCTATCCTGTGGCGCACCAGCTGATGCGAACATGCGCGGGATATGCCCTCTATACCAAAGGTGAAACTGACATGTTCCATGACGCTCTCATGCCCGATCGTCGCCAGCATATTGACAAATTCAGCAGTCTTCTCCTCGTCAAGCCCATCTTTCAGCGAACCTATGTCACTGCTGGAATAACAAAGTTTTGCAGCAGTAGCAATTACTTTTTCAGGTTCGGGCGTATGTGCTATCAGCATTACCTTCATAAATCTTCCACCCCTCATTTCATAGATACTTTATTATAGCACTTTTTCAGTGTTAAGTCAACTAAAATTGTGACTTGCGTCAAAATTTCTGAAAATTACACAAAAAAGCGACAGTTAAACTCTGCCGCTTGAATGAAAACATTTTTATTTTACACTGTTCAGCAATTCATCTGCGTTTTCCAGCATAAGTTCGGTGATATTGTCACCGCCCATTATACGGGCAATTTCGTACTTTCTGCCCTCGTGATCCAGCTTTCTCACGCTGGTGGATGTCCTGTCACCGACAATATTTTTTTCGATCAGCAGGTGATTATCTGCCATTACAGCGATCTGTGCCAGATGAGTTACACAAAGCACCTGTCTGTGACGTGAGATCTGCCGCAGTTTCAAACCTATCTTTTGCGCTGCGCGTCCGCTGACGCCTGTGTCTATCTCGTCAAATATCAGCGTATCGATAGAGTCTTTCTCGGCTATGACATTCTTAAGTGCCAACATAATACGCGAGAGTTCACCGCCCGATGCGATCTTAGCTATCGGACGCGGGTCTTCTCCCACGTTTGCTGAGATCAGAAATTCTACACTGTCCATTCCGTTAAGGGTAAGTTTACCTGTTTCCTGACTGACTATCAGCCTGACATTAGGCATATTCAAAAATTCCAGTTCATCTGTCACCTGTTTTACGAAACGTTTTGCCGCCTCACGTCTAAATTCTGAAAGCACCTTTGCTTTATGTGAAACTTCCGTCAGCAGACGATTCTTTTCGTCAGCAAGCGCCTGTATGCTTTGCTCGGAACCTGTCAGTTCTGCAAGTTCTTCTTCACTTTTACGCAGAGTTTCCATGACATCACTAAGCTCAGGTCCGTACTTTTTGCAAATCTTTCTCAGATCATCAGAACGCTGATTGAGCCAATCAAATCTTTTTGGGTCAACATCAAGGCTGTCAAGGATCCCTGAAAGTTCTCTTGAGATATCATCAAGTTCTATCGCAGCAGAGTTGAGTCGTTCATAGAGCGGTGTCAGTTCTGCCATTATATCAGTAAAATCGTCAAGCCTGTCCGAGCATTCGGAAACAAGTTCTGATATACCTTTATTTTCATCATCTCCCGAAAGCATCAAGTCTGCCGCATAGACAGCCTCCGATATTGCGACTGAGTTTTTAGATATCTCCAGTTCTGATGCAATAAGTTTTTCTTCATCGGGATCGGTGATATCCAGAGCGTTTATCTCAGAGATGATCTCCTCCAGTTCGGCTATCCTGAACTCTTTCCTGCCCTGCTCTTTGTTCAGCCTGTTGATCTGCTTTGCAACATTTTGCAGTTCGTGGAAAGACTGCCTGTAATCCTCGATCAGCCCGTCAGCTTCGGCATAACTGTCAAGGATATTTATGTGCTTTTCAGGTGCCATAAGTATCTGATTGTCATGCTGACCATGAATATTCACAAGCATGCCGCCTATATCTCTCAGCAGAGAAATATTCACAGCACGCTGATTTATCCGCGCAACACTTCCCCCGTCAGACCGTATCTCACGGGTCAGGAAAAGCTGTCCTTCTTCACAATCTATACCCATTTCTGCCAGATGCTCTGCGATATCCTTTCCGATATCGGTAAAAAGCCCTGAAATTATTGCTTTATCGGCACCGGTCCTGACGATATCCTTTGTAACACGCTGTCCGAGAATGGCATTTATGCCGTTTATCAGTATGGATTTACCTGCACCTGTTTCACCGGTGAATGCGTTGAAACTCGATGTAAATTCGATAGATGCTTTTTCAATAACTGCAAGATTTTCGATATAAAGTTCACTTAACATTTATTTTTCGTCCTTGCTGTACAAAATAATATTCAGCTCACGCACAAGCCGTTCAGCGTCCTTCTGTGTACGCATGAGCATAAAGATAGTGTCATCTCCTGCAATAGTACCCACAGAATTCTCGATGTCCGTTCCGTCCAGCTTTGCACATACCGCCTGTGCCATGCCCACATGGCACTTTATCACCACTGTGTTCATAGCATGGTCAACACTTACCACTGCAGAATGCAGCAGACTGAAAGTTTCACTGTTTCCGCGTTTAAGCCCCTCTTTTCTTAGTTTTGGAACTGCATATCGGCTGTTGCCCATATCGTCGGTTATCTTTATCAGCGAGAGTTCTTTGATATCTCTGGAAAGTGTTGCCTGTGTAACGAACATTCCGCTCTTTTCAAGTTCAGCACGAAGACTCTCCTGCGTGTCGATAAAGCTGTTCTGAACAAGCTGGAGAATAAGTTCATGTCTTTTAGATTTCAACACTATCCCTCCGTATCTTTAAGGGGTCTCATCAGTTTTGAATTGACTGACGAGAAAAAGCTGCCGCCGCTTATATCGATTATATCCAGACTTTCATCTGCGCGGCTGATGTTGATCTCGTCACCGTCAGATAGCCTGTATACGATGTTTCCGTCAACATTGAGGTGAACGTGAGCGTTGTCGGCAGTATGACATCTGACAGTGATCCGACTGTCAGATTTGAAGATCATAGAACGCGCAAAAAGCGAGTGTGGGCATATCTGTGTAAATTCGATGCACTCCATCTCAGGCTCGATTATAGGTCCGCCGGCAGACATCGAGTAGGCAGTCGCACCTGTGGCGGTGGAGAATATAACTCCATTCGCCCTCAGCAGCGAAACTGTCTGATCGTCCTTTATGACTTCAAAATCCGATATTTTACAGTCGTCCGAGCGTGACACAACCACATCGTTAAGTGCCGTGTAGATCTCTTCACCGCCGCTGGCAGATGCTTTAAGCATCATTCGTCTGCTGATTGTGTAATTGCCGTCAGTAAGATTTCTTAGCAGATGCAATTGCGAATGTTCAAGCGAAGCCATAAAGCCGAGCCTTCCGCAGTTTATACCGAGAATAGGTGTTTTCAGCTTTGAAGCCCTGCCCGCACACTTAAGTATCGTCCCATCGCCGCCGATGGCTATGATGATATCTGCATTGTCCATACACTCTTCGGTCGAACCAAAGTTCATTCCGTGAACATCAGCAAATACCTCTTTGTACTTTTCGCTGACAGAATATTCTATACCGCAGCTTCGCAGCACATTACAAGCCTCGACTGTATATTCGCCGCAGTTAGTCTTACCGAGATTTGGATATAAAAAAACTTTCATTTTACTCACCCACTAAAAAAGCCTTATCAACCAGCTTTTTCACGTCAATCGCCGCCGTTTTAAGATCGATGTTCTTTTCAAGGCATGCAAGATACTCCCTGTTGCCATCGCCGCCTGTTATCTCAGACGGCACAATGCCTGCCACCGAAAGCCCACAGCGTTCAAAAAGTGCAAGCATGCTGTTTATGACCTTGATGTGGTCTTTTTTATCTTTGACAACACCCTTTTTGTTCAGTGCTGACTTGCCTGCTTCAAACTGAGGTTTTATAAGTACAGCCATCTTTCCGCCGACCTTAAGGCAGTCTGCCAGCGCAGGCATCACAAGTGTCAGCGAGATAAATGACAGGTCAACGCTGATAAGATCGGGAAGTTCGGAGAAATCAGAAGCAGTCAGGTATCTTGCATTTACACCCTCCATATTGACCACCCGTTCGTCACAGACAAGGCTTTCGTCAAGCTGACCGTGACCTACATCTACCGCATATACAAGTCTTGCACCGCGACTGAGCATACACTGTGTAAACCCACCTGTAGAAGCGCCTATATCAGCACATACCAGCCCGCTTATATCAAGCGAAAATGCCTGAAAAGCAGTTTCCAGCTTTATCAGCCCACGCCCGACATAGCCGAAATCACTGTCATCGACTTCGATCTCAGCACCATCAGCCACATCAGCCGACGGCTTTGTGCAAAAAGTTCCGCTTACTTTTACACAACCTGCTTTTATCATCGTCTTTGCACGTTCACGGCTCTTTGCCAGACCTTTTTCGGTCAGATAAATGTCAAGTCGCATGGCTTGACCTCTCTTTCATTACTCTATAGATCTTTTCAGCAGACAGCCCAAGTTCGTCAAGCAGATCAGCAGTTTCACCATGATGAACATAATCACCTATAGCGAATGCTTCTATGTTACCGCACTCTGCCGCCAGTTTTTCAGATAACGATCCGAACTTATAGGCTTCTTCAAAGAAGTATACCTTATCATACTCTTTGATTATCTTAACGATATCATCTTCTATAGGGAATATTTTTACAAGTTTGAGCACATCACATTTTAAGCCGTCTTTGCCCAGCTTTCCGACAGCGGCAGATACATTATCAAACATTCTGCCATAAGTCAGTATCAGCGAATTTCCGCCATTTTTTATATGAACATGACCCGTACCTGCACTGTCAAGCACTTTGTTTGAAGCCTCGCGTCCGCGCGGATATCTGACTACAGAGATAGCCTTATCCTCCAGTACAGCCTTTTTTAGACAAAGCCGAAGTTCATCATAGTTTGACGGAGAATAAACAGTAACATTCGGGATCGATGTCAGGTAAGATATATCAAAAATACCCTGATGTGTTTCGCCGTCACTTCCGACTATACCCGCGCGGTCAACACAGATGACGGCATGAAGTCCTCCAATTGAGAGATCGTGTATGATCTGGTCGTAGCTGCGCTGTAAAAAAGTCGAGTAGACTGCAAAAACAGGTATCATACCGGAAGAAGCGAGTCCTCCGCAGAATGTCACTGCATGTTCCTCAGCAATACCTACATCAAAAAATCTTTCCGGGAAATTTTTTGCAAAATATTGCAGACCGGTGCCGTATTTCATTGCGGCAGTTATAGCACATATGCGCTTGTCTGCTCTTGCCAGCCTGCAAAGTTCTTTGCCCATTACAGATGAAAAGCTGTCGGCGCTGACAACATCAGGATTACCTGTTGATATCTCGAATGAACCGACTCCGTGAAACTCACCCGGATTTGCTTCAGCAGGAGCATAGCCCTTGCCCTTGACAGTATTCACATGCACGAAAACAGGCTTGTGCATCGCCTTTGCTGTCCTGAGTCCTGCCTCAAGTTCTTCAATGTTGTGACCATCGAGAGGTCCGATGAACTCGAAGCCCATATCTTCAAAGAATGTGCTGTGAAGCAGCATGTTCTTGAATGCGTTCTTCGACGAACGCACGACTTTCTTTACAGGCTGACCCACTACAGGAGTCACATCAAGCACCCGTTCAACGGCAGTCTTTGTCTTTAAATAGGAACTTTTTGTGCGCATCTGCGAAAGATATTTTGCCATACTGCCAACGTTGCGTGAAATAGACATCTCGTTATAATTGAGTATAACGATTATGTTTGTTTCACTTTTGCCTGCGTTATTGAGTCCTTCATAACTCAATCCGCCAGACATTGCGCCATCGCCCAGAACAGCAATGGCATGATGTTCGTCACCTTGCAGCTTTTTTGCATAAGCTATACCCAGTGCAGCTGAGATAGAATTTGAACTGTGACCGCTGATAAATGCGTCATGCTCAGATTCATCAGGTCTGCAAAAGCCTGATATACCTCCCTCCTGACGGAGTGTGGCAAATTTGTCGAGCCTGCCTGTCACTATCTTGTGAGTGTATGCCTGATGCCCGACATCCCAGACTATCTTGTCCTTAGGTGACTCAAATACTCTGTGCAGAGCAACAGTCAGTTCAACTGTACCAAGATTTGATGCAAGATGACCGCCATTTTTTGAAACGGTCTTGATAAGCAGTGTCCTTATCTGTCTGCAAAGATCATCACACTGCGCAAAACTCAGCTTTTTCAGGTCTTCCGGCAGTTTCAATCTGTAAAGATCTGCTTTGTTTTCAGCCATAATCTTAAAATCCCTCCGTACAGATCATGAGCGTCTGTCAAGCAGTTCCTGTGTCAGCTCATACATAAATTCACTATTATCAAACTTTTTGATATGTGCCAGCGCTTGAACAGTCAGCTGAGATGCTACCTGCTTTGACCTTTCAAGACCCAGCAAAGAAACATAAGTGTTCTTATGCTGTTCGCTGTCGCTGCCGATCGGCTTGCCAAGCTCTTCAAAAGTGCCTGTGACATCTAGGATATCATCAACTATCTGAAAAGCCCTGCCCATAGCCTGTGCATAGTCTGCCGCCGCAGGTATCATGTCAAGCCTGCCTGCTGCGATAACACCCATAACGCAGGCAGCTTCTATCAGCGCACCTGTCTTGCAAGACTGAAGAGTGTTCAGCGTTTCTATGCTTATCTCCTCATTCTCAGTTTGCAGATCGATGACCTGACCGCCGATCATGCCGTCAGTGCCGATGGCTTTTGAAAGCACTGATATCAGCATAACAGCCTTGTCAGCAGAAATAGTACCTTCCATTGCACATTCAGAGATAACTTCAAATGCCAGGGTGTTCAGTGCATCACCGGCAAGCAGCGCGATATTCTCAGGAAAAGCCTTGTGACACGATGGTTTGCCGCGCCTGTAATCATCATCGTCCATACAGGGCAGATCGTCATGTATCAGCGAATAGGTGTGTATAAGTTCGACCGAACATGCGAGTTTCAACATTTTATCAAGGTCTTCGCCGCCGCACATACGATAAAATTCCAGCATCAGCATCGGTCTGAGGCGCTTGCCGCCGGCTGTCAGTGAATACTCCATAGCTTCGAGCACAACGCCCTGCAATTCGGGCTTATTTTCTGTAAATTTCAGCAGCTGCTCATCGACTTTATCAGCATATGCTTTCATAAGCAGCTTGTTATTCTCAGTCATTTTCGTTATCTCCGTTCATAGTTTTTACGGTCAGCTTAGCGTTTTCAAGAGCCTTTTTGCTCTCCACCGTCAACCCTACGCCCTCTTTGTAGAGTTCAAGTGCTTCGTCAAGCGGCAGCTTGTCACTTTCAAGCTGTCTGACGATCTCGTCAAGCCTTTTAAGATTATCTTCAAAAGTCATTTATATCAGCCTCTCGGTCTACAGATCTCATGCGTACATTCAACGCATTTCTTGGGAGATCTTCTAATTCTTTTTTATCACAGCATCAACACTTCCGTCAGCAAATCTGATTTTCACGGCATCTCCATCACTGAGTTCACATGCTGCCGTGACAGCCCTGTCATCACGCTCGACCAGTGTATATCCCCTGTTCAAAACATTAAAAGGGCTTAGCATCTGAAGCTGAGATACACCTCTTTCAAGGCGCATATCGCATATTTTCAATCTGTTTTCCATAAGCATTCTAAGATGTTTTTCCAACTCGCTCAGACGCTTCTCGGACTCGTTGACCCTTCTGGCAGGAGATACAGATCTCAGCCTTGTATCAATTCTTTCAACATCTATCATCCTGCCGCGCAGATAAATGCCCAGACTGCTGTCAAGACGCGCCCTCATAACGCTCAGTGCCGAATACATCTCACTGATATCGGGCGTAGCTATCTCAGCTGCCGCTGATGGTGTTGGGGCACGCATATCTGCTGCATAGTCGGATAATGTAGTGTTGATCTCATGCCCCACAGCTGAGATGACAGGCGTTTTGCAGGCAGCTACCGCCAGCACTACCGACTCGTCATTGAACGCCTCAAGACTTTCGGCAGAGCCGCCGCCGCGCGACAATATTATCGTATCTGACCCGCTAAGATCAGCCGCATACAAAGCCCTACAAACTGATTCGGGTGCAGTATCACCCTGAACTGTTGCGGGATAGACCTCCACCATGCACAAAGGGTAACGCCTGCCGACAACATTCAGTATATCCTGTAAAGCCGCACCTGTAAGTGAAGTCACTATCGCCAGTTTCTTTGGCACAAGCGGGATCGGCTTTTTACGTGATCGATCAAAAACTCCCTGTTTTTTCAGCTTTTCTTTGACAAGTTCATTCTGCGCATGAACTATGCCTTCGTCACCCAGAACAGCGATATCCGTCACATTGATCTGACAGATCCCGTCACGTTCATATACATCAGCAGCGCCCATCACCAGCACACTCATTCCGTCAGCAGGCAGCGCTTTCAGTTTTTTTACACGACCCGCAAACATCACACATCTGATAGAACTTGATTCGTCCTTGATGCTGAAAAATGCGTGACCTGTCTTGTAATGCACATTGAAATTAGCTATTTCGCCTTTGACGGCAACCCCTTTGAATTTCAACTCTTGCTTTATTTTGAACGCCAGCAGCTTGTTTAGCTGGCTGACTGTCAGAACGCTCATACTTTTTTTCCTTTCAGTGCCGCATATATTGCTATGCCAACAGCATTGTCGCCCGACAGTTCGGGAGATGCAAAATAAGCATCGAACTGATCTGCAAGTTTATCAGCGATAAGTCTGTCTGCCATGACTCCGCCCGCGTAGATAACAGGCATTCTGCCGTACTTTTCAATACCCGCGGATGTCATCGCGCGTATCGTTTCATAAATATATGTCAGACAGAATTTAGCAGCATCTTCGGGGGGTTCACCTGCTTCAAGCATCTTACAGCACTTGTTCTCGACACCTGACAGCGAGCAGTCAAGCCCCTTTACAGAAGGTCTGATCTTAAAATCTCTGCTGCTGTTTCGCGCGAGTTTTTCAAGTTCTTCGCCGCCGGGAAACGGCAATCCGAGCCTTACTGCAAGCCGGTCTATGCACTGCCCCGCCTTAAGGTCAGACGAATGTCCTATCTCAGTCAAAGAAACGACCTTTTCTTCATCCCGTCTGCAAAGCAGCATATCTGTCGTGCCGCCGCTGACATGAAATGCAAGAAAAGGTTCGTCATTATCAAGAAGCCCCAGCTTGCCGCAGGAATAGAGTGCTGCCAGTACATGACCTTTCTGGTGAGATGTGCAGCTTATTGGCAGACATTCAGCTGCCGCCACCGCTCTGCAAACATTCTCGCCCACAAGAAAACATGGCATATAAGAACCCTCAACTTCTCTTGGTGCATACGAATATGCACACCCCGTAAGAGTACGGCGCTCCTCAAACAGTTCTTCCATTAGTTCGGGCAGCTGTTTTGTATGATGGAAAACAGCGTCGCTCTGACGCAGTCCGCGTTCACCCTGCTTTACGGGCAACAGTCTTCTGCATGACTTGTTCTCACCTGTAACACTGTCATACAGCGCACAGCTTGTCCTGTAATTACTTGTATCTATCCCAAGATAGAGCCCCATCAGCCCTCGTCCTTTTTAAGTTCTTTTGAAAAAGCACCCAACAGACCGTTAACGAATGAAACATCCGGTTCCAGCGCATACTTCTCAGTCAGGCTGACAGCTTCGCTTATAGCCACGTTAACCGGGACTTTATCATCATAAAGTGCCTCATATATAGCTATCCTAAGCACAGCCAGATCAACTTTAGGTATACGGTTCAGCGCACGTTTGTCGGAATACTTTGAGATTATTGAATCAAGTTCTTCCTGCTTATCGAAGACACAGCGCACAAGATCCTTTACATCGTCATTCAACAGCAAAAATTCGCCAAGTTCCTCAGCGCCTTCAAATAGAGATTCCAGCTCCTCGTTTAAAAAGAGTTTTTCAAAAGACAGCAAAAAAGCAGCCTGTCTTATATCATGTCTACTTGCCACACGAACACTCCTAACAAAATTTATTATTCGGTAAAATGTACACCGCAAACAGTTACATTGACTTTTGCGACAGTGAGCCCCAGCATGGTCTGCACCGAGCTCTTGATCTGCTCCTGTATCTGCTCAGCAGCAGCTATGGCATTAGTACCGTTGTTGAGTATAACGCCGATGGAAACAGAAAGCACATCATCGACCAGACCTATCCTTATATTTCCCATACTCTCCTGTCTGAGCCAGATCTGTCTGGGGGTCTTCATTACAGGCGCAACGCCGTAAACGCCGTCTATCTCGGTAATAGAGTTGGTAATTATCTGCGCGATAACGTCCTGATTTATGTGAAGACTTTTCTCGACTTTATTGGTATTTTCTGACATAATTAGACCTCCCGTCATTAAGCTGAGGGCACAGCACCCTATAACTGTATACTTGAAATTATTATAACATATTTTTCTCATAGATACAAGTATTTTTACGTGTTTTTTTATAAGTTAACAATTTTTTATTTTTGTGCAAAAAAAGCCCCGCACCACGCTGATACATTATCATCGTCGGTGCGGGTATTCAGGAGTATTTACCTTTTCAGGCAACATCAAAAATACGTATATTTTCTGTGGGTACAGTTATTTCGCTTAACAGGATATCTTTTATCTGTGCGGCTTCGCTGGCGATAAGTCCGTCGGGACCTGCCTTGACTACGATATTCGCGTTGTCGCCATCAAGGTAGCACACGCAGTCGGTAAAACCTGCCGCTTTCACCAGTGACTCTATTTTATTCTCTGACTCCATAAGACCTGTCATCGCTGCGGCTTCTTCTGCTGCGACTGCCTTTTCTTCTTCAGTGGCATCTCCGCCGCCGATTATGGTCTTTAGCGTTTCCTTTGCTTCATCTCTTGCATTCATTCGGTCGATACGCGCTTGCGAGAAATAGTCCTCACTGTTCTTGTCAGCGCTGACAAGTTCAGCTTCCCCATAATTTATGCTCTGGCGTTCTATCTTGTCCGTAGCCTTGATATCCACCCCCGAAGAAGACACTGCATAGTTTGCATACACCGCTATGCCCAGCATCAGTGTCATGCCTGCAAGTACGATCTGTTTCTTACCTATTACCAAACTCGGCTTTCTCATAAATATGTACCTCTTTCTATTTGCTTTTAGATTCAACACACACCCTGCCCGAAGAAATGTTCAGGGCGGTCGATACTGCTTTGAGCACCCTCTCATTTACCCTTATGTCCCCTCCTCCCTCACATACTACCACTACCCCGCTTATCTGCGGACGAATTACTCGTCTGACAAGTGCCTGCCTGCCGCTGCTGTTTTCTATTATGACTATGTTCTCGTCCAGTTTATCGCTTTTTCTGTCGGCATCTTCATCGGTATATCGGCTTATATTTTGAGCATAGACATATTCTGTAGTACCCTCAACCGACACCATTACTTCGCACTCACCAACGCCTTCTATCTTTTCCAGAAGTGATCTCAGTTCATTCTCAGTGCTTTTTCTGAAAGTATCTGCTTCATCGGAAGTCGTTTCAGATCCACTTTCAGGCTCAGGTGCTCTCTTTTTGTCAGGCATGATTTCCGAGATCATTATAAGAATCATACCTGCAATGCCCATCACCATTGCTATCCTTATTTTGTTAGGACTGTTCTTCAGTTTGTTTATCAGTAATTTCAGCTGTTCCATCGTTTTCCGCCTGTAATATTATTATCTCTGTCCCCGATGTTTCATTCTCTATCAGATATCTTGCGCTCTCACGCTGAGAGATATCTCTTATTTTTATCTCCACCGATACAAGTTCAAGTTCATTGTCACCGTTTAGTCTGAGCGTGCATCTGACTTTTTCTGTTCTGATATCATTCTTATTCAGCAGTTCATAGAAATATTCATCGTATTCCACCTCAGCCTGTTCCAGAAATATATCTTCAAAACTGCGGTCAACACTTTCCGTTTCAGACCTTATGCTGTTCCCGAAGTCTATCTCGTCAAACGAAAGTTCAAAGCCCTCAGCCATAAAAGATCTTATCACAGCCAGAAGCGATATCAAACCGAGTATCGACATAAGGTGTTTCCTAAGACTGTTCACAGGTGACAGGATATTCACAACTGTACTGACTATCCCCATAAAACAAGCTGTCATAATTGCCGTTCGTATCGCAGTCATTTCAGCCGCCCCCTGTCATCACAGCCATCAGTGCCGCTGTAGCTATCAAAAAAGCGGCTGTTATGGCAATGAGAATGCTAAGCCCTATCGACAGTACCGAGTTTATATTCTTTAAGAACTCTGCTGTTCTCTGTATACCAAGAAGTTCATTGGCGATCCGCCCCGCCCATATGGTCAGTTTCATTGAGATGATCAGCATGAACGGACGCAAAGCTATCAGAAAAACGGCGATCATACCGAAACCGCCAACTGCCGCTTTTATCACCCCTGCACCGCTTTTAACCGCAAGGAATGCGTCTGATACAGAACTGCCGATAACAGGTATAAAGCTGGAGGCTGTGAACCTCAATGTGCGTGACACAAGGTCATCAGCCGCCTTGCCTGTCACCCCCTGTATTGTCAGCAGCCCGACAAAAACCAGCATCACTGTAGAAAGCAGCCATGTTGTCAGCTTGCGTAAAGCATCAGTAAATCCTGATATCTTAAGTTTAGGGTCGGTCACTGAAACTACTGCCAGTGCTGTTATGGTCGATAAAAGCGGTATAAGCAGCTTTGAAGAAATTAACTCGGCAGCTTCGCAAACAAGTAATGTTGATGCGCTGTACACACCCGCAGTCGCAGCATGACCGCCTGCTGTTGTAACAGCAGAAAAAATCGGTATATAGGATATCATAAAGGTATTGATACTGTTTACCGAGTTTTGCAGCCTCTCAAAGCTGTCAGAAAGACTTTCAGCCATAACAGTCACCACGCAGATAACGCACAAAGTACCGAAAACATCAGTAAGTTCGCTGTTTTCAGTACACAGCATGTTCATAGCCGAATATATAAGCGAAACAGCCAGTATACGCCCCAACATCACGAGCGGTTTTGTCAGCATCTCGGTGAACTTATCCCATAGTGAAGCGAAAAAACTACGCTGGTCAAGCCCTGTCAGACTGTCGATGTCTGTAGGTGTGATACCTGCATCTCTCAGTTCGCTTTCGGTATCATCATCAAGCGCCGAACTTATTCGCTCTTCTATCTTATATTTCAGGTCATCAAGCTGTCTATTATTCATTTCAGCATAAACGTGCGGACAGAAAACTATCACCATCAAAAATGTTATTATAACAGTCAGTATATTTTTCATTTCTATCCCTCAGACAAGAAGTGTTTTTATCACACCTATAAGTGCTTCCAGCATCGGCAGTGAGGTTATCAGCAGTGCTGTCTTGCCAGCCATAAGCGTCTGCGAAGCGAGTGTGTTCTCACCGCTGTCACGGCAGATGCCCGAAGCGAAGTCAGTCAGATAGCATATCCCCAGTGCTTTAAGCAATATCCTCACATATTGCGGGTCAGCATCTCCCTCATAAAACAGCGAACGGATCTCTGCAAAGATCGAGCCGAGCGAACCCGCCGCTTTTACAAATATTATCACAGCAGCCACTGTCACCAGCAGCAGTTTTATCTCACGCGCATCAGATTCAACAGACTTGCATACAAAAACCGCAGTCAGCGCAAAAGCACATATACCGATTATATCCATCAGTAAAGCCCGAAAATGTTCTTTATCGTGTCAAAAAGTTCACCGATCTTGCTGACGACCATCATAAGTACCACAACAAGTCCTGCCAATGTGGTCATCATCGCCTGTTCATCGCGTTCGGCACGCTTTAAAAGCTGATTGAGCACAGCAACGATAATTCCTACCGCAGCTATTTTGAATATAAGATCAATATCCATCGATTTCACCTAGATCAGCAGCACAGCCGCCATCATTCCGATCGAAAAGCCTGCCGCCCTGTAAAGTTTTGTGTTTTTCTCGCATTTTTCCTTGACAGACCGAAGCACCGCATTGACATCAGACATCAATATAGATGTCTTTTGCAGCTGACCGTTCAGAGTCGTTTTACCGAAATCATATATATAGTCTGCCAGATCGTCTTTCATTTCAAGGCAGCTTTCTCTCAGCGCAGCGCAGACCTCCAGTGTCAGTTCGCTGCTGCTTGTCTGAAAACAGCTGTGATATTTACCTTGCTTTGAAGACAACATCTTAAAAAGTTCTTCTGTCGATGCCCCGTAAGCTGACAGATAAAGCTGTATCTGTTCAAGAAGCTCCACAAGTTCTGTAAGCTGAATCACGCGGTCTTTCAGCCTGCATACTTCCATTTCACCCACAAAAGCACCCGCCGCCGTAACAAGTACGGCACCTATAAATTTAAGCATTGCCGATGCCCTCTGCATTTTATGCTGATATTTCTGTTTTTATCAAGGTGTACCGTATAGTCAAATATACCCGCACTCAGAAGTTCACAGATATTTGCCTTTGAATTTAGTTCCTCAAAGCTGTCACAATGACAGCTGCATACCAGCTTTACGCCTGAATCAAGCGCATAAGTCAGCGATAAAACATCTTCTGAAGAACCTATCTCATCACAAACGATTATCTGCGGGGACATGACCCGCACTGCCGTTTCAATAGCATTTTTGCGTGGATATTTGTCAAAAACATCAGTCAGTAACCCCACATCATTCATCGGTCTGCCAAGATAAACAGCTGCTAGTTCTCCGCGTTCGTCAATAAGTGTCGTCCTGTAGACCATTCCGCACATTCTTGTCAGGTCACGCAGAATGGTAGTCTTGCCCGAAGAAGGCGCACCAAATATAAGCACAGAGGAAGGTCTGTCTGAAAAACATTTACAGAAGATATCGGAAGCACAGCCTTTGACTTCTCGCGGAACACGTATACAAACAGAATTGATCAGCCTGATGTTTGTGACAGCACCATCTTTTTCCGCATATGATCCCGCAAAACCTACACGGCAGCCGTTTTCAAAGCTGACATATCCTGCACGCAGCTGTTTGGCTGAACTGTGTACCGAATTTTTCAGCGCTCTTGTCATGACAATTTCGATATCATCTTCCGTAACAGTATACCCTCCGACAGATTTCTGACCGGATGAAGTTGTCAGCGTCACAGGTCTGCCGATACGCAGTCTTATTTCGTCAAAAGACAGATCCATACCTCTGATATTGTCAGCGATACTTGTGGGCAACAGTCTGAAAACGCTTTCAAGACCTTTTGATTTTTCCAAGCCATCTCCCCCTTGCTTGTCCTTAATAAATAATATGCTGCTGCATACGTTTTAATGCCTTGAAAATTATTGACATGTGTATGAAAATGCTGTATCATTAATTATGATTTATGGCTATCACGCTGACAGATCATAATTAAGCCATATAGCAGATATATAAAGTGGCATATTCCGCCGACTTTTAAGATGGTGTGCAACTTGATTTGCTGAAGCTATTGACTCTTAACCTTACTTCAGGCTTATAATATTCACATAAGGTACCTTAAAATATTAAAGGAGTTGAGATCATGAAGATAGGTGACTTTGCAAAAGCATGCGGAACACGGATATCAGTACTGAGGCATTATGACAAGCTGGGACTGTTAAGACCCGTATATATCGACCGATTTACAGAATACCGTTACTATGACCGCTCACAGATCGCAGTATTTGAGCGTATTTCAGAGTTGAAAACGGTAGGGTTTTCTCTTACAGAGATCTGCGAGATACTATACTCGGATAAGAACACTGAGGAAATATTCAATTCACGCAAAAAATCACTTGAAAAGCAGCTTCATGACCTCAAAAGACTGATAAACAACGGAGGTACAAAAATGGAGTCAAAATTCAAGCCATTGATCGAAGATATCGATATAACATTTGAGAACGATGAACAAATGATAGGCAAGTGGCTGATAGTAAGCAAGAATGGCAAAGAAATACTTGGTGACAAAAAGAAGATGATATACTTTCTGCCAAACGGTGAGAGATACTGGTGCTATGGTTGGACTAAAGGAAAACTGATCTACGATGATGGAGAAAGTCGATTTGCTGATGACTGCCGTTTTGAACAACACGGTGATGATCTGTATATGATAATTGATCACAAGTCACAGGACTATATTGAAACAGGTGACATAACACCGATCGCACTTCGCAAGATCGACAATATACACTACACCAAAGAACAGATAACCCGAAGGGACGACATAAACAAACCATTCGTTCCCGACAGCAGAGTTATCGGAAAATGGATAACATATTGTTTTCTTGACAATGCCGAAATTCATGCTTCGGAGTTTATTCCAAAGATCGTACCGCCTGATGGAAGTCCTGAATACAATGTGAACTACTTCAAAGAGATAACCTTCAGCGAAGGCGGGCATGTTACAGCTATACTGGGCGATGAGATTATTACAGGTGATGACTTGCACACATGGACACGCGGCTTCTGGCTTCGCAAATATAACAGCAGTGCTTGTGCATACGAAATAAAAACATTTAATGGTATAGAATACCTTATCATCGAATGGAAAAGCGGTGACTACCGTTTCGGTGGATATGATACCAACTACTATGTGATGGTCAGGGCATAAAAAAAGATCTCCGTACCTATGATACGGAGATCTTTTCATATATTAGATCTAAACAGTGTCCTTTTCTCTGATTATCTCAGGCTCAGCGCCGTCGCGAACGCATTCAGCAGTGATCTTGATACCTTTGATAGTGCTGTCAGACGGTGCATCGAACATCAGCTTTGTGAGTATCCTCTCAACGACCGATCGCAGACCTCTTGCACCGGTCTTCTGCTCGATAGTCACCTTAGCTATCTCAGTGAGTGCATCAGGTGTGACCTCAAAATCAATATCGTCCAGTCTGAACAGTTTGGTATACTGCTTTATCAGCGAGTTCTTAGGCTCTGTAAGAATCTTGCAGAGCGCACTTTCGTCCAACTCGTCAAGAACAGTTATTACAGGCAGACGACCAACAAGTTCAGGAACGATGCCGAACTTGACCAGATCGTGCGGAACGACCTTTTTAAGCACATTGAAGTCGGAAGACTTATTCTTAACAGTGCCGCCAAAGCCCATAGACGACGAGTCTGTACGCTTTTTGATTACAGCTTCAAGTCCATCAAAAGCACCGCCGCAGATGAACAGTATGTTCTTGGTGTCGATCTGAATGAACTCCTGATGGGGATGTTTTCTTCCGCCCTGCGGAGGAACATTGGAAACTGTGCCCTCAACTATCTTAAGCAGAGCCTGCTGCACACCTTCACCGCTTACATCACGAGTGATGGAAGTGTTTTCAGACTTTCTTGCTATCTTATCTATCTCGTCGATATAAATTATACCGTGAGAGGCTTCCTCAACATTGTAGTTAGCAGCCTGTATTAGTCTTGTCAGTACGTTCTCAACATCATCACCGACATAACCCGCCTCTGTAAGAGTGGTAGCATCGGCAATTGCGAAAGGTACATTCAGCAGTCTTGCAAGTGTTTGAGCAAGCAGCGTTTTACCTGTACCTGTAGGACCCAGCAGCAGCACATTGCTCTTCTGTATCTCAACATCGTCAAAATCGTCGTCAAGTGTCAGAATACGCTTGTAGTGATTGTAGACCGCAACAGAAAGTGCGATCTTAGCTTCGTCCTGACCGACAACGTATTCGTCAAGCACAGCCTTGATCTCAGCGGGCTTTTTAAGAGTGATGCCGTCTTCTGCAGATGCAGTCTTAACTTTTTTCGGGGACTTCTCAGCCATTTTTACTCTTGGTGAAACGCTTCCCTGCTCTTCCAGAATGTCATAGCAGAAAAGAACGCATTCATCGCAGATGTGGTTATTGCCCGCAGAAAACATGTTTCTGACTTTATTTTCAGTTTTTCCGCAAAAAAGGCATCTTTTGAGTGTTTCATTAGCCATTTAGCTCACAACCTATCTTTTTGAAATAACCTTGTCGATAAGGCCGTACTCCATAGCTTCCTGCGCAGACAGGTAGTTGTCACGCTCAGTATCTATGGCTATCTGCTCTATGCTCTTGCCGGTATTCTCAGCAAGTATTTTGTTGAGTTTTTCTCTTGTAGCTACCAGATGGTCGGAATGGATCTTAACATCTGTACACTGCCCCGAGATACCACCGCCGCCGATAAGAGGCTGATGGATCATTATCTCACTGTTAGGAAGAGAGAAACGCTTGCCCTTAGTACCGCAGGAAAGCAGAAATGCGCCCATAGAAGCAGCCATGCCCATGCAGATTGTGTTGACATCACACTTGATATAATTCATTGTGTCATAGATAGCCATACCTGCGGTGACCGAACCTCCGGGGCTGTTTATATATAGATCGATATCCTTTTCCGGATCCTGACTCTCCAGAAATAGCAGCTGAGCTGTAACGAGACTGGCAACATGATCGTCTATAGGCTCACAGAGCATTATTATCCTGTCGTTAAGCAGACGGGAGAATATATCCATACTGCGTTCTCCCCTGCTGGTCTGTTCTACTACATAAGGTACAAGTGCCATAAAAATGCCTCCTAAACAAAATCTGATACCTAAACGCCTTGATATGCGTTCGGGATAAATATAAGTATTCGCCCGCAAAAGCCGTCCACATTTCGTGGCGACGAATGCAGGCGATATATCTCTTACTTGATAACAGCAGACTCCTTGATTATATCAACAGCCTTGCCAACGGACAGATCCATCTTCAGATTCTCAGCGGGAATCAGGTTCTTGATCTGATCAACTTCCATCTTGTATGTTTCGGACAGATTCTTGAACTCTTCCTCCAGTTCCTCATCTGTTACCTCAACCTTTTCCAGTTCAGCGATCTTCTCGAGAGCCAATCTCAGCTTGACCTGCTTCTCAGCCTGCTCAGCATAACCCTTCTTGATAGTATCGATAGTCTGACCTGTGAACTGCATGTACATATCCAGAGAAATACCCTGAGGAGCCATTCTCTGCTCAAGCTCAGCAACCATCTCGTTAACTCTGTTATCATACATTACTTCCGGTATCTCAGCAGTCATGTTCTCGATGACCTTATCAAAGATGTCACCCTCGACCTTAGCGTCAGCAGCCTTTTCAGCAGACTCTTCCAGCTTAGCCTTTATATCAGCCTTATACTCGTCAACAGTATCGAAATCGGTAGAATCCTTTACCATATCATCATCGAGTTCAGGCAGTTCCTTCTTGGAAATGCTCTTCAGATTGATCTTGAATACTGCGGGTGCGCCTGCAAGATCCTTTACCTGATACTCCTCAGGGAAAGTAACATTGATGTCAAAAGACTCACCGGCGCTGTGACCAACGATCTGATCCTCGAAACCGGGGATGAACTGACCGCTGCCCAGTTCAAGATCGAAGTCTTCCGCCTTGCCGCCCTCAAATGCAACATCGTCCTTGAAGCCCTCAAAGTCGATCTTTACAGTATCGCCGTTCTCAGCAGCTCTGTCATCAACTGTCACGATCCTGACATTCTTCTCTCTCAGTTCGTCGAGCTTCTTCTGAACATCTTCATCAGTTACAGCATTGACAACTTTTTCAACCTCTATACCCTTGTAGTCCTTAACTTCTACCTCAGGTCTGGTGGTGCACTTAGCCTTAAGCTGAACGCCCTCTTCCTTGCTGATCGCAACTACCTCGACCTCAGGCTGAGTAACAAGGTCAAGACCTGACTCATCGATAGCACCGTTAACAACAGGTGCATACAGCAGATTAACAGCATCCTCATAGAATACTTCCTCGCCGTACTCCTTCTCGATCAGCTTTCTGGGAGCCTTACCCTTACGGAAACCGGGCATAGAAATGTTCTTTCTTGCTCTGAGGTATGCCTTCTGCAGTGCTTCCTCAAAATCCTTTGCGGGTATCTCGATCTCCAGCTCATAGCTGTTAGTTCCAACATTATTTGTAGCTTTTAAACTCATTTTAGAATTCCTCCAAATAAAAATATATCTTTAATATTATAGCATACTTTTGCTGTTATTTCCAGTACTTTTTTAGAAATTGTCACTTTGCACAATTCCAGTGATATCTAATGGGTCAAAATGCAAAAAATCACTTGATATCAGGCGATAATTAATACCATCGTATACACCATTCACTGCATAACCATGTGCTTTGCCATGCAAATGTCCGTAAAAGACCCTTTTGATCCCGTACTTATAAAGAACGTCAAGTATCTCAAAGTTTCTGCTTTCTCCATATACAGGTGGATAATGCAGAAATACTACAGGTCTTAGTCCGGCGGCTATTGCAGATTTTATTGACAGTTCCAAACGTATCGCCTCGCGGGCGATGACTTTTGCACTGGCAGGCTCACTATTATCATTGACCCATCCGCGCGTTCCGCAAATGCCGATACTGCCGAAAGCATAATGGTTATTATGCAGTATATTCAGTGTATTGAAGCCTTTTTCATCAAAAAACATCTGCATCTTCGACACAGTGCTCCACCAGTAATCATGATTGCCTTTTGAAATGATCTTAGTGCCGTTGAGTTTATTGAGAAAATCAAGATCCTTCTCGGTTTGCTCAAAATTCATGCCCCATGACAGATCACCGGGCAGTACCACAATATCCTCAGGTCTGACCTTTTTCTGCCAGTTCTGCTGTATCCTGTTAACATGGTCGTCCCAGCCTCCGAAAATATTCATCGGCTTATCGACACCGAACGAGAGATGCAGATCAGCGATCGTGTATAGTTTCATTGTATACTCCTGTTCTATATCGGTAAATTTTTCCTGTTATAAACAGCCTGAAGCCGCGTACACTAGCATTACCCGAAGAAAAGGAGTGTACAGTCATGGAAAAGGATAAGATCTATGGTATTCATTGTGATGTGGAAAACTGCGTTCACAATCAGAACGGCAGCGAATGCACCGCAGGCAGGATACAGGTGTGCAGCACTTGTTCCGACCCGAACTGCTGTGACGAAACTGTCTGCAAGACCTTCAAGGCATGCGACAGCTGTCACTGAACTGTGCCGCCCCATACGGGCGGTACATATATTATTTTACATTCAGCGCTCTGAATACGAAGTCTTTCATTTCGTCCTTTGCGATGACCTCAGAGAACCTTATGTCCTTATCTTTAAGTGATGCCAGCGATGCAGGTATAGGCATGCCCGAAGCCTTGCCAAGTTCCTCGACCAGAGTGAACTCGTCGCTGCCGTTGTCCTTGCCCAGTGCGCTCAGTACAGAACCGCTGAACTTATATGGGCTTGCAGTGGAAGCAATGACTGTCTTGGTCTTGTCGCCTGTTGCTTTCACATATTCCTCGTAAACCGAAACAGCCACAGCAGTGTGGGTGTCGCAGGTATAAGAATACTTGTCATAGTACTCCTTGATCGTAGCCTTAGTCTTTTCGTCATCGCAGCAGCCTGCGTAGAACTCTTCAGCCAGGATCTTCTTCACCTCATCGGTAACTTCATACCTGCCCTCGCTTGCCAGCTTGCCGAACCACTCTCTGATCTGAGCATCGTTTTCGCCACAGAGGTGATAGAGCAGTCTTTCAAGATTTGAAGAGATGAGTATATCCATAGAAGGTGAGATAGTTGCATAGAACTGTCTGTTTCTGTCATAAACGCCTGTCTTGATGAAATCAGTCAGGACATTGTTTGCGTTTGAAGCGCAGATCAGCTTGTTAACGGGCACGCCCATCTTCTTAGCATAGTAGCCTGCCAGAATGTTGCCGAAGTTGCCTGTAGGAACAACGATATTGATCTTGTCGCCCTCAGCGATCTCGCCATCTTTGAGCAGCTGTGCATAGCTGGAAACATAGTATATGATCTGAGGTGCAAGTCTGCCCCAGTTGATGGAGTTTGCAGAGGAGAACATCATGCCGTTCTCAGCCAGCTTTTCACCTATCTCCTTATTAGTAAAAATAGCCTTGACGCCGTTCTGTGCATCATCAAAGTTGCCCTTGATAGCGCACACGCCGACATTCTGACCTTCCTGAGTAGTCATCTGCTTCTTCTGCATAGCGGATACGCCGTTGTCAGGATAGAATACCAGTATCTCGGTACCGGGAACATCCTTGAATCCTTCCAGTGCCGCTTTGCCTGTGTCGCCCGAAGTAGCAACAAGAATAACTACCTTCTTGTCAAGGTTTATCTTCTTAGTGGCAGTTGTCAGCAGATAAGGCAGTATCTGAAGTGCCATATCCTTGAATGCGCAGGTCGGACCATGCCAGAGTTCCAGCATATAAGTACCGTCAAACAGGTGTGCCAGTTCTGCGATGTTTTCCGTATCAAAATTCTTGGTGTTATAGGCACCCTCAACACAGTAGCGTATCTCAGCCTCAGTGTAGTCTGTCAGGAACTTTGAGAAAACAAAAAGCGCTCTCTCAGCGTAGGACATCTCACCCAGCTTCTTTATATCGTCCATCGAGATAGCGGGTATCTCGGAGGGGACGAACAGACCGCCGTCCTCGGATATTCCCTGTGCAATAGCCTGTGCCGATGTAACATTTACACCGCTGTTTCTTGTACTTCTGTAAAACATAAAACAACAACCCTTCTGTTATATTTCCCTTTTCGGGTAGAAACTACTTACTGCTCGCATCAAACGCAGCGCGGTAATACTTGAAATATACCACTCTGCCGTTTTCGTGATGCACCACCGCTACATCAAACCGACAATATGCTTTTATCTTAGTTTTGTAAAGATAAGCCCTTGCCGTTTTGATGAGTCTTTGCTTTTTTGTATATGTTATTGCCGACTCACCGCTGGTCAGTGCCCCGACCTTTCGGGTCTTGACTTCAACGAAAGCCAGCCTGTTCCCTTGCGCGGCAATAATGTCTATCTCGCCGCCCCTTACTGTGAAGTTGCGTGCGAGTATCTCATAACCGTTTTCTTTGAGAAAACCGCAGACATAATCCTCGCCTATATCACCGATGCTACGGCTGCTCTGCAAGTTTTGCATAATATTTTTTCAGAAAGCTGGGACGGTGTATCGGACTTTCACCGTACTTGTCTATCATCTGATAGTGCAGCTTTGTGCCGTAGCCCTTGTGCTTCTCAAACTGCCACTCAGGGAACTTCTTTGCCATTTCAAGCATGTATCTGTCCCTTGCCACCTTAGCAAGTATCGAAGCCGCCGCTATCGCCTGTGACTGTGCGTCGCCCTTTACAACAGCTATCGCATCACATTCAAGTTCGGGAGTCTTGTTGCCGTCTATCAGGCAGACATCGGGCTTTATCTTCATGCTCTCGACAGAGCGCTTCATTGCAAGCATTGCACAGTTGAGTATATTGAACTTTTCTATCTCTTCAACTGTTGCACATTGTATTGAAAAATCCAGCGCCTTTTCGACTATGACTTCAAATAACTCTTCACGCTTTTTGGCGGTCAGCTTTTTGCTGTCATTTATACCTTCGATAACAGTGTCCTTATCAAAGACCACCGCCGCTGCAAAAACATCTCCCGCAAGAGGTCCTCTGCCCGCTTCGTCACAGCCGCATACCACATCATACTTATCACGGTAAGTATTGTCAAATTCATTGAGTGTCATATAATCACCCCTTCGGCTTTTCAAGTGACAATCTGCCGAGTTTTCCGCCGCGGAATTCATCAAGTACAGTATTTGCTGCACGTTCGGTATTTATCTCGCCGCCTGATATCAGAAAACCGCGCTTTCTGCCAACACGCTCCAGCAGTTCATAGCCTTTGACACAGCCCTGCATCTCGTCCATAGGTTCAGGCAGGTCATCAAGTGATATGCCATAACGATCGGTCAGCAGTTCCGGATAATCATCATTAAGATATTCCAGTAACCTGCAAGCCAGATACTCAGTATCAAGTATAACGTCCTTGACTGCCCCCGTGAACGCCAACCGCTCACCCACCAGCTTATCATCGAATTTTGGCCAAAGAACGCCGGGCATATCCAGCAGTTCAAAACCTTCATCAAGTGCGACCCATTGTTTGCCGCGTGTGACACCCGGTCTGTCCTCGACCTTTGCCAGTTTTGCACCTGCCAGTCTGTTTATAAAAGATGACTTGCCAACATTCGGTATACCGACTATCATCATTCTGATAGGTCTGCCCGTCATACCGCGGGTATCCCATTTTTCTATCTGATCACTCAGCAATTCTTTCAGCATGGGGTAGAATTTGCTGACATTCCTTCCGCTTCGGCAGTCAGTTGCCAATGCAGGAACACCCTGTTTTTTATAATATTCTATCCACATCGAAGTTATATCAGGGTCAGCCGAGTCCGCCTTGTTCAGCAAGACCATTCTCGGCTTACTGCCGCATATCTTCTTTATTTCAGGGTTACGGCTGGAATAAGGTATCCTTGCATCGGTGATCTCCACCACCGCATCTACCAGCTTAAGATTTGAAGCCATTATTCTTCGGGTCTTTGCCATGTGTCCCGGAAACCACTGCACTTTAGCAGCTTCACTCATCTCAGCCGCCTCCTTTCATCACTTTATCTTACCTGTTTTAGCGCGTTCCGAATAAAATCTGAACACAGCTTTGCCGACCACATCACTTTCACTGACAACACCAAATTTTCTGCTGTCATTTGAATGATTGCGATTATCACCCATCAGGAACACGCTTCCCGCAGGTACTTCATATTCGTAAACTCCCCTTTCGGGGTCATAATATTTCATATCAAAGCTGCCGTTGTCATCAAAGGAATGATACTTTACATAAGGTTCAGCTATCGCCTCACCATCTACCGTGACAACACCTTCTTCATAGTCTATAGTCACCCGTTGACCGCCCAGCGCGATAACACGTTTTATTATCAGTTCACCAAGCATATCACTCCGGCAGACTACGACATCGCCCCTCGCCGGCTTGTAAAAGAGCGTTCTGATAATAAGCCTGTCGTTATCAAAGAGCGTATCTTCCATGGAAATGCCATCAACTCTAACGGGGTCAAGCAGGAAAGAATACACCAGCATAACAGCGAGCACAGCATTCACAAAAGCAGTGAGCCGATCAAGAAAATTGCTTTCTGCCTGCGATGCCGCCTCATTCTTTCTGCCCGAAATGCAGTGCATTATCAGTCAACTTTGCCCAGCTGGTTCAGCGGGAATATCCTGAAAACAGCCTTGCCCATTATAGACTCTTCGGGTACATAACCGATGCTTCTGCTGTCTTTTGAGTCATTTCTGTTATCACCCATAACAAAAACGCAGTTTTCAGGTACTTCATATTCATACACGCCGTTTTCGGTCATGTATGTACGGTCAAAATAGCCGTTATCTATCATTATCTCCTTGATATGGTCGTTGGAGATCTGCTGATCGTTTACATATACATGGTTGTTTGTGTAGTCGATCTTTATTTTGTCACCCTCAATACCTATAACGCGCTTTATGAGTATCTTACCCGCTGCATCACTGTCAACGACCACAACATCATCTCGTTCAGGTGTATAGTTAACATGGGTCATTATCAGTCTGTCGCCGTCAGAAAGTGTGTTGTTCATCGACCTGCCGTCTACCATAACGATCCTGAAAATGAATATGAACACCAACTGAACTATCAGCATGGCAAACACGAATGACTCGAACCATTCGAGTATCTCGTTCTTAATATCAAGTGGCTCTTTCGCTTTTATGTCATCGGGTTCAGCCTTTTTAACTGCCTCTATCTCTTCTTCGGTAACTTTATTTATCTTCTGCTCTTCTTCGTTTTTCTTTTCTATCTTATTGCTCATAGTAATTCTCCTTTTTCTGTATGAATACAAAATTACTCATATACACTACATTATAACAAATCCAAACAGAAATTACAAGTGTTTTTTCAAAAAAAATGATTTTTATACTTATTTTGTTAAACTTTTCCGTATAAACAAAAAGAGCCGACGTACGCCGACTCTTTTATAAGAAGAATTATCTTGCTTCCTTGACCTTGGCAGCCTTACCAACTCTGTCACGGAGATAGTACAGCTTAGCTCTGCGAACCTTACCGCTTCTAACTACCTCAACCTTAGCAACAGCAGGCGAATGTACAGGGAATACTCTCTCGATACCGCAGCCGTGTGCTACTCTTCTGACAGTAAAGGTCTCGCTGATGCCGCCATGCTTCTTAGCAATAACGGTGCCCTCGAATACCTGGATTCTGGACTTGTCACCCTCAGTGATCTGTACGTGTACCTTAACGGTATCACCTACGTTAACTACGGGTGCGTCTTTCTTCATGCTTGCCTGTGCGATCTGCTTTAAAGCGTCCACTTTAAAATTCCTCCTTTAATTTACAGACGTTCATTCGCTGTCATTAACATATGCAGCCAGAGGACCGTCCTCTTCAATGTCTTGCCATTAGGCAGGCATTAACTCTCGTCGGGGATGCCGACGGTCATTCAAATGCTTAAATATTATATCATATTCCTGCTTGATTTTCAAGAGTCTGTCAGCAAAAATCTTCGCCATCAGCCAAAAGGATTTTTGTGCGTTCTATACAAATCTCTTCATTGTTAAGACCATACATGCCAAGAAATGTTTCAGCCACTACATTTGCATTCAGGTTAAAATTTCCGCCTGCGGGCAGCCTTATCGACAGCCTGAACCCATCGGTATCAGCTGACATTTCCTTTACATCCAAAGATGGTCTGATATCAACGATATTGACAGTCTTTTTCTTGCTGCGCTTCTCTATTTCTATCTTATCCTTTGACAGAAAGTCTTCAAAAAACCTCATCGTTTCTTCCGATGACCTGTCAGTGACCACTCTTATGCTGTATTCAGCATAAGTTATCTCGGTATGGCTGTGGACAGGTATTCCGCAGCTGACTATCTTCATGCCCTCAGGCATCTGTGCATCCAGTGCTTTTGCCACTTCACCGAAATCCATATCTTCAAGCAGAGCGATATCCATTACCTCCACCTTGCTTTCAAATCCCAGTGAAAGGGTAAGCGGGAACATTATATATATACGCGGATTGAATCCTTGTGTATACCAGATGGGCAGTTTTGAGCGCTTTATCGCTCTCTGCATCGCGCGCATCAGGTCAAGGTGTGATATATATTTCGCTCTGCCGCACTTTTCGTATACCACCCGCCTCTCAAATCTGTCGGGACGCAGATTGACATTTTTAGGTTGAAGTCTTTTGTCCGCCACAATAAACACCTCCGCATTCGGGTCTTACACCACAGCCCGAACAGCCTTCTTTGCAGTTGCGTGTCGTCTGTGCAAGGTGAGCCTTTTTATTCTCCCGTACAAGAAATTCGTGCGACACCAGATAATCAAGGTGCGACCACGGCGCGACCTCATCGTAGCTCCTGGTGCGGTTTGCGTAAAACGCTGTATCTATGCCTGTTTCAGCAAAAGCCTCAAGCCACTTGTCATACTGAAAATGCTCGTCCCAGCTGTCCATGTAGCAGCCTTTTTTCCACGCCGCGTATATCGCCTTGCCGACACGTCTGTCGCCGCGTGCAAGCACCGCCTCCAGCACAGAAGTGTTGGAATAATGCAGGCTTAGCCGTATCTTCTTGCTTCGCACCGCAGATTTAAGCACTTCCTGCTTGTGATGTATCTGCTCTTCCGTCGCCTGCGGTTCAAACTCAAACGGCGTGAACGGCTTTGGCACAAATGTCGCTGTCGATACTGCTATCTGTACCGAACGCCCGCGCTTTTCCTTAGGCGTTTCAAAGTATAGCTGCAATATTTTGTCTGAAAGTTCAGCTATGCCGCGTATATCATCATCGTTCTCGGTGGGCTGACCCATCATAAAATACAGCTTTACCTGTGTATAGCCCCATTCAAAAGCCATTTTGCAGGTGCTCATTATCTCTTCTTCGGTAATGTTCTTGTTGATGACATCGCGAAGCCGCTGAGTGCCCGCTTCAGGTGCAAAAGTCAGTCCGCTTTTTCGTACAGCCTGTATCCTTTCCAGAAGTTCTTCATTGAAGCTGTCAAGTCTGAGTGACGGCAGTGCAAGGTTGACTTTTTCACCGTCAGTGTACTCGGAAAGACTGGTCAGCAGTTCGTTTATCTTTGTGTGGTCACTGGTCGAAAGTGATGACAGCGAAACTTCTTCATAACCTGTCTGCTCACACAGCGACTTTGTTTCATTTTTTATTGTGTCAATATTTTTTTCACGAAACGGTCTGTAAATAAATCCTGCCTGACAGAAACGACACCCTCTTATACAGCCGCGAAGCACCTCAACTACCGAGCGGTCGTGGACTATCTCGCTGAAAGGCACAACAAAGCTGTCAGGATAATACACCTTGTCAAAGTCAGCAATAACGCGCTTTCTGACCCTTGCAGGCGCTTCGGGAACATTTGGTGTTATGCTTTTTACAGTGCCGTCTTCATTATAATCCACATCGTAAAAGCGCGGCACATAAATGCCCTCTATCTTTGCGGCTTCCCTCAGGAATTCCTCTTTTGTAGGACATGAAGGCTTCATTTTTTCATATAATCTCAGCAGTTCAAGGTTGACCTCTTCGCCCTCCCCCAGAATGAACAGGTCAAAGAAATCAGTCATTGGTTCAGGATTGCAGACACAAGGACCTCCGCCCACCACAAGCGGTGTCAATGAAGTCCTCTCTTTTGCAAGTACGGAAAGTCCTGCAAGGTCAAGCATTTGCAGTACATTATTATAAGAAAGTTCATACTGCAATGTGAAGCCTATAAAGTCAAAATCCTTTATAGGGTCAAGGCTTTCCAGCCCGTAAAGCGGTATATCGTTCTCACGCATCAGCGTTTCAAAGTCTTTTTCAGGCATAAAAACGCGCTCACACCACCAGTTGGGCACCTGATTTTTCAGACCGTACAGTATCTTCATACCGAGATGCGACATACCAACATCATAAGTATCAGGAAAACAGAATGCGAAGCGCACATCAACCTTTTCCCTGTCTTTTATGACACTGCCTATCTCACCGCCAATATAGCGGGCTGGTTTGTTCGCCTTTAACAGTATCTTTTCAAGTTTGTTTTTGATCTCTTCCATACTCTCACTCCCGCTTATGATAGAAATTTATGACTATCCCTTTAGCACACCAGCTGAAAATGCTGTAAACAAAAGGATAATTGAGCACCATACGCCAACCACCTTAAGTTCTGTAAAACCGCCGTTTTTGTGGTGTGTCAGCAGGATAACCACGTAGATATTTATTATATTATAACATGACCGTCCGCAAAAATCAACAAAAAAATTTCCGATGCCCCACAGAACATCGGAAAAAATTTAAAGATCAAATTCAAGCCCCTCGCCCAGCTTGAACGAATAGATATAACTGCTCTTCACACGTTCCCCGAACAGCAGTTCAAACGCAGCCTTGTAAAGCATAAGCTGTGTGCCGTACTTTCTCATGTCATCTTTGTCTTTGAAGTTGTCGGTCTTGTAATCTACAAGCACCCAGCCGTCCTCTTCCTTGAAGATGCAGTCAGCGATGCCCTGTATGTAGCCGTTTTCAGTCGTATAGTCTTTCAGTTTATCGCCAAGTTTCAAGTCTTTCACCGAAGCTAAGAATTTTTGCTCACGGCGAAGATCCGACGAAGCCATCATTCGCGCAAAAAAATCTGTCTTGACAAACTTTTCAAGCCTGTCAACATAAACTCCCTTTGCTTCGCGCTCAGTCATTCTGCCAATATTTTTGAGCCTTTCTAGTTCGTTCCTGACATTTTCCGCCGCTTTTTTGTAGTCTGCCAGCTCCATGAACTTATGGGTGTAAGTTCCGCGCTCGGCAGCTGTCAGCTTGTCAAGTTCTTCTGTCAATTTCGGCAGGTTCGGGAAGAATTCGGGATTTTTACTGCCAAATTCCTTTGTCTTTTCAGCTGTGACTATCTCTGTAACTGTCAGCTTTGCGGGAAGAAGACTTTCTGATGTGCTGTATGCTGTCTTATATTTTTTCAGCAGCCGAGCGACTATAGCAGGGTCAGCACCCACACGGATGACCTCAGCATCTCCCTCATCATCACCTTTCCGTACTGCCTCTGTATCATCTTCATAATATGTCAGGCTGACCTGCTCTTTCGGTGATACTTTCTTTACATCGTCAAGCGCCATACCCAGCCATTCTTCAAGATGTCCGCAGCCGTCCAGCTTAGCCAGAGCCATTACTGCCCACGCCAGCATACTGTCCTGTTCAGCTGCAATATTGGCAGGGATCTTATCAAATATCTCAGAATCCCTGACCGCATCACATAACATCTGTCTTATCCTATCATGGTTCGTCCTTCCTGTTTTTTCGTTTGAGCAGACAAGTATCAGCTTCTCTTTTGCCCTTGTACAGCCCACATAGAAAAGACGCATTTTTTCGCTCTTCTGCTCACGGTCGATCAGTTCGGTCAAGTAGTCATAGTAGAGATTGACACGTTCAACGTTGAGCCTTGTGTTTTTCAGCCTGAACGCACAGCCTTCGGATTTATGCAGCCTTATCATGTCGCCGCGCGCATCATCACGCACCAGCTTTTTAGAAAGCGTACACAGAAACACAAATGGGTATTCCAGACCCTTTGATTTGTGGTAGGTCTTTATGTTTACCGAATCACCGTCAAATGTAACAGACACGGCATTTTTGAACGCTTTGTCATTCCCCGACACCGAGTCGATGAACCGAAGAAAGCCTGTCACGCCCTCATTTCCGCTTCGTTCGTAATCACCCGCGTACTGTAGGAGCAGGCGAAGATTTGCACGCTTTTTTGCCGAGTCAAGATAAAGCGAGGTGATACCCATAAGGTCGGTCTTGTCGAATATCTGCCTTATCAGCCTTTCAAGGCTCATGCTCATCGAACAGTAACGCAGCGATTCTATCATATCAAATGCTTCGCGGCACTTTGCCTGAAGTACTCCATCGCCCATGTCAACGTATTTGGCATACTTTTCATCAGTGTTCGGTTCTCTCGAAGCGCCACTGAGTATCTGATAAATGTGGTTGAGTTTTTTTGTTTTATCCGAACGGCACTTTATCCTCACTCTTGTCATGTCATCAGGCGTAAATCCCATTATTGGCGACATCATCACAGCTGCCAGTGCTATGTCGTTCATCGGGTTGTCAACACTTCTCAGCACATCAAGAGCCAGCGATATCTCACGGGACTTTATGTAACCGTCAGTGTCTTCGCAAAAAGCCCTTAGCCCGACCGCAGAAAGCGCATCAGCCGCCTGTCTGATATTGTCGTTCGTATTGACGAGTATGCAGAAATCCGACTGCCTGCAAGGTCTGTCTACGCCATCTTCACAAACGGGTTCGCCATTATCGATCATCTTTTTGATTCGCACAGCCACTCGCTCAAATTCCGCAGGTATACTGCCGCTCTTTTCATCCGGCACATCTACCAGCATGACCTCAGCCGGGCAATCACGCTCGGTGTATTTTGCACCTGCTTCGAGCCTCTCACCATCGTCGTAGTCCACCTGACCGCAGCCCTCGCTCATAAGCGTTTCAAAGAGATAATTTGACAGAGCAATGACCTCTTTCCTGCTTCGGAAGTTCTTTTGCAGACTGATATGTTCAAGTGACCTTTCCTCAGCATGGTCGCGTGCAAGTTCGATGCAGGTCTTGAAAAGTTCCGGATTTGTCTTGCGGAAGCCGTATATAGCCTGTTTCATATCACCGACTATAAAGGTGTTCTTGCCCATAAAACGCAGATCATCAGTATCAGACACCGCCTTGAATATCATTTCCTGTATGTCGTTGACGTCCTGATATTCATCGATCATAATTATCTCGTAGAAATTACCCGATCGTATCTCCTCTGCAAGTTCGGTGCGCTCAAAACCGTCCTCTGTTTCTTTCACCAGAAGATTTTTAGTCATCAGTTCGATATCGCTGAAATCCACCGCATTTCTTTCCAGCTTGATATCATATGATATCTCCTCAACGCGCCTTTCAAGGTCACACATTGCGCTGAACAGCTTCTCAGCTTCATCAAGACTTGCTCTGAGATGTTCTTTTGACAGATCAAGCCCGAAAGCTGCACTGCGCAGTATCGATGCAACATCGCCTATATCCTGCTTGAATCGTTCCTTTACATCTGTAAGTATAGCTTTTACATCTTCGGGCTGTTTGCCCGATATCCGAAGAGGTTTGTACTTGTCAAATCCTATTTTTCCGAAAGCCTCACCGTCACGGTGCTTTGCTGCCAGTTCATAACCGCTGTACAGGTCACTGCATCTGACCAAGTTTTCTTCAGCGGCTTTGAAAGCATCGCAAAAACGGAAAGTATCAGTACCCGCAGTTACAGTGTAGTTAAAGCAGTATCTCGCATCTTCCAGCAGCCTTTTGGCTTCTGCAAGTTTTTTATCAAAACGCTCAAAAGCATTGTTGTATAACTCTTCAAAATATCTTTCACTGTGGTATTTCTCAGAAGTTTCCCTTATCCACTTATCGGTGTGACATATCGACTGCAAATGTTCATACAGCGATCTTACAGCGCTTTTCAGTTCGCCTTTTTCCACAGAAAAATAATTGTCTATGAACGCATATGTGTCGTGGTCATCACCGCATAGTTCTTCCGCAGCCTGCTCAAAAGCTGTATCGAATACCAGTTCACGCTCAGCATCACCCAGAATTTTCAGACCTCCCGTGAACGCAAACTGATTAAGGTTTTCCTTTACCATGTCAAAACAGAAGGAATCTATGGTCGAGATACGCGCCAGCTGAACAAGTTCCTGCTGCTGAAGTACCCAAGTGTCATTTGGATCTTCCCTGAGTTTTTTCTCAAAGGCTGCATTCAGCTTATCACGCATCTGTGCGGCTGCATCTATGGTAAAAGTCACAGCAAGCAGTTTATCGGCAGGTATCTTTTTTTCCTTGTCAGTCAGCAGGCGGATTATCCTCTCTATAAGAACAGCCGTCTTGCCGCTTCCTGCCGCCGCCGAAACGGTCACTCCCCTGCCGAAAGATTTTATGGCTTTTTCCTGATCTTCTGTCCAGTTGACTTTCATGCTTCTCCCTCCCCTTTATCTTCGTTTTCCTTTACTATATCTTCAAGAACTTCTTTCATTTGCTCAGCACTGCCCTTGCGCGGCTCATCGGGAAAAGCTCTGCCGCAAATACCTGAATATCGGCAGTAGCCGCAGATGTCTTCCAGCGGGTCGGCATTTATATCTCCGTCTAAAAGCCTGTCGCCATACTCAATGACCTTTCGTTTTGCAAATATCCTCATTGCCGTAAACATCGGGTCGCTCATAGTCAGGTTTCCCAGTGCAGTTTTGCCGATATCGCTGTCCAGCTTCTGATTGATCGCCGCCACATCAGATATCCTGCCCTTTCGCGAGAAAGAATTGATCGCAGAAACACAGGCTGCCTTGTAAAGTTCATCTTCTGATATCTCCCTGTCAGCAGAATAATCACTGCCGTCACCGATAAGCTTGAGGTAGAACACGCCCGCCTGATGCAATTCCATATCCGTGTTGATCGGATTGCCTGTTTCAAGCAGTATCGACAGGTATATCAGCATTTGCAGATTTAGTCCGCAGTAAAGTTCGCCAAGATCAAATTTAGCATGTTTGCGGAATTTGTAGTCGATTATCCGCACATACTTTTTGCCGTCTTCCTCCAGGATATCAGCGCGGTCGATGGTACCTATCAGTACGATATGCCTGCCGTCTTTCAAAGTCAGGTCAAGATGGTCTTCACCCTCTTCATTTTTCAGTTTGTATTCAGTTACAACAGGTGCAAAACTGCCTGCCGCCAGTTCTTTCTGAACATATTTCACTATGTTGAATGCTTGCTTTTTCATAGATTCAAAGCGATAGACAAATGTTTTTGTCTTGCCGAAATCGCCGCAGAAAACTTCGCTGTAGTAGTTGTTGAAACTGTTCTCGACAAGTTCGGTGATCTTTTCCTCATCCATTTCAAGGAACTGCCTGCGGCTCTCTTCAGGTGTGATATTCTCTGTGCTGATCGCTTTTTCAAGCACTTCATGTATCATAAGACCCTTGTTCAGCCCGTCCATATCCAGCTTTTCTGAACGGCTGAGGTGAAGCCCGTAGTTGCAGAAGTACATAAACGGACACTTGAAATAATTATCCAGCTTTGTAGGAGAAACTTCTGCTGTTTCACCTGCAAAAAACGCTTCTTTAGCGGACTCTTTTGAAAGCCTGAAAGGTTCTTTGGCATTAGCCTGTTTCAGTGCAGACAGCTTTTCATAGTATTCACGCGATACCATCAGTGAATCCCTGATACTGCTTACAGCCGCTGTGTTGTCACGCGAATGTTCGATATACTTGCTGTAAGCAGTCTTCATGGAAGTGCAGAAGAAATCCACAGGAAGAGTGTTTATGCTCTTTTCCTTTACGCCCAGAACTTCCTTGACTTCCCTTACAAGAGTAGAAGGTCTTTTTCTGTTGCCCAGCAGGTCAGCGCGGGAATAGGTGACATACAGCCTGTCATCAGGCGCACACAGCACAGAATATGCCGCAAGTTTTTCGTGCATAAGATCACTCAGGGCATTTGACTCTATCAGGATGTTCTCTTTCAGCTTTAGCAGATTTTTTTCATGCTCTGTCATCAGTCCGCCGTTCTTTGCCGATGACGGGAAGATACCATCATTTACTTCTGCGGCAAAAACGACCCTCACTTCGCCTATCCTCGAATGACCTGCATCTATAACACGCACACAGTCGAGTTTCTGCGGCGGAGAAGATACTTTCATCTGTGAGAGCATAAGTTCATAAAGATCAAAATATGACCTAAGCGAGATTTTCTCCTTGCCAAGTATATTATGTATCGATTTTACGGCAGAAAGGCTCATCGTCCACAGCTGTTTAAGTCCGCGTGACATTTCAAGGTCGCTCTCGTTGTCGGAAGTACTAACTCTTTTCACCAGTGAATAGGTCTGCTCAGAGATCTTCAGTTCGCCCAGCAACTCATAAAACGCCAGCGAGATCTGTTCTGCGGTGGCATCTTTGCAGGCGTTTTTGAATTTTATCAATGGTTCTATGACTTTAGCCCTCAGGTCATTAATTCTTTCAAGTCCGACACCATCAGGCTCAGCAGTGAATGGTTCAAGCCACATGTCGCCGTCAACGCCCCATCGTACACAGTAATCCTCAAGATCACATATCTCGTAGTTAAGCAGACCGAACAGCGGCGATTTTATCAGTTTAAGAATATTCTCCGTCCTGAATTTTCTTGTAAGGACAGTCTTGAAAATATTGCAGATATAATGAACTATAGCTGACGCATCAACGCAGTCGCGCTTGTCAAGAAAATAAGGTATATCGTATTTTTCCAGTGCGCTTGCTATGACACTGCCGAAATTGCTCATATCGCGCACTGCCACAACTATATCATTGTAAACATATTTTTTGCTGCTGACAAGCTGACATATCTCAGCACAGATGTAGTCAGCTTCTTCATACATATCATCTGCCGCCATTACCTGCACGCTGTCGTTTGCAGTATGGTATTCTTTGCGGTCAAGATCATAAAGGCGCTCAGAAAGCAGCATTATATCCCACGACTCGCATACTGCATCTTCTGCATGGGTAAAGCGTATCTCTTTGTTATGGTCTTTTGCCATATCGACCAGCTTTTGCTGAGTACCCACAGTCACATCAAACGGATGAGTGCGGCAGCGCTTTACAAAATCATCATCAAGCAGCAGCGAAACAGTCAGCTTCTCAGCCTTTCTCACACATATCTCAAGCATTCTGCGCTCATAATAAGAGAAGTCTGTGAATGCAGAAACAAATACCTGTCTGCCGTCAAACAAATTGTTGATATCAGCAAGTTCTACCGCTTCTTCCATTATAGAAAGCGAGTCGGTCATATTCGCACGTTCAAGTTCTTCAAGATAATAGGTGAATATCTGAGTAAGGTCAAGAAGTTTCAGCGATACTGAACCCTCAAGCCTTTCGCCTGCAAGCTGCAAGACCTCAGGCGTAATGCCGCTTTGTCTTAGCTGCGGAAGAAGTCTGAGAAGGTCGGCTATGAACGATGACTTGTTAAGACTGTTCTTATAATACCTCACCGCACCCTCTCTGCTGAATTTCTTCACAGCGCGGTACATAAGGATCATCTGCGCATTGTCGTTGGCTGAGTCTTTAGCTTTGCTGCCGAATTCGTCAACTATCTCCTCTGCAAGACGATTGAAGCCGTTCGTTTCTATCTTATTGAACAGCTGTGCGCCCAATTTTTCATAAAGCATCTTGTCATACTCAAATGAAAACTGATCGGGTACGATCACAAGCACGTCCTTTTCTTCCGCTGCCGCTGAACATATCTTATCTATAAAAAGTTCTTCCCTGCGGCTTTTTATACCGCCTGTGAGTATCTCAAGCATTATCAGCGCCTCCTGTGTAAATAAACTCTACTACAGTATAGCACCGTTAGATATTTTTGTCAAACGCAGCAAGTACATTTTACTGTACTTATAGCAAATTTTGAAGCAGTTCTGCTATCTTGAAAGATATCTCGATCTTCCCTTTTGGCGATATGACTACCAGTTCGCCATGAGGCGACTTTTCTTCTGCGTCAAATTCCAGCGCCTGTGACGGAAAAAATGTATTCTGTTTTAGCAGTTCAAGTTTTTCACAACTGTCAGACATCGCAGTAAACACAAGTGCTGCGGCAGCACATAGTTTGAAACGTGTAAATTTTGACATAAACAACACTCCCACAAAAAGTATTTTCATACTGATTATGGGAGTGTATTCAGGTTTTATTCAGTTTCCGAAAACTTGTCTTGCAATATCTACTGACTGCTTTGCATCCTTAGAATAGAAGTCTGCACCTATCTGCTCGGCATAATCGGGCGTGACAACCGCACCGCCGACCATTATCTTGCAGTCAACGTTATTCGCCCTCAGCAGCTTGATGGTTTCTTCCATGCTGACAAGCGTAGTCGTCATCAGCGCCGAAAGCCCGACCAGATGCACATCATTTTCGATAGCCGCATCAACTACTGTCTGATAGTCAACATCCTTTCCGAGATCGATAACTTCATAACCGTAGTTTTCAAGCAGCACCTTTACGATATTTTTACCGATGTCATGTATATCTCCCTTGACTGTCGCAAGGATTATCTTTCCCTTTGAAACACTGTTGCCGCCGTCAGCCAGCATTTTCTGCTTTATGACTTCAAAACATGCCTGCGCAACACCTGCGGTCTGTATCAGCTGCGGCAGGAATATCTTGCCCTTTTCAAACTGCTCACCCGCTTTATCGAGAGCAGGCACCAGCATTTCGTTGATTATGACCATTGAATCAGTAGTTTCAAGGAGTTTAGCAGTTATCTCAGCACCCTCACCCTTAAGACCATGCTCAATGGCATACGGCAGGTCGATATCTGACTTTTTCTCAGCCTTTTGCATAGGTGAAGATGTATCTCCCCCGTAATGAGCGATGAAGTCCACCGAATTCTTGTCAATATTTGTCAGCAACTTGTAAGTCCTTACGGTTGCAGTCATCGAAGCGATATTCGGATTCATTATCGGCAGGTCAAGACCGCTTGTAAGACACATCATAAGGAAGTTATGGTTCACTATCTCTCTGCTTGGCAGACCGAAGCTGATATTTGAAACGCCAAGCACCGTTCTCAGTCCCAGTTCTTCCTTTACACGGCGTACAGCATTTACTGTCTGCATAACGTTTTCCTGTTCGGCAGATGCAGTCAGCGTAAGGCAGTCAATGTAAACATCTTCTTTGCGTATCCCGATCGCCATAGCGCGGTCAAGTATCTTCTTAGCAAGGTTGAAACGTTCATCGGCAGTCTTTGGTATGCCGTTCTCATCAAGTGTCAGACCGACAACAGCCGCGCCGTACTTTTTTACCAGCGGCAGAACGGTATTCAGCGACTTTTCCTCAGCATTGACCGAATTGACTATCGGCTTGCCGTTGTAGACTCTCAACGCAGCTTCCATGACCTCAGGTATGGTCGAATCAAGCTGCAGCGGCACATCAACGACCCCCTGCAAAGCCTTTACCGCCTTGACCATCATAGCTTTTTCATCTATCGCAGGCAGACCAACATTGACATCAAGTATATCAGCGCCCGCATCTATCTGCTCTATAGCCTGCCCAAGAATGTAGTCGATATCGCCCTCCAGAAGTGCCTGTTTGAAACGTTTTTTGCCTGTCGGGTTGATACGCTCACCGATTATGCGCGGCTGGTCAATGACCACAACATCAGTCGCGGAACAGCACACTGCGGGGATATGTACATTTCTCTGTACACATTTTTTACCATCGAGCATCTTTTTTAGGCACGCTATATAAGCGGGATCGGTACCGCAGCAGCCGCCAATGACCTTTATGCCCAGCGGTATCAGTGCTTCGGCAAACTCAGCAAATTCCTCGGCAGAACAGTTATATTCATTGGTAACAGGGTCAGGCAGACCTGCATTCGGCTTGACCACAACAGGCAGGTTCGTCCATTGACATATCTTCTCAACAACAGGATAAAGTTCCTTTGGTCCCAGTGAGCAGTTAACGCCAACAGCATCAACGCCCAGACCTTCAGCAGTCAGGCACATTGCGCTGATATCAACGCCTGTGAAAGTACGCATATTCTCCTCGAAAGTCATGGTACACATTATCGGAAGGTCGCTGTTTTCCTTAGCCGCAAGTATTGCCGCCTTGAATTCATAAAGATCAGTCATAGTTTCAAATACCACAAGGTCAGCTTCTCTGCCTGCTATGACCATTTCTTTGAAAATGTCGTAGGCTTCCTCAAATGTCAGCGTGCCTGTAGGTTCAAGCATCTGCCCGATTGAACCGATATCCAGCGCGACCAGTGTGTCTGTACCCTCGACTGCTTTACGTGCCAGCTTTATGCCCTCACCTATTATTTTATCAACGGAAAAGCCGCTTTTTGCCAGCTTGTGCCTGTTCGCACCAAAGGTGTTGGCGTATATAATATCAGAACCCGCTTCAATGTACTGCCTGTGGATATCCATCAGCCATTCTGGTTTCTCAATATTCATTACTTCAGGCGTTTCACCCATTTTCAGACCTTTAGCCTGAAGCATGGTACCCATCGCACCGTCCAGTATAACAAATTCTTTCTGTTTTAAAAGTTCTCTAAATCCCACAATGATCTCCTCGTTTTCTGAATTGACAGACCTCGCGCATGTTGCACGCAGCACAGCCCTGTCTGCCCTTAGGTATATCGTGATCGCTAAGCCCTATCACCGCAGTTACGGCTTTTCTCGGCGTTAAGATGTTGTTTTCTGTTGCATTCAGCCCGATGCGCTTCTGCGCCTGCAAAATATCAAGAAATTCTCCCTGAATATCCAGCGGAAGATCTCCGTATCCCGGAGAGAACCTCCATGTCTGAAAAAATTCCGCGAACTCACCACGCACCTGCTCGTCCACTTTATCACAGACTTGTTCGACCGCTGCACTTGCCAGAAAATCAGCCATAACAGCGCGTGTCATATCTGTTGCTTCATAACGGCGTATGACCCTGTCAGCCTGTGCAGAAAGAGTTGCCGCCAGCAGCACACATTTCACACACCCTGCAAGATGTTCAGATATCGCCTTGCCCCTTAGCACCAAAGAAGTCCCGCATACAGCAACTCCATCTTCCAGCGGCTGTATATCAAAAACATGGTAGATGGCACATGGCTTTATAACACCAAGCAGAGCCTTTTCGCACTCATCCATCATCGAAAGAATGCGCTCATCGGGCACAGTCCTGCCATAACCCATATAACGCAGCGCTTCACTTTTATCAAGTTTTTCAAGACAGACCTGCAAATAACCGTTCATAGCACAAACCGCCCCCTATCCAAATTATTATATCACATTTGAAAACATTGTCCAATATACATATCGACCAAATTTAACCAATATTTTTTAGTTTATTATCACGGAAATAAATTTTGACATAATATGGCTGTATTTTTGTCTATTCTTCCCCGCCACAGGCGGGGAATACGTTTATCGCCATGATTTCTCATCGTTACGCTTATTCGTATTTCTTATTTTTTCGAAAATTGATCTTCGAAGTTTATTAGAACATGCACTTGCAAAATCATCAAACATGTGTTATAATTATCATCAAGTTGATCATCAGTTCAAGGAGTCGATATTATGCTTCATGGTTATTTTGACCTGCCGACTTTTTACTTCTTTGAAGAAGGCAACATCTGGTCAGGCAGTCTATACACAAATTTCAATTATCGAATAGTTCCAAAAAAGGCAAAAAAAGACAGCGATGAAAAAAGTGAGTTGAAAATGGCTGTCTGGTACGGAACAAAATGCTTTGATATGGCAGAAGAACTTGTCGCCCAGTACAGCGAAGATTATTCTGCTGAAGGTCTTGAAGCCTGTCTAGCCCATCTCACCGAAGAATTTGAGCATTTCAAAGAGATACGAAAGACATTGAGATTTGACTAAAAAAACAGCCCTTTCCTGTCATGTTGGAGAGGGCTGTTATATTTTTCTTATGCGCACTGTCATGAAACCCGATTTTTGCTATTCCGAATCTGTCAAGCAGTTTTTGGCAGGACCCGATAAAGCAACTTTTTGTCTTGCTTATACAAAAAAACCTCCCTGAATAATATTCGTACAGCAAAAACCTCCTGCGTAGGGAGATGATAACGCAGGAGTTCTTGCTTATATTGTATATTTCTTATGACTTACAGCAATCCGCCTCAAAATTCAGACAAAATCCAGTCACAAAACCCATAAATCCCAGCTTTTACGACCGGATTTTATGAATTTAAAAAGTTGGATTGCTATAGTTTGATATATCAGTTGCTCTTTGTGATGACCAAGTCTGTGATGGTTATGTTCACAGGTGCATCGACAGCACCACAGTTGAATACGCAGGCTGTGTTGTCATCTGTCGGTTCGGTCATAGTGAATTTTGTGGAATAGTGCTGTTTCTGAGATGAAGCATAAACAGACTCGTTGAAATACTGACCGTAAGGTTCGTAGTTCTGCTGTATCTTGAAACCGAACTTCGCATTCCTGTCTGCCTGATAATCGAATGAAATGTCGTAAGTCGCGCCTTTTTCAAATTTAACAGATGGATATATTCCCTGAACATACCATTCTTCTGAACCTGCTCTGTTTACAGATATCTGAAGACCGTTGTTCAGCGACTTGAACGATGCAGATGCACCACCCTCAGTGTTTGCCCAGCTTGTGTATTTAGAAGCATCAGCCGCAAGGTTTGTGCCTGTCGATACAGGCGGGTCGTTCTGTGAAGAAGAAGAGGAAGATGACGAAGATGAACCGCCGCTCAGCTTGATAAGCGAGAGGTTGGTGACAGTTGCCTTGTAAGGAACATTCACGCTGCTGCCGCCCAGATTGAATGTAACGCGGCACATGTTGTCGGTCTTTGAAGTGTAGTCAAAGGTCGCTTTGTAGTGCTGAACATTCGTTGACCAGCTGAGGTTCTCGCTGAAATAGGGGAGATAATCATCGTGACCCTGATTTACTATGAAAGCAGTGGTCTGAGGTTTATCGCTGACATAATCAAAGGATATCTGATACTTTGCGCCCTGTTCAAGGGTGATGCCCTCATAGAAGAACTGTGTATCCCACTCGTTCTTGCCGCCTCTGTTTACCTGCATGGAAACGCCGTTGTCAACATAGAACATCTCGCCCTGACCACCGTTGGAGGTGTCAGTCCAGCTTGTCCAGTTATCTTCATTTGAGCAGAGATTTGCGGGGTCATTTACAGGGTCGGGATTTGCAAGTGCCTGTTTCAGATGTACCAGATCGATGATGGTAACTTTGCCGTCCAGATCGATATCAGCATTCTGGCTTATGGTCGAGATCTTTCTGACCAGATAGTCCTGTATCAGTTCTGCATCGTTCTCGTCCAGCTTGCCGTTGCCGTTTGCATCGCCTGCAATGACCTTCTGCGAAGTCGAAGGAATAGCCGAACCTGATGCTTCCAGCATTGCATTGAGCAGTTCGGGCTGAGAAATTTTCAGCGTGCGGCGGTTGTAGATCTTGTACTGCGAACCGTTGTCCCACCAGATACAGCCCATGCCGTAGCGGGTGCATTTCTCGACAAGGTACTTCGACCAAGAAGTTATCTCGCTCATGTTGTTCTTGTTTGCACAGCCGAATTCACCGACTATAACGGGTATTCCTCTCTGCACGAAAGTGCTGTTGAGATTGTTGAGCACCATATCCAGCGGCGAGCTTGTCCATGTAGTTATCTCAGGGTAGCTCTCATGGGTGAATTCAAATGGCTGGTAAACGTGCGCTTCTACTATCAGCCTGTTGCTGACGGTATCTCTCGGCAGAACGAACTGACTGGTGATCTCATTATTTGCACCTGCGCAGTATGTGTTGCAGATAAGATTTCTTCTGGCATTGTTGCCGCCCGAATTTCTTACAACATCAACGAATATCTGGTTGAGTTCATTGGAAATGGGGCAGGCTTCCGAACTTGGGTTCCACCACTGGTTTGAACTTTCGTCAAGTATCTCGTTGAAGCCCTCGAACACCAGTTTATCGCCATAGTCAGCAAAGTTCTCGCTTATCTGCTCCCAGATAGACCTGAACATTGCTTCTTTGTTCTGCAAATTATTGCTGTTGGCTTTCAGCCAGCCTTTTTCACCTGTGTCATGGTGTACATTCAGTATGCAGTACATGTCATCTTCGAGTACATAATTGACCACTTCCTCGACTCTGTTCATCCAGACATCATCGATCTTGTAGGTGTTGGGATCCATGTGTTCATACCAGGTGACAGGTACACGCACTGTCTTGACGCCCGAGTCCCTGACCATATCTATCATGGCTTTGGTGGTCGCAGGGTTGCCCCATGCAGTTTCGGAAGATGTGCTTCCCCTGTTGCCGCCTATGGTCGTGCCGGAATAGCTGTCCAGCGAGTTGCCGAGATTCCAGCCCAACCCCATGTCTGCGACGGTCTGTTTGGCATCTTTCTCAAAAGCGGCTTCTGCCTTTGTGGGTTCAGCAAAAGCCAGACATGAAAGTGCCATAGCACAAACAGTTGAAAGTGTCAGTGCCCTTCTGCTTTTTGTTTTCATGATACGTTCACCTCATTATTAAACTTTGGTTATGAGTCTGCCGATAATTTTGGGTGATGTGTCAGCAGACTGCGTCATCATTGCTCACAGCAGTGCCGACCGTGAGCATCGGCTTGTGGATAATGTATATAATAATTTATCCGTTCCGCCAAAAATATTATATACTATTGACATCGGGATTTACAATGATATATAATATAACTTAGATGATGTTTTTTAAAAAACTCACCTTTTTACATTTTGCTAACAATATGCAAAAAATACGGCAATTTTTCCTACACTTATCAGGCAGGTGGATATAATGAAAATAAACAATGTAGGGTATGGGCACAAACACGATGCTGATTTCTTTATTGAACGCCCCTGCGGCAGTGGTGACTTTCTGCTGTTGGTACTGAGGACTGATGCTGTCTTCACGCTTGACGGAAAAGATGTTATTATCCCAAAAGACTCGTTCTTTCTTTACCCGCAGGGCATGCCGCAGTTTTACAGATGCGTACCAAAGCACGAATTTGCCAACGACTGGGTGCATTTCCGATTCGGGCAAGGCGAGGAAGAGGAGTTTCTCAAACGAGATATACCATACGCGCAGGGCATAACAACAGCGCACGCGGGTTTTCTCAGCTGGTGCATAAAGGCTGTAGCCGATGAATATGCCTCACATTCGCCATACGCACAGGAGAACATGCAGCATTATATGTGGCTGATATTCAACCGCGTCAGCGACCTTCTTCACCTGCCGCAAGTTCAGGCACACGGTCCTGAGTATGAGATGCTGCTGACGATACGCCGCAAGATATATGCCGAGCCGTATGTTCCGCGCTCGATAACATGGGCGGCACATGAGATACGCATGAGTCCTGCATCTTTCCAATACTACTACAAAAAGACTTTTGGCGTGACATTCGTACAGGATTTCATCAACGCCAAGACTGAATATGCCATGATGCTTCTGACGACTACCGACCTGAACGCCCACGATATCTCAGAAAAATGCGGATATCGAAACTATGAGCACTTCGCTCGCCAGTTCAAAGAAAGGTGCGGCATAACTCCGCTGGAATATCGCAGAATGAAAACACAGAATTGATAAATCCATAATTCCCGATCATTGGAACAAGTGAAGAATATTCCACAGTATCATATGTCAGCACAAAACATTCCACAAATAATACAGCAAGACCCGCGGATACAAATTGCATCTGCGGGTCTTTTGGTATTGGAGATATAAGGTCATATCACCGATATGTTACGAAGTATTTTGATTTAATATCAGCAAATTATATAGTTTGAACCTACATTTTTTTGCTTAGATCAAGATTTTTCTGTAACCTTGTTTACAGGCGATCATGTTTATTTGATCGTAACGGTAACAGCCCTGCTGTTGAGTGAGGATATATCCCACTTGCCATTGACTTTAGCGGCAACCACTACTTTGTAAGTCTGTCCTGCTCTCAGCTTTGGCGAGGTAAAATATGTAGTACCTGCGGATATAGTCTGGGTCTGAACTTTCCATTTGCCTGCAAGATATACAGCGATGCCGTAATTCTGAGCACCGGCAACAGGACTCCATGTCATTCTGAACTGGTGGTACTGTTCGTTGTATATGATATTGGTAACTCTTGGATACTCAACTGCGGGAGTTATCTCTTCATGTTCGGTATAATAGTAAGTCGGCTCAGCAACTTCCTTGAAATTCACTCTGAAAAAGTCCATTGAGCCGTTCATTTTGTCAGCGATCAGGTATGAAGCATCATCACTGACGATATCTATCGGATCCGCCGTAACTGTCGCATAAACAGATTTCGCTCCGCTTCCGTCGTTTACAACCAGTTTTGCGGTATCGCCGTCCAGTATCACGCTTACCGTTGCCCAGTGTCCGACTTTATAGGAATTTTCAGCCTTCACCGACTGCACGCCGCTTCCGTTGTCGATTGTAAAGGTAAGGTCTCCGTTCTCGGCAGTCAGTGACATATACTTTTCATCATCACCAAAACGGAAGATAGTGTTTTTGCTGTTATCCCTGAGCAGTATCGCTGTCTGATAATCTGCATCGTGCAAAGCTGCATAGGAACTGTCACCGACCATATAACTGTTGTTGTTGAATGTCAGAACGCCATTTGCGCTTGTCAGTTTATTATTCCATTCGGGAGTACCAAAGTTCATGGCGTAAGTTGATGTATAAGTATCAGCGGCAATATTCTTGCTTTCGGAACTAAATTCAAGACCTGCATACTGACCGTCAGTGAACGGGCGATTGAGAGCATATCCCTCATAGCTTGCCCAACCGTATATAGCACCCTTTTGCAGATTTCTTCCCGTGTCATCATAGTAATCACCATCGGGAATAGCCTGACCTGAGGCACTGCCGCCTGCAAGTCCGTATGCAACACCTTTGACTGTTGCATTGCCGCTTACATTATAGTTATTGAACACAAGTCCGCTTTCGATCACACGGGCATTGTCAGAAATAACGGAATTGCCCATTACACCTGCATAGTCAGCGATTATTGCATTATCCTTAACAGTCGCTCTTTCAGCTACGACAGCGTGACCTTTTACGATAGCATTGCCCGAAACCGAAGCAGAACCCGTGACGATCGCATGATCTTCTATCCTTGCATTGCCCTTGACAGTAGCATAACCGAGAACTCTGGCATTCTCGCCAACATAAACAGAATCGTCGACCTTTGCAGTATAAGCCACAAAACCGCCGCCGTTTGAATGTCTTCTGCCATATGCTGTAGATGAATTATCACGGGCTTGCTTTATACCTGCACCTGTTATCGTCACACCGTAAGGATAACGGTTCTTGCCAAGAAACGGCGCGTGATTTTCATCAAATTCACCTTCGCTGAACATATACTGCACGCCATATTGCTGCCATGTATCAGAATCTGGAGTAGCTGTGACTGTGAGATATGCTGCGGAATCATTGCTGCCGTAGTCCATCGTCATAGTTTCGCCCGACTTGAAGAGGTCAGAGTAGCGCGTATTGCCGTTACGGTCTTCCACTGCGATACAAGCACGCCAGTCAGCACCATTGATATCGGTAAGACCTTTGAGTGTTATACTTATTTTATTTCCTGTTACTTCAAGGGGAACAACGTTCACACCGAACTGCTGAGGCGCACGCTCGGTCGGAACGGTATAAAAATTATCCGTATCGGTGCTTTTTTCGAGAAGTGTATATATCTCGCCCCAGTTCCATTCACCGCGATCAAAAAGTTCTTCCTGACGTTTCAGATAATCGCGCTTGTGCTTAAAATCAAGTGTAGCCAGACGCTTAGCATAATGTCCGAGCGTATCCTTTATATCTGCACCCGAAAGACGTTCGATCTCATGATACGGATATTCATCGATCTTGCCCTGCTGCATAAGATCTTTCACAAAACTGCTGCCGTAGCCCTGAAGACCATCGGGGTTCTCTGTCAGATATTGCAGGAAAAGCCATGCGGCATAATTGTCACGTCCGAGAATGGGCGTAAAGCAAAGATTTTTGCTGTATGTTTCAAAATAGTCAGTTACACCCGAAATATTTTCCCACTGCTTGTAGTAGTCAGAGTAAAGGAACTGCTCACGGAACCAGTTGCCTATCGCTTCCCACAGTGCGCTGACATACTTGTTATTATTCCAACCGATCTGATGTGCTGTAACAACATGCCCGAACTCATGAGGCAGTACCCATGACGGGTTTGGAGAATTCTGCATAGCACCGACACAGCAGAACATGAAAGCGTATCCCTGATTATCATATCCCATCCACGCCCAGTCATCAGGAAATTTCGAGATACCTGTACCGGAAATATATATATTTACCTTATACTGATTACCGTCACGCAGCGAACGGTTGGTGGACTGCGTAGGCGGCTCCATATGGAGTTCATTCATGTAAACATCCCAGCATGCCTCAAGGTTTTTCGCATTCTCCTCAAGGAACGCCTGCGTTACCTTACCTGAATCGGCACCGGTCTTGCCCCAGATGAACTGAAAGTGTTCAGACTCCCAGCGATTTACATCTTCACGCGCACACCACGGGTCGCGTGTACTCAGAGATGTAGTGACCTCCGCGACACAGCTGTAGGGAAAAGCGGCAAGAGCCGTTGACATTATTGCACCTGCTGATGCAATTGCGGTTATTCTTTTGAACAGACTTGACATTCGGATCTCCTCCTAAATAATTTGATTATATGGCTGCCAAATTTAATGCCCCACGAAAAGCCGACGCATTTCTATATCAGCCATTCAAACGATGTTTGGCTTGATATATCAGCGTGATAGCCATAGAAATATATACTATTCCGCTTTTATGATACATTAAAAGAGAGTTGGCTTCAATTGCAAAAGTAGATATATTTATTTCAAAATCAGACATTTTTATAGTAATTCGGCACAATAATTTATATAAAAGATGGCTTAGCATGCTTTTACTATAACCTGAACATACAGCTGAAACAACTTCGCTAAAATAGCAAAGTTGTTTCATTCCCCGATCATATTTGCCGTAAAAAACTTTATGTATGCACATACGGGGAGTTTTTGACTTTTTTACGAATCTGGCGATCAAAAACACTTCCCCGACAAAACGACTCCATACCTATATTGTACGGTGCAAACATCCGACTACAAATTTATGATATATGATCTGATGTTAGTGATCAAACAATAAACGCTCACCGTAAAATGCAGTGAGCGTTTATTGTTACTTGTATATTACTTTCTTGTGCCAGCATTTCTGACCGCAGGCGGGACATTTCATTTTCCTTGAACGTCCGCTGTGCATCGCCATCACAACGTCCTTAAACTCGGGAACATACGTGTTTCCGCAGTTCTGGCACTTGTAATAGCCCGCTTCCGTTTCGATCTTCAGCGCGTGATACAGGTAAAAGAAAAACTGCACCGTGCCGACGCTCATCAGAACAACTTTCAGCACAATCGGTATGTCCGCATATGCCGCGATACCCAAAAGCGCAATTAATGTTAATACAGACGGTATTACCAGCCCAATTTCAAGGTCAAGCATCATGCGGTTCTTCTTCTCTTCATTTTCCTTTAATTGCAGCATCGCTGCCTCAGCAGCTTCCTTATAGTTCTCCATAGTGACTCTCCTTCCGTTGAACAGATCGTTGATGCTTATGTCAAGCTGTTCGCAAAGCTCAGGCATAAGCGAAGCATCAGGCATACATTTGCCCGTCTCCCATTTTGAAACAGCGCGATCAGATATACCGAGTTTCTCGGCAAGCTGAGCCTGTGTCATTTTCTTTTCCTTTCTGCAAGCGGCTATGAATTTACCTATCATTATCTGATCCATACGCCTTATCCTCCTTTCTGTGCCTATCATAGCACAGAATTTCATTTTTGTACACGAACTGTTGGTTGAGTTGCAAAAAATGCCGATAAATCTGGCATTTACAGACAACTCAACCGTTGGTTGGGAAAGTAAAAACAATGTCCCCGACCGAAAAGATCAGGGACAAAAAGACTCATAAAACAGAGCAGACTGCTTTTAGCCGCTCGTAGGTATAAAAGGTCTGATAGCGCCTGCAAGATTGCTGACAGGCATTGTCTGGAGCCAAACATGACCCGGACCTGTAATTCTGGTATTAAAGAAGCCCTCACCGCCGAAGAACATATTCTTCAGACCTGAAACCTGTTCAATATCGATAGAGCAAGATGCCTCCATTGCTGCAAGACAACCTGTGTCAACCAGCATCGACTGACCTGCAGCCAGCTGATATTCGATGATAGAACCGTCAAGTTCAAGAAATACTGTGCCATTGCCTGAGAACTTCTGCATAATGAAGCCTTCACCGCCGAAGAAACCCGCTCCAAGCCTCTTCTGGAAGAATATCTCCATGTTGACACCCATCTCAGAGGCAAGAAAAGCTGATTTCTGAGCAACGATCGGCATCTGTGAAACATCCATCGGTTTGATAGAACCCGGGAAATTAGATGCCATCGCGATCATGCCATCGCCATTCATGGCAGTGTAGACATTCTGGAAAATAGACTCACCCGAGAAAGCTCTCGATAAAGCCTTTCCTATTCCGCCGCCTGCATTGGTGGACATGTTCATGTTGGGACTCATCCAGCTCATAGCACCCTGCTGGCACTTGATAGCTTCGCCGTTTGCCAGATAGCAGATAACTACGGGCAGCGGCTCTCCTTGAATCTCGTAACGCATATTTTTGTACCTTCTTTATTTGTCAGGCTATATGCCTGTACTTAACAATTTATCTTTAAAATCCGCCAAGCATTTTAACTTGACATGTGATCTGGTAAGCATTTCAGCATCAGGTTCTATGAGATCGGGTATAAGAACAGGTATCATTCCTGCCGCACTTGCTGAGATAATACCATTGCGCGAATCTTCCACCGCCAGAGTATTTTCAGGATCAACTCCCAATTTGTCACAAGCCAGCAGATATATCTCAGGGTCAGGCTTTGAATTCTCTATCATATCGCCGCCAACGATGATATCAAAGCAATGTATAAGTCCGACCTCTTTCATCTCACTTACAACGGTGTCATAGCTGGTCGAAGATGCAAGTCCGACCTTGACACCGCTGTTATGAAGCCACTCAAGCACCTCTCTGGCGCCTGCCTTAAGCGGTATCCCCTCATGTGCAAAAGCCTCGCGTATGACCTGTCTGGACTCGGCATAAAGAGCATCCAGATCGACCTTATCACCGTAAGCCTCTTCGATTATCCGTTTAGTATCCTTAGTGCTTCTGCCGATACAAAGACGAATATTCTCCTCGACATTTTCAAGCCCATGTCGTTCACCGACCTTTTTCCAGCATCGCATGCTGAGCGCTTCCGTATCGAAAATAACACCGTCCATATCAAAGATGATGCCGTCAATATTCTTTAAAGTGTACATCTGATCTCCCTGTTTTAAGTTGTTTTCCGAAGATAAATTATCTGTGCATATTCAAGCTGTTCGATAAGTTCACTGTAGTTTTCGGGCAACCCGTGAAGCACAGCCGAGTCATGTGGCGAAATTTGTTTTGCTTTTTCTATATTCATCATTTAAAATACATGTATAAGTCACATTTTATCATTCCGTTATATAGCTTACGTTTTTTATCAGCCTTTTTACCGAAGAATTTCTCGAACTCTTCATGGGGCGAGATAATATAGCAAGGTCTTTCCCTTGACGGCTGCAGCCTGTCCCCAAGACGCTTATATAACTCTTCCGCATCGCGTATTTCAAGCAGACGCTCACCATAAGGCGGATTGCAGAAAGTGATGCACTCCTCAGGCTGAACAAATTTGCTGATATCCTGCTGCTTAACAGTTATCTTTGAGCCGACACCTGCCTTCTTAGCATTATCACGACTAAGTTCTACTGCGATATCATCGATATCAAAGCCAAATGCCTTAAAACTTCCCTCTCTGTCGAGCATATCCATTGCTTCGGTTCGAGCATTCTGCCATATCTTATCAGGTATCTGATCCCACTGCTGGGCTGCAAAATTTCTCCTGATACCGGGTGCAACTTTCAGCGCCTTATAAGCGGATTCGATCAGAAAAGTACCCGAACCGCACATTGGGTCGCAAACGATGGAATTAGCCCTTACTCTTCCGAGATCGATTATACCCGCAGCCAGAGTTTCTTTTATCGGCGCCGCATTTGAATTTCTTCTGTAGCCGCGCTTGTGAAGTCCTGCGCCCGATGTATCTAGATAAAGTGTGAAAACATCCTTGATAAGAGAGAACTGAAGCTGATGTTTAGCGCCTGTTTCCTCAAAATACGAAATACCGTAGACTTTTTCAAGGCGTTTGACGCAAGCCTTTTTGATTATCTTCTGGCAGTCGGGAACTGAATGAAGCTGTGAATCCAGCGAATGCCCTTTAACAGGGAAAGCATCGAACTTGCCGATAAATTCCTCCAGCGGTATCTTCTGAACGCCCTGAAACATTTCTTCAAATGTTCTGGCTGCAAAGCTGGTCAGTTCGATCAAAACTCTCTCCCCTGTTGATATCCAGAGGTTTGCTTTTGCAACAGTTTCAAAGTCACCGTCAAAGCTGACTCTGCCATCAGTCACAGTAATATTCTCTCCGCCTATCCTTTCGACCTCAAATTTTAACGTTTTTTCCAGTCCGAAATGACATGGGACAGCTAGTCTTAATTTATTCATATTTAACCTTTCAAAAAATGACCTCCGCACATCAGTACGGAGGTCACGGATAATTTAATGTCCGCCGTAGCAATAATCAGGTGTATTTGATGTCTTAAAGTATCCTGTTGTTCTGCTTGAGCAGCCATTTGATGCCAGCAGACCTGTTCTTGAACAGAAATCTTGTTTTACAACTGTGTCAGGCATCGGGAATGTTTCATCAAAACTCTTGTGTTCTGACGAATCAGCAATATCACCGAATACATTTTTCCATATCTGACCGATATTCTCATAATCATTTGTCGGTATCGTTTCAGGGTTCTCATAACCTATCCATATACCTGAAACATAGTCAGGTGTGCAACCCACAAAGTTCAGATCCTCCCATTTTTCCGAAGTACCTGTCTTGCCGACCAGATCGGTCTTTTTAAGTTTTGCGTATCTGCCTGTACCTTCCTTATCATTGATAACGTACTGCATCATACGGTTCATTATATAAGCTGTGCTGTCAGAGATCGCCTGCTTATATCCGTCATTCTTTTCGTAAATGACCTTGCCCGCAGAATCTTCGATCTTATAAACGAAGCTGACATCATATTTTCTGCCGCCGTTACCGAATATCATATAAGCGCCCACAAGTTCATCAAGGCTCATACCCAAGCTTCCGACAGTCATAGCCGAGTAGTCAGATTCAGAATCACGAAGCGATGTGACATCCAGCTTTGTCTTGAGGAAATTAAAACAGTAAGCAGGAGTCAGCTTGTCTACCAGCTGTGCAGGCATAGTATTGAGCGATTTGAGCAACATCTGATAAGTGAAAAGGTCTTTATATGACCAGTTACCCGACAAACCATCTTCAGAGTAGTTTACAGGCCACTGTGATTTAGTGCCGTCTTCCTGCTCCACTTCCATAAGAGGTTTATCATTATAAAGCGATGACATGGTGATCAGATCCTGATCCAACGCGGGTGCGTAAGATGCTATCGGTTTAATACACGAACCCGGTGATCGTGAACCTTGTGTTGCCTGATTGTAGCCACGTATATCAGTCTTTTCAGAACGGCTGCTGACGACTGATCTGACATTGCCCTTATAGTCCATACAAATAAAAGCAGACCAAAGAGTATCTTCTTCAGGATCCATATCATAAGTCGTAAAATTACTTGCGTCCTGCATCGACTTTTCCACACGGCGTTGCATGTCTATATCAACGTTGGTATAAACAGTATAACCGCCATTATAGAGCCTCTTCTGAGCATCTTCATATGTGCAGCCTGCCTCTTCTGCTATCCTGCTGATAGCTTCTTCAATCGCAGCATCAAGATACCAGTCGGTTATTCCCTGATCTTCAAGTTCACCATCATAAACAGTTTCACTTGAGTAATTGAAATTACCTGCCAATTCGAGCTCTTCATGGAGCGCCTCGTTGTACTCCTGCTCTGAGATAGCACCGTTATCAAACATTTTTTTGAGGCAGTACTTACGTCTGATATTGTTATTGTCAATATTATCTATTGGATTGTTGTACGCGGGAGCATTATTCAAACCCGCAAGGCAAGCCGCCTCAGCAAGGTCAAGTTCGGAAACATCTTTGCCAAAATAGAAATTAGCTGCTGCCTGAATGCCGATTATATCTTCCTTCTGAGTACCCTGAGGAACGATGTTCAGATAGCTTTCAAGAATTACATCCTTAGTATAAGTTTTCTCAACATTAATAGCGCGGAATACTTCGCGTATCTTACGCTCAATACCCTGAACACCTTCAGTTGCAGCATCACCTGTCAGGTTTTTTATAGTCTGCTGGGTGATGGTCGAACCACCTCTTGTTCTGTTATTCGGCAGGAATATATTTACAAATGCAGCAAACGTACTCTTGAAGTCAACACCGTCATGGCTGTAAAAACGCTCGTCCTCTGTATACACAAAAGCGTCCTGAACTACCTGCGGAATATCTTCAAGATCGACCCATATATAGTGCTTATATTCATTTCGCATTGAATAGTAAAGCACATACTGATCTATCGGGTCATCAGTTTCCTCATTATAATCAGGATTATCATAAAGAAAGCGGCTAATATTGCTCTGCGGATTCTTTTCAAGTGTTACTGTAGTTGTAGTATCCGCAAAATTCAGCACATATATCGTCAAAACGGTGCCAAATATAGACATCGTGATAATAACTATCAAAAAAATCGATAGCAGTAAAGTACCAAAAGCCTTAAAAATGTGCACCACAGGACTGGTGCCGTGTCTTTTCTTTGTTCTTGTTGTATTTCTTCTTTTTTGTTCCATAAAGTCAGACCTTTCGTTATTGTATGCGCATTAACACACAAACATCAACACTTATATTATTATACCATATTTTTAAGAATAATGCAACCCCAACGCACACAAATTATGACGCAGACAGGCGCTTAAAACAGTACAATAATACCATTGCAGGTTCATCTTTCTGTAATAAAAAATGGGGACGAATAATCGTCCCCATGATAAATGCCGATTATTCAGCGCTCTCGTCCTCGTCATCGAGCAGAGCTCTTCTGGACAGACTGATCCTCTTCTTTTCAGAATCGATCTCAGTGATGCGGCAATCAACAACATCACCAACAGCCAGTATATCAGCCACATTGTTTACTCTCTGATTTGCGATCTGAGAGATGTGGATAAGACCATCGATACCATCAATGATCTGCGCGAATGCACCGAAAGAAGTGATGGAAACGATAGTTGCCTTAACGTCCTGACCCTCTTTGTAGTTGTTAACAAAGATCTCCCAAGGATTTTCGGAATCCTTCTTGTATGTAAGAGAAACCTTCTTAGTTTCAGGATCGATATCCTTGATAGTAACGGTTACCTTGTCACCAATAGAAACAACATCAGAAGGATGCTTGATCCTGTTCCAGCTAAGGTCTGCTCTTCTTACCAGACCATCTACGCCGCCAAGATCAACAAATACGCCGTAGTCAGTGATAGACTTAACAACGCCTTCCATCTCAGTGCCGGGAACAGCAGTTTCAAAGAACTTGCTCTGTGCAGCAGCCTTTTCTTCTCTTGCTACAGCTCTTACAGAACCAACAGCTCTCTGCTTAGCATCGTTAACTTCAAGGATCTTGAACTTAACAGTCTGCTTAAGCAGTTCGTTGAGATCATAATCTCTTCTGGGTGCAGCCTGTGAAGCAGGTACAAATACCTTAACGCCATCAGAAGAAACCAGTACGCCGCCCTTTACAACATTGGTAACAACGCCTTCCAGTATCTCGCCGCTCTCAGCAGCATCCTTGATCTTCTGGAAGCTCTTAACAGCGTCAACTCTCTTCTTGGAGAGGAGAACGGTACCGTCAGTATCGCTGGTCTTGATAACGATCAGTTCGATGGTATCACCAACGCTTACGATATCAGAGGGCTTCTTTGTAGGATCATCAGTCAGCTCGTTCAGAGAAACATAGCCGGTGTGCTTGGTGCCGATGTCAACAATGACCTCGGTATCGTTCACAGATTCGACAGTGCCTTCAACCTTCGCTCCCGGATATATTTTTTTGAGGGTCTTATCGATCGCCTCCAGATTAAATTCTTCGTCAACAGTATTGTCAACATTGTTCAGCAGTTCACTCATAGTGTCCTGTACCTCCTTTATAATATAGCCGGGTGTCGAAGCACCGGCAGAGATTCCGATAAATCTTGCGCCGCTCAGGTCAAGACCGAGCTTCTTTAATTCATCAGCTGTTTCTACGAGCACACATTTGCAGTGCTTTTCGCAGATAGCCTTAAGCTTATGTGTATTTGAACTGTGTCTTCCGCCCACTATCACCATAAGGTCAGCCTTTTGAGCCAGTTCTTCCGCCTCATTCTGACGGATATTGGTGGCATTGCAGATAGTTTCGCAGATCTCAGCCTGCGGCAAATACTTTCTGAAAAGCGGCACACAATCTTTCCACATATTCTTATTATACGTTGTTTGAGCCAAAATTGCAAGCTTTTTTGACGAAAAATCTCTATTTTTCACCAAATTTTCAAACTCGTCACAGTTTTCAAACACAAAACACTCACCTGTGCAGTGTCCCATGATGCCCTGTACCTCAGGATGTGACTTGTCGCCTGCGATAAAGACGGTATATCCGTCGGCTGATCTTTCCTTCGCGATATTGTGTATCTTCGTCACAAAAGGACAAGTTGCATCTACCACCTCTGCACCCAGCTTGTCCAGCGTGTCATAAACAGCCTTCCCTACTCCGTGTGATCTGATGATAACAGTCTGTCCTTCCATGACTTCGGAAAGTTCAACAGGATAAACACCTTTCGACTTTAGGTCATCAACAACATTCTGATTGTGTATGATCGGACCCAGCGTCACAATATTATTTCGGTTATCCAATTCATTATACACCATTTTTATCGCTCTGTCTACACCAAAACAGAAACCTGCGCTTTTAGCTACAAAAAGTTTACATTTAGTTAACATCATTCATGCACCAGACTGGTTATTTCTTCCATCACTTTATTTTTAAGCACCCTCAGCGACTTGCTGTCGGTATTAGATGCACCTATCTCGGCGGGCACTATAGGTTCACCGTAACGCACGATGACTTTACTGCGGAATTTCAGCTTCCCTTCAAAAGTTATGCCTACAGGTATGACCTTTGTCTGAGCAACTGCCGCGATCAGCGCAACTCCTGTCTTGCCCTTGCCGACTTTGCCGTCTTTAGAGCGTGTACCCTCAGGGAATATGGCAAGATTTCTGCCGCTCTCCAGCTTTTCTATAGATGTGTCTATAACAGCCGTATCGCCCTTTCCTCTTGTCACAGGGAACGCTCCAAGGTTTGATATCAGCCATTTAAAAGCCTTATTTCCCTGAAAAAGCTCTTCCTTAGCCATATATGACAACGGTACGCGGGCATGGAGCGCTATAAAGACAGGATCCTGATAGCTTCGGTGATTTGATGCGAAAATGTTTCCGCCGTCCTTTGGAACATTCTCTGTACCCTCCCACCTGATATCATAATATAAATGATAAATACCGATGACTACCCACCTCAGGATCCCGTAAACCAGTACTTTCAGCGGGTTGACATGTTGAGTTTTCGATATCGGCTGAACTTCCATCAGCACTCTGGGAGTCCGCTCTTTTTTTACCGCACCGTCATCATCGTTTTTTTTTACGCCCAGCTTCTCATTTATGACCCTGCATATCTCGTCAATAGACTGCTGAAGATCAAGCGATGTCGTATCGACTTCTACCGCATCATCTGCCTTTTTAAGAGGTGCTGTTTCGCGGTGGGTATCGTTGTAATCACGCTGTTCGATATCTCTCAGAACTTCCTCAAGAGTCGATGGATCGCCCTTTTCCTGTAGTTCCTTGAAACGGCGCTGTGCCCTTGCCTCAGCTGAAGCGGTCAGGAATATCTTCACATCGGCATTCGGCAGAACAACTGTGCCGATATCTCTTCCGTCCATGATGATATTATTCTCTTTCGCCATCGTCTGCTGTAAGTCAAACAAAAATGCTCTTACCTCAGGTATAGCTGATGTCTTCGATGCCGCCATAGATATCTCAGGCGTTCTGATCTTATCGGAAACATCTTCACCGTTCAGTATTACATGCTGTGCGCCGTCTTTATACTCCAGCTTTATGCTTATCTCAGACAGCTTGCTGATTATTTCCTCAGTGTTGTCAAGGTCAACACCATTTGTTACCATATAGCAGGCAACCGAGCGATACATAGCGCCTGTATCCACATATACGTACTGCATTTTTGCCGCAACAGCCTTAGCGATCGTGGATTTTCCCGCTCCCGACGGTCCGTCAAGTGCAATATTTATTCCCATATATTACAACTCCTTTTTCAAAGTTTATTTCAGATATTCACCTTTTCAAAGGTATTCAACAGCCTGCGCACACGCATAAGCAGTAGACCACGCTATCTGCAAATTGAAACCGCCCGTGTAGGCATCAAGGTCAAGCACCTCACCGATAAAATAAAGACCCTTGCACAGCTTTGAACCCATTGTTTTAGGGTCTATCTCGGAAACTTCCACACCGCCGCGTGTTATTATAGCTTCATCTATCGACCTCAGCCTGTCAACCTTGTATGTAAGTTTTTTCAGCAGTTCCACCAGATCACGGCGCTCTTCCTTCGTTATCTGATTGACCCGCTTATCAGATGGTATCCCGCTCCGTTTCACGATAACAGGTATCATCTTAGCAGGCAGAAGTTTTCCCAGTGAATTGCCGAATTCGCGGTTCGGAAAATCTCCGAGATCGCGCAATATCCGCGCATCGAGCTGTTCTTTTGAAAGCGCGGGTTTCAGGTCTATATCGATGTTATAGCTATGCTTATCGATATCACCGATATGTGCACTGGCAGAAAGCACCAGCGGTCCAGAAAGTCCGAAATGTGTGAAAAGCATCTCGCCAAGTTCTTCATATAAAGGCTTGGTCTTGTTATCTTCCCGCAGCGAAAGGGTGCAGTTTTTAAGGCTCAGTCCCATCATTTCTGCGCATTCTTCACGTTCGGCGGTAACTATCGGGCATAGTGACGGCACTATCGGAGTTATGTGATGCCCCACCGACTTTGCCAGCTTATATCCGAATCCGTCAGAACCTGTCTTCGGATAGGAACGCCCGCCTGTTGCGATTATAACACTTCCGCCGTGATATTCTTTACCACCGCACTTTACACCTAAAGCCTTGCCGTCTTCAACAAGCAGTTCGGTCACTTCCCCGCTGACCAGTTCTGTTCCGCAATCAAGACAGCACTTCACCAGTGCATCTGCAATGTCATGCGCACTGTCACTTACAGGAAATACCCTGTTTCCGCGCTCAGTCTTAAGCGTAACGCCCAACCCCTCAAAAAAAGCCATCACATCTTCGGGTGCAAATCGGCTCAGCGAAGAGTACATAAAACGCTCGTTTCTCGTGATATTCTTCATGACCGTCTGTGCATCACAATTATTGGTAACATTACAGCGTCCCTTACCTGTTATGCGCAGTTTCCGCCCGAAACATTCGTTTTTCTCGATGATAACAGCACTTTTGCCAAGCAGTCCCAACTGCGCTCCGCAAAAAAGTCCTGCGGCACCGCCGCCGACTATTACAGCATCATACATCTTCATCATCTTCGTTACGCTCAGTAGTTTCAGTGTTTTTCGCATATACATCAAAGTCTTCCCAGACTTTTTCCAACTTGCCGAAAGTCTGTGTCACAAGGTCAACATTTCTTATAGAGATCGCTGCTATAAGCGCATTGACCAGACTTAGCGGTGCGACCAGAGAGTCTGCAAATGAAGCCATATCGCTCTTGGCAAGCAGCAGAGCATCTGCATAATCAGCCAGCGGTGAACTGGTGGAATCTGTGATAGCTATCACCCTCGCTCCGTTGGTCTTTGAGTATTTGAGCGCTTTGACTGTCTGATTTGAATATCGCGGGAAAGATATACCTATCATGACATCATTGCTGTCGATTCGCATGATACGTTCAAACAGCTCAGAAGTTGTAGTGCTGGGCACCAGCTTGACATGCGGAAAAAGCAGATTGAGATAATAATTCAGAAAATACGCCAGTGCCGCAGAACTTCTTGTACCGATGATATATATTGTGTTGGCAGAAGTTATAAGGTCTACTGCATGATTGAAATCATCTTTGTTCGTAGCATTGAGCGTTGCCCTGATACGATCGATATCCTGGTTCAGCACCCTCTGCAAAACATCTTCACTGTTCATCTGTTCAGAACTTACCTCGATACGCTGAACAGCCGTCAGCTTGTTTCGCATAAGATCCTGCAGCTGCCTTTGCAGTTCGGGGTAACCGTCATAACCAAGCTCAGATGCAAAGCGCACCACAGTCGATTCACTTACACCTACCGTTTTCCCCAGCTTTTGTGCCGTCATGAAAGCAGCTTTGTCATACTGCGAGAGTATGTAGTTTGCGATCAGCTTGTGCCCCTTTGAAAGGTTCGGCAGCTTTGCTTTAATTACAGAAAACAGATCTCTGTTCAACTAAAATCACTCCATTTCATGGTGCAGCCCTCACTTGCTCCACAGACTTTCCTGCAGCGCGATGATCTTCTTTCGGCGCTCTTCAGCAGCCTCACGATCGATATGATAAGCGCCCTCAGCATACACCAATATATCCCCCGCTCTCACATCAGCGGGCAGTTTATCCAGCGGAAGCCTGACCATACTGCCATTTTCTTTCTCACAAACAGCATATCCGCCTTCCATTCTGTCAACTGTAGCTATCATTTCTTTCCTTTTGAACATTCCACACTCAGCCCCGTCCCGTCAGAAATAAACACGATATTGCCGTCACGCGGCGTCAGGTAAATGTTATCCGCGTACTTTTTCAGCCTGCGAAGAGTTGCATCGTTAGGATGACCATAATCATTGTTACGCCCGCATGAGATAACTGCATAGTCAGGCTTGACAGCATCAAGAAATTCCGCCGAAGAGGAAGTATAACTGCCATGATGCCCTGCCTTGATTACTTTTGCATCAAGTTTAAGGTCACGCGAAAGCAAGTCCTTCTCTTCTGTATTTTCACAGTCACCCGTGAACAGGAAACTGTTAGCACCGTGAACAAGTCTTACAATGACCGAATAGTCGTTCAGATTTTCAGAATCCTTAATGCCCGAAGCATAAAGCTGCACCTTACAGAAACCGAGTGTGAACTCACTGTCTTCTGAGGGTGTGACAGTCATATCTTTTGCACTGAGCATGTTCAGCATATTCTCATAAACCTGCGTGGTGGGTGTGTATTCAGCAGGAAAACGCGGCATTATGAAGTTATCTACCTCAAACTGCCCGATTATCTCTGCCATTTCTCCTATATGATCTGCGTGCGGGTGAGTAGCGATAAGGTAATTTATTCGCTTTACTCCCTGTTTCATCAGGTATCTTTCGACCGTATTGCTTTCATCCCTGTCACCACTGTCTATCAGCATTACCTCACCCTGCGACATTATCAGCGTGCAGTCCCCCTGACCAACATCTATAAAATGCACTTCAAGGTCAGCACGGGTGGCAGGTCTTTCGGAAAGTCCCAGCCGCACAAGGATATCCTGAAATGGCATTATACCCGTATAGTTAAGCAGATATATGACTCCTGCCGCAAACGCAGCAAGAACAAGCAATATAAGCTGAAAACGAGTCTTCACGCTCAGTTTCTTCTTGCCGCCGACAGGTTTCGGCGGCGGAGTGTTGGCAGGCTTTTTAGCTTTTTTGAATATAGCCATTATCTTCTTGCCCGCATTTCCAGCCATTCAGCTTCCGTAAGATTGATCTTTCTGGGTTTAGCGCCGTCCTGCGGTCCGATTATCCCCATTTCCTCGATCTGATCCATTATCCTTGATGCGCGTGAAAATCCGAGTTTCAGCTTGCGCTGAAGATATGAGGTAGAAGCATTTCCGGTACGGACGATAACAGTTATCGCCTGATCGATAAGATCATCATCAGGGTTAACAACGACATCTTCCATTTCAGAATTGCCGCTGTTCTTCTTATCTTCCTTAGGCTTCGGCATGTTCTCTTCTACCTCAGCCATGACGGATTCACTGTATTCGGCAGTGTGTTCACTCTTAAGGAATTTGACTATCTCAACTATTTCCTTAGTATCAGCATAACCCGACTGTATTCTGATAGGCGTTTTTACACCGACAGGCTTGTACAGCATATCGCCGTAACCCAGCAGTTTTTCAGCGCCGCCCTGATCCATGATAACTCGCGAATCGATGTTGCTTGAAACACTCAGCGAAACGCGCGATGGTATATTCGATTTGATAAGACCTGTGATAACATCCTTTCGCGGCGACTGCGTTGCGATTATCATATGGATACCCGCTGCACGCGCCAGCTGTCCCAATCTGATGACCGAATCTTCGACCTCACTGCCTGCTACCATCATAAGATCGGCAAACTCGTCTATAACTATGAGTATCTGCGGCAGCGGCTTCATCTTTGTGTAAACAGGATCCTGCATATCCACAGGTTTTGCCTGTTCCTTTGCAAGCATGTCGTTGAACTCTTCAAGATTTTTAACATTGTTAGCCTCAAACTGCTTATAGCGCTTGTTCATCTCATTGACCGCCCAGCCCAGTGCACCTGCGGCTTTAAGCGGATCTGTGACAACAGGTATCAGCAGATGCGGTATGCTGTTATACGGCTTGAATTCGACCATCTTCGGGTCGATCAGTATTAGCTTGACTTCATCGGGCGCAGCATGATACAGCACACTAAGTATTATCGAGTTCGTAAATACAGATTTACCAGAACCTGTAGTACCTGCTACCAGCAGATGAGGCATCTTGGCGATATTACCTATAACGATCTTGCCCTCGATGTCCTTGCCGACAGCAAATGTCAGCTTGCCCTTTGCTTTTCGATACTCGTCACTGTCAATAAGTTCACGCAGAGAAACAGGATCTCTCACATCGTTCGGCACTTCGATACCGACACATGGCTTTCCGGGAACAGGCGCTTCTATACGTATGCTAAGTGCCGCCAGATTAAGTGCTATGTCATCAGCAAGATTGAGTATCTTTGATACCTTGACGCCCGCCGCAGGCTGCAATTCATATCTGGTAACAGACGGACCTCTGAAAATACCCGTTATGCGGGTCTTGACCCCGTATACTTCCAGAGTTTCCACCAGTTTCTGCGATTTTTCCTGTATCTCAGCTTCTATAACATCTTTATCGATTTTTTTCTTGGGATATTGAAGCAGTTCGATGGGAGGATAAACGTATACGGCTGCCTCTTCATCACCTTCAAACGCCGTATCCTGACCGTTGCTCTCCTCATCATCAGCAGCCGTATCAGATTCATCTTCGCTTTCATGCGTCCTGGCTGCCATTTTTCTGCTGACAGCCTGCTCAATGATCTTTTTCAGGTCTGCATCAGCACTTTCCTTTTCTTCATCGATATCCTCTGTCACATCAGCCGGTTCTTCACTTTCTGCATTTTCAGACTTTTTCTTCCGCTTGTTGCTGCGTGAAGTTTCATCTATGACAGGCTCAATGACTTCAACATCGATGATGTCCTTCTCTTCTTCGGTTTCAGTCTTTTCTTCCGTCTGCTCATTTTTAGGCAGAAATCTTGCAAAATCAACGCGCTGTTTCTGCTCAGACAGCTGTTCGCAGAAATCTTCCTGAACAGTTTTTTTCTTCCGCTGTTCAGTAGTATTTTCTCTTCTTTCAGCCGCTATGCGTTCCTCGCGCTCTTGTCTTGCGGCGATACGCTCAACTCTGTCGGTATGGACTGCCTCAACAGAAACCACGAACGGTTTGGTTATCAGCTTAAAAAACTGTGGCAAAGTAAGGTCAGTAAGCAGGAGAATAAACAAGAAAGCTATCAGAAATATAATGATAGCCGCACCCACTCTCTTGAAAGCAGCCAGCAGAGGCCAGCCCAGCACAGCACTGGCAAGCCCGCCGCCGTGCAGTTCGACACCGTCATCATAGAGTCCGCGCAACTTCTTGAAAAAGCTGCCGCCATCGACCGAGCCGACCTGCAATATCTGTATCATGCCGCTCGCCAGCAGCATCAGCATACCGCCTTCAACACACTTGGCGACAACCGTGTTTTTCTTGGTATTGGAAGCTATCATAAGCGCCACATATATCATTATCGGCGCAAAAAGGAAGACCGATACACCGAACATTCCCCGATTAAAGTTATGGAACGACCGCCATAGCCCGTCACCCTTGATAAAGGTGATAAGCAGTTCCAGTATGCCCCAGAAAAACAATATGTACGACCAGAAACGCCTTATTTCACGTTCTTTGGCAGCACTCAGCGCATCCTGCGCAGCCTTGCTCACCTTAGGCTGACTTGTCTTGGCAGTATTATTTGACTTAGAAGGCGTTTTACTGCCTGTCTTGTTCTTAGTGGCACCCGCCGCCATTGAAACTCTTTCCTTTCCTTGACTTTCTTATGATACTTATAAATCAGTATCAATAAACCGCAAAAAGCCCGGATACACGACCCAAGCCCTATTGCCGATATGTAACTTGCTGTATCAGAATGTTATCGCATGACCCATGCAGAACTCTATGAAGCTGACGACCAGCACAACACAGCCCAGCACGAATGTATACAGTGCAAATACCTTGAATCTGTCTGTCTTGACCAGCCAGTTCACGAGCTTTATCGCAAGTACGCCGACTGCCGCCGCTACCACAAAACCGACAAAACAGTTCATAAATCCTACAGACTTATCATTCACAACATTTGAATCTATGGTGTTTTTGAAATATTCCAATATCTCCATCAGACAACTGAGGAATATTACAGGTATGCCCAGTATGAAAGAATATTTCACCGAAGTTTCACGCGAAAATCCCGAAAACAATCCTGCCGAAATGGTCGAACCCGACCTTGAAACGCCGGGAAGCAGTGCCACACCCTGAAACAGTCCCACCGTAACGGAATCCTTATAGGTTATGTCACCGGCTTTCTTCTCGCCTTTTGTGCATCTGTCAGACATGAACAGTATGGCAGAAGTATATAAAAAGCAAAGTCCCTCTGCAAAGACAGAGCCGTCTTCTGCTATCGACTCGAACCAGTCCTTGAAAATAACGAACGGTGCAAGGCAGAAGCAAGACAGTATTATCATAACTATCATTCTGCGTTCCGGATTCATGTTCTTAAGGGTGAACTGCCTTTTGAAGATATCCTTGAAGATATTTCCCAGTTCCTTTATAAGCGCAAGTATGTCTTTGCGGAATGCTATGAATACCGCCACAAGCGTCCCCAGATGAAGTATAGCTGAAAACATCAGCGCACCCTCACCGCTGTTGCCTGTAAAATGCTGGTACAGCGAAAGGTGACCTGAACTGGAAACAGGCAGAAACTCTGTCAGACCTTGCAGAACAGCCTGTGCGATAACGTCAAAAAAACTCATTTTATCCTCCATACTACTCGCCGCTGATGCGGCTTTTATCTATAAGTCCGTAAAGGCAGGATATGGCATCTGCCAGCCCGCCCGAACTGTCTATAAGACCTTCTTTTACAGCCTCATCGCCTTCAAGTACCGTACCGATATCCGTCATCAATTCACCTGTTGACATCATAAGTTCGCGGAATCTTTCGGGCTTTATCGATGAATTGCCGCACACAAAACTCACTATCCGCTCCTGCATCTTGTAAAAGTACGACATCGTCTGCGGAACTCCCAGAACAGTCCCGCTCATGCGTACAGGGTGAATGGTCATGGTCGCAGTCGGTACAATGAATGACCTGTCTGCACATACAGCCAGCGGCACCCCTATCGAATGACCGCCGCCCACTACCAGAGAAACAGTCGGTGTGCTCATGCCCGCGATAAGTTCAGCTATCGCAAGCCCCGCCTCGACATCACCGCCCACCGTGTTCAGCACTATCAGCAGACCCTCTATGTCGCTGTCCTGCTCAACTGCCACCAGTGCCGGGATTATATGCTCATACTTTGTGGTCTTGTTCGATGGCGGAAGGATATAGTGCCCCTCCACCTGCCCGATGATATTAAGACAATGAATGATATGTGCGTCACCCGACAGCGTTATACTGCCAAGATCTGTATCCTGTCTTTCAGAAGAAATTGCGCCCTCTACGATCTCACCGTCCACCTAAAACACCTCCATAACATCTATAAAGATATTTTACTCACAGACTGCAAAACTATTCAGCGCACAACTATACTTATATATCATAGCACTAAAAAACGTACTTGTCAATCATAATTTTGACCAAAAAAAGAAAATTTTGCAGGAAATGCTGCAATTTCCTGCAAAATAATGATTTATCTTACATATTCCGTCGAAAGCACCTGATCTACCCATTTTACAAGACTTACAAAGCTTTCCTTATCAAGAATGGAGAAAAACTTGTTATTAGTCTGCTGTTCACCTGTGACCGTGTGATCTGTCAGACAGTACCCATCAGCAGATATGGTCATTGATACAACATCTTCTGTGCCATAACCTGTTTCAAGCTGGATATAATCAAGGCTCTCGTCCTTGCTTGGGCTTTTTACAGAACTTGTTTCTCCAAAACTCTCTATCAGTTTTGTCAATTCGGTATAATCATCATAATCAAGGATATAGCATTCACCATAGCCTTCACCGACTTTCAGCCTGACGTAACCGTATGCGCCGTTGTAAATGGTATAATTGTAAAATCTGTCAAAACAAATATAATAGAACTCTCCGTTTTTTTCTGCCCTGTAGTATGCACTATAAGGCCGCAAAGTATTTATCGACTGTGCAGATACCGCCTCAACCTTGTCCCAGTCACAGTAAACAGTACCTTCACCCACAACTTCACTTTCAGATATCTTTAGATTTTGCACATTATATGATTCTTCATGCTTATCGTCCTCAGGCTTAACAGATCTAACTTCCTGCGCCACAGATATCTTGTCCTGCTTGAACTCAGGCTGATCTATCAGCGTTACTATACCCAGACCGTTAAATGTCATATAGTCATCGGGCGCATTCAACTCTTTGTCGCGCGAAAGTACAAGAGTGCCCCTACTGCATGGCGAGATCGAAGTATATGTGTCTGCCGCCAGCACGACCTTGCCGTTTGTATCAAGAAGCCCCTTGAACTTGCCATCTTCATACACATAGAGCGAATTGCCTATCATCGCAGAACAGTTATAGCCTTCAAATGGCTGTTCTGCTATACCCGTCATGTAATCTGACTCTGCAAAACTTACATATACAGGACTGCTCAGCACATCAGGCTGTTTGATATCTTTTAAAAACTCAGGAAATTTATAATTTTTCAGTTCGACCTTATCCGGCACAGCCTTAGTTTCTTTACCCGAAGAAGCTGTATCCTTCCCGCTTTCGCTGTCATTTTTCTGTGAACAGCCGAAAAGCGAGAAAACCATCGCGCCTGTCATAAGCAGGACCGCCATTCTGTTTGCTCTCATTTTACTCTCCTTAAAAGATATGCGGCTTTTTTTGATATGTTCGCCGCAAACTGTCAAATACTATTATAATATAATACGCGGCATTTTTCAAGGGGTTTATATCAAAAAGTTTTCTTAAGAACATTTTAAAATCAAGTCTTGTGATAAATGTTATCAAATTGTTAAAGATTTTTCAAGGTGTTTACAAAACTGATTTTGTGTGCTATAATATATTGGTGTTGGTGTGAAATAATTTCACATAGCACCACGCTAAATCATCACAACTTAGTTATTCTGCTTAACAGCAAGGAGGACATTTACAAATGGTAAGAGCAATTGTTGGCGCAAACTGGGGCGACGAGGGCAAGGGCAAGCTCACAGACATGATGGCGCAGGAATCTGATATCGTTATAAGATTTCAGGGCGGCGCAAATGCAGGTCACACCATACATAACCACTATGGCAGATTTGCACTCCACACTCTCCCTTCCGGCATTTTCTATGACCATACCACCAATATAATCGGCAACGGCGTGGCATTTGATATCCCCAAGTTCTTCAAAGAACTGAATGAGGTCACTTCTCAGGGCGTGCCGATGCCCAAACTGCTCATCTCTGACAGAGTGCAGATGATAATGCCTTACCATGTTGATTTTGATAAATTCGAGGAAGAAAGACTGGGCAAGGCTAGTTTTGGTTCGACCAAGTCAGGCATCGCACCTTTCTACTCTGACAAGTATGCAAAGATAGGCTTCCAGGTGCAGGAACTTTTCGATGAAGAAGCACTGAAAGTAAAGATACACAGGGTTTGTGAGCAGAAGAACATTCTGCTGAAATATCTCTACAATAAGCCTGCCATAGATGAAGACCAGCTGTTTAACACACTGATGGAATACAGAAAGATGGTCGAGCCTTACGTATGTGATGTTTCCGCTTATCTGTGGAACGCTATCAAAGAAGGCAAGAACGTTCTGCTGGAAGGTCAGCTGGGTTCACTGAAAGACCCCGATCACGGCATCTATCCTATGGTGACTTCTTCCTCCACTCTGGCGGCTTACGGCGCTATCGGCGCTGGTATACCTCCTTATGAGATCAAGAAGATAGTTACTGTCTGCAAAGCATATTCTTCCGCAGTAGGCGCGGGCGCATTCGTTTCCGAAATATTCGGCGATGAAGCTGAGGAACTGAGAAAGCGCGGCGGTGACAAGGGCGAGTACGGCGCTACCACAGGCAGACCAAGAAGAATGGGCTGGTTCGACTGCGTTGCATCGAAGTATGGCTGCCGCATTCAGGGTACCACCGATGTGGCTTTCACCGTTGTTGATGCACTGGGCTATCTTGAGAAGATACCTGTATGCGTTGGCTATGAGATCGACGGCGAAGTTACCACTGATTTCCCCACCACCCAGAAACTAGAAAAAGCTAAGCCTGTTTTGGAAGTGCTGGACGGCTGGAACTGCGACATCAAGGGTATCCGCAAGTATGAAGATCTTCCTGAGAACTGCCGCAAGTACATCGAATTCGTTGAGGAGAAGATAGGCTTCCCTATAACAATGGTATCAAATGGTCCTAAGAGAGAGGATATCATTTTCAGAGAGAGCAAGCTGAGCAAATAATAAAATATTACGGGACAGTCGTGCGGCTGTCCCGTTTTTTATTGTATATCATCTTTTTCTATGTGATAAGTCACATAGCGCTCCCCTGTCAGTAAGATCCTACTTCAATTCGATGATAGTTATCTTATTGCCGTGTGAACGAATAAGCCCCTCTGAGTTTAGCTTTTTCAGTTCGCGCATCATGGCGCTGCGGTCACAGCAGAGATAGTCTGCCAGTTCAGAGAGTGACAGAGGCAAAGTCTGCTCGCTGTTGTTGTCACGGTCAAGCAGATACCCGAAAGCAGTCATCAGCTTTTCGCGAATGCTCCTGCGGCTGAGAATGTCAATATGCGCGACACTTCTTCTGGCGGCTGTCCCCAGCAGATAATCGATAAGGTCGGCGTGTTTGTCACAACTGTTCTCGCAGCAGTGTATAAGTCTGCCATAATCAACATATGATATCAGACAAGCCGTCTTAGCAACTGCATAACAAGCACCCAACCCATGCTTCGGGAAGATCCCCCCGCCGAAAGCATCACCCTCACGGCAGATATCAAGTATGCTCTTCTGACCATCGGCATTTACATTCACAAGAAGCACTGTCCCTTCCAGAACGATGGCTGTTTCGTTGGTGTCACGCAAATGCCGCAGAAACATCTCCCCTTTTACATATTTGTGCGTATGTGCCATATAACATGCGTTGGCACTGCCTTTAGGCTCGTCAGAAAAGCCGTTTTCGACCAAAAGTTTATTCAAGTTCACTCACTCCATAATGTGTTCATATTTATAAAGAAATACTATATCTTGTATTATATCACAAAAATGTGCTTTTTGCAACAGACATCGGAAACTTTTTGTAGTATAATCAAAATTACAGTTTAAGAGAAAAGAAAATTTGAGAATGTAACTACTTCGGAGGGCAAGTAAATGAAGATAATCAAGAGAAACGGCGCGGAAGAGATATTTGACCAGAGCAAGATAATCAATGCCGTTAAAAAAGCTAATATTGCAGGTGAAAAAGGTCGTATCAGTGACGAAGAGATCGCAGATGTGACCGATTACGTTGAATACAAGTGCAACAAGCTGGGCAGAGCCGTATCCGTCGAGGAGATACAGGATATGGTGGAAAACCAGCTTATGGCAAAGGGCGCTTTCGAGCTGGCAAGGAGGTATGTAAGATACCGCTACACAAGGTCGCTGGTAAGAAAGTCGAACACCACCGATAACAAGATACTCAGCCTTATCGAGTGTGCCAATGAAGAAGTCAAACAGGAAAATTCCAACAAGAATCCCGCTGTAAACAGCGTTCAGCGCGATTACATGGCGGGCGAAGTCAGCCGTGACCTCACCAAAAGGCTTCTTCTGCCTCCGGATATAGTTGAAGCTCATGAGCAGGGCATAATCCATTTCCATGATACCGACTATTATGCACAGCATATGCACAACTGCGATCTTGTCAACCTCGAAGATATGCTCCAGAACGGCACAGTTATCAGCGAAACGCTGATAGAAAAGCCACACAGTTTCTCTACTGCCTGCAATATCGCAACGCAGATAATCGCGCAGGTCGCATCTAACCAGTACGGCGGTCAGAGCATAAGTCTGGCACATCTGGCACCTTTTGTACAGGTGTCAAGGGTGAAAATAAGGAAAGAACTGGAAGTCGAGATGGCTAAACTGGGTGTCAGCCCGACACAGGAAAAACTCGACATGATAACCGAAGAAAGACTCCGCAAAGAAATAACTCGCGGCGTACAGACCATTCAGTATCAGGTCGTTACACTGCTGACGACCAACGGTCAGGCACCGTTCGTGACAGTATTTATGTACCTCAACGAAGCTAAGAACGAGCAGGAGAAAAAAGACCTCGCAATGATAATCGAGGAAACGCTGAAACAGCGAACTGAAGGCGTAAAGAATGAGTCGGGCGTTTGGGTCACACCTGCATTCCCGAAGCTGATATATGTTCTTGAAGAAGACAATGTTGAAGAAGGCACACCGTATTTCTACCTGACAAAGCTGGCGGCAAAATGCACAGCAAAGCGCATGGTCCCAGATTATATCTCCGAAAAAGTAATGCTTAAACTGAAAGTTGATAAGAACGGTGAGGGTCACTGCTATACCTGCATGGGATGCAGAAGTTTCCTGACACCTTATGTTGACGAGAACGGCAAACCGAAGTATTACGGCAGATTCAATCAGGGCGTTGTCACTATCAATCTGGTCGATGTTGCACTGTCCAGCGGCAGAAATGTTGAAACTTTCTGGAAAGTGTTCGATGAAAGACTACAGCTTTGCTACAAGGCACTTATGTGCAGACACGAAAGGCTGAAAGGCACGCTCTCCGATGCCGCACCGATACTATGGCAGTATGGCGCTCTGGCAAGGCTGAAAAAGGGCGAGCCGATAGACAAACTGCTCTACGGCGGCTATTCTACTATCTCGCTTGGCTATGCAGGTCTTTACGAATGCGTGAAGTACATGACAGGCAAAAGCCACACAGACCCCGAAGCCAAACCTTTCGCACTGGAGATAATGCAGCACATGAACGATGCCTGCAAGAAGTGGAAGGAAAAAGAGAATATCGACTTCTCTATCTACGGCACTCCGCTGGAGTCTACCACATACAAGTTCGCAAGATGCCTGCAAAAGCGTTTCGGCATAATAGAAGGTATAACAGACAAGAGTTATATTACAAACAGCTACCACGTACATGTTACTGAAAAGATAGATGCTTTCACCAAGCTGAAATTCGAGAGCGAGTTCCAGCATCTTTCTCCCGGCGGCGCTATAAGCTATGTGGAAGTTCCCAATATGCAGAAGAATATTCCAGCTGTGCTGAATGTTATCAGGTTCATTTACGATAATATAATGTATGCAGAACTGAATACCAAGAGCGATTACTGTCAGGTCTGCGGCTTTGACGGTGAGATACAGATAGTCGAAGACGACGGCAAACTGGTATGGGAATGTCCCCAGTGCCACAACCGTGACCAGAATAAGATGAACGTTGCAAGACGCACCTGCGGCTACATCGGCACTCAGTACTGGAATCAGGGGCGCACACAGGAGATCCGCGACAGAGTCCTGCATCTTTGATATGCAAAACAACTTCATTTTATAAGGTGACCGATATGTTCTACGGTGAGATAAAAAACTGTGATATTGCTGACGGTGTCGGCGTGCGAGTCAGCCTGTTCGTTTCGGGGTGCAGACATTGCTGTAAGGGCTGTTTCAATGAAATGACATGGGATTTTTCATACGGTCAGCCATTTACTTCGGCAACGGTGCAACAGCTGTTGCATATGCTTGACCACGACTATATCAACGGTCTGACGATTCTGGGCGGCGAACCTTTTGAACCTGAAAATCAGCGGGTGCTTGTACCGTTCCTGCACAAGGTCAGAGAGCATTTCCCCGATAAAAACATATGGTGCTACACAGGCTGTGTACTTGAAAGCGAGCTTCTGGGCGAAAGTCAGTGGCGCTGTGAAGTTACCGATGAGATGCTTTCAATGATAGATGTTCTGGTGGACGGGCGATTCGTACTGGAAAAGCGGAATATCTCGCTGGCATTCAGGGGGTCTGACAATCAGCGTATCATAGACCTGAAAAGCACTCTTTCAGAAGGCAGAACACGAGTTCTTGAACTTGACTGATATCATCCCGACAAGCGCAAAAGGCGTTTGTCGGGAATTTTTATATGTTTGTCCGCCCCAGAAATACAAGCGTATTCCACAAACGCACATTCAAATCTTTAGGAAAGTTTGTATATTTGACTATTGACTAATTTCGAGAAATTAGGTATACTTTTTAAGGTGCTGAAAAAAGGTAATTTAACTTATTTCAGTGTACTATTTATCTGAGAAGGGGTATCACGTAATGACTAAGGTAGTAAAATTCGGCGGCAGTTCACTGGCAAGCGCTGAGCAGTTCCGCAAGGTAAAGAATATAATCACAGCTGAGGATTCCAGAAGGTTCATAGTTCCATCTGCACCCGGCAAGAGATTTTCTGCTGACACAAAGGTAACAGATATGCTCTACGGCTGCTATGATCTGGCTGCTAAGGGCAAGGACTTCACTAAGGAGTTCGACGCTATCAAGGAAAGATACAACGGCATAATCAGCGAACTTGGTCTTGACCTTTCGCTTGACGGCGAGTTCGATGTCATCAAGGCTTGCTTCATCGGTAAGGCAGGCAGAGATTATGCAGCTTCCAGAGGTGAATTTCTCAACGGTATCGTACTGGCTAACTTCTTAGGTTACAATTTCATCGATGCCGCTGATGTTATCTATTTTGATGAAAGAGGCATATTCGATGCTGCACACACCAACAAGGCACTCAGCGAAAAGCTGGAAGGACTTGATAACGCAGTTATCCCCGGTTTCTATGGTTCTATGCCTAATGACACTATCAAGACTTTCTCCAGAGGCGGTTCTGATATAACAGGCTCTATCGTTGCTGCTGCTGTAAATGCAGACCTCTATGAGAACTGGACAGATGTTTCGGGCTTCCTGACCTGTGACCCCAGGATCATCGATGATCCCGCTCCTATCACCACCATCACTTATAAGGAGTTGAGAGAGCTTTCCTACATGGGCGCGACCGTTCTGCATGAAGATGCTATCTTCCCTGTCAGAAAGGCAGGTATCCCGATAAATATCAAGAACACCAATAAGCCCGAAGATGTTGGCACACTGATAGTTGAGTCCACATCACAGAAACCTAAGTATACCATCACGGGTATCGCAGGCAAGAAGGGCTTCACCGTTATCAATATCGAGAAGGATATGATGAACGCTGAGTTGGGCTTCGGCAGAAGAGTGCTGGAAGTATTCGAGAAGAACGGTGTAAACTTCGAGCATATGCCTTCGGGTATCGATACTATGTCCATCGTTGTTCATCAGGAAGAATTCGCTGAAAAGGAACAGGAGATACTCGCAGGTATCCACCGCAACTGCCACCCGGATTCCATCGATATCGAAACCGATCTGGCACTGATCGCCGTTGTGGGCAGAGCCATGAAGTCCAACAGAGGTACCGCAGGCAGGATCTTCTCGGCACTGGCACACGCTCATGTAAATGTTAAGATGATCGATCAGGGTTCAAGCGAACTTAATATCATCATAGGTGTCAGCGAAAGCGACTTCGAGGCTGCTAACCGCGCTATCTACGATATTTTCGTTGAAACAAAACTTTGATTTTTCCGTATTTTTGCGAAGTATAGGTAAAATATTCCCGCTGTATAATAATTCAGCGGGAATATTTTTAACAAGCACATTCTAATATCAATTCACATATAACAGTCTTCTACATAATAATTTGTCAATAGAATTATTATTACATATTTATACATGTTAAACCTGTTGACTAATATTTCTAAATGGTGTATAATTGTATTTGATATATACACAGGAGGACTGTTATGGAGATCATTGAAGCAGTTAAGACTCTGTATGAAAACAATTCCGATAAAGTTATTTATACAGACAGCTACCTGAAAGTACTATGGAAAAATAGTAATGACTTACCAGAATTTCTCCGCACCGACAAAATAATGCTCTCTCGTTTCGAACCTGTAACTTTTCCGATTAAAAAAAGCACAATATGCCGATACAAAGATGAACAGTATGAACTAACACTTAAGATAACTCCAATGTCCGAAAACGGAGTTACCGTAGGCTACCTTTTCCACTGCATGACCGAACATGAGGTGGACAGGCTCGCCATGCAGTCAACGCTTAATGACAGACTCAGAAAAGACCTCGATACCATTAGATTTAGAGCAGCCAGCATCACAACTATGCTTAGCCTGAACAAAGAAGAAATGTCAGAGGTCGGAGAATTGTTTACTAAGTTTGAAACTACTTCAAGGGACAGAGTACTTGGAGTATTGTCAGCGACCGCTAACTACGAAGAACTAAGTATTTATCTCAGTGAAAATGTCAAGGCGGATAAGAAATTTATGTCGGTCGTACTTGATGATCTGGCAAAGCGTATAAGATGCCGCGCAGAAAAATTCGGATATATATTTGAATGTGATATTCAGTCTATGATACATGCCGAGATGAATGTAGGCAGATTTGAAGCTGCTATCTCAAATCTTGTCATCAACTCTTACATGTACAATTCAAAGCCTGAAAAAAAATGCAGTATCGAACTGAGATCAGATGGCAAAAAGATAAGGTTGACTGTAACCGATAACGGCAACGGTATACCCGAAGAAAAACTCAAAAGGCTGAAAAAACCAATGGATTATTTCACTCTCGATGATATGAATGAATCATTGGGACTTTCTATCGTCATGCTTTATTGCCAACGTTTCGGTGGTACTTACGACATTGAGAGCAAAGTTGGCGAATATACAAAAGTAACATTGACTTTCGATGATCTGGGCTATGAGATGCCGCGTGAATTCAGACAGTATTATCCGCCTATCATCTTTGCTATGGACAATACAGGCTGTATCTTGTCGAAGTGCTTCGGCTATTATAACGATGATTATTATAAGCACACGTAAAGTGAGGAGAAAAAATGAATAAAAAAATACTTTCATTATTGTGCGCAGCTGCTATCGCTGCATGTTCTTTGTGCGCCTGCGGACAAAACGACAAAGCTGAATCTTCTGAAACAGAAAAATCATCATCTGAGTCGGCACAGTCAGCTTCGTCAGAAACCGATGAACCATCTGAAACAGATATTTCCGTCACCGACAGCGAAACTACAGCTGAGTCAGACATAACACCTGCCATGTGGAAGGTAAACTGTGATAACGGCGCAGTTGTAACACTTGTCGGCTCAATGCACGCGCTGGAAGAAAGCGACTATCCTCTGCCGCAGATAATGATGGATGCTTTTAATGATTCAGATATCCTCGCTGTTGAAGCAGACCTTGCTTCGGGCGACTCGATAACATTCCAGTCTGCTTTGCTGGCAAGCATGTATTACGATGACCCCGATGACAGCCTTGATAAACATATCTCCCAAGAAGCCTATGATGCGTTAAGTGATTATCTTGCTCAGTTCTCACTTGACCTTTCAATGTACAAACATACAAGACCGTGGGCTGTCGGAAATATCGCTGACACGATAGCTATGCAGGAAAGCGGACTGTCGGGAGATATAGGCATAGACAGGTATTTTCTCGACAAAGCACGCGAGGACGGCAAGGAGATATTCGAGGTAGAGGGCATAGAATTTCAGATGGATCTGCTGATGAATTTTTCGGACGATATCTATGATATGCTGTTCAGGGGCTACAAAGGAAAGACAAAAGAGGATCAGCTTGAACTTCTTATGACTACTCACGAAGCATGGGCAACAGGTGACACAGATACTATTGAAAAGATAGACTCCGAAGAAAAGGAGGTCAGTGAAACTGACGCTGCTTTGATGGAAGATTATTCTAACCAATTTCTTTATGACCGAAACAAAGTCATGACAGAAGCAGCCGAAAATTTCATAAACGAGGGCAAAGATGTGTTCTTTATCGTTGGCGCAGCGCATTTTGTGGGTGAAAAAGGTATAATCGCTCTGCTTGAAAACGATGGCTATACGGTCGAAAGAATAGAATACTAAAATAGAATACTAAAACAAACGGCACAGCGCATTTCTGCACTGTGCCGATATTTTTATCAACCGATGAGCCAGTCGTACATCTCCTGATATTTCTTCGCAGAAGCCTGCCATGAAAAATCCTTTGACATCGCCTGCTTAACTATGCTGTTCCATTCATCACGCCTGTCAACATAGATGTAGTGTGCAAACATCACAGTGTTGTACATTTCATGTGCGTTGTAGTTCGCAAAGCTGAAACCTGTGCCTGTCTTTTCAAACTGATTGTAAGGCTGTACAGTGTCGCGCAGACCGCCAGTTTCCCTTACGATAGGCAGTGTACCGTATCTGAGCGACATAAGCTGAGAAAGACCGCAAGGCTCAAACAGTGACGGCATTAGGAAAGCATCACACGCCGCATATATCTTGTGGCTCATAGCCTCGCTGTAATAGATGTTTGCCGATACCTTGTCAGGGAACTTCCAAGCAAAGTAACGGAACATATCCTCATACTTCTGCTCGCCTGTGCCGAGAACAACGATCTGCACGTCCTGCTGACAAAGCCTTTCCATCATGTACGCTATAAGGTCAAAGCCCTTCTGGTCGGTAAGTCTGCTGACAATGCCTATCATAAACTTGTTGTCATCACGGCAAAGTCCAAGTTCCTGCTGAAGCGCACGCTTGTTCTCTATCTTCCTCTCAAACACACTGTTTATGTCATAGTTGCAGGGTATCATCTTGTCGGTGGCAGGATCATAGTCGTCATAGTCGATACCGTTGACGATACCGCGCAGGTCATTTTTCCTTGCGCGCATCAGACCATCAAGACCCTCGCCGTAAAACTCAGTCTTTATCTCCTCAGCGTAAGACTCCGAAACAGTAGTGATGGCATCAGCATACACCAGACCGCCCTTGAGCATGTTGCCGTCAACATCTTTGAGCAGCTTGTCGTAAGTCATGTAATAAGATGAAAGTCCCGACAATCCCATGAACCTTGCCGCGTTGTCGTTGCCCTGGAATTTCAGATTGTGTATCGTCATTACAGTCTTTATGCCGCGGAAGAATTCGCCGCCCTGAAACGAATCGTGCAGATACACGGGTATAAGACCTGTCTGCCAGTCATGGCAGTGGATAACATCGGGTCTGAAATCCAGCACAGGCAGAGCAGACAGTACAGCCCTGTCAAAATACATGAATTTTTCGATATCCCAGTGCCAATCGCCGTAAGGCTTTTCTCCGCTGAAATAATACTCGTTGTCGATGAAATAGAATGTCACGCCCTCATATACCATTTTCAGCAGACCTACATATCGGCTCTGACCCGCAAAGTCCATATAGAAGTTTGTGATATACTCCAGCTGATCTTTCCATTTCTGAGCCATGCAGGCATACTTAGGCAATATAACACGTACATCATAATACCGCTTGTCAAAGCACTTCGGCAGAGAACCGACCACATCAGCCAGACCACCCGTCTTGATAAATGGAACTACTTCGGAAGCTGCAAATAATACTTTTTTCATAGCTATGATCCCTTCCTTATTTGAATTTATTTATAATCAAATGTAGACAAACTGTTTTAGTTAATTATAACACGTTTTGTCGCTTTCGTCAATAGTAAATTCATGATTTTTACAAAATTATTTATCAATTTCTTCCAAAGAATATTCCTTTCGCTTTTCACTAAGCAGCTTCACGCTGTTCTTTTTTGTATCAGATCAATTTTACTATGATCGCTCTTTCGCTGATATTGTCCGTATCCCACTTTCCGTTCACTTTTGCGCAGACTACCATCTTATAGGTCTGTCCTGCTTTGAGCTTGGGAGAAGTGAAATTCGTTTTGTTTGCGGGGATATCCTGAGTAACGATCTTCCACTTGTTGGCGATAAATACCGCCACGCCGTACTTCTCGGCACCGTCAACCGCATCCCAGCTCAACTTGAACTGGTGATACTGCTCGTTGTAATCAATATCCGTGACTTTTGGATATTTAGAAGCAGCGCTTTCATCGGCGAAGACGGTTATTGCTTTGGAGAAATCGGTGTTCCATTTGCCGCTGAACATCGCTATGACAGCGACTTCGTAATTGGTGCCAGCCTTGAGATTTTTTACCGTGTATAAAGTATCCACAGTTTCAGAAAACTTCTGCCATTTGCCTCTGACAAGACCGTAAACAGCGTATTTTTCCGCACCCTGAACGGCATTCCATTTGAGGGTTGCGCAGTTGAAGCCAGGGGTCGATGTCACGTAGGGATTGTCGTCAAGAAGTTTGTAAACAAGACCGTAACCTTTGGCGTATCTTTCACCGGCAGTGCCTTTGTAGCAATATATCCTGAAACCGGGTATCTCATTAGAAGAAATATCAAATCCAAATGCTTCATAGCCAATGTTCGTAACACTAGACGGAATTGCAACGCTTTTAAGCTTTGGACAATTTTTAAATGCAGATTGACCAACGCTCTTAACACTGTCAGGAATAGTCACGCTTGTTAGGCTATTACAAGTTTCAAAAGCAGAATTGCCAATGCTCGTAACACTATTCGGAATGGTCACGCTTGTAAGGTTTGGACAACAGTAAAATGTGTAATCTACAATGTTCTTAACACCGTTCCCAATGGTCACGTTTGTAAAGAAACAATTCCAAAATGCGCCCCTGCCAATGCTCTTGACACTGTTAGGGATAGTCACGCTTGTAAGTTTTTCACAACCCAGAAAAGCGCTTTGACCTATACTCGTAACACTCTCCGGAATGCTAACACTTGCTTTTCCACAGGGAAAGCATATCAATTCACTGATATCTTTGCTATACAAAACTCCGTTTACAGAAGCATAACTCATATTTTTGTTATCAACATTGATCGTTGTAAGCTTTGAACAGCCACGAAATGCTTCCCCTGAAATGCTCGTAACACTGGACGGAATAGTAACACTTGTAAGAGAACAATACCAAAATGCACAATTGCCAATGCTCTTCACACTTTTACCAATGGTGACTCTTGTAAGGTTTTTACATTCGGAAAATGCGTAATCACCAATGCTCGTAACACTATTCGGAATGATCACACTTGTAAGGCTTTTACGAGTGGAATTGGTGGAAAATGCATAATTTCTGATAGCCGTAACACTTTTCCCGTCAATAGTATCAGGAATTACAAGTTCCGTATCCGTACCATTATAACTCATAATCCTAACCGTTCCGTCATTAAGCACGGAATATGTATAATCCCCATAAACTAAATTATCTGCGCTTGCTGTGATCTCTGTTCTTAACCCAACAAAGTTACCGACATTCGCGTCCACGCCCGACAGCACAAGTACAACAGCCGCCAAGCCGCTTATGATACGTTTATTCATATCTTTCACACAAACCTTTCAAAAAATGATCTGAAACTCCAACCATCATTATTTAGCCTCATTAAAGCATTCATCTTTAATGGTTCCGACAATTTCATCTGCACCGTTTACTAAGCGATGTGTTTGCTGAAATAATTATAGCATAGTTCAGAGGAAATGTCAATTGTAAGAATGATATAGAACTATTTTCCTTGTACACTTGTCAATGATCTTGGACACTAACCCTCAAAAAAATAAGATGTTAAGCAGATATTGGCAAATTCACATCATGTAGGAGCCGCAGGCGACGGAAAGAGGGAAATTTGCAGCTTACCACATTACAGACAGGTAATCTTCAAGCACCTCGTTTGGGGATCTGAATTTCAGGCAGACCTTCGGTATGCTGTTTGAGCGCTTGCCGTCCTCACAGTGCTGTCGCTCCACCTTGCCGTTATGCCTCGGCGTTGCCACTCTTATGCGGTGGTAGATGATGTCATTGTTTTCCAAAATCGCCTCAAACATCGTCTTATGCTGTTTATCCTTCGTCAGAAGCGCTGTCGTGAATTCGGTGCCGTTGTCGGTCTGTATCTCCCTGAACGGGAACGGAAACGCTTTCAGCAGCTTCTTGATGAAGTCCTCCGAGCTGAAGGTGTTATGCTCGTCGTACATCTCCCTGAAACAGAACCTTGTACACTCGTCAACCGCCGTATATTGGTAGTATTTTACCCCATTGACCACGCATTCGGACGGCACATATTTCACATCGACCTGCACCTTCTGACCGGGATACCAAGCCCTTGCATAAGGCTTGGGCTTGCGGGCTGTGCGCTTTTTGAGCTCAGGGTTCACCCACTTTTTTATCACTCTTATCATACTGCCGTATGATATATGAAGGAAAGCTCTATATACAGACAGGAAAGGTCAAAGAAGTTTCAAAGCAGATCGGAGCGAACCCGAAGGTCGAGATCTGTGCATTCAAGGACGGAAAATGGCTTCGCATAGCAGGAGAGCTCGTGAACGATGACAGCAGGGACGCTAAGGCAGCAATGCTTGAAAAAATGCCATCTCTGAAGGCGATGTACAGTGCCGATGATGATAATACACAGGTGCTGTATTTCAAAAATGCAAAAGCCACATTCAGCTCATTTACGGAAGCTCCGGAGACATTTGATTTCTGAAAGGGTGAAAGGAATGCTCCCCGATAACGTAAAAAAGCTGTTTCGGGAGCAGCTATGGTATATCGCCACATACGGTGATGAACCGAATGTTGTCCCCGTGGGATTTAAGCGAGTGTGCGATGACGGCAGGATTGCGATAGGTGCGGTACTGCTTGAAACCACTCTTGAAAATATCCGTAAAAACGGCAAAATTGCTGTTTCCTGCGCCGATCCGCTGACAGGTGAAGCCTATCAGATAAAAGGTTCTGCCGAACTTGTCAACGATGGTGAAGCATACAAACACTATCAAAAGCTCACGGAAGAGACATTCAAGGGCACAATATCGCTGAAATGTGCGATCATCATCACGCCCGAAAAGCTGATAAACTGCTCACCCAATGAGCATAATAAGGAAGAAATATCACTCTGAGGAGGTCATACAAATGGCAGAGAAAGAACAGATACTTGATGCTATGAAAAAGGCTGGCGAGCCGCTGAACGCAGGCAAGATCGCCGAACTGACAGGTCTTGACCGCAAGGTCGTTGACAAGGCGATGGCGGCAATGAAAAAGGACGGTTCTATCGTTTCACCCGTAGGTGCAAGTGGGAGCCTGCTGAAAAGTAAGTATAAAAATCAGGCTGTCGGTGGACATCGGCAGCCTTTGCTGTAAGGAGGAAAATATCATGGAAATAAAAGCAGTAAAATTCAGAAAAGACGGATTCTACGGTCAGCCCTTTGTTATGGGCGGTGAGGAAGGTGCGGACAAGTTCGACAAGAATATCCGCTATCGTGGCAGTCTGCAAAACTATCTTATTGACACAGGAGATGAGGTCATTCTCGTTGATACGGGACTTCCCTCAGGCACTCCCGAAGAAGCCCCCGATGAGAATAGTCCTGCCTACACAGGCAAGGATATTTGCTCATACATGGAGGCATTTGCGGCACTGGGATACAAGCCCGAACAGGTGACGAAAATACTCCTCACCCATAAGCACTCCGATCATTCGGGTGAATTGAAGTCCTTCCCCAATGCGAAGATCTATGTGAATGCTGATGAAACTTCCGCCGATGAATTGCAGGGGCTTGACAACATCGTTCCCGTGACATTCACGGACGGCGCATATCACAATTTCCCCGAAAGTCAAAAGATAGCCGAGGGCATTTATTTCATCAAGGCGAAGGGACACACAAACGGCAACAGCCTTATCATAGCCGAAAACGAAGGGCTTTTCTATATGTTTGAGGGCGACATCACCTATGTTGACGAAGCGCTTTACGAGAACAAGCTGTCAGTCGTTTTCGATGACCTGTCTGCCGCAAGGGAAACGCTCGACCGTGTGCGTGAATTTGTCCGCAGCAATCCTACCGTTTACTGCGGAACACATACTCCACAGGGCTATGAGAACCTTGAAGCAAAGCGGATTATGGATCTGGATAATCCCGTACCCACCGTTCTTGCAGAGGTTGACTTCTCGGCTGTTCAGGCAAGCGGAAAGTATGTCTGTTCGATATGCGGATATGTTTACGATCCGGCAGAACATGACGGTGTGGCCTTTGAGGATCTGCCCGATGACTGGAAATGTCCGAGATGCAAGCAGGGGAAGGATAAGTTCAATAAAGCGTAAGGAGTTAAGGTATGCTGGAAATAGGAACAAAAGCGTTGGATTTCTCCCTGCCCGATCACACAGGGAAAGTACACAGCCTTGCAGAATACAAGGGCAAAAAGTTCATTCTATACTTCTATCCCGCTGATATGAGTCCCGGTTGTACCAATCAGGCTTGCAGTTTCCGTGATATGTATCCGCAGATTCAGGAAAAAGGCGCAGTAGTTCTTGGAGTAAATGCTGACAGTGTTGATTCTCACAGGAAATTCATGGAGGAACACGGGCTACCATTTACGTTGTTATCAGACACAGAGAAAGTGGTATTACAAGCATACGATGTCTGGAAAGAACGCTCAATGTTTGGAAAACCTGTAATGGGGATCGAACGGTCAACCTACCTGATCGATGAAAACGGTATTATCATCAAAGCATTCGGCAAAGTGAAACCAAAGGATAATGCAAAGCAGATGCTGAAGGAGCTTTGACCTTATTACAAACTAACATCATTAAAACAGGCTTTCGGTAATGAACCGAGAGCCTGTTTTTGATATGCGGTATGATATTATATGCTTTATGTTTCCCGATTCACTTCATATTCTCTGCCATAAAAACACTCCATTTCAAATCTTACCCCGTATACGCATCATCAGCGCTGTTCCTGAAATTCTGCTTAGAGAGCCATTCTTCCTCCTCAGCGGTTTCGGGAATGTCGATACGCTCGATCTTGAATATAACAGGTCTTGTGCCATCATTGCATCAGGCGATCATCATACGGTCATCATTTGTCCAATTACGCATGATCGAACCGCCCTGCAAAGCCGAATACACATATCTGCTGATAGCGTCCCACGCTTCGCCGCAGAACCTGCCGTTCATAAGGTGGTAGAAATCGTCTTGTTCTGCTGTCCGTTTCAGCACAAAGGTGTCACCCACATTGAAGAACGGACATTTGCCGGACTTCGGGTTTGCGAGGTATTTCTCCTGCAATTCGGGGAATACCTTTGTGTCTAATACTGTTATTTTACATTCGTATTGCATGATATTCCTCCATTAAAGCGAATCAGCCATTTTCCTGATTTTGCCGAACACATCATTATCATGGTTTGTGAAAACACCGCAGCCCTCCAAGCCAAGATAGCCGAGAAAATTACCGTCATAGGAGAATTTCGCACCGTCATACATATCGGGATCACCCGAACTAAGAAACATTGCAGTCTTTCTCAGACTTTCCGGAGCTGTCGGATAGAGTGCCGAATAAAAGCGGTCGATCACACATTTTAGCTGTCCCGAAATGCCGTGATAATAGATCGGTGCAGCCAGCACAAGCATCTCCGTATCTTTCAGTTCCTTGTAGATCTCCTGCATATCGTCCTTCTGAACACAGGAGCCTTGTCCTTTTCCGTGACAGTATTCACAGGCAAGACAGCCCTTTATATTCATCTTACAGACATTAAAACAGACCACCTCATGACCATTCTTTTCAGCGGCTTCACGAAATACACCGACCATTTTTGCAGTACTGCCATTAGGTCTGGGACTGCCGTTCAGTACAAGTATTTTCATAATGATACCTCCGTTATTTTTCCATAAAATCCAATTTTGCCATATCCGCCACCGCAATCCGCACACCGTCCGTGAACACAAGTTCATTGGAATAGCTGTCATATATCCGCACCACACCGAACTTTTCCACATACTTACCACCCGACTTCTTCTCATCGGGAACGAAGTAGGTCACGCTGATCTGCGGTTGTTCGTCCAAGCTGTCAAGCAAGCGATTCAGGTTTACGTTCAGTTCAAACATTTCGTCCTCTGTCAGCTCAAGCCTGCTGTCGGTCAGCCTTGCAGTCTCGGCAACGGCATCATCATAGCCAACAAGTGCGGCAAATGGTGAGAACTGTGCCGCCCTGTCGTGCATTGACATAGGGTGCAGATCGTCATACTGCGGGCGGGTGAGGTGTTTTATATCGTCGTAATTCCTTTGCATGATTTTCACCTTGTTTTAGATAAATATATTACTGGGATATTATAACTATCTTCAAGAGCAATTATTACCCTATCACCAATATTGATTCTCGAATAATCTTTTTCGCAGCAGCAGACATTTTCATATACTTCGCCATTTATTTCTACTGTACAAAAATAGAAATCACTTATTGTCCGAAACAAAGTGTACTTATGCTTGTATGTACCCTCAGCTTCTGTTTTCTCAAACGGTACATAAAGTGAGCCTCTTCCATGAACTTCTGCACAGCGGACGATTTTATTCGTAACGACTCCGCAACAAGCACATATTTTCTTTTCCTTAAACAGTCCTATAGACATTGGAAGACCTAAAAACACAAAAACTAAAATATAGAAAAGCGGAAATTCCTTTTCAAAAACAATAGATTGGATTATTGCTATCAGCAATATCGCCGAAAAGATTGGAAAGCATATTTTCATTGCCTTTTTTCCACTTTTCTTTTCTATCATTTTCAGTTCATCAGTTGTTACTTTCTCATTCTGTGCTAATGAAAGCCGTGTTATATCAAATACATTGAGTTTCATTATGCTCTGTGTCCCCCTATGGTTTTGTTCCTCTCCTTCGCCGTAGCACCCTCGGTAAAGTTCGTACCTTTCAGAACGGCGTTCTTCCCGAATTTGTGCTTGATCGTCAGCATAGCTTCTTGCAAGGCACGTTCTTTTTCAAGTGCCTTTTCATCTTCCTTACGGTCTTGTATCGTTTCTTCCGTATCGAAAAGGGAAAGCTGTTCGTAACTCTCGTTCTCAGGTACATCGCTTTCCTTGATGACATTGCAGGCAACAAGGTTGATTCGCCTTGCAAGCAGCGACTTGTCAAAAATACGTTCAAACAGCGTCATTGTCGCTTCGATCATCTTTCTGGTGGACGATGTGTGCTTATCGAGGTTCTGCGTACCGTGAGCGTGTTTCGGGACTTTTCTGCCGTAGCGGTCTGAAACCACCTCGCCAGTATAGTGACCGTCTGCAAGGCTCTCACGGTCATAGCCGATTGTAAGCACGATCTGATTCGTCACAAGCCCCTTGTCCACCAAGTCAAGCGACAGCATATCCGCCATTTCCCACACGATCAGCCGTGTTCGCTCATAGTCGCAAGGCTCTTGAAGCACCTGCCCCGATGTAATACTCTGATTATCAGGGCGATATGCCTTTACATCGGCTATGGTAGTCGGTTCAATGCCCCACGCATGATCTATCAGCAGTTCTGCATTTTTGCCGAGGAGCTTATACAGTTTGCCGATATGATAACGGTCAAGCGAATATCTTGCAATATCGCCCATAGTGTGGATATGAAGCGTTTCAAGGCGCTTTGCCGTGCCTGCGCCCACTCTCCAAAAGTCCGTGATCGGCGTATGCGACCACCATTTATCCTTGAAGGTTTGCTCGTCAAGCTCTGCGATACGCACTCCGTCCTTATCTGCATGAATATGCTTCGCCACAATATCCATAGCTACCTTGCACAGGAACATATTTGAGCCAACTCCTGCCGTAGCAGTAATACCTGTTGTATCGAGAACGTCCTGTATCAGCATACGTGCAAAACCGTGACCGTCAATGTTGTAGATGCTAAGATATCCTGTGGCATCAATGAAAACTTCGTCCACCGAGTATGCGAAAATATCTTCGGGAGCTACATATTTCAGGTAAATGCCGTAAATATCGGCGCTCACTTTCATGTAGTGCGCCATCTGCGGAGTTGCTACCACATAGTCAACGGCGAGGGACGGATCTGAAATTAGCTCCGAGTAGATGAAGCTCTTGTCCGTGAGCTGTCTGTGGGGAGCTTTCCGCTGCCGTTCTTCGTTGACCTCTTTTACACGCTGTACGACCTCAAAAAGCCTTGCTCTGCCCGATATGCCGTAGCTTTTGAGTGACGGCGAAACGGCAAGGCATATCGTCTTTTCGGTACGGCTCTTATCTGCTACCACAAGATTTGTGTTCAGCGGATCAAGCCCAAGCTCTACGCACTCTACCGACGCATAAAAGGATTTAAGGTCTATCGCTACATATACCTTGTTCATGTTTCACCGTCCTTTGATTTCAAGAACTATGCCATTTTTGCTGCTTACTTCAAATATAAGCCGAGAATCAGCTCTTTTAATGAATTAGCAACAGGCTCGCTTTCTGCACAGCCTTCATTATCCAAATCTTCGATGAAGATCCTGCCTGTTCCGACTTCATATAATAGGAATGAACAGGAATAAGCATCATAAATGCCAATAGGCAAATATCTGTTCAGATCGCCGTCATATGATACCCACCTTTTAGCTTCTGCAATTAAACCGTCAGAACGCAAAAGAAAATCATCAGGCTTTTCGCCTATGTGCCTGATTGCTGAAAACAACATGAAACACTCAGGAAGATTTTTATAATAGCCGAATACACCCGGCTGCCAGTACGCATTGAGATAATCTGCAATATCCTTTGGCAACTGGTAACCGATCTCACGATTGAAAATCTCAAAATCAGAGTGTTCCTGTCTTGCCACAAATATTTCACCTGCATTAAAACGACGCATTAGTTCAGGATCAACATTTGATAATCGCCTGCTTACAGGAAAGTGATATATATTTATCCCTTTATACCGCACTATATCCATGTAATGCTTAATCGCTTCTTCCATCATTTCCTCCTATATCTGCATAAACTCCGGCTTCGGCTCAGGATAGTCCGTTGATGATCGGTGACAGCGTGGATTTTTCAGCATAGAACCAAGTACACATAGTGTTCCCCCCTAATCCACTTCACAATTGACAGTATTCTTCGATTTCATAACTTTTATCAATTAAAATGTAGTCAAGACCAAATTTACAGCAGTTTTTCAGATAATACTCATTTTCTTGCTTCACAAACTGAATCGTGAAGTCCTCGTCCGGCAATCTCTTTTCAATCACGTTTTCATTCCCTATAATGTCGGAAAAATGCTCATCAATATACGCTTCACTCATCACAAGGCAAAAGAATATGATTTGAGATAAATATTCCTCATCAAAGCTGTCTTTCCAGTTAAACGGAATATAACAGCCTTCTACGATCATGTTTTGCTTGTTCTCGATGGCAGTCTTTATCATTTCTTTTATGATCGTCCAGAGATAATCTGTCAGCTTATCGTCGTCATAAGGAGTCAGGTCTGTCTGTCCGCTTCTGATAAGCCCCATTTTCAGGTGGTCTATCGACAGATACGGATAATGGTATTTTTCGAGCAGCTTTTGTGCAAGGAGCGTTTTGCCTGTGTGTGATGCTCCGGTTATCAGTATTATCATAGCCTTGCTTTCAGCTCCTTCCTTACCCTGTTCAGATCACTGCAAGTGAGAATGGGTATCAATGAGTTTATTTCATCAATGCTTTTATCCCACCACTTAAAGGACTGAAGCAAAACGATAAGTTCATCATCAAAACGCTTACGAAGTACCTTTGCAGGATTGCCGACAACGATTGTGTAAGATTCAACATTTCTGCCTACAACGCTGTTTGCACCAATGATCGCACCGTCACCAATGTGAACGCGGGGGAGAATGACGGCATTTTGACCTAGGGTTGTTGATCGTAGGTTTGATATAGATCTCTTTATCATACCCTTTGATCGGGTGAACTTTGTTAGGATCAGGTCTGATTCCGTTTTTCATAAAGACGCTCCTCTAAATTGATATATAGCAAACTTCACTTCTTATACTTTCAATTATACCACAATCAGCCCTGTTTTTCAATCCACTATACGAAAAAACGGGAGCAACCCTAAGCGAGTCGCACCCGTTTACAATACCGTCAAATCAAATCTCGATCTTATCGGAGAAATCGCCGTTGATAACATAGTAAACTGCCTTATCTTCCGGCTTGATATAAATGCTCTGGGGAATGCCTGACCTCTGAGTATGGTATAGGGCAGCGGAATAGAGGTATACTTTGCTGAATACTCATAGAACTTTTAGACCGTCTGAATCCTGCCTGTCGGGTTCTCATTCGGCATCTTTACTTCAATTTCAAGGTAGCCCCATTCTTTCAGTTCATTCAGAGCGCTGTCAACAGCCGACTCACCGTCAGGACATAGTGCAATAAGTCCAGCCTTAGAGAGATTCCATTCATTGGGGAAATCCATTACTCTTGCAGGCAGACCGATCGCGCTCCAACTGAGATTGGCAGACCGCACAAAGCAGTTGTTCGGAACGGCATAGCCGCCTGACCTATGTACTCGTCAGATCGTATCTGATATTTTCTTTTTTGCTTTTGTTTTCTTGTCCATTTCTCTCACCTCAGTTTACGCTCCGTACACAAACTCCATATTTGCCATAAGCAGCTTATTTACCGCATAAACGCAGCCATACGGCTTATCCACTATAAGGATAAACTTCCACTGCAAAGCTCTGTCACAGCTTTTTTGATCTCATCACGGGTGAATTTCGACAGTTCATCATGATCACACAGTTCATCGACCGTAGAATAGTCCTTTTCGACCTTGTTGAGCATTGCCGAATATGGGCAACAATATCATATAATCAAACTGAAAGCAACATCATATGATGTTATAATTTATTAACGATTTTTGTGCAGAATATACATAAAAATCAGCTATAATTAAATTGGTAAAATATATACTTTCGTGTTTTAAGTTACAATATTAAAGGAGCTGCTAAAATGCTGAAAAAACTAAAGGTTATCGGAGGAAGGCTGACCGATGGTGAAAAGCCTGTACGACTTTTTGGCATGTCTACACACGGCATAGCATGGTATCCCGAATATGTATGTGAAGAAGTCTTCAGGGCACTTCACGATGAATGGAAGACCAACTGTGTCAGGATAGCCGTTTATACCGATGAATTTCGCGGATACTGCAACGGCGGCGATAAAGAACATATGAAAGATCTGGTCCAAAAAGGTGTCAGCATCGCAGAAAAGCTGGGCATGTATGTCATTGTGGACTGGCATGTCCTGCGCGACTGTGACCCGATGAGATATGCAGATGAAGCAGAGGAATTTTTCAGTGACATGTCAGCGCGCTTTGCAGATAGATCAAATGTACTTTATGAGATCTGCAACGAACCCAACGGCAGCGGCACTTGGGACAGGATAACCGAGTACTCCAACAGAATGATACCTGTGATACGCAAAAACAGTTCCGATGCCGTGATAATCGTCGGCACACCCAACTGGTCACAGGATATACACTGTGCGCTGGACAGACCATTGGAATATGACAACGTGATGTACTCGCTGCACTTCTACGCAGCCACACACAAGCACGCCATAAGGAACAGGCTGGAACGCTGTGCTGAAGCCGGTCTGCCTGTGTTCATCAACGAATTCAATCTTTGCGAGGCGAGCGGTAAAGGTGAGATAGACCACGATGAGTCTGCGGCGTGGTTTGATGTCATTGAAAGACTGGGGCTAAGCTGTATTTGCTGGTGTTTATCAAATCATGGCGACACCTGCGGCGTATTCGCCCAAAACTGCACCAAACTCTCCCATTGGGAAGATGATGACCTCAAAGAATCCGGAAGAATTGTCAGAGATAAGTTCATGGACTTTGCAGAAGAGGAGAAAAACAAATGACAGATGTATTTAAACTTATTAAAGAACGCAAAAGCGTGCGTACTTTCAATGATGAAGAAGTGACCCCACAGCATCGCGATGAGATAATGCAGTTTGCACACAGCATAAAAACTCCCTACGGTATCGACATACAGGTACGTATACTTGATGGCGGAATGCACGGTCTGACAAGCCCTGTCATCGTGGGTACAGATACCTTTATCGCAGGCAAAGTCAAGCGCCTGCCCCATGCGGAAGAAGCCTTCGGGTATTTCTTTGAACAGCTTGTGCTGCATATACAGGAGATGGGTCTGAGGACAACATTGATCGCAGGCACCATGAACCGCAAGGCTTTTGAAGAAGCTATGGAGGTCGATGAAGACGAAGTAATGCCCTGCATGAGCCCGCTCGGTACAGCAGCAGCTAAAAAGTCTGTACGTGAAACTATGATGCGAGCAGGAATAAGGGCAGATACACGCAAAAAATTCAGCGAGATATTCTTCGATGGCAGTACTGATATGCCGCTTACCGAAAGCAGGTATCCCGAACTGACTGAGATACTAAAAGCAGTACAGCTGGCACCCTCTGCGGTAAATAAACAGCCCTGGCGCGTGATCGTCAATGAAAACGGCGTTTATTTCTATATGAAGCATGACAAAGGCTATATTGACTCGAAAGGCTGGGATATGCAGAAGATCGATATGGGCATCGCACTGAGTCACTTTGCACTTTGTGCTGAACAGAACGGTCTTAATACGAAATTCAGTCTTGAAGACCCCGAACTCAAAGCAAACGGATTAGAGTTTGTAGCGGGCTTTTTGCTTGACGGAGGTCAGAATGAAGAATATTGATGAGATACGCGAATTTTTCAGCCATGACATTTACGCCTTTGACACAGGCGCTTATATCGAAGAAGTCGGTGACAGGTATGCAAAGGTCAGTCTTGTGCTGACAGAACGCCACAAAAATGCTGTCGGAGGTGTTATGGGCGGCGTCTATTTCACACTGGCAGATTTTGCTTTTGCTGTGGCTTCTAACTGGCAGAAATCGGGAACAGTATCACTGAATTCAGATATCTCCTTCATCGGCGTTCCTAAGACCGAAAAGATCTTTGCAGAAACAGAACTTGTCAAAGACGGCAGGTCAGTCTGCACCTATATTGTAAAAGTCAGCGACAGCGAGGGCACTCCCCTTGCAGCTGTCAAGATAGTCGGTTTTCACAAATCATAAAATAAACGCCCCGCTCTTAAGACGGGTACTCATATAGAAGTTTTGCCCCCAAGCGTTTAAGCGCTTAGGGGCATTATATTTTATACGGTTGCTAAGATAAATCAAGATTTATATATATCCATTATCCACAACAAATCTCATATTAGATCTATTTAACATCCAAGATTTATTCCTGACACCTTTTTTATAGTCAGCTATTTGTTGCTTGTCAGAATCGCTTAATTGTTCTATAAATTCATTCACTCGATACATTACGCTTTCTTCCCCAAGAACATCTATAAGAAAATCGAAAAACACATGATACTCGCTAAACTTTTCTTCGAGAAGATACTGACACGCATCTTTAAAATCTTTATCAAATCTATTAGACAAATCTACAGCTGTTGTCTGAAGCTCCATTTCAAAATATTTCAGTATCTCCTCAAACTTATCTTTACTTGAAATATCATACCAATATTCCTTGCCTGATTGAAAACTTTTACTGGCTACAATACTGTGTATGGTTGATGCAGCACCGTATTTTTTGTATGAAACCCGAAAGTCAGCATTTATCTCAATATTATTGTCATCATTCCATTTTGACGAGAAAAATATGACTTCAAATACAATCTGACCAATCGTTTTCTTGAGTGATCTGCTGCTCTTCAAGTACTTATAACCTGTAGTCTCAGATAGTTTACTTATAAACAATGATATTGTTTCGTTAGCTTTTCCGCTCATAATTTCTCTCCAATCTGCAAATTCCGATTTATATTCGTAACAATTATAGCATAGCATTGCTGCATTGTCAATAAAAACGCCATAGTACTTCTGACTGTAAATCAGAAATACTATGGCTTAAAATTTCTATATGAGTATCTTTCTTAAACGAGCGGGGCGTTCTTTTATCAATATCTTCTTAGATAGCGCGAGTTTCTTTTGCGCTTTTTCTGTTCATACATTATCTCATCAGCTTTGGTTATCAGCTTGAACAGCGTCATATCATCGGATATGCGGGTAACAACAGAGCCGATACTGCCCTCAACTTTGTACGGCTTCGACATCAGCTTGTTTTTATGCTCGATGCGTTTCATAATTGCATCTTCGACCTTAGAGATATCTTCTTCTTCGGCATTGACACCAAGTATGATGAACTCATCACCGCCAAAACGCGCACATACCATGCTCTCGTCACAGCTTTCCTTAATTATCGAAGCAAGTGTCTTCAAAGCAATATCGCCCTCGCTGTGACCGTAGTTGTCGTTTATGTATTTCAGTCCGTCCATATCAACAAATGAGATAAGTATCTTCTGCCCAAGCATGCGGCATTCGTTGAACTTAGTGTCAGCGGCGCGTATAAAACCATTTCTGTTGTATATATTGCAGAGCGGATCAATGACATACAGCTTGTCCAGTTCCTCAATGACACAGTTTAAGTTTGTAAGCCTGCGGATATTTTCAAGACTCTCACTGATACACATTATCAGCGAATGACATACCGAACTGTGGCTGGGAAAATCACCGTTTGATATTATAGCATATCCAAGACACCTTTCCCTGAAATGAAGCGGAAGATAATAGCTGATATTGCCGCCTGTGGTATAAGGTCGCGGATCCATATTTGAACTGCGGAAACATTTGACCTCAGATACCTCGCCTTTATTCCATATCAGCGGCGCTGACATCTTCGGGGTATAGCCATGTATCAGCGAATTTTCTATCTTGACCGAATAAGAACTTATCCAGTCATCACACAAGCAGATACATAGCCTTTCACATTCAAGGGATGCAGCATTGTCAGCTATGCGCTTCATACAGTCATCGGGTGTTTCTGCCTCTGACATTTCTGAGATAAGGCTGTTCAAAAGCCTTACATCACGCCTGTTGTTGTCGATTATAGCATAAGTATGCTTGCGATATGTCCTTATCGCATTGATATCACTATGGTCATTTCCGCAGCCGCAGCTTTCAGAAAACAGCGCCTTTGAACCGAGTTTTCGTGTCTGTTCCCAAGCTTTGCAGTCAATGGCATTGCAGACCATCTCACATGCCGCCGAACCTGCTTCCGCTAAAGGTCTGTCAACTGTGGTCAATGCAGGATAATGATGGCTCGCATTATATATATTGTCGAAGCCTGTGACTATGACATCTTCGGGTACCCTTATGCCGTTTTTGTTTAACTCTTTTATCGCCGCCAGCGCCATAGCATCATTGGCACAGATCACAGCATCGGGTATCTTCTCCTGCTCTGCGATCATTTTTCTGACAGCACGCCTGCCGTCACTGGGACGGAAGTCACCAAAAAAGACTTTATCCTCATCTATCGGCAGACCAAACTCAGCAAGAACCTCGCAATAAGCAGAATACCTCTGCATTGCTTCGGGATTGCTCTTAGGACCTGAGATAAACGAAATATCTTTTGCGCCATGTACTTCAATAACATGCCGTACTATATCACACATTGCGCCCTTATTGTCGATAGTGACATTGATAAACTGCGGATAGTCATCACAGTCAAAAACCGCTACAGGAAGCAGTGAAGCCTTTGCCGATTCTAAAAGTTTCTGCTTGGTTTCAATATCCTGAATGGTGTTTATCATAAGAATGACACCGTCAAACATTTTATAATTTATCAGATTATAGATATTTATCTCGCCCACATCAAACCCACGCCCTGAAACAACGCCGCAGAATGCAGTAAAACAAGAAATATTAATATCATTCTGCTTTGCATAGCTTATTATACCATCAAGGACGCCGCGCTGATATTCTTCATCTAAGCCTGCCATTATCAGTGCGATCTCTTTGGATCTGTTCATAACCGTTCCTCCCTAAGACTCCTGTCAGTCTATGCTTTACGTTTAATTATTATACCTTATTTTTAATAAAAAATCAATAGTATTAGCCAAAATTTTTGCAGTATCGCACCAATTTTAGTGAAATACTGCAATATTGTTCTAAAATACTATGATTATTTCTATTTTTTTCTCATTAAGGTCAGATCACTTATATCACCGCGTTTTGCGCGTTCCAACTGCTTTTCGAGATAAGCTCTCAGTTCTTCAAGCAGTCCACGCTCAGAGTGCATGGAATTGATAAAACGATATTTTTCACGCCTGCGTTCAGCTTCAGCGCGTATATGCTTTTTAAGTTCGTCATAGCGAATTACCATCTCATTTTCAACAGCAAACGCCTTGATCTTAGCTGTAAGACTGAAAGAGTTCACAAGGTCGATGGTGAGTATGCCGTAGAAAAAGCCTATTACAAATGAGAACAGCAGATTGTGGGAGAACCATTCCAACCCTGACAAGATATGCGGGTGTATAAAAAAAAAGTAAGCCGCCCCCAACATCGCCCAGTAGAAAGAAAAACGCGGACATATCAAGCCTTTATAGTTAAATCTTAGTTCAGAATAATCCCAAAGTTTCAGATGCCGCCTGATTATGAAAAGTTCGCCTGCAATAAGTTCAATGACAGTCATCGTAACTGCCATAATAACAAACAGCACACCCTTGCGCAGAAAATCATTATCAATATGTATGAACTTCTCAAGCAGCGCCAGAAGATACAAAGCTGTAAGACCGAAGCCGTAAAGCGGCAGGCAAGGTCCATTGAGAAATCCCGGATTTATCCAGACTCGCTCCTTGTTAGTCGGCTTGAAACGGCGGTAGAAAACCTCGATCGTCCAGCCTATCACACTGCCTGAAGCAAACAACAGCGCAAGTATCATGATATTGTAAACTAAAGCCATAAGAATCACCTCACAAAATGACTAATGTTCATTTATATTATATACCTTTTCCGATTTTTTGTCAATCATATAAAACAATTTCTTGGCAATGATCCGGTGAATTTTGATCTCAAAATTCACTCAGGAAAGCTGTTTGGTGTGTTATTTCAGCCTTCCCGCTGACACACCAAACAGCACAAAGATCCATGAATGTGCATTCAGAAAAAATATGAAGCACCTTTCAATACGAAACTCGGAACACTCGGGAAGTGCCCCGTCTAAAGGGTCTTGCGCTTTTAAACTTCGTCATTACACCGCTTTACGGCGTCATGCCCGTCAAGGGGGCAGATGCGGTGGGATACGAGTGTTCTTAGCACGTCATGTCGGGTGCGTTTTCAAGCTGCTGCGGGGAGTACAGGAGTGCTCCTGCCGATAGTCGTACCGTAGTTCCGATAAAGGCAGAGAACAGCGTGCATACTCCCCTACTAACAGCGAAAATCGTTCAAAAGTTGTACGTTTTTGTACAACTTTTAATGAAATATGTAGGAATTAAAATAAAAAACAGTTGTTTGCACAAGCCGTCACTCGCATTTTTATTTCATATTAACATAGAAAGAGGGCGTATTTTTGAATTGATATCCATCTGACACACAACAAAAACGACGATGACCGATGCCGAATTACGCCGAAAAGCGGTAAAGTGAGTACTATCAGCATAAAACACTAAAAATAATTAAAGCCGAGTTTGATGACCCGGCATTTATCCTATTTATTTGATGCCATCTCGTACTTGTGCTTGGTCGCCAGACCGCCTCTGATATGGCGCTGTTCCTTGTTTTCCTCCAGTAAGCCCCTTACCTCACGGTAAAGTTTGGGCGAAAGTTTTGGCAGCTGTTCTGTCAAGTCTTTATGTACAGTGGATTTCGACACCCCAAAAGCAGCAGCCGTTGCCCTGACTGTGGCTCTGCGGTCTATCATATATTCACCGAAGATCACAGCCCTTTCCTTATCGGTTCTAAACATGGTATACACCCCTTTTGCTTAATTGTATGCCAAAGGGTCTATGTGTAGAACAAAGCATTTTTCACTTGCAGCAATCAAAACCACCGGTTGAACCGGTGGTTTGATGAAGCCCTATAAGGGCTTGTTACGGACACTACCCCTTAAGGGGTCGGGAAAGGTCCGTCAACCGCATTTCATTCCCATGCCACCCCTTA